>OIWN01001740.1_pt1 | contig 16157 bp, 18 predicted proteins | sample 1587591 | NCBI WGS metagenome assembly OIWN01 (sample SAMEA3888901, study PRJEB22519) | human gut metagenome | biome: human gut; feature: human-associated habitat; material: faeces | place: Denmark | collected 2010 | reverse complement strand
CCCACAAGTAGAGTCAGAGTCTACCGCACTACCACTATGCAAATCCCCATTATTCAGTTTGTCTGCCGCGCCGTGCGCTGCTGACAAGGGATATTATACTCAAAAGGCCCGCGCTTGTCAACCATTTTTTTATTTTTTCTGCAAAAGTTTTCCCGCTGTTCTCCTGCCCGCAGAAATGCACCGTGGAAGCGTGTAAATTTTCTGCGCTTCTCTTGACAGCAGCCCCCATCCGGAATAATCTTATACTATAAACAGGTAGATCTCCGGGCAGACTGACTTTGAAAGGCAGAACGCGCGGCGCTGAATACCAAATGAAAGAGGGCTTTTGAATGAAAAAACGTGTTGGAATCCTGACCTCCGGCGGCGACTGTCCGGGTCTGAACGCCACCATCCGCGGCGTAGCAAAAGCACTGTATGCCCGCATGGGCGATAACGTGGAGATCATTGGCATCCTGAACGGATACAGCGGCCTGATCAACGGCGACTACAAGGAGATGTGCGAGGACGATTTCCGCGGCATCCTGACGCTGGGCGGCACCATTCTGGGCACCAAGCGCACGCCTTTTAAGATGATGCGTGTGGTGGAGGACGACAACATTGATAAAGTTGCCGCCATGAAAAAGACCTACAAGGAAGCCAAGCTGGACTGCCTGCTGTGCCTGGGCGGCAATGGCACCCACAAAACCGCAAACCTGCTCTCGCAGGAGGGTCTGAACATCATCGGCCTGCCCAAGACCATTGATAACGATATCTATGGTACCGACGTAACCTTCGGCTTCCACACCGCCGTGGACATTGCCACCGATGTGATCGACCGCATCCACACCACCGCAGGCAGCCACAGCCGCGTGATGTGCATTGAGATCATGGGCAACAAGGCAGGCTGGCTGACGCTGTACTCTGGCATTGCAGGTGGTGCAGATATTATTCTGCTGCCGGAACAGCCCTATGATATCGACCGTGTGTGTTCTGCCGTGGAACGCCGCGCAAAGAAGGGTTCCAACTTCTCCATTATCGCTGTGGCCGAGGGTGCCATCAACTGCGAGGAAGCCGGCATGAAGCGCAAGGAATGGATGGCAAAGCGCGCCGAGGCAGGCTTTGGCACCACCGCCACCAACCGCATTGCACAGGCCGTGCAGAAAAAAACCGGCATGGAGACCCGTGTGTGCATCCCGGGCCACATGCAGCGCGGCGGCAGCCCCAGCGCCTACGACCGTGTGCTGGCCACCCAGTTCGGCAGCTATGCGGCAAAGCTGGTGGAGATCGAGCGCTACGGCGTGACCGTTGCCATGGTGAACCGCCATGTCACCGAGAACCGTCTGGCCGACATTGCAGGCAAGACCCGCAACGTGCCGGAGAACTGCGACCTGCTCACCGTCGCCCGCCGCATGGGCATCAGTCTGGGTTGATTACCATTTGAATGCTCTCCGCTTTGCTCTGAGCATTTTTAGCGGAATAATTATTTTTTATTGGGGATTCCTGAAAATCTGCGGATTTTCAGGAATCCCTTTTTCACCGGAAGGGTCCCAACCGGCAGATGCTTCAAACAAACGGAATGCCGTTTTCCGCTGCACCCCCTCCCGTGAAAATGCAGATCCCGGCAGACCGTAGTCTGCCGGGATCTGCTCTATTCAGAAATACTGTTTCCGTTGAAGATGACCAGAGTGCAACGGTGGCCATTCAAAATCGTCTGCCGGACAAATCAAAGGTCCGTCACATCATGCCGGGTGGGCTGGCCTTTTTCAAAGGCAACCGCGCTTTCCAGCACACCGCGCACCATGCTCTCCACATCCTCGTGGGTGTAGAAAGCCGTGTGGTCGGTCAGGATCACATTGGGCATGCTGCGCAGAGCCGCCAGCTCCGGGTTCGGGATCACATCGCCCATGCGATTATAATAGTACAGGCCGTTCTCATTTTCCAGCACGTCCAGGCCCGCCGCGCCAATCTTGCCGCTTTCCAGCCCGGCAATCAGTGCATCGCTGTCGATCAGCTTGCCGCGGGCGGTGTTGATGATGGTCACGCCCGGCTTCATGCGCTCAATTGCTTTGGTGTCGATGAGATGGTGATTCTCCTCCGTAGCGTTGGTGTGCAGAGTGATGACATCGCTTTCCGCCAGCAGGGTCTCCAGCGGCACATACTCGGCGATCTTCTTTACCTCGTCGTTGGGGTACAGGTCGTAGGCCAGCAGGCGGCAGCCAAAGCCGGACAGATGCTGCAGCACCGTGCGGCCAATGCGGCCTGTACCGATCACCCCCACAGTGCAGGTGGAAATATCGCGGCCGATTTTTCCCTGCAGGGAGTAGTCCTGCGCTTCGCCGCGCTTGAGGATGTGCCCTGCCTTGCGCAAGCTCATCAGCATGAGCATAATGGCAAAGTTTGCAACGCCGTTTGGCGGGTAGTCCACATTAGCCACCTTCATGCCCAGTTCCCGGGCCGTCTCGCGGTCTACGTGGTCATAGCCGATGGAACGGCAGCAGATGGACTTTACGCCCAGCTCGTGAAACCGCTTGACCATGGGCGCGCTCATATCACAGGGCGTTACCGACACGGCATCATAGCCCTTTGCCAGTTCAGCATTTTCCAGCGTGGGATACTCCTGCGTAGAGCCAAACTCAACATCCAGCTGCGGTGCCAGCCGCTGCGCGATGCCCAGCTCATCGTAGGGGCGCAGGGTGTAAAAAAAGACTTTTGTTGCCATAAAACTTCCCTCCCGGCTTATTTTGTACCTATTGTAGCACGTTCTGCACAGATGGATGCATTTTATTGCGTGAATTTTGTTCACCTTAAAAATGAGGATTCATCTCTCCATATGAATGCGCGCAAAACAGTTGTAAATTGTCGGAAAAGAGGGTATGATAAAGGAACTGAGAAGTATACATCACTGAAATATAAAAGGAGTGTGCCTTATGCGCGCTTATGAACGGCTTTTGAATTATGTCCGGGTGCATACCACCTCGGACGAAAACTCCGGTACGCACCCTTCCGCTGAACGGGAGTTTGACCTTGCCCGCCAGCTGGTGGATGAGATGAAGGCCCTTGGCATGGAGGATGCCCATGTGGACGAGCACTGCTACGTCTATGGCACCCTGCCTGCCACGCCCGGCTGTGAGGATCAACACGCTCTGGGCCTGATTGCCCACATGGACACTGCCGACGATGCCAGCGGTGAGAATGTGCAGCCCGTTGTGTGGGAAAACTACAACGGCGGCGACGTAACTCTGCCCGCCACCGGCATGGTGATGAAGCCCTCTGTGTTCCCCTTCCTTACTTCCATGAAGGGCGAGACCCTCATCACCTCAGACGGTACCACCCTGCTGGGTGCCGACGATAAGGCCGGTATTGCCGAAATTTTGACCGCTGTTGAGACCATTCAGGAAAAAGGCCTGCCCCACGGCAAGCTGTGTATCGCCTTTACTCCGGATGAAGAGATCGGCGAGGGTGCAGAGCTGTTCGATATTCCGGGCTTCGGTGCCGACTTTGCCTATACGGTGGACGGCGGCGATGCCGGCTCCATTGAGTACGAGAACTTCAACGCCGCTTCCGCCACCGTGACCATCCGCGGCTTCTCGGTGCACCCGGGCACCGCCAAGGACACCATGATCAACGCTTCCAATGTGGCCATGGAGTTTCATCAGGCGCTGCCCGTCACGGCCCGGCCGGAGACGACCGAGGGCCGTCAGGGCTTCTACCACCTGTGCCAGATGTACGGCGATGTGACCACCGCAAAGCTGGGCTACATCCTGCGCGACCACGATGCCGCAAAGCTGCAGTTCAAGAAGGACAACATGCTGGATATTGCCGAATTTTTGAACGGAAAGTACGGCGAAGGCACCGTGACCGTGGAGATCAAGGACAGCTACCGCAACATGCTGGAAAAAATCAAGCCGCATTTCCACTTAGTAGAGACCGCCCGCAAGGCCACCCGCATGGCCGGGCTGGAACCGGAGGAAATTCCGGTGCGCGGCGGCACCGACGGTGCTATGCTGAGCTGGAAAGGCCTGCCCTGCCCCAATCTGGGCACCGGCGGCTTCAATTTCCACGGCGTATGCGAGTGCATCACCGCTGAGCGCATGGACCGCTGCACCGAGATCTTGCTGAACATCATAAAGCTGTACGCAGAGTAAATTTTATTTTTCAATATACAAAAAAGTGGGTGCTATTTTCGGATAGCACCCACTTTTGTTATACTCTGACGCTTATCTCTACGACTCCACTCGTGAAAATGCATTTGGAGCAGCCCTGCGGTTGCGTAGCAATGAAAGCCCCAGTGGGGCTTTCAAACAGGCGAGCGGTCTGCGTTAGCAGATGGAAGGGATTCGCCCTGACAAGCGTCAGGGCTGCGACAAATGCGAAAAATAAAAATCAAATTCCACTGAACATGCCCAGAGTACAACAACGACGACCGCTGCCTGCGGCAGAAGCAGGGAGGAGTTGTTGGGGCCGCGGCCAGCAAGACACGAATGCCGCTCAAGGCATGAAGTGGATGCTGGGAGCCGCAACTCTAGGAGGGCATTCAAAATCGTTTAACCAACGTTGATATGCCCCACCGGCATGATCTTCCGTTTGTTGTCGTCCGGCTTTGCTGTCAGGCTCATGGCCAGCGACACCGGGCCGACACGGCCCATGAACATGACCAGCATATACAGGATTTTTGCGCCCCGGTTCAGCTGAGCGGTAACGCCCACCGAAAGGCCAACTGTGCCAAAGGCAGAGCAGGACTCGAAAATAGCGTCAATGACCGACACAGCGTCCGAGGTGTTATAGAACACCACCACAGCCGAGCCAACCGCCGCCAGCCCGCCGAGCACGATAATGGTCAGAGCACGATAAACCGTCTTGGACTCGATGTGGTGCTCTGCGATCACACAGTCGTCGCGGCCCTGAGCCACACTGCGGATCGTCAGGATGATCACAGCGAACGTAGTCACCTTCACGCCGCCGCCGGTGGAACCGGGTGCCGCACCAATGAACTGCAACGCGCTCATCAGCAGTTTGGTGATGGGGCCGCAGGCCGCAAGGTCGATGGTATTCATGCCCGCAGTACGAGTGGACACCGACTGGAACAGTGCCGCCATCAGCTTGCCGGGCACAGAGAGCCCGCCCATGCTGGCAGGATTGTTCCACTCCATCAGCGCGATGAGCGCCGCGCCGCCGAGCCACAGGATCACCGAGAAGCTCAGCACCACCTTGGCCTGCAGGGAAAGCCGGTGCTTTTTGTGGTATTGACCGATCTCCACCCATACCATGAAACCCAGACCGCCGGAGATGATCATGAACATCACAACGGCCTGAACATAGTAATTGTTCACATAGGGTGCCAGTGAGGAATACTGGCCGAACCGGCCAAACAGATCAAAGCCCGCGTTACAGAAAGCCGAGATGGCCGTGAACACACTCACCCAGATGCCTTCCAGCCCGAACTGTGGCACAAAGGCGAACAGCAGCAGCACAATGCCAATGCCTTCAAACAGGCCAGCCAGTCCCACCACGATCTTCAGCACGTCCTTGGCCTGCGCATATCCGTCCGCTGAGACGCTTTCTCCCAGCAGCCGCAGATCGCGGAAGCCCATACGCCGCCGCATAGCCAGCGCGAAGAAGCTGGTGAGGGTGACCAACCCCAGACCACCCACCTGAATGAGCAGCAGGATCACCGCCTGCCCAAAGTAGGTGAACTGGGTCCAGGTATCCCGCACGATCAGACCAGTAACGCAGGTAGCGCTTGTGGCGGTGAACATGGCATCCAGTACATCCAGCCGCCCGTGCTTGCTGGCAACAGGCAGGCTGAGCAGAAAGGTGCCCAGCGCGATCACGATGACAAAGCTCACACAGATGATCTGCGTAGGCGTATACATTCCCTTGCGCTTGCCCGCCGGGCGGTAAAACAGCTTTTTCCCTTTTGCCTTTTCCATAAGTTCCTCCGCACGCGGCAAAGCCTGCCGCGGCTATTTTCATTTCCCCTATAGCATACACCATTTTGCCCTCCGGTTCAACTTGATTTTATCCGCAAAATGCTGTATTATAATAGGGCATCCGTCTCCGTAGCTCAGATGGATAGAGCGCAAGCCTCCTAAGAATTCGGTCAACCTGATACCTTGGGGGCAGAAGTGATTGCTCTAATCAAAAGCAAGACCGGGAATCGAAGTTTTCTCAACAATTTTTGATGCAACAAGTTTAACACCGTTCCAGTTGCAACGCAGTCGGTCACTTCGTTGTGAAAAGCATTCCATACAAAGTGCAGAAAAGTCAAAAATTAACGATAATACATATATGTCTCTATACCTCAGCTGGATAGAGGGTTCGCCTCCTAAGCGAAACGCCCCCGGTTCGAACCCGGGTAGGGACATCCTTTTAAGAAATGCGAAGGTCATTTTTCCATGTGAAAGACGATCTTCGCATTTTTCATTTTGAACCTATCACCAAAATTAGCCAGCTAATGCCATTAGCAGAATTTTCAGCTCCAGCTAATAAAATCGGCTTTCCAGCTAATGAAGCCTCATAAAGCGCCTTTTGAACCCTGTTTTCTGGCTCTCTGCTAAGATTGGTAAACGCTTTCCTGTAAATCCATGTAAATACAAGATAATCTGTGTGAATCTATTTTCCACCTTTCTGCTGGAAGCCGTGCAAAACACTTTTCTCCATACATAGCGCGTTCACTCGCTGTTCTCTCGGAACAGAAAGAGGAACGCGCTTTTTTGTTTTCGGGCCGAACTTCCCGAATCCACCAAAGGAGGGTTTACCGATGAAAAAAGTTCTGACCGTCACGATCGACGGTATCCGCTACCATGCTTCCCGCCCGGCAGATTGCCGGCACTGCTTCTTCTGGAAGAATCGAAAGAAGGGCTGCGTTCTCGGCAAAGAGAACTGCTACTATCTGATCGAGCCGCCCAAAGGCCCCAGCAAGTGCGAAGGGTGCCCCTACAAGCGGGCAAAGCCCTGTGTGCTGGTTCCCTGCTACAAAGACCTGATGGCACCGCTGGAGAAACGAGGTGATGCCAAGTGAGCCACAAGCGAAACGAAGCTCTGCGCCATGTTCAGCACTCCATGCACCATGTGATCGCCGCTGGCGAAGGTTCCGACCGTGCCCCGGACAGCTGCAAGCTGTGCCCGTACTATCGACCCGATTTCAAGTTCCGCACCTGCCTGTATGCCCACTGCCCTTATAAGAAGCAGGTCAATGTATTCCGTTCCACACCTGAAAAATGGGATATTCTCTATGCCCGAAAAAAAGCCGACAAGAACCACAGACCTTGATTACTTCTATGGGCAGTCCAGCGAGCTGTTCTCCTTCTACCGGATTCCCAAGCTGTTGTTTCAGGATAGCCGCTTCCAACCGCTTTCCACAGATGCCAAAACCCTGTACGGTATCCTGCTGGACCGCATGAGCCTTTCAGCCCGGAATGGTTGGTTGGACAAAGCTGGGCGGGTGTTCATCATCTATACTGTGCAGGAGGTGCAGGATTCACTGGGCTGTGCCGATAAAAAGGCCACCAAGCTGCTGCGAGAACTGGAAGAGTACAGCCTGATTGAACGCAAACGGAGGGGGCTGGGTAAGCCCGATCTCATCTATGTAAAGAATTTTTCGTCAGAATCGTCAAAAACGCCCTACTTGAATCGTGATAATGACGATTCTGGAACCGTCCAGAATACGCTTCAAGATCCGGCCAAACTACGATGTAATAAGACTGAGAGAAATAATACAGAGGTAAGCGATACTGATCCTATCTATTCCGATGAAAACGACTGGATGAGCAAACGCGCCCAACTGGAAGAATATTTTTCTCAGTCTTTGGAGGTAGACCTTCTGCTCCGGCTCTGCCCGGACGATGAGGATACCATCTATCAGATCGTAGATTTGCTGGTGGACACCTGTGCCACTAATCGCAAGCTGCTGCACATTGCCGGGGACGACAAGCCCGCCGAGGTGGTACGCAGCCGGTTTATGAAGCTGAACGCCGACCATATTCGCTTTGTGCTGAAGTGCCTTGCAGAGAACAGCAGCCCGATCCGAAACATGAAACAATACCTGCTCGCTTCTCTGTACAACGCACCCACCACGATGCAGCTTTCCTACCAGAACCAAACCAACCACGACTTAGCGATGCGGAAGTGATGAAAATTTCAAAGAAAGCAACCACAATAGCCATCGTCAACCAGAAAGGCGGCACCGGCAAGACCACCACCTGTGAAAATCTGGGCATCGGGCTGGCGATGGAAGGCAAAAAAGTCCTACTGGTGGACGCTGACCCGCAGGGCAGCTTGACCATAGTCGCTTCGCTCCTATGGCTAGTTGTGTGCACTGCGTGCAGATTTATATTTGCCCGCCATGCGGACATTGCCATCAGCATGGGCTGGCAGCAGCCGGACGAGCTGCCTGCCACATTGTCTACTCTGATGCAGAAAGCCATGAACGACCAGCCTATCCAACCCGGTGAGGGCATCCTGCACCATGCAGAGGGCGTTGACCTGATCCCTGCTGACATCGAACTGGCAGGGCTGGAAGTGTCTCTCGTCAACTGCATGAACCGGGAAAAGATGTTGAAACAGGTGCTGGACAGTGCCAAGCGGGAGTACGATTTTATTCTGCTGGACTGCACTCCTTCCCTTGGGATGCTGACCGTCAATGCCTTGGCAGCGGCAGACACCACCCTGATTCCCGTGCAGGCGCAGTATCTGTCCGCAAAAGGTCTGGAACAGCTTTTGCAGACGGTGCAGAAGGTCCGGCGGCAGATCAACCCGAAATTGAAAATCGAGGGCATTCTGCTGACCATGACGGACAACCGCACCAACTACGGGCAACAGATCGACAACCTGATTCGGGGTGCCTACAGCAGCAAGATCAAGGTGTTTGACCAGACCATTCCCCGGTCTGTCCGTGCTGCGGAGATCAGTGCCGTGGGCAAAAGCATTTTCCAGCACGACCCCAAAGGCAAGGTGGCAGAAGCCTACCAATCTCTGACGAAGGAGGTGCTGGCTGATGCCGAAAAACAGCTTAAACGTGTCGCTGAAAGGGGCAGATGACATCTTCTCCACCGAGGAAAACCGACAGGAAGAACAGCGGGAGCAGATACAGCAGATTCCCATCGGAGAGCTGTTCCCTTTCAAGAATCATCCCTTTAAGGTTTTGGATGATGAGTCCATGCAGCGCACGGTGAAAAGTGTAGAACAGTACGGTGTACTATCTCCGCTGATCGCCCGTCCCAGACCAGAGGGTGGCTACGAGATCATTTCCGGGCACCGTCGTCAGCACGCAGCCCAGCTTGCCGGACTGGACACCCTGCCGGTCATCGTCCGCAATATGGATGATGATGCCGCAGTTCTGCTCATGGTAGACTCGAACCTCCAACGTGAGAACATCCTGCCCAGTGAAAGAGCTTTCGCCTACAAAATGAAGCTGGAAGCCCTAAAAAATCAAGGTGCTAGGTCAGATTTAACTTCGGCCCAAATTGGGCCGAAGTTGACAGCAGCCGAAAAAGTGGCAGAGGAAGCCAATGATACCAAGTCGCAGGTCAAGCGATTTATCCGCCTGACCTGCCTTATCCCGGAACTGCTGGACATGGTAGACGAAAAGAAAATTGCATTCAATCCCGCTGTGGAGTTGTCCTATCTGGACGAAGCCCAACAGCGGGATTTTTTAGAGGCAATGAACGACACCCAGAATGCACCGTCCCTTTCCCAAGCGCAGCGGCTTAAAAAGCTGGCGCAGGAAGGACATTTCTCGTATGATGTTGCCTTTGCGGTCATGGGAGAAGAGAAAAAGGACGAACTGGACAAGGTTGTCATCAAAAACGACACCCTGCGGAAATATTTCCCGCGCAGCTACACCCCGAAACAGATGGAGGACACCATCATCAAGCTGCTGGATCAGTGGCAGCGCAAGCAGCAGCGGCAGAACGAACGCTGACTTATACCGTAACGAAAGACCCGATGGGGTCTTTTTCTTTTGCAAACAAAAGGAGAAAACGCCTATGAAAAACAACGCTACCCGTACCATCCGCTCCGAGGAGATCACCATTGATGTGCGTATCTGCGCTGCACTGGCGGCAAACCGGGGCGGCGAGGTCTACCTTGCAGCCATTGCCCCGGATATGGAGCTGACCATTATCACGCTGGACGAGGCTCCCGACATCCTGCCCTGCTTTGAGGAGGACGATGCCTACCTGAACCTTCCCAACACCTCGCTGCTGCTCTGCTACAACCCGGCGCAGGTGCTGAAGATGGGCGGCAAGCACTACCTGACCGGCCCGGTGATTCTGGTCCGCACCAACATGGACGGCGAGGTCATCTCGCTGACCATCGATGAAGTCTACCTGTTCCAGAAGTATCTGGCAAGCCACAGCATCACCCTGATGGCAGACGACCAGAAGCTGCCCTGCATCTGCATGGAGTGAGGTGTGCCATGCTGAACTTTTTTATCGGTTTCGCATTTTTTGAAGCCGGCGCTTTTTTCGGCTTCTTCGTGGCAGCTCTGTTGAACGCCGCCCATGCCGGGCAGGAGATCTCTATCAAATTCGAGGAGGACGATAATGGAACAGAACGAGAACACCTTGTCGGTGCTGAAAATTGCACCGGGACAGTATCCGCAGCAGGTCGAGATTGACAACAACCTGAAAGCCTTGCAGGAGGCGGTGGGCGGCACGATTGCTGCTGTTTACCCCTTTGCAGACCCAGTGGCTATCATCTGCAATGACGATGGTAAGCTCATGGGTCTGCCGTTGAACCGTGCCCTTCGGGATGAAAACGGAGAAATGTATGATGCCATTGCCGGAGACTTTCTAGTGGTGGGATTGGGCGAGGAGGATTTTGCATCCCTGACCCCAGAACTGGCGCAGAAGTACGAGCAGCTTTTCCATCAGCCGGAAGCCTTTCTGAAGCTAGGCAACCGTCTGTTGGTGCTGCCGGTGCCTGATGAACCTCCCGCAGAAAAGCCCCGCACCAAGCCCCCGGCAGAGCATGACCGCTAAAATCACCATGCTGCACGGGAGGTGATGGCATTGCAGGAAGAAATCGAACAGAAGTCATTCAACATTATGATCTCCACCACAAAGCTGTCTGCCCGGACTGTCCTGCGGGCGGTAAAAGCGGCGTTTCGGCTGTACCAGTCCAAAACATCCCAAGGTAAGCAAAGTGTCCGCACCCTTCTGCGGCAAAACCGGGGCGTGTCCAGCGTGGAGATCAGCAAGACCGGCATCCGTGGTCTGGAACGCTATGCCAAAAAGTACGGCATCGACTACGCCATCCGCAAGGACAGCTCTGAGGTGCCGCCCCGGTATCTGGTCTTTTTCAAAGCCCCGGACGCAGAAGCCTTCAACTCGGCGTTTAAAGAGTATTCGGCATCTCTGCTGAACAAAGGCAAACGCCCCTCGGTGCTGGCAAAACTGCATGAACTGGTGCAGGCGGCGGCAGAACTCCCCGGCAAAGTCCGGCATAAGGAACAGGAGCGTGGACTGTGACCACGAAAAAGCTGATAAAGCTGCTGGCACTGTACCTGCCCTATATTTTGCTGGGGCTGGTGGCAACCAACTTTGGCGAAGCGTGGCGACTTGCCGAGGGCAAAGAACTGGGCGATAAGATTATGTCCATGATGGGTACGATCCCGGTGGCATTTGCAAACCCTCTGCCCAGCCTGCATCCGCTTGATTTGCTGGTGGGTCTGTGCTGTGGCGCAGGGTTACGGCTGGCGGTCTATCTGCGTGGCAAAAACGCCAAGAAGTACCGCCATGGCATGGAGTACGGCTCTGCCCGGTGGAGTGCATAATCTTAACTGTAAACAACGACTTTATGGACGCAGGAGGATATGCACATGAGCAATTACAATAAAATCACAGCCCTTTACTCCCGCCTTTCCGTAGGCGACGAGGACAGGGACGGCGGCGAGAGCAACAGCATACAGAACCAAAAAATCTTTTTGGAGAACTACGCCAAACGAAGCAGCCATTACACGATTGCTTTGGAGGAAATTGAAACCTATGTAGCAGATACTCACACAGTAGAAGCAGAAATTGAAGCTAAAGAATTAGCCCGTATCATTGAAAGTTTTTTAGATACGCTGACTACTGAAAACCGCGTTATTTTCATGCGCCGCTATTGGTTTTCTGACAGCTACAAAGACATAGCCGAGGTTGTGGGGCTTTCAGAGAAAAATGTCTCTGTCCGGCTGACCCGTATCCGCGAAAAGATGAAACAATATTTAATTGAAAGAGAGGTCTTTATATGAACGCAAAGAAGTTTTCCGACGCTATGAGCGAGCTTGACAACAAATACATTGACGAAGCCCTTAACTATAAGAAAAAGGTCAAGAAGCCCATTTGGATTAAATGGGGAGCTATGGTAGCCAGTTTGCTCCTTGTTTTTACCATGTCTGTTCCAGCATTAGCGGCAGCAGATTTTGGACCAGCTTATAATCTACTCTACAAGGTATCTCCGGCAATTGCCCAAAAGTTAAAGCCTGTTAGTATGTCCTGCGAGGATAATGGGATTAAGTTTGAAGTAATTTCGGCTTATGTTGAGGGTAGCGAAGCAAAGATTTTTATTTCCGTACAAGATATTGACGGAGATAGAATTGATGAAACGACAGATTTTTTTGATAGCTTTAGTATCAATACACCTTTTGATTGTAGCAGTTCGTGTGAAAATATAAGCTATGACACCGAAACAAAAACCGCCACTTTCCTAATTTCTATATCACAATGGAATGAAAAAGACATTATTGGTGAGAAAATTACTTTTTGTGTCCGAGAAATGCTGAGCAATAAGCAGGAATATGATGCGATATTGACAGATTTGGATTTGACCCAAATTAGTGCTACACCAAAAACAATTACCCCGACTCAAATTTGGGGTGGTGGGGGAACAAACTACAATGAAATGGAAAACAATTTTCAGGCATTGAAAACAACAGGTATTCTGTGTTCCCCTATTGCTGAGGTAGATATTACAGCCATGGGATATGTGGATGGGAAATTGCATATACAAGTCAAGTACGAGGATAGTTTAGAAACGGATAATCATGGCTATATCTATTTCAAAAATGACAAAGGAGAGGAAATCCACTGTATCGCAAATATTGCATTTTCTACTGATAGTGAACATCAAGAACGGTATGTGGAATATGTTTATGATTTGTCAGATGTTGATTTAACCCAATATAAAGTATATGGATATTTTGTTACGAGCGATACACATATCGAAGGAAATTGGAGTGTTACTTTCCCTTTAGAAAGCATAAGTCAATAAGTTTTCGTAGTTACCGATATAAATACAAACCAAATAATTCAATGAGAGCAGCCTTTTTCACACAAAAACGGCTGCTCTTTTCTATGCTATGAGCAGAAAGGAGCGATCAACCATGACAAAGCCAAGAGAGAAAACCCGCGAGGAACTGCAAGCCGAAATCGAGGACGGAAAAAAGAAAATCCGGCAGTTTGAGAACCGGGAAAAGGTGCTGCGGCAAAAGCTGTCGCAAGAGGAACGCCGGACACGCAGCCACCGCCTTATTGTCCGAGGCGCAGTCTTTGAAAGCATTGTGCCGGAAGCAAAGAACATGAGCGACGAGGAAGCCGCCGCACTTCTTAGGTTTGCACTGACGAGTGAGCCGGTACGGGAATATCTGAAAAAACGAGCCGAGAACGGGAACGCTGAATAAATCCCTTAGACACTAAGGGCGCACTTATACACCCTAACGGGCGTGTGCGCTCTGCCGAGGGCTTTATCTTCGCACAGGGATTTTGCCCCGCGCTACGATTGGCGGCTTTGCCGCAGACAGGGGACGCTACACTTCCCCTGCGACAGCTTGCGCTGTCTACCCTTTTGTGTACTTGCGGAAACCGAACACCTTGCTACGCAAGCTATTCATTTTCCACAAGTTTTATATCCGCTATACTGGAGGTGATACCCATAGCCATTTACCATTGTAACATCAGCATAGTCAGCCGGGGCAAAGGCAAATCAGCCGTTGCCGCAGCCGCCTACCGAAGCGGCGAAAAGCTGACAAACGAGTGGGACGGAATGACCCACGACTACACCCGCAAAGGCGGCGTTGTCCATACCGAAATCATGCTGCCGCCCCATGCCCCGCCCTCTTTCTCTGACCGTTCTACCTTATGGAACAGCGTGGAGCTTTACGAGAAAGCCGGGAACGCCCAGCTTGCGCGTGAGATTGACGCAGCACTCCCCATAGAATTATCACGAGAGGAACAGATACGGCTTGTCCGGGAATACTGTTCCTCTCAATTTGTTTCCAAAGGAATGTGTGTGGATTTTGCTATCCATGACACCGACAGCGGCAACCCCCATTGTCATATCATGCTGACCATGCGACCACTTGACGAGCGCGGCGCGTGGGCGGCGAAGTCTAAAAAGGAATATGACCTTGATGAAAACGGGGAGCGCATACGCTTGCCGAATGGCAGATACAAGACCCACAAGGTTGACCTCACAGGCTGGAACGACAAAGGCAACGCCCTCTTGTGGCGCAAGGCGTGGGCTGATATTTCAAACAGCTATCTTGAACACGCCGGAAGCACAGAGCGTATCGACCACCGCAGCAACGCCGAGAGAGGAATTGACGAGATACCCACTGTCCACATGGGCGTAGCCGCCTGTCAAATGGAGAAGAAAGGCATAGCCACCGAGAAAGGTGAACTGAACCGGGCTATCCGCAAATCAAACAGACTGATAAAGGAAATCCGGGCGCAGATCGGCAACCTCAAAGAATGGATTGCCGGACTGCTTGCGGCGTGGGAAACTACCCCAAGAAAACTACAACCGCCGAAGTCCCCGAACCTTGCAAATCTTCTGATGAAGTATTTGAGCGTTCAGAGGGAAAAGAGCCGGAAGTATTCGCAGAGCTGGCAACACCAACACGCAGCCGACGAACTGAAAACCATATCACAGGCAGCCAATTATCTTGCGGAGCATGGTATCTCTACACTTGACGAGTTGGACGCTTCTCTTTCCTCTGTCAGTGATGAAGCCTTTTCTATCCGGGAGGGAATGAAAGCCGCCGAGCAGCGCATGAAAGAGCTGCAAAAGCTGATAGAGAACGGAGAGAATTATTTGCAGTACAAGCCCATTCATGCCGAACTGAAAAAGCTGAAAAACGGCTGGACGAACAAACGGGATAAGTATGAGGAAGCCCACCGCGCCGAGCTGACCTTATGGAACGCAGCAAGCCGCTATCTCCATGCAAATCTGACGGATACAAAGACGCTGCCTATCTCCAAATGGAAACAGGAATACGCCGACCTCAAAGAGCAGAGAGATACCGACTACACCAAACTGAAAGCTACCCGCGCTGAAGTTGCCGAGCTTCAGAAGATACGCAAGTGCGTTGATATTGCACTGAAAGCCGAGCAGCCGGAGCAGACACAGAACCGCACCAAGCGGCAGGAACAGGAGCGATAAAGAAAAGGACGGGCAAGCTGATTTGCCTGTCCGTCCTCTATTCCCATCCGACAAAGGAATGTGTTCACTTCTTATCGGGTAAAAATGTCATTATAACGCCAGTAATGCCGATAACTGAAAAGATTAAAGCCCATTTGAAACTCAAATCAAAAAAAGCCACATTGCCATATCCTAACATCAGCAGGATACTAACTAAAATCAATGCTATACCTTGCAGTTGCCTTTTCATACAATCACACTCCTTTGTCAAATTAAAATTTGTTGACTTTATTTTACTTCAAAACTATGAACAATTCAACCACAGAAAGAGAGGTATCAACTATGTATTACACCCAAGAACAAATAGACCGCGCCAACCAAGCCGACCTTGTTTCTTTTCTGCAAGGACAGGGCGAGCAGCTTACCCGCGCCGGACAGGAATACCGTTGGAAACGGCACGACAGCTTGACTATCCGGGGAAACAAATGGTACAGGCACAGCCAAAGCAAAGGCGGCGCACCCATTGATTTTGTCATGGAGTTTTTCGGAAAGAGCTTTACCGAAGCCGTAGAACTGCTGACAGGAGAAAAAGGCGCAGCCCAACCGCCGGACAGACCAAGTCCCGCGTCCTTTTCTGACTTCCGACTGCCGCCCCGCAATCCCGACAACCGCATAGCGAGGAACTACCTCACAGCCGCCCGCCGCATTGATGAAGATGTGTCGGGCTTTTTCTTTTCCACCGGGGATATTTACGAGGAAGCCGCCCACCATAACGC
>OIWN01001725.1_pt1 | contig 16294 bp, 16 predicted proteins | sample 1587591 | NCBI WGS metagenome assembly OIWN01 (sample SAMEA3888901, study PRJEB22519) | human gut metagenome | biome: human gut; feature: human-associated habitat; material: faeces | place: Denmark | collected 2010 | reverse complement strand
TGGATTTCTCCTGTGCCAGCTTGGCGCATGGCCGACAGCACGGTCAGCGGCATGGCTAACTTCAGCGCACAGGAGAAATCCACCATCAGCACCGACAGGGCGCGGCTGGTGTTTCGGGTTAGCAGATACACCAGAGCGCTGCCCAACAGTGTGTAGGGAACCAGTTTATCGGCCAGATTGGCGGCACGGTGCTCTGCAGCGGATTTGAGCTGCTCGGACTGCTCGATCATGGAGACAATCTTGTCATACCGGCCTGCGCCGGATTGCTGTGTGACCAGCAGCGTACACGAACCTTCTTCCACCACGGTGCCGGCGTAAACCGACGCGCCGGGGCGCTTGGCAACGGGAACGGATTCGCCGGTCAGGGAAGCCTGATTGACCATGACTTCGCCCTCGGCCACGGTTCCGTCCAGAGGGATCAGGTTTCCCATGCGAAGGCACACCAGATCGCCGGGGCGGACCTGATTCAGCGGAACCAGAACCTCGTCGCCGGGCGTTTTCAGCCAGACGCGGTCTACGTTCAGCGACATGCAGCGGGCCAGATCGTCCACGGATTTTTTGTGGGTCCATTCCTCCAGCAGCTCACCCAGCCGCAGCAGGAACATCACGGAATCGGCCGTGGAGAAATCCATGCGCAGAATGGAGACGGCGATGGAAAGCCCGTCCAGCAGCTCCACATGGAGCTGCCCGCGCAGCAGGCAGCGCAGACCACGGAATACATAGGGAACAGCGGTTTTTATAGTCCACAGGATGCGCAGCGGCTGAGGGAAAAAGACCATGCGGATGAGCTTAAAGCATACCAGATCCACCAGTTTTTCCTGATAGAGCCGGCTGATGGCGCGGCCGCTGTGCACGTTGGACAGGGTTTCGGCGTCTTCTGCATCGTACCGGAAGCGGCTGATGGCCTGCAGCAGATCGGCACGTGTCCCGCTGTAGCGGATCACGGCGCAGCAGGTTCGCTCATGGACGACGGCCTGCTGTACGCCATTAAGGCGCTGCAGCCAGGCCTCCAGCAGGTCGGCCTGCGCTAAGCTCATGTGTTTTTGATCGATACGAATTCGGATACGCCCCCGGCACTCGTGGGCGATGACATATTTCATGCTTTGGCGCCGGCTTCTTCTGCAGCGTCTTCCACAACTTCGTCCTGTGCGGTACGCTGTTCGTTTAGTTCTTTGGCTTCGGCCAGGATATCGCCAGCATTTTCCTGCACGGCGGCCACTGTGTCCATAACGGTTTCTTTCATGCGCAGCGCAGCGGCGGTGGTGTGCGTGTAGATTTTTTTAGCGTCCTTGCTGGAGAGCAGTTTGATGCCGGCGGAGCCGAACAGTACGCCGCCTGCGAACAGGGCCAGATTTTTGTAGCAATTCATAGTAAGTACCTCCTGTTGTCTGATGTAATTTTTATTTGTGCTGATGGCCTGTAATCAGGCACATGGCCATACAGAGCACAGCGGCCCAGGCCCAAAATGCGTGGTGTTTCACACTTTCTCACCCCCTTTCCATTGCCAATACAGATTTTGTGCATTTTATTAGATATGACTAACCAAAAGCCGCAATTTTCTTGTTAGTTATTGCTAACTATCTGCTGAAAGAAAACCGCCAGCAGGGCGGTTTCGCTTCACTATGTCACAATATAGCATTTTTTACCGCGGTCGTCAATTCGAATCAAAGGAGCTGCGGAAAAATTTTCCGCAGCTCCGCACAGGTCATTTCGGTATAGATTGTTTAGAACAGGGGAACGACCGCGCCGCCGTAGGTTTCTTCCATGTAGGTCCGGACTTCATCGCTGCACAGAGCGGCGTACAGAGCCTGGATAGCGTCATCGTTTTCGTGGCCTTCCTTAACGACCAGCACGTTGGCATAAGCGGTGCCGGCTTCGCCTTCGCTGTCCTCAATGGCCAGCGCGTCGGCAACATTCAGGCCAGCGTCAATGGCGTAGTTGCCGTTGATGACGGCCATGTCCACATCCTGCAAGCGCACCGGCAGCTGGTTGGCTTCCAGTTCCACGATATCGAGGTTCTTGGGATTTTCCACAATATCGGCTTTGGTTGCATTGATGCCGGCGCCCTCCTTCAGGGTGATCAGGCCCTCCTGCTGCAGCAGGAGCAGAGCGCGGGCTTCGTTGGTGGTGTCGTTGGGAACAGCGATCTGCGCACCGTCCGTAAGGTCAGCGACCGTGCTGGCTTTGCCGGCGTACAGACCGAGAGGCTCATAGTGGACGTTGCCGACGCTCACCAGATGCGTGCCGTCGCTTTCGTTGAACCCGTTCATGTAGGTGATGTGCTGGAAGTAATTGGCGTCGAGGGAGCCGTCCTCTACCGCAGTGTTCGGCGTGACGTAGTCATTGAACACTGTGATTTCCAAATTGATATTCTGCTCGGCCAGGATAGGCTTCACAACCTCAAGGATTTCAGCGTGGGGTGCAGGTGTGGCGCCGATCTTAATGGTGACGGCTTCTGTGTTGTTGTCGTCGCTGCCGGCGCTGGGGGTCTCGTTGGCATTGCTGCCGCAGGCAGACAGCAGGCCCAGGGACAGAGCAGATGCCAGAGCAACTGCGGTGAACTTCTTCAGTTTCATAATAAAATCTCCTTCGTTTTTGAAATCTATGATCCGGCCGAAGGCCGAATTGAATATGGGGGAGAACGTCAATCCTGAGACTTCGCGGAATGGTCTTTGCGTGTTTTCTTTACGGAAGTCAGGCGGCGATCCAGTGAGATCGAAAAATGCGTGCCGATGGTTTGAAAAATTTGAACCAGAATAACCAGTACGATTACAGATACCCACAGGACAATAAACATGCGACGCTGATAGCCCAGGTTCAAGGCCATGGAACCCAATCCGCCGCCGCCAATGGCGCCGGCCATGGCGCCATAGCTGAGAATGGTGATGAAAGCGGTAGTAAAGCCGGTGATCAGGGAAGGCAGGCTTTCCGGAAGCATAACTTTCCAGATGATCTGGAACGGCGAGCAGCCCATGGCCTGAGCCGCTTCCACAACGCCTTTGTCAATCTCGCGCAGCGAAGCTTCCACCAGGCGCGCCACAAAGGGAAAGGCTGCAACGATCAGGGGAATGATGGTGGCAACCGTGCCGATGCTGGTGCCGAGCACTACGCGGGAGAGTGGGATGACCAGAACCATCAGAATCAGGAACGGCACACTGCGCAGCAGGTTGATGATCACATTAAGTACGTTCATCAGAGGTTTGGGAAGGGGGAGAATGCCGTTTTTCTCTCCCACCACGACAAGAACGCCCAGGGGGAGGCCAATGATGTAAGCGAACAGGGTGGAAAGAACGGTTACATAGATTGTTTCCCAGATGGCAAACAGCAGACCATCCTCCGTCAGGAGCAGAAGGCGCTGCACCTCTGGATTCTGCAGAAGATCAGACAGCATAGTCCGGCACCTCCTCTACGCTCACGCCGTTACGGCTGCGGATATAAGACAGCGCCCGGCTGTAATCGACGCTGCTGTCGGGCAGCCCCAGGAGCATGTATCCGAAAGCATGGCCGTTGACGTTTTTGGTTTCTGCGCCGAGAATATTGGCTTTGACGCCGCAGTCAATCGCCAGTGAAGCGATCAGCGGTTCGTAAGAAGTGCCGCCGTTGAACACGACGCGGAGCACCCGGTTGGACTTCAACTGTGCCGGAGCTACATCGCTGTTGGGGAATACCAGACGCTTTGCGGTTTCGGTTTTGGGATTGGCGAAAATGTCCTTCACGCTGCCTTCTTCCACCACCGCACCGTGATCCAGAATCGCCACATGGGAGCAGATCTCTTCGATTACGCTCATTTGGTGGGTGATGATGATGGCGGTGATCCCCAGGCGTTTGTTGATGTCAGAAATCAGCTGCAAAATCGCGTGGGTTGTGTTGGGGTCCAGAGCGGAGGTGGCTTCGTCGCACAGCAGTACCTTGGGATTGGTAGCCAGGGCGCGGGCGATGGCCACGCGCTGCTTCTGTCCGCCGGAGAGCTGCGCCGGATAAGCGTTGGCTTTGTCCGGAAGCCCTACCAGTTCCAGCAGTTCCATGGCGCGTTTGGCGGCGTCCGTTTTGCGCACACCGGAAATCTCCATGGGGAAACATACGTTTTTCAGGCAGGTGCGCTGCATGAGCAGGTTGAACTGCTGAAAAATCATGGTAATGCTGCGGCGCTGGGCGCGCAGCTGCGCTTCGTTCATGGTGCACAGATTCTGCCCGTTGATGAATACCTCGCCCTCCGTGGGACGCTCGAGCATATTGATGCAGCGCACCAGAGTGGATTTTCCGGCGCCGCTCATGCCGATAATGCCGTAGATCTCACCGTCGGGGATCTGCAGATTCACATCTTTCAGGGCTTGAAAATCGCCGTCATTGGTTTGGAATACTTTAGATATGTGTTTTAGTTCGACCACAAATCGAGCCTCCTTTTCTTTCGTTTCATGCATGGAAAGAAAGAGGTCACATTCGTTCGCGGCCTGGTGAGCGCTGGGTGCGAATACCCATAATGTCCCACTCCTTTTCTGTTCTGCCGGCGCAACTGGCCTGCAGTTTATTTGCTATGCTGCCGCAAAAACGAACAGCATATATATTTTCCTATTCTATGCCAAAATGATTTCCTTGTCAATGTAACGGCAGCGTAAATTGCCTGAAAAGTTATGGCTGGACAGTTGACTTTAACAACAAAAAGTGTTACAGTATGGTGTATTAAAGAAATGGACTTTCTCCATATACGGGAAAACATATGTAAAACAGGTTGTTGTAAGTATATAGGCAGGAAGAAACAATGCCAAGTTTAAATTGGGAAAGGGGTAAAGCAGCATGGTTGTTGTGATGAAAAGCACTGCCACACAGGAGGATATCGAAGGCGTAAAAAAGGAAATGGAAACCTATGGGCTGAACATGATGGTCAGCCATGGTGATGACTATACCATTCTGGGAGCCGAAGGCAATGCTGCCGCGGTGGATCAGGAAAAGATTTCTTTGCTCAGCGGTGTGGAACGGGTCATGCGGGTGTCAGAGCCGTATAAGATGGCCAACCGGAAATACCATCCGCAGAATACGCAAATCGATGTGGGCGGCGTAAAAATCGGCGGCAAAAGACTCGGAGTCATTGCCGGCCCCTGCAGCGTGGAGGGCGAGGAACAGATTGCTGGCATCGCTCGAGCAGTTAAGGCTTCCGGTGCCTGCGCTCTGCGGGGCGGGGCCTATAAACCCCGCACGTCCCCGTATGCTTTTCAGGGACTTAAGCAGAACGGCATCAAACTTCTGGAGCACGCCCGTGCAGCCACCGGTATGCCGATTGTCACAGAAATCATGTCCACGGACAATATCGAAATGTTTGAAATGTGTGTGGATGTAATCCAGGTAGGCGCCCGTAATATGCAGAACTTTGACCTGCTCAAACAGTTGGGCAAAACGACCAAGCCGATTCTGCTCAAGCGCGGCCTGGCCAATACCGTTGAAGAATGGCTGATGAGCGCGGAATATATTATGGCTGCAGGCAATCCTAACGTTATCCTCTGTGAACGCGGCATCCGCACCTATGAGACCTATACCCGCAATACGCTGGACCTAAGCGCGGTGCTGGCAGTCAAACAGCAGTCTCACCTGCCGGTGATCGTAGATCCCTCCCATGCAACAGGAAAGGCGTGGATGGTGCCGGCAATGGCCAAGGCGGCCATTGCCGCCGGAGCTGACGGACTGATCATTGAGGTGCATAACGACCCGCCCCATGCGCTGTGCGATGGTGCCCAGTCTATCCTTCCCTCGGATTTTGATACGCTGATGCAGGAACTGCGGCCCCTGGCGCAGTGTTTGGGCCGAGAGCTCTGATGGCGCAGAAAAAGACGGCCCTGGTGGTGGGGCTTGGACTAATCGGCGGCAGTGTCGCTATGGCGCTGCGGGGCTTTGAAAATTACCGGGTGGTGGGAACGGATTGCAGTTCCCAAACCCGCTCCTATGCCGCGGCTCATGGTGTGTGCGACGAAGTGGCAGAACGGGTGGAAGATGTGCTGGGACAGGCAGATGTGGTGTTATTTGCCATGCGGCCTCATGGTATTGCACAGCAGATTGAGGCTTTCCGGGATTCGTTCAAGCCCGGTGCGCTTGTCACTGATGTGGGCGGTATTAAGGGGGCGATCATGGAAGCGGCACAGTGCCTGCCGGACACAGTGGATTTCATCGGCTGTCATCCCATGGCGGGCAAAGAGACCTCTGGTGTAGAGAACGCGGAAAAAGAGCTGTTTCATAACGCGCATTTTATTCTGACGCCTAGGCCGCGCAGTACGCAGGAACATGTGGATTTACTCCAGCGGATGGGAAAGTATATGGGCTTTCGGGATGTCGTGATTACTACGCCGGAAGAACATGATGCCATCATTGCCTATACCAGTCAGCTGATGCATATCATCGCCGTGGCCACCTGCGACGATGAAGATCTGTTCCGCTGCAAGGGCTTTGAGGGCGGTTCTTTCCGGGGCTGCACCCGGGTGGCGGCGCTGGATGTGCCGCTGTGGACAGAGCTGTTCACCATGAACGCTCCGGCGCTGTGCCGTTGTATCCGCACGCTGGAGGATAACTTGCGTGCGTATCGAGAAGTGCTGGAGCGGGGCGACCGGGAGCAGCTGGTGGAAAAGTTGACCGCCTCTGCCCGGCGAAAGCGAAAGATGAATCTGGAATGAAGAAAAACGCCCCCGGAGGGCAGGGAAAAGCCCTGTCTGACGGGGGCGTTCTGTGTCTGCTGTGCAAGAAAATTTACAATTTATCGGTTGTATTGGAGATAAAAACGCGTTACAATAAAAAACCAATTAAAACAGTACAATGATTTTAAATCCGAAAGAAAAGGGGAGGGAACCATGGCAAACGCGACAAAACATGCGCTGGCCGGAGCTCTGCTGGAGTTGTTGAATACAACGACTTTAGATAATATCACGGTCAAAGACATTGTGGAACGCGCGCAGGTCAGCCGTCAAACATTTTACTATCACTTTGGTGATGTGTATCAGCTGCTGGACTGGGCGTTTCAGCGTGCGATCCGGGAACTGGGTGAAATGCCTGAGGAAAACTGGCGTGACCGCCTGCTGATGGCCGTGGAGTTTTTGCGTGCAAACCGGGCTTTGGCCATGAATGTCTACCATTCCCTTGGCATGGAGCATCTGGCACGGGGGCTGGAGGCTGCTGTCCGCGACCTTTTGGGCGCGGCGCCGAAGGATGCCATGAAGTGGTTGCCGGCAGACCCGGAGGATCAGGAATTTTTACTTTCCTTTTTCAGCTACGGTGTGATGGGAATTATTATACGTTGGCTTGATGACGGCATGCCTGAGAAATTGGATCATATGATCAATGAGATCTATGCACTGATGCATCATGGAGAGGACACCCCGCTGCTGCCGGAGCCGGGGTACTCTGGCGGGATGAAAGAGGATGGATGGGAGAAGTTATAATGATAAAAAAAGAATTGGAGAGGGATGAAGCTTTTGCGTGGGAGGTGCTGGACACAGCGCCCTATGCAGTGCTGGCTATGGCCGATGGAAAGGGAGAACCCTATTGTGTGCCGATGTCTCCAGCGCGGGATGGACGTACAGTTTATCTGCACTGCGCCCGTGTAGGGGAAAAGCTGTCTCTTTTGAAACACAACCCCAAAGTGGCGCTGACAGCGGTATCGTATTATAAGGCGGTTTCTGCTGAATATACCATGAGTTATGCCTCGGCGGTGCTGCGCGGCCAGGCCTCCATTGTGGAGGATGATGCGGAGCGGATCCGGGCCCTGCGCTGCATCAGCGAAAAATACTCTGGCGCAGACATGGATAAATTTGACGCTATGGTGGAAAAATATGCAAAGGCTGCCCATGTCATCCGCATCGATGTGGAGCAGATCACAGGCAAAGAAGCCCGGAACGGCTGAAGACCGTGGAAAGGAATTCGTGCGATGAAACTGAAAACGAGAAAGGAAATGGATGCTGCTTACCAATGGGATCTCAGTCCCATCTTTCCCGATCAGGCGGCTTGGGAGAAAGCATATGCTGCTGCGGCGCAGGCTGTAGATGCTGTAGGTGCACTGGCCGGTACGCTGGGCGCCTCGTCTGCGCAGATGAAAGCTGGCCTGGACACTATTTATGAAACGCTGCAGGCGGTGGAACGCGTATACTTGTACGCGTCCCTCCTGAAAAACAGCGACAACGGCGATGCAGAGTATCAGCGCATGGAAGGCATGGCGATGAATCTGTATGTGGCCATGAGCACAAAATGTGCCTTTGTGGATCCGGAGATCCTGGCGCTTCCGGAGGAAACGCTGCGCGCTTATATGGAGGATCCTGCGCTGGTATCCTATCGCCATATTCTGGAAGATACCAACCGCGCCCGGGCGCATACGCTGGATGAACAGGGCGAGCGGCTTCTCGCCATGCTCTCCGACGCTGCCGGAACACCGGACAATTGCTTTACCATGCTTGAAAGTGTGGATATGGAGTTCCCTGTGATCCGCAGCGAACAGGGAGAAGAGGTGCGCCTGACTCACGGAAATTATGCACTTTTCCGCGTTAGTGCCGATCAAAGGGTGCGCAAGGAAGCCTTCGAAGCGTACCATGGCACATTTCAGAATTATCTGAATACTATTGCCGCCCTGTATGCCGGCAGCGTCAAGCTGGACGATTACTACACCAGGGCCAGAGGCTATGACAGCGCCTGCGCTCGGGCGCTGTTTGCCAGCAATGTGCCGCTTTCGGTATACGATAGCCTGGTGGAAGCGGTACACGGGGGGCTTGGCACTATGAAGCAGTATCTCCAGCTGCGCAAAAAGGTGTTGGGACTATCCGAGTTGAATATGTACGATCTCTATTGTCCCATGGTAGAAAATATCGACCTGCACCTGACGTTTGAAGAGGCCAGGGAACTGGTCTTTGCCGCCACGGCGCCTTTGGGCGAGGAGTATCATGCGTTGCTGCAGCGCGCGTTTGACGAGCGCTGGATCGACGTATATGAAAACAAGGGCAAGACCACAGGTGCATTTTCCTGCGGCGTCTACGGCGTGCACCCCTATGTGCTGATGAATTTTGCCGGTACGCTGGAAGACGCTTTTACGCTGGCCCACGAACTGGGCCACAGCATGCACTCTTATTTTTCGGATCATGCTCAGGATTTTGCCAACCATGATTACCGTATTTTGGTGGCGGAGGTGGCCTCCACGGTCAATGAGGTGCTGCTGACCAAATATCTGCTGAAAACGGAGCAGGATCCCCGTCGCCGGGCATATATCCTGAATCATTTTCTGGAAGGGTTCCGCACGACCGTGTACCGTCAAACCCTGTTTGCTGAATTTGAGCGCAAGGCCCATGAGCTGTATCAGCAGGGTGAGCCGCTGACGGCGGAGGTACTGAACAGGCTTTACCGGGAGCTGAACGATCTCTATTACGAAGGTGCGGTGAACAATCCGCTGCAGGATGTGGAATGGGCGCGTATTCCCCATTTTTACACAGCGTTTTATGTGTACCAGTATGCCACCGGTTTTTGCTCGGCTGTAGCCATCGCCAACCGGATTCTGGAAACCGGAGATGCATCGGATTATCTGAAATTCCTGGCCACCGGCGGCAGCATGTATCCCATCGACGAGCTGAAGATTGCCGGCGTGGATCTGACCAGTCCCGAAACCGTAGGCAGTGCGCTGCAGGTGTTTCAGGAAAGTCTGGACGAATTGAAGAGTGTATTGGAGACCCTCGACTGAACAAGAGAACAACAGGAGCCGGAAAGCAAGCAGCTTTCCGGCTCCTGTTGTTTCTGTGCGCGGTTTCGGGCGAGAATCATGCTCCCGGTTCTTCTCGGATTTCGGCGGCTTTTTGAGCCTCCCTTTCCGCGCGGTTCTCTTTCCACAGCTCTTCGGAAGGATGCTTCCAATGGGCTGCATACTGGTCACATTTGGCACACAAATGCTCCACCGATTCGGGCGACTGCAGATCCGTGGAGTGTGCGCCGGAAGCGTTTACCATGGCACGCAGTTTTTCCGGGTTCTCCAACATCGGGCAGGGGCGCAGCATATTCTCGTTGAAAGGCTGGCCGTCATGGTATGCCATCATCATGGGGGACTGCAGCGCCTGCAGCAACGTCTTTTCGCGAATATTGGAATCAGAATAGTGTACAAAAACGCAGGGATCCACATCGCCGTTAGCGTTGATGTGCAGATAGCGCCGGCCGCCGGCGATACAGCCATCCACAAACTCGGCATCATTCTGGAAATCCATGGCGAACAGAGGTTTCTCGGCGCGGTATTTGCGGATGCGGCGGTAGACTTCTTTGCGCTGTTCCGCCGTCGGCAGCAGGTCCGGGGACGCATCGTTGCCAACCGGCATGTAATGGAAGTACCAGATGAAGTAGGCGCCCTTTTCAATCAGCATGTCGAAGTATTCTTCCGACGTGATGGACGCGAAGTTGGCGCGCGTGTAGCACGAGGAAATGCCGAAGAAGAGTTTCTTGTCGTGGAGCACTTTCATGGCGTGCTGCACCTTGTCGTACACGCCCTGGCCGCGGCGGCTGTCCGTGGCCTTTTCGAAGCCTTCCAGGGAAATGGCCGGTACCAGGTTGCGGACCTTGAGCATGCGGTCGGCGAAGGCTTCGTCAATCATGGTGCCGTTCGTGAACATTAAGAAGATGCAGTCCGGATGGCGTTCGCAAATGGTGAACAGGTCGTCCTTGCGCACCGTCGGTTCGCCGCCCGTGTAGATGTACATGTAGACGCCCATTTCCTTGCCCTGTTTCACGATGTCGTCGATTTCGTCCAGGGTCAGGTTCAGGCGATGGCCGTATTCCGCGGCCCAGCAGCCCGTGCAATGCAGGTTGCAGGCGCTCGTCGGATCCAGCAGGATCGTCCAGGGCACGTTGCAGCCGTATTTTTTACGGTATTCTTCCTGCTTGCGCCAGCCAATCAGGTCCGCATTGATGAAGAAGTTGACCAGGACCGTCTTAGCCACCTTTTCGTCCACATTCTGCAGTATATGCTGGATATATTTGCGGTACGGATGGTCCGGATTGTTCAGCACCTGGTGCAGGGCTTCGCGGGCGCCGGCATAGTGGGAATCATCGAAATGATCGGCCCAGTCCAGAATGCGGTTCAGGTTCTTTTCAGGATCCTTGTACACATAGTGGATCGCCTGCTCCAATCCAATTTTCTTCAATACTGCTACCGTATCCATAAAAAAACGCCTCCAATAAACCCGGATGTAAATACATATATTAAATAAAACGGCAGAAGGCGGCTTGTATCCGCTCTTCTCCCGTTTACTATAGTAGCAAAAGGCGCCGGGGAAAACCATGGTCAACCGTGCCGTGTATGTGCAAATTCGAACATTTATAGCAAAAGTGTCTAAAAAACTGTCATCTTTTTCGCAAAAGGAGTATAATGTTGTAATGAAAAAGATGTTCCTGCGCGTAAGGACAAAAGGCAGGAACACAGTATGCAGGAAGGCAGGAAGGTGCAGGCATCATGCGCATTACGGAAAATCTGATTTTCTCCACGGCCCTGAAACTGCTCGAGGAGCAGCCGGTCTCGAAAATCACAGTGACGGACATCGTGCGCCGCTGCCAGATCAACCGCAACACGTTCTACTACCACTTTGCCGGCATGGAGGACCTGGTGCGGCGCCTGCTGCAGGCCAAGATGAAGGAGTTCCTGGGCCTGAAACGGCGTTTCCGCCGGCCCGTCACGTTCCTGTTCTACATGATGCTCGTGGCCGCCAAATACAAAAAGGTCGTCCTGAACCTGTACCATTCGGACATGCGCGGCGCCCTCGAATCGACCATCGAATCCATCTGCCACTATTACGCCCATCTCTATATGTCGTCGCTCCAGAAGATGAACCTGTCCGACACGGACCGGGAGCTGCTGATCCGCTATTGGAAGACTATCGCCAGCGGCATCTTCCTGGACTGGCTCAAACACGATATGGAGTACGACATGCCCCATGCCATCAAGCGCATCTGCTTCCTCATGGCGGGCAACAAGTCCCTGTCCTCCTTCGACCAGGTGAAAAACTGACAGAGAAACGCAAAAAGCAGTTTTGCCTCCCCCGGCGGGTTTCCGCGGGAACGGCAAAACTGCTTTCTTTTTTGTCTGCGTCAGGGAGCGGTCCGGCTCACTTCGCCTTGGCGTCGGCCTTGGCCTGGAACTTTTCACTGTACACGGCGACCCGCGTGTGCCTGCCGCGGGAAATGACGCCGGTTTCGTCCTTTGCTTCCAGGTCGAATTCGAAGATACGGCCTTCGTGCTTCGTCAGGGTGGCCGTCACGGTGAAGGCCATGCCCAGGGGCGTCGGCGCGTCGTGGCTCAGGGAAATGAAGCTGCCCACCGTGGTCGTCCCGGCCTCGCAGTATGTGCCGGCCAGCAGCTGGGCCGCCTGTTCGTAAAGCCGCGCCAGGACAGGGGTGCCCAGAACGCGCAGCGTGCCGCTGCCCACGCGGACAGCCAGCATGTCTTCCGTAACGGTCTGTGTCAGCGTCTTGCTGACAGGTTTAGCAGTTTCCATCGTTTCATCCTTTCCGTTGGCTGAAAAAATCAGAGTTTCTCCAGCATGGCCAGCGTGTTGTCCAGATACGGCAGGTCCGCCTCTTCCAGCGTACCGGCATCGACGGCTTCCGCCAGTTTCGGGTCCACGGGAATGCGGTCCCGGCAGGCCAGGCCGTGGGCTTCGGCCACTTCGTCGACACGGCTCTTGCCGAAAATGCTGTATTCCTTGCCGCAGCCGGGGCACTTGAAGTAACTGTAATTCTCAATGAGGCCCAGGACCGGGATATCCATCATCTTCGCCATGTTGACGGCCTTTTCCACGATCATGCCGACCAGTTCCTGCGGCGAAGCGACGACCAGGACGCCGTCCAGGGGCAGCATCTGATAGGCCGTCAGGGGCACGTCGCCCGTTCCGGGAGGCATGTCGACGAACAGATAATCCACGTCGCCGTAGATGACGTCGGTCCAGAACTGCTGCAGGGCGCCGGCGATGATGGGCCCGCGCCACACGACGGGATCCGTTTCGTGGGGCAACAGCAGGTTGATGGACATGACCCCGATGCCCGTCTTCGTGCGGGCCGGGTAGATGCCGGTGTCATCCATGGGCACGCGGCCTTCCAGATGGAACGTTTTGGGAATGGACGGTCCCGTGATGTCCGCGTCCAGGATGGCCACTTTCTTGCCGGCCCGGCGCATGCGCACCGCCAGGATCGACGTGACCAGCGATTTGCCGACGCCGCCCTTGCCGCTCACGACGCCGATGACCTTCTTTATATGGCTCTGCGGATGGCAGGGTTTGCGGAACGATGCCGTCCCCTGCTGATCGTCGCAGCCTTCTTTTACGTTGCAGTGTTCGCAATCATGGTTGCAGTCTGCCATAGCGTATCATCCTCTCTTTGCTTCTCCGGTGCCTTCGCGGCACTTTCTTTAACTCTACATCAAGTCCCGCGCACTGTCAAACCGCGATTTGCTTTTTTGTCCTTTTCGTGCTAAGATGTACTGTGCAACGGGGGTGTAAAGGTTTCGACGGGTATAGGTGCCGTACGATAAGCGAGCCGTGGTTCCATCTGCACGTTAATCGGTGGACGTTTAAATTTAAACGCAGATAACGATTTTGCACTGGCTGCCTGAGTTCAGGTGACCCGTTCTGCCACTCCGGCTCCCGCAGGAGCGGACAGGACGACATTTAGCGGGATCGCCGGGTACTGACGTCCGTAAGTCCCGGTCAAATCTACGGAATAGCGATTGCAAAGCCGGTCGGCAGGCGTTGTGAAAGCGAAACCCAGTATGCTGTCTGCGCTCGGAGAAATTCGTAAGACAATATGTTCGGACAAGGGTTCGACTCCCTTCACCTCCACCAATTTTTCATGCTGCCAACGGCAGCGACCCAACCGAAAACGACAGAAAAGCTTTGGCTGCGGCCGAAGCTTTTTATTTTTATATGACACGGCCGTCTGATTGACTTATAATATAGGTGTAGCAATCTGCGGAAAGGAGGGATTCTTTTGCTGAACCAGGATGCCCTGGACTTCATCCAGGCCAACACGCCCTTCGCGCAGGACCTGCTCATGGCCCTGGCCCAGATTCCCTCCCCGTCCCTGCACGAGGAAAAGCGGGCCCAGTTCTGCAAAGCCCTGCTGGAAAGCTGGGGCGCCCGGGACGCCTATATCGACGAGGCCCCCAACGTCGTCCTGCCCATGGACATCGACAGCGGCAAGCCCCTCGTCGTCTTCACGGCCCACTCCGACGTGGTCTTTCCCGACACGTCCGTCCTGCCCCTGCGGGATGACGGCGAACGCCTCTTCTGCCCCGGCATCGGCGACAACACGGCCAACCTGACCACGCTGCTGCTCTGCATGAAGTACATCATTTCGCGGCGCCTGCAGCCCCGCAAGTTCGGCGTCCTCTTCGTGGCCAACGCCGGCGAAGAAGGCCTGGGCAACCTGAAAGGCACGCGGCGCATCGACGCGGATTACGGCTCCCGCATCAAGGAATTCTACAGTTTCGACGGCAAAATAAACGGCATCACGGACCACGCCGTCGGCTCCAAACGGTTCCGCGTGACCGTCCGCACCGCCGGGGGCCACTCCTTCAGCGGCTTCGGCAATAAAAACGCCATCGCCGAGCTGTCCTCCATCATCGCGGACATCTACCATATCCAGATTCCGGACGACGGCATCGCCACTTACAACGTGGGCACCATCGAAGGCGGCCTGTCCATCAACTCCATTCCCGCCCAGGCCTCCATGCTCTGCGAATACCGGGCCGATTCCCTGCGCAATATGAAGTACATGGACAAGCGCTTCCGCAACATCTTTCTGGCGCACCACCAGTCCGATGTGGGCGTCGAGGTGGACGAACTGGGCTGCCGCCCCTGCGAAGCCATGGGTTTCTTCGCCGAAAAGCGCCGGCAGGAAATGGTGCGGACCGCCGAGGAAACGATCCGGCGTTACAACCCGAACCTGCAGGTCTTCATCTGTTCCGGTTCGACGGACTGCAACATCCCCCTGTCCAAAGGGATTCCGTCCATCTGCTTCGGCTTCTATTCCGGCGCCGGCGCGCACACGCGCAACGAGTACCTGTGGAAATCCTCCCTCGTACCGGGCTACAAGGTGTGCTTCGACACGGTCCTCCCCTATTTCCAGCCCGCCCTGTAAACTGCTATATCAAACAGACAAATACCGGCCTGCGGCCGGTGGAATGCCAGGCACTCCACCCGCTGCAGACCGGTTTTCCGCGTCTTCAGGGGCTCTTTGCTATTTGTTTTGCCGCGGCTGCAGGGCCTTCCCCTGCCCCTGCAGCAATGCTGCGCGGGCCGCCAGCCGCTGCGCCGCATCCCGGCGGGTGCTGCTGTCGTAAAGCACCTGCTCCCAGCGGCCGTAGACGGGGTTGGGCAGCAGGAAGAAACGCGTGCCGAAGTCCGCTGCCTGCGCTTCGGCGGCGGCGTTGCGGTGTGCCTCGTCCATGAAGGCCGTGTCCAGGGGGAAGTCCGCCAGGCTGTCGCCCAGGTAGCAGAGGACGCGGTACCGTTTTTCCAGTTTTGCGAAGACGGGCTGCTTGTTCCCGTCGCCGCTGTTGCAGAACAGGTGCGCTTCGTCGGCGTTGGGGAAACCCAGGCGCTGCAGGGTGCGCAGCGTGGCATCGCGGTCCTGCGGGCCCCGGTTCGTCACGTAGAAGGCCTGGACCCGCCACTGGCGCAGGTGGTTCAAAAAGCGGGCGGCGCCGGGCAGGGCTTCCTGCCGGTCACTGCCGAGCCAGCGGTTCCACAGGGCCAGCCGCTCCGGGCCGGCCGCGTCGGATTGCGCCACTGCCGCCAGGTAGGGTCCGTTGTCCAGGAGCGTCTCGTCCAGGTCGAAGACGACGGCCAGGCGTTCCCGGTCCGGGTGGTACCGGTTCCGCGGCAGGACGCGGCGGAAACCGGACAGACGCAGTACCGTGCTGTACACGCGGCGGTCCGCCTGTTGGAAGGTCTGGCAGCACAGGGCCCGGTATTCCGCCGCCTGGCGCTGCCACAACACGGCCGTCGCGCTCTGGCCGTTCAGCTGCCGCCAGGCTTCGGACGGCGCGGCCTCCAGCGGGGCCGGGACGGCGAGGAAAAAGGCCGCCGCCAGCAGCGCCGCGGCAACGCGGCCGGGACGGAGGAACAGACGCAGGGAGAAGGACATAGGAACACCGCCTTTCCGGAAATTTCAAATATAACTTTCTTTTATTTATTACATGTAAAATCCGTATTTTACTTTATACGCATTCGGCGTTATAGTTAAGGTGAAGGGAAGAATGGAACGATTCCCCCTCTCACGATCTTCCCCGCCGGACAAACGCCCGTGT
>OIWN01001722.1_pt1 | contig 16318 bp, 19 predicted proteins | sample 1587591 | NCBI WGS metagenome assembly OIWN01 (sample SAMEA3888901, study PRJEB22519) | human gut metagenome | biome: human gut; feature: human-associated habitat; material: faeces | place: Denmark | collected 2010 | reverse complement strand
CTGCGGCACAAATAGCTGTGTGAAAAATAAGCGATCACGCTTATTTTTCACACTACTCTCCGTTTCCTGCTTTCTCTACATTAAATCAGAAAAATCTGAATCTGCTGTCCGGGATATTCTTAATATTTTATAAAGATTTTACCGACAGCAGCCGTTTTTACGCGCATTCTATTGCTTCAGCATCAGAAACGCCGCCAGATTTCCGCGTTTTCCCTTGCTCGCCCGATGAGAAAACAGATAGCTCGGATTGCAGCAGGTGCAGATGTCCGTCATCGACAGATGCTCCTTTAAAATCCCTGCGCCAAGCAAAATTGCTTCATTGGCGCGCCACAGGTCCAGCTGATATTTTCCATTGACCTTTTCGGTCAGTATATTTTTCAGGGAAACGTCCTGATATCTCTCCTGAGAAAAGAGCTTTTCAAAAGGTTCTGCCACATCTTTTCCGACTTCATAGCAAGCCTGACAGATCGACGGCCCAATCGCCGCAAAAATATCCTCCGGACGGCTTCCATACGCCTCGCGCATCGCTTCGACTGTCTTTTTTCCCATCTCACCGACTGTCCCCCGCCACCCGGAATGAGAACAGCCAATCGCATGATGCACCGGATCGACAAACAAAAGCGGCACACAGTCCGCATAAAACGTGCCAAGTATCAGCCCGGGCACGTTTGTGATCAGCCCGTCCACATCCCGATAATCTTTTTCTTTCGTCACGCCCTTTCCTGCATCCTCTTTTTCCACACGGCGGATGTTTGTCGTATGGGTCTGATCGGAGCAGACGAACGCGTCCGAAGTTGTCCCGAACACGCCTGCAGCCCGCCGGAAATTTTCATCCACCGCCTCCCGGCTCGTATCCCGCGCATAGCTGAAATTGAAAGAAGCACAGTCCCCGGTACTGACACCGCCGAGCCTGCTGGTGACCATATGAGTCACTATATTTAACCGTTCTAACGCCGGAAAAGTGAGATATTCCACCTCTCCGCTTTTGTGAATTTCCATCCCCGGATAACCCGTCTTTTTCCGGATCAGATCTTTTTTTGCTATCTTCGTCTCCTGCTGTTCCACGTCCCTGCCCTCCTGTATTCAAATGCATTTTGAATCCACTGGATCTCTTTTCCGCAGACCGCCACCACGTCAAAGCGGATCTGTACATCCCCCTCTGCAGGATGCTTCCACAGATACCAGTCTGCGCAACGGCAGATTTTTTCCTGCTTTGCGCTCCCAACCGCCTCCAACGCTGTCCCAAATCGGTCGTCGTTCCGATATTTTACTTCAAAAAAAACAAGGCAGCCCCGGTGAAACCCGATGATATCGATTTCTCCCCTGCTGCACCTGTAATTACGCTCCAGAATGTTTACTCCGCTGCGCATCAGATAAGCTGTCACTGCTTCCTCCCAGAAAGCGCCCGCCTGTCTTTTATTCATTTAACCTTCTTTCACAAAATGACCGATGAAGCTTCTGCGGTGAATCGCCGTCGGTCCCATGGTCTGCAGTGCCTCGATATGCTCTTTTGATCCATACCCTTTATTGCGTGCAAATCCGTAGCCCGGAAAAACTTCCTCATACTGCTCCATCATCCGGTCCCTCGTCACCTTCGCTACAATGCTCGCTGCAGCAATGGATACGCTTTTTGCATCTCCCTTGATGATCGGAACCTGTTGAATTGCCACCTGCGGAATCCTTACCGCATCGTTTAGCAGAACTGCAGGCTGAGGATTCAGTTTTTCAATCGCCTGACGCATCGCTTCGTAGGTCGCCTGCAGGATGTTGATCTCATCGATTCGCTGTGGGCTGACAATCCCGATTCCGACCGCCACTGCGTGCTCCAAAATAACGTCATATAACTGTTCCCTTTTTTCTGCAGAAAGCTGCTTGGAATCGTTCAGATACAAAATTTCGCAGTTCTTCGGCAAAATAACCGCGCCTGCAACAACCGGTCCCGCCAGCGGTCCCCTTCCAACCTCGTCAATGCCGCAGATCAGGCCTTCGTTTTCATAGTCCCGTTCATACTGCTGCAGCTGATAAATCCTCGCCGTTTCCTTTTCCAGCGCCTCCCGCTGCTTTTCCGAACGACGGATCAGCGCCTGCACACCGCTTCTTGTGTCTTCCCGATAGGTTTGTTCCAGATTCTCCAACAGGCCTGCCATAGACTCTGCCTCTGTCCGCATGGAGGCTTTTTTCAAGCGCTCTCCGGCTTCTGCAAACCGCGCTTTGATTTCCCCGATTTTTTCCATATCAGATGTCCCTTACTGGTGTTTTAACACTCCAAATTTGTGAAACGGCCAGATTCTGACCCACGCTTTTCCGATAATCTGATCCCGGTGGATATTTCCGACGCTCGGCTCCCGGCTGTCCGAGCTGTTGTTTCGATTATCGCCCAGCACAAAATATTCGTCCTCGCCGAGGGTAATCGGCTCGCCTGCACGCCCCGGTGACAGCATCACTTCCTTGCCGTAGCCTTCCTCCAGCACCTGTCCGTCAATGTAAATCGTTCCGTCCGTGCCGATCTGAACCGTTTCGCCTGGCAGACCGATAATCCGCTTAATATAGTAAACATTTTCATCGTACTGGAATGGGAACACGATAATGTCAAAGCGCTGCGGATCCTTGAAACGATACGAAATCTTGTCTACGATCAGATTATCGTTATTACTCAGTGTCGGCTCCATCGAGCTTCCGTTGACCTCCGTGCGCTGTCCGACAAATGTGATCACCAGCCAGGTGATACCCAGGACAACTACGATATATAAAAGCGTGCTTCCGATTTCTTTCAGGATTGCTTTTCCACTCATGGCTTACGCCTCCTTTTTCGGCAATTCCAGCGTCATGCGGCCGAGCCTGCCACTGCGAAAATCATCCAGAACGAGGGCCGCGCCCTTTTCATGTTCCGGCTCGCCGCCCTTTTTCAGACAACCGCGGGACTTGCAGACTGCTTCCAGAAGGGCGAGGGCCGAATGGAGGGACGCCTGTGCGTCGCCATCTGCGCCCGCTGTATCCAGTGTCAGCTGATACCGCTTTTCCAACGCCTCCGGGTAATTCTCCCCGATAAACACAAGCAGGGAAAGTGCCATTTCTTCGCGGTTTAAGATTTCATCGTTCATCGAGCCGATCAGTGCGAGGCGTTCTCCCACCGCCTGATCTTCGAATTTCGGCCACAGGATGCCGGGGGTATCCAAAAGCTCCAGACCCTTGTTCAGGCGAATCCACTGCTTGCCCTTCGTTACGCCGGGCTTGTTGCCGGTTTTCGCGCACGCCTTTCCTGCGAAGCTATTGATAAACGTCGATTTTCCTACGTTTGGAATTCCTGCCACCATCGCACGCACCGGACGGTTCAAAATACCGCGTTTGCGGTCGCGCTCGATCTTTTCCCGGCAGGCTTCCTGAACCTTGCCCTGAATCGCTTTCATCCCGGCGCCGCTTCTGGCGTTGATTTCCAGTACAGCAAAGCCAAGACTTTCAAAATATGCCGTCCAGGCGCGGTTTGCAGCCGGATCGGACAGATCGGATTTATTCAATAAAATCAGGCGTGCCTTGTTTTTCCCCATCTCGTCGATATCAGGATTGCGGCTCGATTGCGGACATCTGGCGTCCACCAATTCGATAATCAAGTCGATCAGCTTGATATCTTCCTGCATCGCGCGGCGCGCTTTCGTCATATGTCCGGGATACCACTGGTATACCATAGTTTTCTTTCCTTTTCTGTAACTGTGAGGGTACTGAACAGTTACCCTTTTCTTTATAATATTCTGTGTGATTTTCAGTGAATCAGTCCCCAGCCATCCGTGCCGTTTCCGAAATGGAACCACGCCTCGCCGACGATCGTGCTGCGCAGCACCGGACCGACATTGGCGGAACGACTGTCCTCACTGTTATTACAATTATCGCCGAGCACGAAATATTCGTCCTTGCCCAGCTTGATTTCATTCTCTGCAATACCGGCTGACGCGATCAGATCCATCTCTTCATTTTCCTGCGCCTTACCGTCTATATATAAAATGCCGTCCTGAATCAGGACGGTCTGCCCCGGAACCGCTACAACACGCTTCACATAATAGTGGGCATTCTGATTACCGTTTGGCAAAAATACCACCACATCCCCTGTCTGCGGAGAAAAGAAACGGTACTTTAAGCGGTTAACCAAAATTCCCTGTCCGTTCGTCAGCCCCGGCTCCATGGAAACGCCGATCATGTTCGTGCGCAGTCCGACCGCCCAGATCACCATAAACGCCAGAAAAACTGCCAGTACAGACAGCACAATCCAACTGAACACCTCTTTGACCGCCTGCATGCTGAGCCCTTTTTTCTTCCGGTAAAACTGCAGTCCACGCTGTCTTCTTCTCATACAAATCTCCATTCCGCAGCCGCCGTTTCGTCCTGCAGACATCCTAAAAAGCAAAAAAGGGGCTGCCGTTACTGGTGCCCCTCTCTTCGCAATTCTTATTTTACAACTTCTTTGACCTTTGCGCTCTTGCCGACTCTGTCTCTTAAGTAGTTCAGCTTTGCTCTTCTTACTTTACCCTTACGAACAACTTCTACCTTCTCAACGTTGGGAGAATGTAAAGGCCAGGTCTTTTCAACGCCGACGCCGTTGGAGCTCTTTCTTACGGTAAAGGTTGCACGGTTGCTGCCGCCCTGTTTCTTTAAAACAACACCTTCGAATACCTGAACTCTCTCACGGTTGCCTTCTTTGATCTTACCATATACTCTTACGGTATCGCCTGTCTCAAATGCAGGTACTTCAGCTTTCAGCTGAGCAGCTTCGATCTCTCTGATAATTTCGTTCATTGCTTTTCCTCCTGATTTCTGGATGTTCTTAATACGATTCCCGTAACAGAGGACCATCTCCTTTTTTCGCAACATTTGCAGTATAACATAGCTTTCTCAAATATGCAAGGATTTTCTTCCTAATAGGAAAAATACCACCCGGTTTTACCGCCGCGCCTAGGATACCCAAAAAACGCTCCCCGGTGCAAAGCGCATGCCGGATTTTTTCTGCAGTGCAGCGGAAATTTCGTTTTCCACGAATACATGCGCATAGGGCACATGACCTGCCGCAAGCTCCCGCCGGATCATTTCAGCCTCCAGGAGGCTCCCGATCCCTCTTTTCCGGAAGGGCTCCAGCACTTCCAGCATTCCCATGCCGCCGTCGTTGTGCACGCCTGCAAAGCCTGCCAGCTCCCCATCCAGAAATGCGCCGATCATCTGACGCGATGCGATCCGTTCTCTGATGTAGGCTTCATCATGATAAAGATGATAATGTGCCTCTACGTTTGCCGCATACGTTTCGTCCAGCTCCCGGATTTCAACGGCTTCGTCCGGCTCCGGAAGGTCAGGCGCTTTTTTTTTCGGATAAATCACCTGGTAGCATTCATTGAAATTTTTTAACCCGAAACGCTCTAAAATGCTCGTCAGCACAAATTTCTGATGACAGACATAGACCGCACCGGTCGGGTCCGTCAAAGACAGCAGCCGTTCTCCTGCGTCCTTTGTTTTGGCAGTGATCCGATACACACCGCCTGACCTGTCCTTTGTCAGCACGCCGTCCTCCCGGACTGCCAGGATGTCAGCTTTGCCTCTCCGGATATCCTCAATCATGTCCATGTGAAGCATTTTATTTTTTAACAAATATTCCAGCGCACGTCCGGGCAAATCGTACTTTTCATATAAATCCGGTCGCCGGGCTTTCGTCCGCTCCTCAGACTTTTCCAGGCGCCATTTGTCTATCCTTGCATGGTCGCCGGAAAGCAGGATATCCGGAACCTTTTTGCCCTCCCAGACCTCCGGTCGGGTGTACTGGGGATATTCCAGCAGATTCTCCTGAAAGCTTTCTGTCACGCCGGAATCCTCATTTTTTAAAACACCGGGAACCATCCGGGAAATCGCGTCGATCATCACCATCGCCGGAAGCTCTCCTCCGGTCAGCACATAATCACCGATGGAAACCGGGTCTGTCACGATCTCTTCGATCACGCGCTCGTCGATTCCTTCATAATGCCCACACAGAAAAATCAGCTCTTCCTCCTGTGCAAGCTCCTTTGCCATCTCCTGGGAAAAGGTTTTGCCCTGTGGGCTCATAAACAGCACCCGCACTGGTTTTTTGCCCTCTGCAGGCTTTGCAACCGCTTTCCAGGCGTCGTAAACCGGCTGTGCCTGCATCAGCATGCCCGCACCGCCGCCGTAAGGGTAATCGTCCACCTTATTGTGCTTATCCTGCGTGTAATCGCGGATATTGACCGCATGGATTCCGATCAGTCCTTTTTGAATCGCCCGTCCTAAAATGCTCGTCTGCAGTCCGTTTTCCACCATTTCCGGAAACAATGTCAAAATATGAAACTGCATTTTTTCGTCAGTCCTCCAGCAATCCGTCCAGGATATGGATTTTCATCCGTCCTGCTTCCACATCGACATCCAGCACACATTCCTTGATTGCAGGCAAAAGCAGCTGTCTGCCATCCTTTAACCGAATCTGATAAACATCATTTGCGCCGGTTTCAATGACATCCTCTAAGGTTCCAAGCTCCTGCTCCTGTTCATCCAATACCTTCACGCCGATCAGATCTGCGATAAAATACTCGTCCTTCTGTAGGCGCACCGCATTTTCCCGCGTCACATACAGGCTCTTTCTCCGGTATTTTTCCGCCTCGTCTATCGTATCGATTCCACGAAATTTCAAAATGGCGAATTGCTTGAAAAATTTCACGCTCTCGATTTCCAGAATCCGGTTTTCCTTTCCCGTATCCAGAATCACTTCTTTTAACTTCTTAAAACGGCGCACATCATCTGTCGTCGGAAAAATCTTGACCTCCCCGTGCACACCGTGTGTGGAAGCGATCACTCCCACCTGCAGTCTTTCTTCCATATAACCTCTCATTTCACAAACAGCGCCTTGCTTTTGCAAGACGCTGTCCATTTCAGATGTCAGATGATATCCACATCCACTTTTTTATTATCTTCCATCGCCGCAGCCTTTACCACAGTGCGAATTGCCTTAGCAATACGGCCCTGTTTACCGATTACCTTGCCCATATCGGAGGGTGCAACATGAAGTTCAACCGTCAGGCTTCTGCCGTTTTCCTTTTCGGAGACGCTCACTTCATCCGGATGATCCACAAGTGCCTTTGCGATCACTTCCACCAAATCTTTCATAATCCACCTCCATAAGCCTGCTACAGTCAGCCCCACAGCTACTGCTCGTTTGCGTAACCGTCTGCTTTACAGAGCTGTCTTATTTCTCGATTCCTGCTGCCTTGAAGATCTTGCCTACGATTTCGGTGGGCTGAGCGCCATTGTTGAGCCACTTTTTAGCCAGCTCTTCGTTTACCTTGAAAGTGCTGGGATCTGTATTCGGATCGTATGTGCCGATCTCTTCGATGAAACGACCATCTCTGGGAGATCTAGAATCTGCTACGATGATTCTGTAAATCGGGTTCTTCTTGTATCCCATTCTTCTTAATCTGATCTTTACTGCCATTTTTCTTACCTCCAAATGAAATATAAATATGTTTTCTTGTGTGCGATCTGCACTATTTATCAGAAAGGAAGTCTGAACTTACCTTTTCTTGCACCTTTGCCTCCCAGCATTCCCGGGAACTGCTTCATCATTTTCTGACTCTGCTCAAACTGCTTGATAAATCGATTGACTACGCTGATGTCCACCCCTGCGCCTCGTGCGATACGGTGCTTGCGGCTGGGATTTAAAAGCTTGGGATTGCGGCGTTCCTGGGGCGTCATGCTCAGCACGATCGCTTCCATTCTTGCCAGCTGTTTTTCATCGATCATCGATTCGATATCGCCCATCTTCGAACCCATGCCGGGCATCATGCTCAGGATACCGGACAGCCCGCCCATGTTGCGCATCTGCTTCATGCTTTCCAGGTAGTCCTCAAAATCGAACTTGCCCTTCTTCATGCGCGCCGCCATCTCTTTTTCCTTGCCAGCGTCAATATCGAGGTTCGCCGAAGCTTTTTCAATCAGGGTGAGCACATCGCCTATTCCCAGAATTCGGCTCGCCATACGGTCGGGATAAAACTGTTCCAGATCGGAAAGCTTCTCTCCCATACCAACATATAAAATCGGCTTGCCGGTAACGGCTTTAATGGAAAGCGCCGCACCGCCTCTTGTGTCACCGTCCATCTTGGACAGGATCACGCCGTCGATTCCTACTTTTTCATCAAATTCCTTTGCCACATTGACCGCATCCTGACCGGTCATGGCATCCACTACCAGAAGTGTCTGATGGACCGTCACTGCCTGCTTGATCTTCTGCAGCTCCTCCATCATGCCCTCATCGATATGCAGGCGACCCGCAGTATCCAGAATCACGACATTATTGCCGTTTTTCTCTGCATGCTCCATCGCCGCTTTTGCGATGTCAACCGGGCTGTGGCTCGTGCCCATGGAAAAGACTTCCACCTGCTGTTTCTCGCCGTTGATCTGCAACTGTTCAATCGCTGCCGGACGGTAAATGTCACAGGCTACAAGCAGTGGCTTTTTGCCTTTTAATTTAAACTTGCCTGCCAGCTTCGCAGTCGTTGTCGTCTTACCTGCACCCTGCAGACCGCACATCATAATCACGGTTGTCGCTTTGCCGGGCTGGAACTGTAATTCCTGTGTCTCGGAACCCATCAGGGAAGTCATCTCTTCGTTTACGATCTTGATGACCATCTGACCGGGATTTAATCCGTTCATGACGTCCTGACCGATCGCCCGTTCTTCCACAGACTTGACGAACTGCTTGACAACCTTGAAGTTTACATCCGCTTCCAGCAGTGCCATCTTGACTTCCTTGAGCGCAACTTTGACGTCCGCCTCTGTCAGTCTGCCTTTGCTGCGCAGATCCTTAAACACATCCTGCAGTTTATCGGTTAAGCTCTCAAATGCCATTCAAATCCTCTCCCGCGATCCGTTACAGTTCTTCTAAAATCTGTCCCGCCAGTTCTCTGACCTGCGTCTCCGTGCTGATCTGTTCGATCTTCTCTACGGTGTGCTTGACTTTCTGAAATCTCGCAATCAGGTGCAGCCGCTCTTCATAGCTCTGAAGCGTCCGGTCACATCTGCGGACAAGATCGTGTACGCCCTGTCTGCTGATCCCCTGTTCCTCTGCGATCTCACTCAGGGACATGTCGTTTAATACCACATCCTCATAGATCTTTCGCTGATGCTCGGTCAGCAGTTCGCCGTAAAAGTCATACAGCATACCCTGTTCTACGATTTTTTCCATATTGCGTCCTCACCTGTGCTATCATACCCGAAAAAAAAAGGTGTGTCAAGTAAAAAATCTTGACACACACAAAAATTTTCAGACCTGCATGACACGACCGATGAACTCCTTCACACGGGCATTCGGGTTTCCAAACACTTCCTCCGGCGTACCCTCCTGGCAGACCAGACCTTTTTCCATGAAAATCACGCGATCCGAAAGCTCTTTGGCAAACTGCATCTCATGCGTAACGATCACCATGGTCATGTGCTCGTCCGCCAGCTGCCGGATGACGCGCAGCACCTCTCCGGTCAGCTCCGGGTCAAGGGCTGAAGTCGGCTCGTCAAAAAATAAAACCTTTGGCTGCAGGGCAAGCGCTCTGGCAATCGATACTCTCTGCTGCTGTCCACCGGAAAGCTGATAGGGATAGGCATCTGCCTTATCCGACAGCCCCAGCTGTTTTAACAGCTTCCATGCGCGTTCTTTTGCTTCTTCTTTGGAAACACCATCTACGCAGACTGGTGCATCGATGATATTTTTCATAACTGTATAATGCGGAAACAGGTTGAAATTCTGGAACACCAGGCCGAAATTTTTCCGGATTTCCTTTAATTGCTTCTTATTTGCATAGACGCATTTTCCGTTTTCTTCCCATGCAGCCTTTTCACCGAGAAAAGAAAGCTCGCCGCCGTCCATTTTTTCCAGCATGGTCGCACAGCGCAGCAGCGTCGATTTGCCGGAGCCGGACGGACCGATCACCGATACGACTTCTCCCTTATGGACGGAAAGGGAAATATCCTTTAAGACCTCCAGCTCCCCAAATGTTTTTTTAATATGATTCATTTCCAGATAAATCTGACTCATTGTAACTTTGTACCTTTCCTGAATTTCCGTCTGACTGCAGAAATAAAGCTTCGCTCCTCTAACTGTCTCTCTGGCATCCTGCATTATCCGCGGTAATAATTTAACTTCTTTTCCACATGCTCCATAACAACTGCAACGACCAGATTAAAAATGTAATAAAATACTCCTGCTGCCATCAGAGGCATTACGGAAGCCTGTGCTGCCGCGATCTGCTTTGCGATCGTAAACATCTCCGTTACTGTCAGCACAAAGGCCAGGGATGTATCCTTTACCAGTGTGATCATTTCGTTGGTCACTGCCGGAAGCACCCGCTTGATGACCTGCGGCAAAATAATCCTGAAAAACGTCTGAACGCGGCTGTATCCTAATACTTTTGCTGCCTCATACTGCCCGACCGGCATGGACTCGATTCCAGAACGGTATATTTCTGCAAAATACGCCGCGTAGTTTAACACAAATGCAAGAATTACCGCGATCATCCGGTAGCTTTTGGAAATTTTCATTCCAAACACATAATAGGGCGCAAAATAGACCACAATCAGCTGCAGCATCAGCGGCGTTCCGCGCATAATCGAAATATAAAGCTTTGTCAAAAAGCTCAGCACTTTCAGCCTTGCCATCCGCCCAAAGGCCAGCACCATTCCAAGGGGCAGGGAAAATACCAGCGTCAGCACAAAGATCTCCGTCGTGATCAGCATTCCTGTTCCCAGTTCCCGAACCATCGTTCCTAAATCCATTCCCGTTCTTCCTTTTCCATACCGGCTTTGATCCGGTTTTCTGTATTCTTATCAGCGCACAAACGCAGGCCAGAGTTTTCTCTGACCTGCATTCTATTTTTATCTTACTTTCCCAGGCATACGCTGTCTACCAGACCATAGTCTGCATACTTCTCTGCGATTTCCATAAAGGTTCCGTCGTCTGCCATTTCCAGAAGCGTCTTTTCTACCGTATTCTTTAATTCGTCGTTGCCTTTCTTAAAGCCGATACCATACTGCTCGGTGGAAAGGTACTCGTCCAGAACCACATAGCCGCTGCCTCTGGAAGCGATCTGATAATTTGCGACGCCGATATCCAGTGCCAGCGCATCGATCGCACCTGCCTCCAGATCCATGAAGCCCGTATTGTAATCTGCATACTGCGGCAGGTCTGCAAAGGTATCTGCCAGATCCTTCTCATCGCCCTGCAGTGCCGCCAATGCGGAGGAATCCTTCTGTACGCCGACTACCTTACCCGCAAGGTCTTCCTTGGAGGTGATGCCGGAGTCCTCTGCCACAACAAATACCTGACTGTTATCCACATAAGGTACACTGAAGGTGTACTGATCTTCTCTGCCGTTCATGGTAAAGCCATTCCAGATACAATCGATCGCGCCGGAATCCAGCTCCATATCCTTCGCATCCCAGTCGATGGGCTGTTTTACCAGTGTCCAGCCAAGTCTGTTACAGACCTCCTGTGCCAGATCCAGATCAAAGCCGACATATTCGCCGCTGTCATCCTTGTAGCCGTAAGGCGGGAACTCTGCATCGAAGCCCACTACAAACTGTCTGCCGGCCTCTGTCTGTGCATCTGTCGCCTCTGTTTGAGCCTCTACCGTGCTTTCTGTTGTTTCTGCTGCTGTGCTCTCTGCAGCAGGTGCTGTACTTTCTGCCGGTGCTTCTGCGGCTGTGCTACCGCAGCCAACCATTCCAAGCGCCATCACGCCTGCCATAACCATTACAGATAATTTTTTCATAACTTCTTCTCCCGTTCCTTTAGTGATTCATCAATTTACCACGCTAAATTATCGTTGGGACTATCCTAACATAGGAAACGAGCTATGTCAATCGGATTTTTTACTAAAAATACCTGACAGACTATTCTTTCAACGATACATCCACTGCATAATAAAATGCGCCATTCCAGTTAAACCGGATATTTTCCAATATTGCCTTCTGCCCTTTTAGACGCCCTCCCAGCTTTTCCTGCAGCAGACTGCGCAGGCACCTTAGGAAATATTTCCGGCTTTCTTCTTCCTTTTCCCGTAAAAAATATGGTTCAATCTGATGCGCCGGCGCATATTCGTCTAAAAACTGCCGCAGAACATTCGCCTGGCATAGCCAGTCTGCTGTCCAAGCCCGCAGTAGAAATGTATCCGCTTTCTTTTTTAATTCTGGAAAATCTGTCCATTCCTGATAAAATGCCGCAATTGCCAGAACTGCAATGACAACGCCGTTCGTATTTTCTGCTGTATTCCAGCCTCCCAGTGCAGCGATTCGATCAAATGTATGGTGCTGCATCGCACGGTTCATAAATGCATTATCACATCCGTTCGCCATCGTTACATCGCTGATCCCGACAGGCTTTCCGTAATATTCCTTATAATACCGAATATAGCGCAGCAGTTCTTCCGGATTCGTTGCATTATCAGAGGCAAAAATTCGTCCGCTTTTCTGGTTTGCTGATTCGATCTGACAGGTTCCCGGCGCGTTGACTGCCAGCATACAGTCTGCATCCGCAGGGGTTTCTGAACAGATTCCTCCAGCTGACAGGATCTGCCACTTAATGCTCTCCCCCAGGGGACGGTCTTCATACAGCGGTATAACACTGCTGCCGGTCAGCGAAGAATACCTTACATAAAAGACCGGCTGATACTGTTTGATCCGACAAAATACTCTCGCAAAAATCACGCTGCCGACCTCATCTGCTCCCGGATAGCAATACACCCGGTTCATCAGCTGTTCCTCTTCCGCCTTTTGCATAATTGCCATCTGATCCAGCGCTGCATATCCAAACTCCGCTGTATCATCTTTGGGAACCGTCAGAATATCGAAAACATTTTCCCGGACAAGCTCAACAGAAGTCAGATTAACAAACCGATCCGTTTTCCGGCGTTCCAGAAAGTCTTGCATGATTTCTTTCGGAATTTTCTTTTGCAGGCTTTCCAGCGCTTCCGCTTCTTTTTCTGAAATCCCTGCCCGCTTTTTCTTATCCCACAGCCAGGTATAGCGCCAGATATCATAACCGTATTCCTGCCAGTATTCCGGGTCTTCATGATTGTCATTATAGGCAGCGACCCGCGCCGCCAGATTAAACGCATGAATATGCAGCTGAGGGTTCTGCTTTTTCAGCTGACGGAAACGATCCATAGTTTCCCTGCATTCTTCCATACTGTACGTATGAATTCTCGAACCGATAATATTTCCATAAACAAGTGTATCGACCGAAAGAATCGCATAGTCGCATTCTCCTGCCTGTTCAAACAGCCATTCCCAGATTTTTTCCCGGTCTGCAGGCTTTTTCAGAAATCCCATCCATTCATAGGGTGGTCGTAAAAGCTCCAGCCCTTCCGTCATCTGCGACAGCAGCCAGGGAAATTGATAATTACAATCTCTATCATCTAACGGAACATACAATACTTTTCTCATCCGTTTCTCCTCCCAAAGCGGATTTTTGTTTTTGCATCGCTGCACTGCAGGCTCCCATCATACCGGCATAGTTTCCAAACGCTGCAAATTCCAACCGCGTCTGCTCCAGGATCGATGGGATCAGGTACCTCTCCAACCCTTTTTTAAGACGTGGTAAAAGCCATTCTCTCTGTGCAGAAATTCCTCCGCCCAGTACTACGATCTCCGGATTTAATACGTAGCATAAGTTTGCAATCCCAAGTGCTAAAGCATCACACATCCGGTCAATTTCCTGAATACAGACTTCATTGCCAGCCTGTGCCTGTTCAAAAATCCATTTCCCGGAGATTTCCTCTGGGACCTTTCCAAGTCGCTTTGCTGTGTTTAAAACGAGTGCGGACGTTGCTGCCAGCTCTTCAAAGGAACCCGTCCCAAGCTCCATCCGTCCCACCTCACAGGCACTGTTTCCATATCCCTTCCAAAGCTTTCCATCCCATATAAAAGCACCGCCAATTCCGGTTCCTATCGTCAGCATCAGCATACTGCTGCTGCCTTTTGCCGCTCCAGCTGCATATTCCGCCATTCCGGCACAATTGACATCGTTTTCCACATGGCACGGAAGCCCAAACTGCTTCAAAATCCGATTCCCGATTCTCGTCCCGGTATATCCCGGAATCAGCGCCGGATTCGCTTCCTGAACAACACCGTTTTCCGAATCAATAATTCCGGCACTGGAAACACAGACTGCTTCGATATCCGCCGCTTCCGTCAAAAGCCTTTCAACACACTCACAGATCGTCTCCAGAATCCTTTGGCCTGCGTCCGGAGTTTTACAGGAGCCATCCTTTTCCACCGTCAGATCTTCGTTTACCAGACCATATTTTATAGAAGTCCCTCCGATATCTATTCCGATAAAATGTCTCATACTCCATTCCTCACTCAGTCCGTCTGTTCCATGCAGCTGACAAACCGTTTTGTAATCACTTGCGGTCTTGTAATAATGGATCCGACCACTACACTGTGTGCTCCAAGTTCGATCACACGTCTCGCTTTCTGAGGTGTATCGATATTTCCCTCTGCAATCATCGGATGCCGGATGTCCGCCAATATGTTCCGAATCAGCTCAAAATCATTTTCTTCTATATGAGTCCCCTTACTCTGCGGAGTATACCCAACCAATGTGGTTCCGATAAAATCGAAGCCAAGATGGTCTGCATGCACCGCTTCTTCATAGGTGGAACAGTCTGCCATCAGCAGTTGCTTTGGATATTTCCTGCGGATTTCGCTATACAGTTCCTCCATGGAAACGCCTCCCGGTCTGCTCTGATTCGTCGCATCCAGCGCAATGATATCAACACCTGCCTTACAAAGGGCATCTGCCTCTTCCATTCCCGGTGTAATATAGACCTCTGCGTCTAGATAATTTTTCTTGATAATTCCAATAATCGGAAGCGGTACCATTTTTTTAATTTCCTGGATATCCGACACAGAATTTGCTCGAATCCCTTTTGCACCGCCCTGATAGGCCGCAAGCGCCATTCTTCCCATAATAAAAGAAGAGTGCAGCGGCTCATCCTCCAATGCCTGACAGGATACGATCAGACCTCCCCTGATCTGTTCTAATACATCCATGTTATCCTCCATTCCTCAGGCGCTTTGTGACGCCTGCGGCACAAATAGCTGTGTGAAAAATAAGCGATCACGCTTATTTTTCACACCACGCCCTCTTTTCGCCGCTTTTTTTCTGAATCCTATTTTCTATAAAGAAAGGGAAGGCAGATGAGTATCCACCCGCCTTCCCCATTTTATGACTCCAGCACTACTTCCCTGTGTGTTGCAGCGGAATCATAAATCGCCTGCATAATTCTGGAGGTAAGTACCGCTGTGTCAATATGAGACGGCAGCTTTTCCCCGGTACGGATACAACGGACAAACGAATTGATTTCCGTTTCAAACATATTTCTGGTCTTTACTTCCGGTACATATTTGACTAATGCTCCATGCTCTGTTGTATAAAGGGTGAACTCTCCTCCATACGTCAGACGAATACCGCCCTTATCCCCCATGAAGTCTACAAACTGTTCATCCTCGTCAATGTTCTGCGCCCAGGCGCCGTGTACGGTAAAGACCGGTCCTTCTGTCCGCACCAATGCAGTCACGGAATCATCTACATCATAAACACCGTCATACTTCGGAGGACCAGCCCACATATTCCGGTACACATAACCTTCCATCTCTTTTCCGAGCTTGCAAAATGTTTCGCCGGACACTGTAAGGGGCTTGGGATCATTTAAACAGTACATGACAAGATCGAGATAATGTACGCCCCAGTCAATCAAAGAACCGCCGCCCGCAATTTCTTTCGTTGTAAACGCACCGCCAAGTCCCGGGATCGAGCGGAATGCACGAAAACTCAGATAAACATGATATACCTCGCCCAGGCGTCCGTCCTGAATATATTCCCGAATCAGATTTACCATATCGTTAAACCGGTTCACAACACCGATATTTAAGGTCATTCCGGTTTCATGCTGTACTTTCTGCATTTCCAACGCTTCCGGATAGGTTCTTGCCGCAGGCTTTTCACAGAGCACATGCTTTCCCGCACGCATGGCGTCGATCGCAATAATTGCATGCATCCGATTGGGCGTACAAACAGAGATCGCTTCCACTTCCGGATCTTCCAATACCTTATGATAATCCTCCACTGCAATGCCGCAGCCATATTTTTCTACTGCCGCCTTTGCGCGCTCCGGAATAATGTCGCAGAAATATTTGATCTCTGCGTCCTCATTTTTTAAATAAGCCGGAATATGCGCACTATTGGCAATTGTTCCGCAGCCGATAATTCCAACCATCACTTTTTTCATTT
>OIWN01001699.1_pt1 | contig 16434 bp, 13 predicted proteins | sample 1587591 | NCBI WGS metagenome assembly OIWN01 (sample SAMEA3888901, study PRJEB22519) | human gut metagenome | biome: human gut; feature: human-associated habitat; material: faeces | place: Denmark | collected 2010 | reverse complement strand
AATATAAACAATACAATAAACGTATGAATCTAGTTTCACTCAGAGACTCACCTCAGTATCTGGAAAGAGCTATCGCCTATTTCCAAAGCAAGTGGGGTAACGAAAACACGAAAATGGTGTATGACAATTGTTTCAGACATTCTCTGAATGCCGAAAATCCCATTCCTCAATGGTACCTTTTAATGAATGGTGATGAAATAATAGGATGTGCGGGACTTACCAGCAACGATTTTAACTCTCGCGCGGATTTATATCCTTGGTTAGTTGCCTTATTCATTGAAGAAAAGTATAGGGGAAATCATTACGCCAATCTTTTAATAGAACAAGCCAAGAAGGATACACTGAAATTCGGATTCTCGAAATTATATTTAAGCACCAGTCATACTTCGTATTACGAACGCTTGGGCTTCACATATATCGGAGATTGCTGGCATCCTGCCAGCAGAATAAAAAATAAAGCCAACAGTCCTGTTTTCTTCATCAAAGAACACCTCCTTCTTTGATCAAAGTAGCATAAAAATTCCGGAAAATTAGGTGCCAACTTAGGCCCGTCAACTATCCACCGGAAGGTTGACGGGCCGGTATCGGCAACTTGTCGGGAGCTTTTTCTCTTACCAAAAGGAGCCTGACGATAAAAACCCGGGAAGTTGAACAAAGTTCAACTTCGGGTCACGCAACGCAAAGCCAATTTTTCAGCAAAGCATAAAGCGTGACTTGGCGACCAAAGGCTTTGCCTTTGGAAACCACAAGCTTTTGAAAAAGCTTGACCAAAACTTTTATTTTTGTCTCCGCAAACTGGGTGCCGCGAGGTAAAAGCCAAGGCCACTCACCCAACCAATACGTGAATTGGCAGCGGGCTCAGCCCGCCGAGCGCAGCCGGAGGCAAGCGATCTGCGCGAGAACGTCAAGTCTCGTTCCCCAGGAGGTGCGTTCGCGAATTGGGTGCAGGCTCAGCCTGCCCTAGTCGGCGTAGATTTTTGCGATGTTGATGATCGTCTCTACCATCTTGTCCATCGACTCGACCGGGATGTACTCGAAGCGGCCGTGGAAGTTGTGGCCGCCGGTGGAGAGGTTCGGGCAGGGCAGGCCCATGTAGGACAGGCGCGCGCCGTCGGTGCCGCCGCGAACCGCCACAATTTTCGGCTCCACGCCGCAGTCGCGGAAGGCCTTCTTGGCGTTCTCGATCAGGTGCATGTGCGGCTCGATCTTCTCCTTCATGTTGCGGTAGGACTCGGTGATGGTCAGCTCGACGGTGCCCTCGCCGTATTTGTGGTTCATGTAGGCGGCGATGTCGCGCATGACCTGTTCCTTCTGGGCGTACTTTTCGGCGTCATGGTCGCGGATGATGTAGTCCATCTCGGCCAGCTCCACCTCACCCTCGATGTGTCCCAGGTGGAAGAAGCCTTCGTAGCCGGTGGTGTAGCGCGGGTTCTGCTCGACCGGCAGCATCTGGTGGAACTCCATCGCCAGCAGGGAGGCGTTGACCATTGCGTCCTTGGCCGAGCCGGTGTGGATGCTCAGGCCGTGGATGACAACCTTGGCAGCGCCGGCGTTGAAGTTTTCATACTCCAGCTCGCCCAGCTCGCCGCCGTCGACGGTGTAGGCAAAGTTTGCGCCAAAGCCCTCGACGTCAAAGTAGTTTGCGCCGCGGCCGATCTCCTCATCCGGGGTAAAGCCGATCTTGATGGTGCCGTGCTCGATCTCAGGATGGCTCATCAGCTGCTCGGCCATGGTCATAATCTCCGCCACGCCGGCCTTGTCGTCCGCGCCGAGCAGGGTGGTGCCGTCGGTGACCATCAGGTGCTGGCCGACATATTTTTTCAGGTCCGGGTATTCCTTTTCGCTCAGGACGATCTGTTTTTCCTCGTTGAGCAGGACATCCCCGCCGTTGTATTCGACCACTTTGGCCTTGATGTTGTCGCCGGAAGCGTCCTCGGCGGTGTCCATGTGGGCGATGAAGCCGATAACCGGTTTGTCCTCCTTGCCCTTGGTGGCCGGGATGGTACCGTAGACGTAACCCTTGTCATCCACAAAGGCGTCGGCGATGCCGATCTTCTTCATCTCCTCCACCAGCGCCGCGGCCAGGACTTTCTGGTTGGGGGTGGAAGGGACGGTTTCGGATGTGTGGTCGGACTGGGTGCCGAAGCTGACATAGTGCAGCAGGCGTTCGTATGCTCTCATGCTAATCTTCCTCCGTTCTTTTTGAATGTACCCTTATTATAGCGCGGGCGGGAGAATTTCGCAAGCCGGGCAAATTTTATTTCCCGGGAAATTCTTTGCCTGCAAAAAGTCTCCCGTAGTGAAACATTTTCAGGCACAAAATTTTTTGAATTTTTCCCAGCTGGTCTATCATCAGCTGAATATCCGGGTGCATATCCCCATTTTCTATCCCCATATTTTTTGATAACGCCCAGCCCGTTTTGAGCACTTCATCATACAGTTGGCCGCAATCGCTGCCTTCCTGATAGGCATTTTCGACACCCGCTATCTTCGATTCTTCGGTCAATTCGTCAATCAAGGTATCGTACACCTGTTGAGAAAAATCCGTTTCTTTTTCTGTCCGCTTATCTTCCATTTTGATCTCTCCTTAAATTTGTTAGATATACAATATATCTATTTCTCCTATTATACTCCATCTTCTCCATAAAATAAATACACAATATATTTATTGGAGGAGGAAATTCAGAATGGCAGTCAAAAGCGTGTCCATCCGCATCGAGGAAGAGATGCTCAAAAAATTAACCTATGTCGCCGACTATGAGGGGCGCTCGCTGAACAGCCACCTGCTGGTTTTGATCCGCAACAGCATCAAAGCTTTCGAGGCGGAGCACGGCCCCATCGAAGGGCCCATCGACCCGGGGCTCAACGTCAAACCCGGCAGACACCTGTAAGCAGGAACAACACCCCCCGACACCTTCCAGGGCGCGCTGCTGAAAATTTCCCGCTACTATGAGTCGGGGCTGTTCTTTTTTCATTCACCCTATTCGATAGATTTTATCTATGCCGCTTGTAAATTCTATCCTTTTATGATATGCTGTAGGTAAGCAATCGAACAGGAGGTGTTTGGATGAAAAAACGTATTTTTGCTTTGCTGCTCTGCCTAGTCTGCGCGCTCAGCTTGGGCGGGTGCCAGACTGCCAGCGAACAGCAAAAAGCGCAGGCCAACTTGGACCACACCTGGCCCGAACACTACTATCACCCCGAGTGGCTCTCAGATGACTTGGACGAACGCTTTCAGCAGATGTTCTACTACGCGCTGGACAACCCCACCGTCGACGGGCCCTTCCCGCCGGACAGCGACCCGAACGACATCATCCCTTCGGGCAACGGAAATGGTTCTCTGCTGTTTAACCGCCAGTATTTCCCGGAGGGGAATTTTTACAAAGGGGCCTTCTTCTTCATTGAGCCGCCCTACAGCGTTGTGGGCGTCGGTTTGGACCGCTACGTCCTGCGCGGCATCTACGACATGCGGGGCAGCGAAGAAAATGAGGATGGGGAATCTGCTCTGCGCTCCTTGTCGATGCAGATCGAACTAGGAGAATGCTCTGTAAGCGATTTATCTCTGGAACACCGAGACCCTTATTTCCGCCTGCAAAACCAGAAAATTCCGCTGTTGGTCGAGGAGAAGGACGGCATCCTTTCTGTCACAGCCGACATAGACAACGTGACCACGATCATGACCGACCTCGGAAGCGACTTTATTCTCCGTGGGGTAATTACCTACCAAGGTGAAGAATATCCGTTTTCTTCTTACATCTAGTAGCCCCGGAAAGGAGGGAACAAGATGAAACGCCTTCTTCTATGCGTCCTGCTGGCGCTTGTCCTGACGCTGTGCGGCTGCCAGCCCGAGCAGATCGACTACGACACCAGCCCCCTTCCCTTTGAGACTGTTTTCGACGAAACGCCGGGCAATCCGGACAAGCCGGAAATCGTTTCCTCCGAACTCAGGTACAACTATCCGCCAGCCTACCGGGTTCGCATCTACGAGTTTGATGAGGACACGATCAGTAAAGGAGCGTTCTATATTCTTCCTCCCGAACTGGAATATGACCTGGAGGACACTCCTCCGGAGGAGGGCATCATCAAAGGCGTCTTTACCTTCGACTATATCAACGAAGGCAGCGGCACCCGCATCCACCATTTTACCCTCTCCTATGAGACAGCGGAGGGTGTCACCGTCCGCAACACGCAAATCTACGGTGAAGGACTGCAATACACCTCTGTGACAGGCAACGAGATTGCGCTTGACCTGCGGCTTACCCGCTCCGACCATTCGGTCAGCAGCCGCCTTTGGTTTTCGGGCGACTTCGATTATAACGGAGAGGAATATTCCTTCAACATCAGTCTCTAAATCCGCACAAAAGCGCCGGAACGCAATCGCGTTCCGGCGCTTTCCTTTTCCACAAAGGGGCGTTTAGTTGTTGAAAGCTGCAAGGCTCGACTCGATCTTGCTCAGCAGCTCCTTGGCCTTTTCGAGTTTGGCTTTCTGGTCGTTGACCACCTTCTCCGGCGCCTTGGAGACAAAGCCCGGATTGTTGAGCTTACCTTCCAGGAAGGAGATGTCCTTCTCGCAGGCCTGCTTTTCCTTGGTCAGTCTGGCGATCTCCTTGTCGCGGTCGACCAGCTGGGACAGCGGCATATAGACCTTGGCGCTGTCGGTGATGACCTGGACGCAGCCCTTGAGGTCCTCCGGGCTGCCCATGACGATCTGGTCGGCCCAGGCAAGGCGGGTCAGGAAGGCGGTGGACTGCTCGAAGATTGCCTGAGAAGCGGTCTCGATGTAGAGGGTCGCCTTCTTGGACGGCGGCACGTTCATCTCGCTGCGGCGGGTGCGGACCGCCTTGATGGCGTCCATGACCTTCTCGAACTCGCGCTCCTCGGCGGCAAAGTCGAGCTTCTCGTCGTAGACCGGCCACTGGGAAACCATGATGCTCTCGCCCTCATGCGGCAGCGCCTGCCAGATCTCCTCGGTGATGAACGGCATGAACGGATGCAGCAGCTTGAGGGTGCTGCTCAGGACATAGACCAGAACCTGGCGGGCAACCTCAGCTTCGGCGCCGTCCTCCCACAGGCGGGATTTGACCAGCTCGACATACCAGTCGCAGAAGACATCCCAGATAAAGTCGTACAGCTTGCTGACGGCGATGCCCAGCTCGAATTTTTCGAGATTGTCGGTGACCTCGCGGACCAGCTTGTTGAACTTGGAGAGCACCCACTTGTCCTCGATGGCGAGCTTGTCCAGTGGCAGGGCAAGGTCCATCTGCTCGTCCTTGAGGTTCATCAGGACGAAGCGGGAAGCGTTCCAGATCTTGTTGGCAAAGTTGCGGCTGGCGATGACCTTCTCGTCGCTGAAGCGCATGTCGTTGCCCGGGGTGTTGCCGGTGGCAAGGGTGAAGCGCAGCGCGTCGGCGCCGTACTGGTCGATGATCTCCAGCGGGTCGATGCCGTTGCCCAGCGACTTGCTCATCTTTCTGCCCTGCGCGTCGCGGACCAGGCCGTGGAACAGGACGGTGTCGAACGGAATCTTGCCGGTGTGCTCCAGTCCCGAGAAGATCATGCGGGCAACCCAGAAGAAGATGATGTCGTAGCCGGTAACCAGGGTGTTGGTCGGGTAGAAATATTCCAGCTCCGGGGTCTTGTCCGGCCAGCCCAGGGTCGAGAACGGCCACAGCGCCGAGCTGAACCAGGTGTCCAGCGTGTCCTCATCCTGGTGCAGGTGGGTGCTGCCGCACTTCGGGCAGGTGGTGGGCGCTTCCTTGGCGACAATCACCTCGCCGCAGTCGTCGCAGTAGTAGGCCGGGATGCGGTGGCCCCACCAGAGCTGACGGGAGATGCACCAGTCCTTGATGTTCTCCATCCAGTTGTAGTAGGTCTTGTTCATCCGCTCGGGGATCAGCTTGATCTCGCCGTTGCGGACAACGTCGATGGCCGGTTTTGCCAGCGGCTCCATCTTGACAAACCACTGCTTGGAGACCATCGGCTCGACGGTGGTGCCGCAGCGGTAGCAGGTACCGACGTTGTGGGTGTGCTCCTCGATCTTGAGCAGGTACCCCTGCTCCTCCAGGTCTTTGACGATGGCCTTTCTGGCCTCATAGCGGTCCATGCCGGCATACTTGCCGCAGGCCTCGGTCATGGTGGCGTCGTCGTTCATCACCTTGATGATCGGCAGGTTGTGGCGGCGGCCGACCTCATAGTCGTTCGGGTCGTGCGCCGGGGTGATCTTGACGACGCCGGTGCCGAACTCCATGTCGACATAGTCGTCACCGACAATCGGGATCTCGCGGCCAACCAGCGGCAGGATGACCGTCTTGCCGATGAGATTCTGGTAACGCTCGTCCTTGGGGTTGACCGCAACAGCGGTATCGCCGAGCATCGTCTCCGGGCGGGTGGTGGCCAGAATGACCTCGCCGCTGCCGTCGCTGAGCGGGTAGCGCAGGTGCCAGAAGTGGCCTGCCTGCTCCTCATACTCAACCTCGGCGTCCGAGATGGAGGTCATGCAGTGCGGGCACCAGTTGATGATGCGTTCGCCCTGATAGATGAGGCCCTTGTTGTAGAGGTTGACAAAGACCTCCTTGACCGCCTTGGAGCAACCCTCATCGAGGGTGAAGCGCTCGCGGTCCCAGTCGCAGGAGGAGCCCAGCTTTTTGAGCTGCTCGATGATGCGGCCGCCGTACTTGCGCTTCCACTCCCAGGCGCGCTCCAAAAAGCCCTCTCGGCCCAGGTCCTCCTTGGTCAGGCCCTCCTCCTTCATCGCGTTGACGATCTTGGCCTCGGTGGCGATGGAGGCGTGGTCGGTGCCCGGCAGCCAGAGCGCCTCATAGCCCTGCATGCGGCGGAAGCGGATCAGGATGTCCTGCAGCGTCTCGTCCAGCGCGTGGCCCATGTGCAGCTGACCGGTGATGTTCGGGGGCGGGATCACGATGGTGTACGGTTTTTTATCGGGATTTGGCTCGGCGTGAAAATAGCCGCCGTCCAACCAAAACTGGTAGGTGCGGTCCTCTACCTGTTTTGGATCGTAGATTTTCGAAAGTTCTTTCATAGGACAGTTTCCTCCTTTTTCCATTTTTGTTCCCCTGTTTGAAAGGCCAAAAGAGAAGAATCAAAAAAGCCTGCCCTTTGCTTTTTGCAAAGGACAGGCTCAAACTCCTGCGGTACCACCTTCATTGACGGCCTTTTCGCCGCCCACTCAGCACGCGCCTTATCTGACGCGCCGGACCGGTAACGGGGTCCAACCGTTATGATCTACTGAAAAAAGCTCCATTTTGTATAAAATCGACACCGTTTTACAAATTGGAATTATTTTCCGTTCGGCATACTCTCAAAGGCTACCTTGTCGGTTCCGCTTTCTGCCGGCTTTTCAGCTGCCGCCGGCTCTCTGTGAGCGCGCTGACCGTTTTACTTCCTTCTCATCGATTTGCTCATATAATTTTGTTGGGGATAAGTTTAATCTACCATGATTTTGGGCGTTTGTCAACTTGTTTCTCCCCGCTGCCCTGTCGAATAAACGATTCTTTGTCTGCAAACACTAAAGCCATCTGTCCAAGGAGGTGCTTTTTGTGCAGCAACAACGAATCCGCTCCTTCATCCTCTACACCCTGGCGGCGGTGTGCGCGGCCGGGTGGGGCTTTTTTGCGCTGCGCGTCCTGCTACCGGCCACCCTGCCCTTTTGGCTGGGGCTTTTGATCGCGGCGGTGCTGCGGCCGGTGACGCTGCTGTTTTCCCGCCTGCTGCGCTTAAAGCGCCGCCGCGCCGCCGTCTTTGTCACCGCGCTTTTTTATACACTGCTGGGACTGCTGCTCTGGCTGCTGCTGACCTTGCTGTGGGGGCAGTTCTGTTCGATCGCCGCCCGGCTGCCCCAGCTTTACAAGACGGTCTTTCTGCCCGCGCTGGCCGATTTCTTTGAGTGGCTGTCGGCGCTGCTGGCCCGCTTCGCGCCCGACCTTTCCGGCGCGGTGCAGCTGTGGATGCAGAGCTTTGCTTCCGCTGCCGCCAAGCTCTCCACCTCCGCTTCCTCGGCGCTGCTGGCTGCCTGCACCGACATCGCCGGCAAGATTCCGCTGTGGTTTTTGACGGTGGTGGTCACCATCTTCTGCTCGGGGTTTATCTCGCTGGACTACCCCAAGGTGATGCAGCTGCTCCTGCTCCCCATCCCCCAAAAGCTGCGGCCGGGCCTTGCGCGCCTGAAAAATTTTGCCGCCACCACCCTGCTGCGGCTGGTGCGCGCCTACCTGCTGCTGCTCCTCATCACTTTCGGCGAGCTGTGTCTGGGACTGTGGCTGCTGGGGGTGGGGCCGTTTGCCGCCGTCGCCGCCGTCATCGCCCTGCTCGATCTGCTGCCAGTCATCGGCACCGGCTCGGTGCTCGTCCCCTGGGCGGTGCTGGTGCTGCTGGGCGGGGAAAGTGGGCTTGGCTGGGGACTGATCGTCCTCTATCTTGTCATCACCGTCGCGCGCAACTTTTTGGAGCCGCGCATCGTCGGCTCCAGCATCGGTCTGCCGCCGCTGCTCAGCCTGGTGTGCGTCTATGCCGGGCTGCGGCTGTTTGGCGTGCTGGGCGCGGTGCTGATGCCCTGCGCGGCGCTGACGGTGCTGTTCTTTCTAAAAAGCAATCGGACCTCTCCGCCAGCGGAAAAGCCCGAATAAACTGCCTTTTTAAAATGTCTCCTGCGCCCCGTCGCTGCGCACATAGCGGCTGAGCTCGTCGTCCGGACGGTAGTTCATGCCGGCCGACTCGTACTGGTAGATGTCCCCCAGCAGAGCAAAATATTTTTCCAGGTTAATCTCCTGCACCGAAACGCCCAGCTCCTCCAGCTCGTCCAGCTGGCTCTCGCGCTGCTGGTCGGTCAGGGTGCGGCAGTAGCCGCAGGCCATCACCGCTGCCTGCTCCACCGCCGCCTGCTGCTTTGACGTCAGGGTTTCCATCAGGCCGTCCTGCACCAGCAGATAGGCGGTCTTGACCTTGTGCGCGCTCTTAAAGAGCACCATCTCCCCGGCAAAATCGGGGCTGCTCACCGCGCGGATGAGCTCCAATAGGTCGGTCTGGGCAATCTCCGCCCCGCCTTCCAGCAACAGCGCCAGCGGCCGGTCGGTTTCGATCTCCAGCGCGCCGATCTCCTGCTGCAGCTCGTCGGAGAAGAAGGACTCGGTCACTGCCAGCGGATAGCGCTTGCGGAAATCGGTCAGGTCCACCGTGCCGTCCGCGGCCAGATCCTCATAGCCGCAGACCGTCGCCATCTGCACCTGCATCGAGTAGACCTCGCCGATCAGCTGGTCCAGCCGCGCCCTGGTGCGCTCGGAGTTGAGCGCGGTGAACTGGTAGTCTGCGTGCTTAAAAAAGAAGGGCAGCTCCAGCGTTTTGAGCTCCTCAATCTGGTCGACCAGGCGCTCGTTCTCCACAAAGGCAAAGGCGGTGTCCCCCGCCGACAGCACGCTGCCGAGCTCGGCGCTCTGGCTGAGCACCACCTCCAGCTCCCCGTCGGAGTAGTAGGCCAGGCGGTTGGCAAATTCCTGCGCCGCCTGCTTGACACTCTCCGGCGCGGCGGTGGAAATTGCCATCGACAGCGTCACCGTCCTTTCCGGTTCGAGCCGCAGATTCTCCGACGACGTGCAGCCCGCAAACAGCGTCAGGCTCATCGCCGCCAGCAGCACAGCCGCCCTTTTCAGATATCGTGCCATCCGATCCCTCCTTTTTCTTCTTGCTGTTTAGCCGCCCAATCGCCGCCGCGGCTTTTGCTCCCACCATTCCTGTTCTTCCTGCTGGTCTGTCTGGGTTTTCTGCGGTGGCTCCTCCGGCTCATCGGCAGTTTGCTGCTCAGGCTGCTGCGTCTGCTGTTGCTGTTCTTCCGTTTCCTGCTGCTGCTCTGTAGACTGCTGCGCCGGCTGCTGTACCGTTGCCGGTGCGGTGTAGCTTTGATTCTGGATGCCTTGCAGCTCGTCGATGCGCACGCCGGTGTTGACCGCGAAGATGTTGTTTAAAAACAGCAGGTCGGTGATGCCGTTCTCCCGCACAAAGTCCTCCACGCCCAGCTCAAAGTATCGCTGGTCGACGATGTAGACATCGTCGTAGTGGGAGACCAGAAACGGCGCAAAGGCGTTGCCGAACGATTCCTTGATAATCATGATCTTGCGGCCGGTGTTGTTGCTTGTCTGCACATGCAGCAGCGGGAAATCGCCGTGCAGAAAGACGCTGTAGGTGTTGGGGCCGCTGGTGGCGTAGCTGGCAAACAGGCTGGACTCCACCGGCGTGTACGGGCTGCCCGTACTGTAGCGCCAGGCGGTGTACTCGACCGGCGGGACAAAATATTCCACAAAGTCCGGGGTCGCTGCCAGCTGCTGGTCGTGGGTCTGGCTGTAGAAGGTGCCGAGGAACCCGTCGATCTGGTGGTGCTCCATCTCCTCGAGCGAGACCGGCGTCAGGCCCGCCGTCTTGCAGAAGGCGATGTATGCCTGATAGGCCCCGCGCACCGTCCAGTGGTGGTCGGTGCGGAAATAGAGGTACTCGTCCTTGTTCTTTTCAATCTCGCTGTAGGCGTCCACCGATTTGACCTTGTCGGAAAGATTTTCCGCTACATAGTCGATATTTTCCCGCTGGCTGGAGGCGATGCCCTCATAGCCCTCGGGCAGATAAAACTCAATCGAGGTCGGGGCGATCAGGCTGTACACCTGCACCCCGTCCAGGTCCTCGGCGTAGGAATTGATGACCTGCGCATACCGCTTGGAGAGCGATTCGCTCGAGCCGAAGATCTGCATCCCCATATTCTTATACAAAAACAGGTTGCCCGCCTGCTCGCCGTCGGTGCCCTCCTGGCTCAGGCCGTTGCCGGGGGCGTTGGGGTCGTCGTAAGAATCATAGTCGATGACGGGCTGCTGCTCCTCGGCCGGCTGCTCTGCCTGCTGCGCGTCCTGACTCTCCCCCACCGTCACCTCCTCGGACTGGGTGTCAGAAGGCTGCTGGGGCGTCGCAGGCTGTTCGGTCCCCTGCTGGGGGCTGCTGTTGGCCTGATAGATGCGCACGTCGTCCGGTCGGATGCCCTCCATCGATTCGATCTTGGAGGCCATCGTCACCAGCTCCTCCCGCTGCGGAAAGGTGTCAGCATAGTAGGCGTCGTACTGCTGGGCAAACTCCCCGGAAAACCAGCTTTCCAGGGTGAACTCCGGCTTTTTGGCAAGCTCGCGGCGCTCCACCTCCGAGACGGTGGGCTTGGGCAACACCAGGGCCAGCACCCCCACCGCAATCAGGGTGAGCACCGTGACGCAGACGTTGATCAGATGCAGGCTCTGGAGGCGCTGCCGCTTCGGTTTATTGGACATCTCCCAAAACCTCCATCCTTAAAATCGAAAGTACAAAAACGGGTTGTAGCTGTCGCCCACCAGCATTGAGGTGCAGACAAACAGAAGGCTGATATTCATCAGTGCGGTGCCGACACAGACCAGCGCCTGCGCTCCCTCGCCCTGCAGCCGCTGCAGTCGTCCCTTCACCCACTGGGTGACCGGCATGCAGAACAGAATCGCCGCCGCCAGCCAGAAGATGCGGTTTAAAAAGGTGATGGAAAGCTGGGTGTCGGTGAGCGGGTTGCCGGACAGGCCGAACATCACGCTCAGGTAACCACCCAGCCGTCCCAGATCGGTGGTGTAAAAGATGGTCCAGCCGATGAGGGTGATGAACAGCAGGTAGAGGTGAGAAAAGAGGGAGGGGATTTTTTCCAGCACCTTGAGCAGCCCCAGCTTCTCCACAATCAAAAGTGCTCCGTAAAAGACGCCCCACAGGATAAAGTTCCAGCTGGCGCCGTGCCACAGACCGGTCAGCAGCCAGACTATACAGATATTGAAAATCTGGTGTTTGCGGTTGCCGCCCAGCGGGATGTAAACATAGTCCCGAAAAAAGGAGCTGAGCGAGATGTGCCATCGCCGCCAGAACTCGGTGACCGACTTTGCAATATAGGGGTAGTTGAAGTTGATGTGGTAGTGGAAACCGAACATCCTTCCCAGGCCGATGGCCATATCCGAGTAAGCGGAAAAGTCGTAGTAAAGCTGAATGGCGTAGAGCAGCGCGCCAAACCACGCCCCCGCTACCGACAGACTGGCAAGCTGCCCATCCATATACTGGGCCACCAGCTGGCCTGCGGTGTTGGCGACCACCACCTTTTTGGTCAGGCCCACACAGAATTTGGTGATGCCCTCGCTGAAATCCTGCACCGAGACGGTGCGGTTTTCGATCTCGGCGGCCACGTCGCTGTAGCGCACAATGGGGCCGGCTACCAGCTGATGGTAGCTGGAGAGATACATCAGATATTTGTAGTAGGTTTTCTGCGCCGGGACCTGGCCGCGGTAGACGTCCAGCACATAGCTGATGGTCTGAAAGGTGTAAAACGAGATGCCGATCGGCAGGGCAATCTGCGGCACCGGGAGATTTAGTCCGGTGAGGAGATTGATGTTTTCGATTAAAAATCCGCTGTACTTAAAGACGCCCAGCATCCCCAAATCGAAGATGAGCGAAGCCGCCAGCGCAATCTTCACCCGCCGGGTCTGGCCGCTCTGCCGGAAATATTCGATACACCTGGCCCAGGTGTAGTCCAGAAAGGCGGTGAGCATCAGCATGAACACCCACACCGGTTCCCCCCAGGCATAGAAAAAAAGCGAGAATCCGAGCAGCACGATGTTCTGCCAGGTCCTGTTTTTGACCACAAAATACAAAATGAGGTTGAGCGGCAAAAACAGATAAATAAAGAACAGATTTGAAAAGACCATGTTTTCCTCCCCTATTTCCCTCCTGGGGCATCCTTCCCTTTTCCCCAGGCTTCCTTGCTCTGCATCCTTCATTATATACCACAACGGCGCGGAATAAAAGATGGTTTTTCATCTGTCGAACAAAATTTTTAAAAAGTTAATCGGCTCCTCTCCGGCAGGCTCTGTCTTTTTTGACAAAGCGGCAACAAAATCGAGCGGCGATATTGAGTTTATGGGATTTTTGGGGTAAAATAGGAATATCTGAGGGGAGCCTTCGGCGTCTCCTCGTCCGAAAGGATCACCTGTCGAAAGGACTGTGAAAAATATGAGCGAAGAAAACTACATTGTCAACGAAGGTAAAAACGAAATTATCGAGGTGGACGGCGTCAAGTATCAGCGCCTGGCCATCCGCACCCACGTCATCACCGACCAGGACGACGTCTGCGACGTCATTGAAAAATACGCCAAGCCCCATGCCCGCCCGGACGACATCGTCTTTATGACCGAGAAGGCGGTGGCCTGCACCCAGCGCCGCGCCATCCCGATGAAGGACATCCACCCGCGGCCGCTGGCGCGCTTTCTGTGCAAGTTTGTGCTGAAAACCCCGTACGGCATCGGCCTGGGCATTCCGGAAACGATGGAGATGGCCCTGCAGGAGTGCGGCACGCCGAAGATTCTGTTCGCTGCAGCCGTTTCCGCGGTGGGCAAACTGTTCCACAAGCGCGGCTGGTTCTACAAGATTGCCGGTTACAAGGCCCGCTCGATCGACGGCCCGTGCGACTACACCCTGCCGCCGTACAACGAGTACGTCGTCCTCGGCCCAGCCGAGCCGGACGAGACCGCTAAAAAGATGTCCCAGCGGCTGGGTGGCATCAAGGTAGCCATCACCGACATCAACGACCTGGAAGGCCAGATTCTGGGCACCTCCGATCCATCGATGGACCGCGACCTGCTGGTCAAAATCCTCAAGGACAACCCGCTGGGCCAGTCGCTGGAGCAGACCCCAATCGGCATCATCCGCAAAGCTTAAAGCGGACCTGACAAAAGAAACGTGTATACAAAAAGGAGAGGCAGAAGCCTCTCCTTTTTTATCATTCCTTGCAGACCCGCGCCAAAATCAGCCTGCGCTCTGCCGGCGGCGCGGAGGAGATGCGCACCGCATCCCGATAGCGCTCGCTCGCCTGCGCCACCTGGTCGGGGCGGTTGGTGTAGAGGAAAGCAAGCGTCTCTCCCCGCTGGACTGGCTCCCCGATCTTTTTGACAAAGCGGATGCCCGCCGCCGGGTCCACCTTGTCCTCCTTCCTTTCGCGGCCCGCGCCCAGCATGCCCGCCACCGCGCCGATCTCCTCGGTCTGCATGGCGGCAACAAAGCCGTCCTGCTCCGCCTGCACCGCATAGGCTGGGGCACAGGGCAGTTTTTCGGGGTGGTCCAGATAGGAGACGTCCCCGCCCTGGCGCTGCACCATCGCGCGCAGCTTTTGGAAGGCACTGCCGTCGGCGAGGGTTGCCTTCGCCATTGCAAGGCAGTCGGAGAGCTCCCCTTTGTCCGCCAGCCAGAGCATGTTGCCCGCCAGATGGATGCACAGTTCGGTCAAATCCGCCGGGCCGTTCCCGTGCAGCGTCTCCACCGCCTCCGCCACCTCGATGGCGTTGCCGGCGGTGCGGCCCAGCGGCTGGTTCATGTCGGTGATGAGCGCCGCCGTCCGTTTGCCCGCGCCGGCGCCGATGTCGACCATCGTCTGCGCCAGGGCCAGCGCGTCCTGCTCGGTCTTCATAAAAGCGCCGGAGCCGGTCTTGACGTCCAGCAGAATCGCATCTGCACCGGCGGCAATCTTCTTGCTCATGATGCTGGAGGCGATCAGCGGCAGGCTGTCCACCGTGGCGGTAACGTCCCGCAGAGCGTAAATCTTCTTGTCCGCCACCGCCAGCTCCCCGCTCTGGCCGATCAGCGAGATGCCGACCTCGTTGACGATGCCAAAAAATTCCTCCTCCGGCAGGGCGGTGCGGTAGCCAGGAATCGACTCCAGTTTGTCCACCGTCCCGCCGGTGAAGCCCAGTCCCCGGCCGGACATCTTGGCGATGGGGATGCCGCAGGCGGCGGCCATCGGCGCGGCGATCAGGGTGGTCTTGTCCCCCACGCCGCCGGTGGAGTGCTTATCCACCTTGATTCCCGGGATGGCGGACAGGTCGGCGATCTCGCCGGAGCGCGCCATCGCCAGGGTCATCGCGGTGGTTTCCTGCTCGCTCATCCCCTGAAAGCAGACTGCCATCAAAAAGGCCGCCATCTGGTAATCGGGAATCGCCCCTTCGGTGAAGCCCGCAATCATCCAGTCCAGCTCCTGCTCGGTCAGTGAGCGGCCCTGCTTTTTCTTTTCGATCAGATCATACATCCGCATAGGCTTCCTCCTTTTTTGTTGGCCCTTCCGGCAGCAGATTGGCAAGATTTTTGTTGATTCTATTGCAGGCCAACCTTCCACCGGTGGAAGGTTGGGCTGGCTTTATCAAATCGAAAGTTTCTCAGGACACCGCCCGGGAAATTGAACACAGTTCAGCTTTAGGTCGAGCAGCAGACGCCGCCCACTGGACACCCGTCACCTTTTGAAAAAAGTGGACGAAAACATTATTCTTTCCCCTACAAACTCGGCGCCGCGAGGCAGAAAGTTGACTTTCCGCCTAACCCATATGTAAATCGGTTCCGGGTTCAGCCTACTCAGCCTGGCGGAAAATAGGGCGGCCATCTTCAAATTTGTCGATGATCGCCAGCGACTCCAGACGGACGCCGCGCTCCCGCAGCATCTTGCCGCCCTCCTGGAAGCCCTTTTCAATCACGATGCCACAGCCCACCGCTTCCGCTCCGGACTGCGCCACAATGTCCAGCAGGCCCAGCAGCGCCTGGCCCTTGGCCAAAAAGTCATCGATAATCAGCACCCGGTCGCCCGGCTGCAGGTACTTCTTCGACACCTGTACATCAAAGGTGGTGCCGCGGGTGAAGGAGGTCACCTGCGCGGTGTACAGCTCCCCGTCCAGGTTTTTGGACTTGCTCTTTTTTGCAAAGACCACCGGCGCATAGTCAAAGTGCGGCGCTGCCGCCACCGCGATGCCGATGCCGGATGCCTCGATGGTCAAAATCTTGTTGATCTTCTCCCCTGCAAACCGGCGGCGGAACTCTTTTCCGATTTCGTCCAGCAGGCGGATGTCCATCTGGTGGTTCAAAAAGCTGTCCACCTTCAGCACGTTGCCCTCTTTTACCTTTCCATCCTTCAAAATTCGCTGTTTCAGTTCTTCCATTTCTTTCGCCTTCCTCTCGCAATCCCCAAATATTTTGCTTTGCTATTATTGTATCAATCTATTCTCCCTACGTCAACGACCATTTGCAACAAAAAAGCGGCCCGCTGTTGGTGAGCCGCTTTTGTTGGTTGGTTCGATTCTATTTTTGAACGCGAAAAATAGCAAATTTTGAAAGTAGAGCTCGTTCTTTTGGGTTCAAGGAGGATTGAAAGAGGGGCCGTAAATTTTATTTTGCGGATTCTATCACTGCCCAACCTTCCTGAGAACGGTTGGGCGGGCTTGTACACTACGGCCAGTCTGCCGGGAACTTTTTCTCTTACAAAAAGTTCCCCAATCAGCAAGGCAAAATTGCCTTGCTGATTTTCCCTTCAAAAGGAGCTTGAACGATAAAAGTATTTCGAGCGCTGCGGCGCTCGACCAA
>OIWN01001693.1_pt1 | contig 16471 bp, 16 predicted proteins | sample 1587591 | NCBI WGS metagenome assembly OIWN01 (sample SAMEA3888901, study PRJEB22519) | human gut metagenome | biome: human gut; feature: human-associated habitat; material: faeces | place: Denmark | collected 2010 | reverse complement strand
TCCTTCGCAAGCGACTTGAGCTTCAGCATGATGTGCCGGCACTCACGCTTGGTGGGGTGCTTCTTCTCGACGAACGAATCGAACAGCTTGGTGATCCATGCCTCGAAATCGGGCGTTTCGAACACGTAAAGGCATTCGTTATCCAGATCCCTGGCGACGACGAGCTGGGTTGAAAGCACTTTGCGGAATTTCGCGGGGAGAGACACGCGGCCCTTGCCGTCGACCTTGAAGCGGTATTCGCCGTTGAGAACCACGTCGCGACGCGGCGTGACCTCTTCGGCTACCTCCTCGATCTGTTTGGCATCGTCCGTCATCTGTTCCCTTCGAAACCCTGCAGTGGCTTCCAATGCATTGCATTCTATCCCACAATCTCCCACTTTTCAATCATTTCATGGGATTCGATGCTCATTTTGGACGCTCTGAGCTGCACCGTCTTCATTGAACGCGTCGTGCAGCGCAAGATATTGGGCGGAAAAATAAAAGAGCCCAAGATATGGGCTGTGCATCGCGGTGGGGCGATGTGGGGGGTTTGTGTGGGTGTGGGAGAAAGTGGGGCGAGCGGATGGGGCATCCACCTATGCGCGCGGGTGCGCTGCGAGATATTCCTCGCGGATATGCGAGCGGTCGACATGCGTGTAGATCTGAGTCGTCGAGATATCGGAGTGGCCGAGCATCTCCTGGATGGCTCGCAAATCGGCCCCACCTTCGAGCAGATGGGTCGCAAAAGAATGGCGCAGCGTATGAGGATGCAAGTTCGTGACGCCGATGGAAAGCCCGGCGCGCGCGACGATCTTGTGCAGGCTCTGCCGGGTGATCCTCCCGCCGCGCACGTTCAGAAACACCGCACCGCTCGATTTCCCGCGCCCTCCGTCGAGAATCCGGCGCGCGTCGTCGAGATACATCGACAGCGTGCGCAGCGCGGCACCGGAGATGGGGGCAACACGCTCCTTGTCGCCCTTCCCCCGAATGCGAAGATACCCCTCGTCAAGCGCGAGGTCGGCGAGGTTCAAACCGCATGCCTCGCTCGCGCGCAGGCCGCACCCGTAGAGCACCTCGAGCAGGGCGTGGTCGCGCAAGGAGGCGGGCGTGGAATCATCAGTGCGCTCCATAAGCGCGCTCACCTGGGCAATCGAGAGGACATCAGGCAAGCGGTCGGGAGTTTTGGGCACGGCGATCAGGTCAGCGGGGCTCGTGGCGATAACCTCTTCCCTCACAAGATAGCGGTAGAGCCCCTTGATTGCCGAAAGCCGACGCTTCACCGACGTGGGAGCGAACCCACGCTCGGAAAGGTCGGCTTCGTAGGCAGCGAGCGCCGCACGATCGGCATCGACAACGGACCCCAGCCGATTACGCTCCAGAAACGACGCGTAATCAGCGAGGTCGCGTCCGTACGCCTCGATCGTCCGCGGCGAGCGCCCGCGCTCAATGCGCAGACAGGTCAGGTATTCCGAAATCGGATCAACCACGATATTTGCCGATCGCGGCGGCGTGCACAAAAGCGCTGAACAGCGGATGGGGACGCGTCGGGCGGCTCTTGAACTCGGGATGGCCCTGGCTCGCAACGAACCACGGGTGATCGGGAAGCTCGATCATCTCAGTCAGGCGGCCGTCGGGCGACACGCCGGAGATGACGAGGCCGGCATCCTGAAGGCGATCGCGGAAGGCGTTGTTCACCTCGTAGCGATGGCGATGGCGCTCGTAGATGATCTCCTCGCCGTACGCCTCGAACGCGCGCGAGCCCGGCGACACCTTGCAGGGGTAGGCGCCCAGGCGCATGGTGCCACCCTTGTCCTCGATGTCCTCCTGTTCGGGCATAAGGTCGATCACGGGGTATTCCGCCTGCTCGTCGAATTCGGCCGACGTGGCGCCCGGCATACCGGCAACATCGCGGGCGAACTCGCATACCGCCGCCTGAAGCCCCAGGCAGATGCCGAGGAACGGAACCTTATGCACGCGGGCATAGCGCGCTGCGGCGATCTTCCCCTCGAAGGCGCGCTGACCGAAGCCGCCCGGCACGAGAATGCCGTCCATCGAGCCGAGCGTCTCCTCGGCGTTGTCGTCGGTGAGCTCCTCGCCATCGATAAGGTGCACTTCCACGTGGCGTCCCTCGTGGACGCCCGCATGCCCGAGCGCCTCGATGACGGAGAGATACGCGTCCGGAAGCGAAACGTACTTGCCCACGACCGCAATGTCGACCTGGCCCTCGCAGTTGTCCGCCGCCTCGAGGAACGACTTCAGCGGCGTCAGGTCGATCGGGCGCACCTCAAGCCCGAGCTTGTCGAGGACCTTCACGTCGAAACCCTGCTCATCGAGAGCAAGCGGCACCTCGTAGATGGACGGCGAGTCGACGCAGGCGAGCACGTCCTCGGTCGCCACGTCGCAGAACAGCGCAATCTTCTCGCGCACCTTGTCGGTAATCTCGTGATCGGAGCGGCACACGATGAAGTCGGGCTGCACGCCGATGGAGCGCAGCTCCTTCACGGAATGCTGCGTCGGCTTGGTCTTCACCTCGTGGGCTGCGGCGATGTAGGGAACGAGCGTCACGTGCACGAAGAGCACATCGCCCGGGTCCTTCTCTTTCTTGAACTGGCGGGCAGCTTCGATGAACGGCTGGGACTCGATGTCGCCGATCGTGCCGCCGATTTCGGAGATGACGATGTCGGCGTTCGATTGGGAAGCAATGCGGCGCAAACGTTCTTTGATAGCCTCGGTCACATGCGGGATGACCTGCACGGTTCCGCCGAGGAAGTCGCCGCGGCGCTCGCGCGCGATAAGCGTCTGGTAGATGGAGCCCTGCGTGAAGTTGGACTCGCGCGAAAGGGACTCGTCGATGAAGCGCTCGTAATGGCCCAAGTCGAGGTCGCCTTCGTGGCCGTCGTCGGTAACGAAGACCTCGCCATGTTGGAACGGGCTCATGGTACCCGGATCAACGTTCAGGTACGGGTCCATCTTCTGCATGGTCACCTTGTAGCCGCGCGCCTTGAGCAGATGCCCCAAAGACGCCGCCGTGATGCCCTTGCCCAATGATGAGACAACGCCGCCCGTCACGAAAATATGCTTGGCCATGATTCTCCTTCTGCTGCGCAACCGAAATGCTATCCAACCTCATGAGTTACGGCCTCAGGCTGCGCGAGCCGATACGCTCGGACGCGGCCAGGCGAACTCCAAACGTTCGTTCATTTTACTCGAACGGAAAAATCGCGCGGGGAGCGCGCCTGGCATTTAACACATCAGTAACGAAGAAGAACGGCGCACTACCCCAGTGCCAGAACGTCGCGCGCGAGAACGGTGACCATCTTCGCCGTCGCCGCACGATTGGCCACGAATTGCGGAAGCGCATTGTTCGAGCCGTTCGCGGGCGAGCCCGTCAAAACGCCCGCCTGGGCGCACCAGGCAACCGCATCGCGCGCCCAAGGCGAGATCGCGTCCGCGTCATCGAAGATGTCCAGGTTCGACTGGTCGGCTACGGTGTTCGCACCTGCAATCTTGTTCGCGTAGTTCGCGATCATCTTGGCGAGCTGCTCGCGCGAGACCTCCATGTCGGGCGCGAAATCGTTCGTCCCGTCCCACCCGTTCACGACGCCGACTTCGCGCGCCCAGGTAAGCGCCTGGCCGTAGAAGTCCTCGTAGTCCGCATCGTCGAATTGAGGCTTTTCAGAAGCGACCTGGGGCTTGCCCGCCACGCGCCAAAGAATGGTTACCGCCTCGGAGCGCCGCAAGCCGTTCGCAGGCCCGAACAGGGTCGTGCCCGCATAGCCGGTGATGTAGCCGTGGTCGAAGACGTAATCGACGACGCCCGAGTCGACGAACCAGTCGCCGTAGAAGCAGTCGCTGAAATGCTCGGAGGGAACACGCCCGTCGTCAACGTCGGCCGACGCATAGGAAATGCGCACGTTGCCCATCCAGTCGCCGTAGCGCAGCGTGAGCCCGCGCGAGGAGAGCGACTCAGGCTCGAGGCCGGAAGTCCTATCGGGGTCTAAGATGATGAAGTTGTCGGTGGAGAGATTGTCCGGGTTGTCCACGCCCTCGTAGCCGATGACAGTGACCCAGTGCTGCGAGCCGCTTCCCGTGGTCACGTAGAGGACGACCGGGTGACCATCGTTGATGGCATTATAAAGCGCACGCAGCACCTCGGACTCGCTCCCGATGACGCGGCAGTCGAACTCGTCGGTCATGTTCTTGCCGTAAAACCCGCTCTCGCCATAGGCGCCGCCGTTGTAGTCGAACTCCGCCCACGTGTGCACCGTGCCCGTCGTGATGGTCTTCGCGTACGCCGCGGCATAGCCCAAACACGACCCGCCCGTGTGCTGAAGCCCCACCTGATTGATGAGGGCCTGGTCGAACTTGAGCATGCGCCCGTTCGACTGCAACGTGATGCGAGCCTCGCCCGCATCCAACGAGGAGCCATCGCTTGCCGCCAGAGCGACAGGCGGAAGGGAGAGCGCGGAAGCGAGGGCTATCGTGCAGGTGACGGCGACGGGGCCCTTGAGAAAGCGAGACGGTCGAGAAGCCATGAAACCTCTTATCCGGACGAAAGGCCGCGCCCCTCGTCCTGCAGCGGGAATTCGCAAACCCGCCGATCGCGAGAACATAAAACAGCGTCGATTGTAGCATGAGAGCCCCACGCCACCGCCCGCGCCTGCGTGCCCCCTCCATAACGTCAGGTAAAACCTCTTCACCCCGCAAGGACCGCAAGAAAGGCCGCGCTCGTGCGTCCCATTCCCGACCATCGACACCCCACGACGGAGGCGAGTTCCTTCGCATCTTTGAATCTTCGATTCAGAGCGCAAGCCCGCGCGCCGAGCGTCGCGGCCATCCTATATAATGGTTCGGTTCATGGGTATGCAAGGGTTGCGGAAAGCGAAAGGTCTCAATCATATGCGTCAAGGATTCGACAACGACAAGTACATCGCACTTCAGGCGGAGCACATCAGAAGCCGCATCAACCAGTTCGGGGGCAAGCTTTACCTCGAGTTCGGAGGCAAGCTCTTCGACGACTACCACGCAAGCCGCGTGCTCCCCGGGTTCGAACCCGACAGCAAGTTCCGCATGCTGAAGACTATGGTCGACGAGGTCGAGATTATCATCGCGATCAACGCGAACCACATCGAGAAATCAAAGACGCGCGGAGATCTGGGCATCACCTACGACGAGGAGGTCCTGCGCCTACTCGACGTGTTCCGCTCGCGCGGGTTCGCCACCTCAGGCGTCGTAATCACCCACTTCGAGAACCAGCCTTCCGCCGTGGCGTTCCGCTCGCGCCTCGACGGCCTGGGCATCAAGAGCTATCTGCACTACCCCATTGCCGGGTACCCCTACGACACCGCGCGCATCGTCTCCGACGAGGGCTACGGCAAAAACGAGTTCGTGGAAACGACGCACCCGCTCGTCGTGGTGACCGCGCCCGGCCCTGGATCGGGCAAGATGGCCACCTGCCTCTCGCAGCTCTACCACGAGCACAAGCACGGCAACCTGGCGGGATACGCGAAATACGAGACGTTCCCCATCTGGAATCTGCCGCTGAAACATCCCGTCAACATCGCCTACGAGGCCGCGACAGTCGATCTGGACGACGCGAACTGCATCGACCCCTTCCACCTGGAGGCCTACGGGAAGACCACGGTGAACTACAACCGGGACGTGGAGATCTTCCCCGTACTTAAGACCATGATGGAACGAATCGCGGGAGAGAGCCCCTACCAGTCGCCCACCGATATGGGCGTGAACATGGCGGGGCTCGCAATCGTGGATGACGACGCCGTGCGCGAGGCCGCGAAGATGGAAATCGTGCGCCGCTACTTCCAAGCTGCTGTCGACGCGCGCCGCACCGGCATTCACGAGGAGCGCGTCGAGCGCCTCGAGCTTTTGATGAACCAGGCGGGCATCGACTCGAGCTTCTCGCCCGCGCGCTCGGCCGCTCTTCTTAAAGAGGAGACGACAGGCGGCCCGGCGGGCGCTATGGTGCTCGCCGACGGGCGCGTGGTCACCGGCAAGACCTCCCCGCTTTTGGGCGCCGCATCCTCCCTTCTGATGAACGCGCTCAAGGCGGTCTCGGGCGTCGACGACGACATCTACGTCATCAGCGACGACGTGATCAAGCCCATCTGCACGCTCAAGACCTCGACGCTGCACTCGAAGAACCCGCGACTGCACTCAGACGAGACGCTTCTCGCGCTCTCGGTGAGCTCCGCGACCGACCCGCTCGCCCAGCAACTCCTCGATCACGTCGACGACCTGCGCGGATGCGACGCTTTCTTCAGCGTAATTCTCTCCGCCACCGACGAGAGGCTCTATCGCACTTTGGGCATCAACGTCTGCTGCGAGCCGAAATACGAGCAGCGCCGCTACTACCACAAGTAAGACGCCCGCAAAGCCCCAGCGACCGGCGCAAGGCTTCCTCGGAATGCGCTCGCGTCCCACGAATAACGAGAATCGCCCGCAAAATCACGTGTTTTGCGGGCGATTTCTCTTCTTCCCTTTCCCTTGCCAGCCGCACAGCCTATACTGTCCAGCTGCACAAGGAGTGCGGGTGACCCGGCGCGCGGCCAGGCATCCAGCCTCGAAGCATACAAATGAAAGGGACGGCTATGCCTGTTTCCAAGCAGACCGTCGCCACGTTCCAGCGCGCGAAAGCCGAGGGCAGAAAGTTGGCAATGCTGACCGCCTACGACTATTCGACCGCGAAGCTTCAAGACGAAGCGGGCGTTGACGGCATCCTCATCGGCGATTCCTTAGGGAACGTCATCTTAGGGTACGAAGATACCCTCTCAGTTACCATGGAAGATATGATCCACCACAGCCGCGCGGTTGCGCGCGGGGCCTCGTATGCACTCATCGTATGCGACATGCCCTTCCTCTCCTACGAGGTGAGCGTTGAAGACGCGGTGCGCAACGCCGGCCGCCTTTTGAAGGAAGGCCGCGCGAACGCCGTGAAGCTCGAGGGCGGGCGCGAAGTCTGCCCGCAGGTACGCGCCATCGTGGCCGCAGGCATCCCCGTGATGGGGCATCTGGGCCTGACGCCGCAGTCGGTGAACGCCTTCGGCGGCTTCAGGGTGCAGGGCAAGACCGAGGAATCCGCCCGAGCGCTCCTCGACAACGCCTGTGCGCTTGAAGAAGCCGGCGCCTTCGCCATCGTGCTCGAGTGCGTGCCCGCCGCCTTGGCCGAACTCGTCACCAGCCGCGTCTCGATTCCCACCATCGGCATCGGAGCCGGCGCGGCATGCGATGGGCAGATTCTCGTCTACCAGGACATGCTCGGCATGACGAGCGGCTTCTCCCCCAAATTTGCGCGGCGCTTCGCCGAGGTGGGCGACGTGATGCGCAAGGGCTTCTCCGACTACATCGAGGCAGTCGGTGCCGGCACCTTCCCCGCCGACAGCGAGACCTTCCACTCAGGTGACGACGTCATCAAGAAACTGTACTAATTGAGCAAGAAAGACAACTCTCCTATGAATATTGCAACAACCGTCGAGCAGGCGAAGCAGACCGTGCGCCAATGGAAGGCCGAGAGGCTGACCGTGGGCCTCGTCCCCACGATGGGGTATCTCCACGAGGGTCACGAGAGCCTTATCAAGCGCGCCGTCGCCGAATGCGACCGCGTGATGGTGAGCGTGTTTTTGAACCCCATTCAGTTCGCGCCGAACGAGGATCTGGCCACCTACCCGCGCGACTTCGCCGCCGACACCGTGCTCATCGAGAACGCCGGCGCCGACCTGGTCTTCCATCCCGAGCCCTCCGAGCTCTACGCCCCCGATGCGTGCACGTTTGTGAACGTAGAGGAAATCACCTCCGAACTCTGCGGCAAGACGCGCCCCACGCATTTCCGCGGAGTGTGCACCGTGGTCTCCAAGCTCATGAACATCTCGCAGGCCGACCGCGCGTACTTCGGCCAAAAGGACGCGCAGCAGCTCGCCGTCGTGCGGAGAATGGTTCGCGACCTGAACATGAACGTCGAGGTCGTCGGGTGCCCCATCGTGCGCGAAGAAGGCGGCCTCGCGAAAAGCTCGCGCAACACCTACCTCTCTCCCGCCGAGCGTGAAGCGGCGCTCGTGCTCTCCCGCGCGGTGCGCGAGGGGCATCGTCTTATGGAAGAAGGCGAGCGCGACGCGAAGACGATTCTGGGCGCCATCATCGAAGCAGAGCCGCTCGCACGTATCGACTACGTCGAGATGGTGTCGTGGGACGGCATCAAACCCGTCGATGTTGCCGATTCCTCGGTCCTCGTGGCGATGGCGGTCTACATCGGCAAGACGCGCCTGATCGACAACTTCATCTTCGAGATGTAGCGCGCGGAAAGGAGAAGACCCATGCTCTTGCATATGCTGAAGGGAAAGATCCACCGTGCGACGGTCACGCAGGCCGAACTCAACTACGTCGGCTCGATCACCGTTGACGAGGCGCTCATGGAGGCGGCCGGCATCCGCGAGTACGAGAAGGTGGCGATCGTCGACGTGAACAACGGCGCGCGCTTCGAGACCTACGTCATCGCAGGTGAGCGCGACAGCGGCACCATCTGCCTGAACGGCGCTGCCGCACGCTGCGTCTCGGTCGGCGACAAGATCATTATCATGTGCTACGCGATGATGACCGAGCAGGAGGCGGACGCAAACCCGCCGCGCGTCGTGCTCGTGGGCGCGAACAACAAACCCGAGCAGGTTGCCCGCTACGAGCGCCACGGGATGCTCGAGCAGTAAAACTATTCGAGGGCGGTGCCTATTCCGAAGCAGGCCCCGCCCTTTCTGCAAGAGATGGCTCTCGGCACTCGGAGCTTCGTTTCCGCCCTCTCGACCAGCGACGCCGCCCCTAGAAGAACGCCGAGGACGCGTATTCGTAGAAATTCTCGCCCTTGTAGCGCAAAAGCGTCGTCGGCTCGGCGCCGCGACGCACGTACATGTGCTTGATGGGCGACGGGAGCTTTGCCATGTCGCCGTCGATGAACAGCGTCGCCTCCCGCCCCGCCGCATTCTGCGACAAATCCATTTCCACCACATCGTTCTCCGAGGTGAGCATCGCACGGGCGCGAAGCGAGTGCGGGGCTATCGGCACGGCGATCAGCCCGTTGAAGCCGGGTGCCACAAGCGGCCCGCCGACGGAGAGCGCATAGGCGGTCGAGCCCGTCGCCGTAGCAACTACAAGCCCGTCGCCGCGCATGTCCGCAATGGGAACATCGGAGATGGAAAGCGAGAAATCGATGATGCGCCCGTTCGCACCGCGCGTCACCGCCGCCTCATTCAGCGCGAAGAAGGTATGGCCCGGGGCGTCCTCAGCCGAGAGGCCCACACCCGCATCTTCCTCTTCGTCGAACCAGGCAGAAACCCTCTCGTGAGGCGATATGCCAAACGGCCCGTCCGCATCGCTTGATGCCCACGGGTCGACCTCCCCTTCGCAGACGATGTCGACGCGCAGATTGCTGCGCCGCTCGCTTACCGTCTCTCCCGCGAGCGCCGCCGCCACGATGGCGACCACGCCGTCGTCGCTCTCGTTCGCAAGAAAGCCCAATCTTCCGAAGTTGATGCCCAAAATCGGGACGCCCGTCGTGCCGATGGCGCGCGCCGTGCGCAGGATGGTCCCGTCCCCTCCGAGAACGACTGCCAGATCAACGCCGCGGGCAAGCTGCTGCGAAACGAGAGGATTGGGATCGAGCCCCTCAAGGTCGGACGAATCGAATATCGCGTAACCGATTCCCTGTGTTCCCAGGTAAGTGGCTAAAAGAAGCGACGCATCTATCGCTTGCGAGTTGGAGTTATTGCGTACGATGAGCAGGTTCATGAGAGCGCTTTCGTTGTGTTTGCTAAGATGAGATGATTATATCCGAAGAGAATTGGTCGTTTGCATGTCAGACAAGCTTGCACGAGCTCAACATAGGCGCGCCCCTGAGCAAAACGGTGCCCATCGTGCAAACGAGACGCAATCAGCACAACCTCGCACCTGGGAAGCAGGCGAGACTGGCCGCATCCCCGTCATAGGCAAGCACGCCGGCACCGATAAGGCGGCCGAGCTCGATGCCCGTCGCGAGCGACAGGCCCTCATGCGCAGTGCGGCCCCAGGCGAAACCTCGTCGATTCCCATCGTGAGCAAACACGCAGGCGCCGACAAGACGCTTGCTGCATCGTCGGACGCCCGCACAAACGCGTTTGGTCGAACGTCCGCCCAAACGGGCAACACCGTACGCACCCCCGCGCCCGCGCCCGATGTCACCATCGTCGGCGAAGAGCCCGAAAGCAAGGCATCTTCCGTCGGCGCGTCAGCGGCGCTCATGAGCGTCTGCGTACTCTTCTCCCGCATCACCGGGTTCTTGAGAACATGGGCGATGGCCTTCGCGCTCGGCTCGTCGTTTCTCTCGAGCTCCTATCAGGTTGCGAACAATCTGCCGAACATGCTCTATGAGCTCGTCATGGGCGGCATGCTCGTCACGGCATTTCTCCCGGTCTATATCTCGGTCAAGAAGAAATCGGGCACCAGGGCGGGCAACGCCTACGCGTCGAACCTGCTCACGCTCGTAACTATCTTCCTCGGCGTGCTGTCTATCCTCTGCATGATCTTCCCCGCCCAGGTCATCTATACACAAACGTTCTACTCCGACCAATCGTCGAGCGCGCTTGCGACGTTTTTCTTCCAGTACTTCGCCATTCAGCTCGTCTTCTACGGCGCCTCGTCGATCGTGTCGGGCCTTTTGAATGCAAACCGCGACTATCTGTGGTCCTCGATCGCTCCGGTGGCGAACAACGTCATCGTCATCGCAACCTTCCTCATGTATGCCGCAATCGCGCCCATAAACTCCGACGTCGCGCTCTTCGTCATCGCCATCGGCAATCCGCTCGGCGTCTTCGTGCAGATGGCCATTCAGCTCCCCGCGCTCAAGAGAAACGGCATCCGCCTGCGCCCCCGCATCGACCTTCACGATCCCGCACTTCGCGACACCCTTGCCATCGGCGGGCCGACGTTTCTCGTGATGATCATCTCGTTCGCGACCGTGTCGGTCATGAACGCGGCCTCCTATTGTTTTGCCGTCGACGGCCCCTCGATACTCGCATACTCCCGTTTGTGGTACACGCTGCCCTACTCCTTCCTAGCCATCCCCATCACGACCGCCATGTTCACCGAGCTTTCGGAAATGAAGGCGGAAGGCGACATGAAGGGCGTCGTATCGGCCATCACGAACGGCACGGCGCAGATTATGTTCCTGCTCGTACCCTTCGCGCTCTATCTCGCTGTGTTCTCCGTCCCGCTCGTCACGCTCTACCACGTCGGCGCCTTCACGATGGAGAACATCCAGTCCATCTCGAGCTACCTTGTGGTGCTCGCTTTTGCGCTGCCGTTCTACGGTGTCAGCTCCTATCTGCAGAAAGTATTCTCGAGCCTGCGCAAAATGGGCGTTTACGCGGCGCTGAACTTCCTCGCGGGCATCGTACAGGTCGCGCTTACGGCCTTTTGGGCATGGACGACCTACAACGGGGACCCGAATCCTGCAACCATCGAGTCCATAGCACTCGCCTCGATCGCGTTTTACGTGGTGGGAGACGTGGCGATGTTCATCTACCTGAGGGTGCACCTCGGGCATGTGGGCGCACGGAAGATCTTCGGTGCCTCATTCGCCGGCCTTTTGCTCGGCGGCATCGGAGCGCTCTGCGGCTTTGGAACCTTGACCGCGCTCGAAACCTTCGCAGGCCCGCTTTCTGGGTCCCTCCTCCAAGCATTCGGCTACATAGTCGCCGGTGGGCTTGTAAGCCTCATCGTGACCTTTGGCCTTGCCCATAAGCTGCACATCCCCGAAGCGTCGTTCATCACCAACATCGCCGGGAAGGTTTTCCGCAAGCTGCGCCGCCGTTAGCGCATGCTCACTATGAAAAGGAACGTCATGACCAACTTGAAACCTCGCATCGCGCACAAAGAAGAAGTCGGGAAGCTGCTCAAGCCCATCGTCGTGGGAGGCGACATCCTCGCTTACAGCTACGTGCGCGAGCTCAACCGGGCATTCGGCATCGAACAAACCATCGTGCTTGCCGCCGCCGACATCAAGATGCTCTCGACGAGCCGCTTCACCGATTACCGCCTCATCCCCGACGTGCACGACGCGGAAGTACTCTATGCGACTCTCGAAGGCATCGCCGCCGAATTCGCTCGCGAGAACCCCGACATCGTCCCGATGGTGTTCGGCTGCGACGATTGCCATGCGCGCATGCTCTCCGAGGCGAAACCCCGCCTTGAGGCCGCAGGCATCGTCGTCCCCTACATCGATTTCGACTTGCTCGACGACATCACGCAGAAGCGCCGCTTCTACGAACTGTGCGAGGAGCTTGACATCCCGTACCCCAAGACTTGGTACTTCGACTGCAGCGATGCCGGCCCCGACGAGCTTCCACTTGACGAGCTTCCGTTTCCTCTCATTGCAAAGCCGTCGAACTCGGCACAGTTCCAGGACGCCGAGCCGACGGTGCGTGGATGGCGCAAGATTTACGAAATCGAAGATGCTGCCGAGATGGCCGAGGTTTGGAAATCCCTGCGCGAATCGAGCTACAACAACCTCATGGTCCTCCAAGACTTCATCCCCGGTAGCGATGATGCGATTCGCACGCTGACAACCTTTTCGAATGCGGAAGGCGAGGTTCGTTGCGTGTCGGGCGGTGTCGTGTGTCTGCAAGACCACGACCCGACGGCTATCGGCAACCCGCTGTGCATTCTTGGCGAAAGAGAGGACGCCATCGTTGAGTGCGCAAAGCGATTCGTGAAGCGCGTCGGATACTGCGGTATGGCCAACTTCGATATCAAGCTCGATGAGCGCGACGGATCGTTCCGCTTCTTCGAGGTGAACACGCGCTGCGGCCGCAACCCCTATTACATGAGCCTTGGCGGGCAGAACTTCGTCGAGCTCATGGTTCAGCAGTTCGTTCTCGGCGAGGACATTCCCTACCACGAGGCCTACGAACCGTTCGTCTACTGCTGCGTACCTGCATACGTCCTGAAGCGCTCGATGGAAAACGAGTCACGTCTCGCCGAAGCGCTCGGGCGCCTGCACACGAACAAGGAGTCATATCCGCTGCACTATACGCCCGATACCGCGTCACACAACCTCTGGGCGAAGATCATGTTCATGAACCAAATACGCAAGTTCAAGAAATTCTATTGGGATACAAAAGGCAAGCAGCTGAAGTAGCTATTCGCTCTCAGTCGAGACTGGCCGCTTGAAATCGGGTTCGGTCGTCAAAACGACGGGGCCGTCCTCAGTAATCGCCACGGTCTTCTCAAAATGAGCCGATGGTTTACCGTCCTTGGTACAGACAAGCCATCCGTCAGGCATGGTAACGAATTTATGCGTCCCCGCGTTAATCATCGGCTCGATAGCAAGGACCATGCCTACACGCAACGTGAGCCCCCAGTGACGAAACCCATGGTTGGGAATATGCGGGCTCTCATGCATATCGCGACCAATGCCATGGCCTCCGTAATCGCGTACAACGCTAAAGCCCGCCCCTTCGGCAATGCTTTGGATGGCATGACCAATATCACCTAGATGATTGCCCGCGCGAGCAGCATCGAGGCCAGCCCACATGCATTTCTCAGTCACGCGCAACAGCTTCTTCTTTTCTTCACTGACCTTGCCAATGCGAAAAGTCCACGCATTATCGCCAACCCATCCGTCAACCGTGGCGCCCGTGTCGATCGAAAGGATATCCCCATCGCGAAGAATCGCTTTCGCGGAAGGAATGCCGTGAATAATCTGATCATTGATCGAGGCGCAAATCGAACCAGGGAATCCGCCGTATCCCTTGAAAGCCGGGATACCCCCTTCAGAGCGGATGGTCTCCTCCGCAAGCTCGTCAAGCTCAAGCGTCGACACGCCTGGCTTCGCATGCTCGCCTAGGATTCGAAGCACCTTCGCAGAAAGGCGACCTGCCTCGCGCATCGCGTCGATTTCGTCAGGAGACTTCAAGATCACAGCATTTGCTCTCATCGATACCATCCCTTTCGTTCGGCTACAAGCAGTATAGCCTGCAAAAACAAAAAGAGCGCGGCACGAATGCCACGCTCTTCTATCGATAGATTGAGTAGCCTAATAAGCTATTCAGCAGCTTCGGTGTACGCGCGGGTCACGGAAGAATCGACCGCAACGCCCGGGCCCATCGTAGAGGAGACGGAGATGGACTTCACATACTTGCCCTTGGCAGCAGCCGGCTTCATGCGAAGAATCTCGTCATAAACGGTGCCGTAGTTCTCAGCGAGCTGCTCAGCAGTGAAGCTGGCCTTGCCGAGAACAACATGAGCGATACCGTAACGGTCGGCGCGATACTCAACACGGCCGCCCTTGAGCTCCTTGATAGCCTTGGCAACATCGGTAGTCACCGTGCCGAGCTTGGGGTTCGGCATGAGACCGCGGGGGCCGAGAATCTTACCGAGACGGCCAACCTTGCCCATCATGTTCGGAGTAGCTACGCAGACTTCGAAGTCCAGCCAGCCGCCCTGAATCTTGTCAACGAATTCCTGACCGCCAACGTAATCAGCACCAGCGGCTTTTGCTTCTTCCGCTTTAGCGCCTTCGGCAAATACCAGGACCTTCTTGGATTTGCCCGTGCCGTGCGTCAGAACCATAGCACCGCGGACCTGCTGGTCAGCGTACTTGGGGTTGATGCCCAGACGGAACGATACATCGACAGAGCTGTCGAATTTCGTGACTGCGGTCTTCTTCACCAGTTCTACAGCCTCTTTCGGGGAATAGAACTTGTCGGCGTCAATCAGCTTGGCAGCGTCGACGTACTTTTTACCATGCTTGTTCATGTAATGATTCCTCCATGTGGTATTGACGGCTTGCGCCTCCCACAAAATTCCGGTTTCCACCGGCGGCCGCCAATGGCGGGATTCGTCCCTTAGTCGGAGATGACGATGCCCATGCTGCGGGCAGTGCCTTCGACCATGCGGGTTGCTGCTTCCAGATCGGCAGCGTTCAGGTCAGCCATCTTCATCTGCGCGATTTCACGTGCTTTGTCGCGGCTGATCGTAGCGACCTTGTTCTTGTTCGGTTCGCCGGATGCCTTTTCCAGGCCGGCGGCTTTCTTCAGCAGTACGGCCGCAGGGGGCGTCTTGCAGATGAAAGTGAAGGAACGGTCTTCGTAAACGGTAATTACAACAGGAATTACCAGACCAACCTGCTTGGCGGTACGGGCGTTGAAATCCTTGACGAATGCCATGATGTTAACGCCAGCCTGGCCCAGTGCAGGACCTACGGGAGGTGCCGGAGTAGCTTTACCACCAGGTACCTGTAACTTAACAACCTTGGATACTTTCTTTGCCATGTCTATTTACACCTCCTTCTCAGTCGATTTCTTCTACTTGGGTATAACTGATATCAACAGGGGTCTCTCGGCCGAACATGTCAACAAGCACCTTGACCGTGCCATGTTCGTCGTCGATGGCGGATACCACGCCCGTGAAGCCCGCGAAGGGGCCGCTCTTCAGGCGAACCGTCTGTTGTAAGCTTAAATCGATGTGAATCTTGACGGGCGCAGCGGCTTCTTCCTCCGCAGCTTCCTCTTCCTCGCCGGCTTCCGCCACACGGCTGGCCTCCGACAGGATACGATTCACTTCCTCGTCCGACAGCGGTACGGGAATCTTTTTATCCGCGCCAATGAAGCCGGTCACGCCGGGCGTATTGCGGACAACATACCACGTACGGTCGTCCACGATCATTTCCAGCAGCACATAGCCGGGAAACACCTTGCGGGCCACGATACGCTTTTTGCCGTCTTCGTCGACGATTTCCTCATTCTCCATCGGGATCATGATATGGAAGATCTTGTCTTCCAGACCTAAAGAATGGACCTTGCGTTCCAGGTTCGCACTGACCTTATTCTCGTAACCGGAATAAGTATGGATAGCATACCAATGCCTTTTTCCTTTGCCCAGAACTTCAGCATCATTGTTGTTTTCCATAAGTCTTCGGGGTTTCCCCCTGCCTCCTTCGTGCTTACCTCAACAAGAGACGGATGACCGTCGAGAAAACGGTATCCGCAACCCAAATGGCGATTGCTACCAGCGCCACGGCAATCAGGACCACAACGGTATCGACAACCAGTTCATGTTTCGTCGGCCAGGTTACTTTGCGCAGCTCGACCTTGGATTCCTTGAAGAAGTTTACAATTTTCTTTGTGGTGCTTTCTTCCCCCGTGGTTTCCGGAAGTGCCATCTGTTTCACATCCTCATTATCCGATACTGACATGTCGTTTTCGCTTACTTCGTTTCTTTATGTAAGGTTTCTTTTCTGCAATGCGGGCAGTATTTCTTCAGTTCCAGGCGATCCGCCTTGGTCTTCTTGTTCTTCGTCGTTTCGTAATTTCTGTTCTTGCACTCCGTGCATGCCAACGTAATCAAAGTACGCGTCGTTGCCATCGTTGCCACCTCTTTCGCTCTGAAAAATACTCTGGGACAGGATTGTCACTAAATGATAATAACACAGTTGGTTATTTCTGTCAATAAATTT
>OIWN01001690.1_pt1 | contig 16518 bp, 19 predicted proteins | sample 1587591 | NCBI WGS metagenome assembly OIWN01 (sample SAMEA3888901, study PRJEB22519) | human gut metagenome | biome: human gut; feature: human-associated habitat; material: faeces | place: Denmark | collected 2010 | reverse complement strand
AGTCGGCGAACTCTGGGTCCTCCATATCAGCCAGCCTCTGGATGTTCTGTATCAAATTTCTTTGTTTTTCGACAATTTGTTCCGGCGTCCAGGCCAGAGCAGCCTTCCGCTCCTGTTCAGATTTGCATTTCCAGCACAATCCCTCATAGCCCAAGGGTGTCCCACAGCCGGGGCAGGTGTACTTCAAGCTCATATTCTTTGACTCCTTTCCAGCGATAGAAAAACGCCCCGCGACACCCTGTCACTTGGACAGGCTGACGCAGGGCGCGAAAAGGCCGCAAGGGAGACGCCACATCCACCAGCGGATGTGGTTTCTTCTTCAGCCAAAATCAATTTTTCATATTTGAACAGAACAGCCATGGACTGTCCCAGTTTTTCTTCCATAGCAAGACCTCGGGTTACAAATCTCAAAATGGGTAAACTTTGTTATTCTATTATATCACATCATCTGTTTTCTTTGGAAGAGGGATTTGCTTCTCCGCCAAATTTGTGATGTGGATTTTTCCCTTTCTCTTTCCAGTCCCAGCATACTCCAGCAGTTCTTTGGCATTGCTGGCGGGATGCCGCACATAGGCGATGAGAAAATCGCTGCGCTCCACCATGTATCGGTTTGCTCGGATGATGGCAAGCCGTTTGGGGACCGTTTCCAGATCCGGCGGATAGAACAGGGCGTCGAATGCCTCCGGCAGATCCACCTTTCTGTTGACTGGGTAATATGGGGTCATCAGCATCAGCGTAATATCCGGGTGCGCTCGCTTGGCCTGCGACAGTGCCCGGATCACCAGACGGTCGAAGTTGCCATACTGCCCCACCACAAATTCAGCTACGCCATATTCCGTGATATGGCGCTCTATGGTTTCAAGCAGGGTTGGGTACACCCGATCTGGTGTCTCCCTATGCCCTATAAAGAAGCAGCTTCCCATCTGACAGCCCTCATACACAGTCGCAGTCATATTTTATTGATTGTGATTCATAATAGAACTATAAAGCCAACGCCTATTTTAATAATTATATCACTAATTATTCGTTGTGTGAAGCAAAAGTTGATGATTTAAGTGTGAACCCGCGACGCTCCCTTATATTAAAATAATAAGTAGAGATTGGAGGGAGAGGATCATGGACGATAACCGCCGCTATGAAGCGTTTGTGCGGAACCGCATCACAGAGCTGCGGGAACAGAAAGGCGTTTCTGAGCATCGGATGAGCCTGGAGCTTGGAAAGAGCGGCTCCTACATCAGAAGCATCACCAATGGAATTTCTATGCCCTCTCTCCGGGAGCTGTTCAACATCATGGAATACTTTGATTTGACGCCAGCCCTTTTCTTTGCCCCTATGGACGATCCGGATTCCCTGCGTGGGATCATAGGTAAGAAGCTGCTTGCCCTGCCGGATGAAGACTTGGAGAAAGTAGTTGTTTTTCTGGACTGGATCAGAAAATAACCGCTCCTACTGGCGTTTGACATGAAAAATAATGCCGCTCAGTCAGTTTCTGATAGTTTCTGACATGGGCGGTTTCTTTTTTGCGCTCTTGGGGGAAAGAACTTCCGGCTATTGAAATTTCAAGCTCTTTCCACTAAAATGGAATTCATCGTCTGTTACCAACCGTTCCAATTACAAAGCGAGGTAGGAAAAATGAACCAAAAAGAAATCAATGAGCTGCGGCGCCGTTTTCGTCCGGAAAAAAGCGCCATCAGCCGTGTTTATGGATGCTATGTCAACAGCAGTAAAGAGATCGTTTCCGATCTGGACGAATCCCTGGGCATGATGCCGCAGGAGGAGTCCGAGAAGTATTTGAGCCTTTTGAAGAAGGGACTGTCCGGCTCTCTTGGGAAAAACCTCATTGATATCGTATTCTCCACTCAGCAGGTAGTGGACAGTGAGGAACACCGCCTGCTCACCACACTGCGGGATTCCCAGCTGAAGGACAACGAGGCTCGTCAGACCTTTTACCGCAAGGTGATCGATAGTCTGGACATGGGGGACAGCAGTTACCTGTTGCTCCTGGTCTGTGACAGCTACGATGTTCCCCATCGGGGCAAGGATGATTCCTTGCAAGCGGATGCCTCAGATGAGGTGTTCACCTATATCGTCTGTGTTGTGTGCCCCATCAAGGAGGGCAAGGTAGAGTTGGGATATTTTCCCGGTGACAACGAATTCCACTGCGCTGCTGGGCAAACCGTCGCTCCTCCTGAGCTGGGTTTTCTGTTTCCGGCATTCGATGACCGGGCAGCAAATATCTATAATGCTCTCTTTTACAGCAGGAAGGCCAATGAAATTCACCAGGAGTTCATTGACGCGATCTTCCATGTGGAAGCGCCGATGTCTGCCGTTGAGCAGAAGGAAGCATTCCAGTCAGCTCTGAGCGATGCGTTTGACTGCAGTCTGGAAGTGATGCAGACTGTTCATGAACAGCTGCGTGAGAAAATCAAGGAGCACAGGGAAAGCAGGAGTTCGGAACCTCTGGAGATGAGCGTCTCAGAAATAGGGCAAATCCTTCAAAGCTGCGGGATTGCGGATGAGCAGGTGGCAGCATTCCAGGAAAAATGCGGCGAGCAGTTTGGTTCGGGGGTTGTCCTGAATCCGGCAAACCTGATCGACAGCAGCCGCTTTGAGATCAAGACACCTGAGATCACCATTTCTGCTGATCCAGAGTATAGTTACCTGGTGGAAACTCAAATTATCGACGGGCGCAAGTACCTCCTGATCCCCGCAGAAGATGGCGTGGAGGTCAACGGTTTTGCTGTCGGTATTACAGCTGCACAAAAAGACGATTAAATTTCAAAAGCCGGACACACCGTAAGGCGGTATAATCTTTAAGGCCAGATGTTGTTTGTTATTTTCTGTCTTAAATAAAATCCTTAGAGTGGGCGCTTCTGGTTGGTTCATTATGAACCGGGACTCGGTTCACATGATATGTAGACCCTCCCCTTGGCGGGAGGGTTTGCTTTTTACAGGCTATCTCACCAGACGGTTCCTTGCTTCCAGTGCCGGCACACAGTCATGGCCTGTCAAATACTGTGCCGCATCCAGCCATTCCTGTTCGCTGCATGCACCTAAAGGGATCGCGGCAGTGAGCCTGTGCAGCCGTTCACTTTGCTGGGACAGCCGAAGATCAGAAAGAACTCCGCATCCCATTTGATAAGCCAAATAATCCAGTAGATCGATCTCAACCAGCATTGGACACCTCCGTCATACCACATGATACAGATTGGAAGTAAGACTCCCATTCTCCCGCCAGCGTGGGTCCTTTTGCAGCAGACCAGCCCTGCAGAGATCATCCAGTGCCCGCTTGACCGTAGAGCGGGAAAGCCCCAACTCCAGAGCAATGGTTCTGATGGCCGGCCAGCAGCGTCCCTCGCTGTCTGCCCGATCCTTGAGGTACATATAGACGCTCTTGGCTCTGTGGCTTAGATTGGAATTGTAGATATTTCTAAAGCTGTTCATTCTGTTTCCCTCCGTCAAGGCCGAAATACCGTTTTGCGGGAATCCGGTGCGGCCTGAATTCCCTGAGCCATACCGCCAGCGGATGTGCCGCCTCCCTGCGGCTGCTCACTATCCATTACAATCGTCCCATAGTGGCGGCGGATGATGGACTCCTCCAACTCCTGTTTGTCAGCATAGGCAACGAACCGCTGGGCCTTCTCCGGCACTTCATAGGGCTTGCCGAACCGGATGCCCCAGTCGAGGAACAGCCGCAGCTTGACCTTCATGGGATGGACGCCGGTCTTGGCCACAATAAAGCTGCCCTTGGGCATGGACTTGAGTTCATCCGGGGTCATGAGGGGACGCTCCATCATCTGGAGGGACTGGCTGGGATCGTTTTTCCCGCGGGAGATACTGCCGCTCATCACCGTCCGGCTGCCCAAAGATTTGGACAGTTCCATCGCAGTCTGACTGGCCGGGGCGAAGCCGCCGTAAAGGTTGACCTGGCAGTTGTCCACGATGATCTCAGAGCCCTCTTTTCCATAGTTTTTCTGCAGCTGTCCCGTAATACTCTGGACGATAGGCACCAGCATGAGTCCTCTGGACCGGAAGGCGGAAAACATCAGCTCCAGCGACTGGATGGGCGGGCATGTCCCAAGCTCATCTGCAAAGAAGACCACCCGGTTCTTGAGCCGCCCGCCGTTCTCATCGGCCACGGTGAGGATCTCCCGGTACAGATTTTGGAGGATCAGGCTGACCATGAAATACTTGGTCTGATCCTCCTCGGGCAGTACGATAAAGATGGCGGATTTCTCATTGCAAAACTTCTCCGCGTCAATGGCGGTGTCAAAGCAGAGGATCTGCTCCATCTCCGAGTCGAGGAAGGCGTTTAGGCGGGACAGTACCGTTGAGATCACGGAGGCCATGGCCTGCTCCGCCGTGTTGAGGGCGGAGCAGGCAAACCAGCGGGCCTTATGATTAGGCGGGAGCTTTTCCAGCAGGAGCTGGAACTGATTCTTTCCCTTCACCCGGCTGGGGGCCAGCAGTTCCTGCACCAACTTGAACACCGACACGATGTGGCGCTTTTCAATGGGATTGCCGTCCGCGTCCTCAGTGGGCAGGTACTCGGCCACCAGCAGGAACATGGCAGTCAGAAGGCCCTCGGCGGAATCGTAGAAAAAAGCATTCTGCCCATACTGGGCGCTGTCGCCGCCGCTGGTGTTGATGAGGGTCTTGGCGAGGATCTTGGAGTATTTCTCTGCCTTGGCCTTTGCCGCCAGGTTTTTGGGGTCGGCTTTATAGATATCCATGTACTTGTTGATCAGATGAAGCAGGTTGTTGCCGTCCGAGCGGGTGGGATTACGCAGATCCAGCACAGCGATCTGGTATCCATAGCAGTCCTTGGCGATACCAGCGTAGTTGCGGAACAGGTCGCCCTTGGTATCCGTGCAGAGGAAGGACATCCCGCTGGCGAGGGCATATTCGATGTTGGGGTACAAAAAGAACGCGGTCTTTCCGGCGCCGCTGGCGGCGGTGACCATGGCGTGGATGTCATCGGTGTCCACCAGAGCTGTAACATGGTCTTTGGGCCCTTCGCAGCCAAGGACAAGGCCCTGCTTTTCCGGCAGATGCTCTCCCTTGCGCCACAGCTCTGGTTCAAAAGGGACATGGGCATAGGTCTGCCGAATCTCCTGTTTGGTAGCCCAGCGTGCGGTTCCATGCTGGCCGTCGCCCACAGTCTTGGATTTGATTCCGTCAAGGGTATAGTAATGGGAGAGAAATGCGAGGCCGCCGATTACGAGAAACATGATGGCGCCTACCACGATAAGTGTTATAACTTGCGTTGGCACATGATCCTCCTTTTGATATCTACGCCTTAATATCAGAAGGGGATGTTCAGTTTTCGCTTTGTCTGCTATAATAAATTGGTATGAGGTGATTGCTTTGATTTGCGCATGTGACCATTGCTACTATCTGTTTGAGGCGCCGGAACTGCCGGAGCAATGCCCGGACTGTGGAAAGCAGGCAACCCGGCCAGCCAATAAGCAGGAGCGGGCAGAATATCTCAGCAGACAAACAAGCAGCCAGGAAGATGCGGAGGAGTGGGACTGAGCCATTCCTCCGCTTTGCTGTTTCAGGCTTAGGCCATCACTGGCTCAGCTTCCCTCTGGGTCTTTTCCTCTTTCTGCCGCCGTTTGATCTCGTCGGCCTCGTACTTGACCGGCACCTTGGCACAAGAGATGGCCAGCTCCAGCCATGCGCTGGCCACCTCTTTTTTCTCTGCCTGGGTACGGATACCCTGGCGATTGTTCTTGGCCAATACGCTTTGGAATTGCATGGCGATCTCATCCGCCCGGTTCTTGAGGATACTCCGGTTCTGATGAGGCAGGATGTGGCTTTCTAAAAACCGGACGCCCTGCTCAGTGGTCAGCGCGATACCCATCTGTTTGCACTCCCGCAGCACCACCGAGAGGGCCAGCGCCGCCATGGTTTCCATGCGTTCCATCGCCTGGTCAAAGCGTCCCCAATGGAGGTCGTTCCGGTACCGCAGGAGCAATCCGGGGAACTGATAAACCGCCCGGTCCGGCTGAACTTCCTTGCACCTGGCTCCGATTCGCCGGCAGACGAGCCCCGCCACCGCAAACTGCGGATGCTCCTCGGCGGGCTGGGCCTCCAGTCAATGCCGCGCTTTCAGATCCTCATCCCAGTCTTTGTATTCGGATTGCAGCGGGGCAATTTGAGAATAGCCATGCTCTCGGAGAACTTCTGAGAGCCGACCAACGGCCTCGATTCCGGCGGCATCATGATCCAGGCAAAGGATGGCTTTCCGCAGATTTGGATTTTTCTCCAGCATCCACAGCATAGCCTGTTCCGCCGTACCACAGAGAGCCACATAGCTGTGCTTCTGCCAGCCGTCCGGGTACAGGGTGAGAAAGGCAAGCAGATCGATGGGGGCCTTGAATACATAGAGGCGGTCGCTGGTACCGACCCAGTGGAAACTGCACCGGGGATCACTGCCCTCTATGTTGCCCCGGTAGCTTTTGCCTTGGGTATAGAGCCCCCGCTTGTGGGCATGACGGGCAACGCCGCGTTCATCGAATCCTACGAACACGGCGTTGTGATACACCTTTGTCTGATCTATGGACAATTCCCGGCTCTCATAGATCAGTCCCTTCTGTGCGAAAGCGCTTAGTACCTCCCGGCTGATGTGCCTCTGCTGGAGCAGATAAGCATATACCCGCCGCATGGCCTGGTTTGAGGGAGGCAGGGCAAATTCCTTTGGCGGCTCTTTTTCTTTTTTCTCCGCCGGTACATACACCTCCCCCTGTTCACCATTGAGCAGACGGGTCACTGCTTCAGGGTAAGTCAGGCCGTAGAAATTTTGGACAAAGGAGATTGCATGGCCACCCCTCTCTGCAGCATGATCATACCACTCATTCCCATGCACAGTAATACTGTGATCCGAGGTGAGGCGTTTGTCCTGGCCGGAGGAGATGAGTTTCTCTCCCTGCCGGCGCAGGAACTCCACCAGGTCAACGGAGTTGGCACGGAGTTTTTGGTCCTCTGTGAAGTGGATATATGGCACGCTACATCCCTCCTTATCAAAAAAGAGGCCGCAGTATGCGGCCTCTCAAATCTGTGTTAATTCATTCGGTTGGTTGGCATCTTTCGGAGCTCTTGGACTTGATCCCGACGCTCATAGACCACAGCGGTAGTGTGACTGGAAAGGTGCCTGAAAGGGTAACTGAAAAAGAGAAAAAGATTTCAGAACTTCTTGTTGAAGCTCCAGAGGCTATTAATGGGAGTCCGCAGGTTCATACCTCAGGATGCCGGACGTTGCTCAAAACTGCTTGGATCACATAGCTCATGTCCTCTCCTCCGTGTCCATGACTGATTTCCCATACCGGGCAATTAGAGTCGCATAAAGGATATTGAGGAAATCCTGATCATCTATCAGGCTCCTGTTCGCCAGTTCACCGGCGTCCATGGGGAATTTTCGCTCATACAGCCGTTTGGCGGAATAAAAGATGGGATAGTCCCGAACCGCCAAGCCCCTGCAGGAAATGCAGTGAAAGTCAATATATCCACTGGCAAGTGCCGGAACCACCGTCTTCCAAAGTGATTCCCTTGAGGCCAAAAGGTAGAGGGCTGCCCAGTAGACAGAAGGAGTATCTTCCTTCGGCTTGTCCGCCGCCCTTTGGCAATACGGACGGATCTTGTGCAGGATGGCCTGATTCGGGCCATCCCAATGCGTCACGGATCTAATTCTTTGGTACAGCCGCAAACGGAGGTGCCTGCCCAAGCACTCCAGAACCAGATCATGGTATTCCAGAGCGCCGGAGGCCAGCCTCTCTGCAATATAAGGGCAGATGGGAATCTGGCAGGATTTGCGGCGATAGTGCAGGCAATATTGGCAGTCTACATCCTCTGGCTTTAATGGAAGCTGCTGAAGCTTATCCCACCGCCGCGACGCTGGAAACCGGGGACGCTCATCATCATGCGCTCCAAACTGGCTTGGGGGGTATCTTGGGCGAAATATTTTGTCATGGCTGTCTCCCTCTTTCTGAGCATAAAAGAACAGGGGCCGCATCTCTACACATAAGGTGCAGATGCGGCCCCTGTTCTTCCAATTTCACATATCCATTTGTGGTTCCTGCTCGTGTCCCTGCTTCAGCCTGTCCGCTAGGTCTGGGACAGTGTATTCAATCTTTGTCCTTGCAGTCTGTAAGGCTTTGAGCTGGCCATCTTCCAACTCCGAACCTTCATCCAGCAGATAGCCTGTAGCCCGGTACAACTCGGCTCGTTCCTCCAATGAGAAAAGCTGGGCCTTGGAGATCAGCCCGGAACGGACGGCGAAGTCCTGCTTCGCTCCGCAAAAATCTTCCTCGTAATAATGTCCGTGGCTCACGCCGGTCCTGCTACAGTCCCAGATCCATGTAACAAATTGATAACCCCAGCCGTTTTCCAATTCACGCCCAGCCAGCACTGCGCCGCCAAAATCCGCCAGGAGATGGAATTTCTCACTCAGACCGCTGGCATGAAGGATGGGGGCGGTCTGGACCGCATCAACATAGGCATACACTTCATCTGCGGTCTGGGCAACTTTATGGTATAGTTCACTGGCTTCCGGCTGATTGATTCCGGCAGGGAGGAGGAACACATCACTCCCCGCCGAAACAGAGAGGACCGGCTGGTCGTTCAGTAGCACTGTCAGCCGGTTCTTCTCCGGATGGCCTGTGGTGATTCCGGCTGCCCGCAGGCGGCGGGCTAACTCCGCAAAATATTTATTTCCAAAACTCATTCCTCCTCTGAAAATGAAAAAACCGGAACCACTTTTGAGATTCCGGTCAAAAAGAAAGAGCGGCAAATATTCCCCGCAGGAAATATCGCCGCGCTTTTCTGTTCTCTATATCATCTGCTACCCGCGGGTTTGACTCTCATCAGAGTGAATAACGCGAGGTCAAATATCGATAAAATGAGGCCCGTAGATTTACTCATCTACGAGCCTTGGAAGCCTTGAAAACACTGGGTTTTTATCCCCAATATCTTTTTTAGCCTCCCTTTTTGGTACGGGTAGTGGGGGTCGAACCCACACGCCTTGCGGCACAGGAACCTAAATCCTGCGCGTCTGCCAATTCCACCATACCCGCGTATTCTTCTATTCTGCAGCTGCGGCCAAACCGCCTTAATATAGTATCAGTTCCGGCGGCAAAAGTCAATCACTGCATTGATATTTCCGCCCTTCACAGCGCATACTATCGCCGGACGATCGTATCATTTTCCATGGCGGAAAGGGGCTTTTTGCCGATGCGCAGATCAAAACTACGCCGCGCTGGCAGCATTGCGGCAGCTTATCTTCTGGTGGCCGCGCTGGCGGTGCTGGGCTGGCTGTGGCACAGTCTGCCTGCTGAAATTTTGCTGGAACCCGGCCAGACCCTTACCCTGCCCCGTTTTGCCTATGTGCAGCCGCTGCGCACCGCTGGCTCCCGCAACGCGGCCAGCACGCAGGCTGCGGGCAGCTATCAGGCCACTTTGTCCATTGGCGGGTGGCTGCCCGTCAAGACTGTGCGCGCTCTGGTGGAAACACGTCCGGTGGTAACCGTGTGCGGTACGCCTTTCGGCGTTAAGATGTTCTCCGAGGGTGCGCTCATTGTGGGCTTTTCCGACCTGAACACCCCGGACGGCACCGCAAACCCCGCCAAGAAGGCCGGGCTGCGGCTGGGCGACCGGGTGGTGCGCATGGACGACACCCTGACCGAGACGAACGATGCCGTGCACGATGCTCTGGAAACGGCCGCAGGCGCGCCGGTGCAGGTGGTCTACATCCGCAATGGTGAGCAATTCCAGACCCGGCTGACCCCCGTGTGGGACAGCACCGCCGGGCAGTGGCGCGCCGGAATGTGGGTGCGGGATTCTTCCGCCGGGGTAGGCACCATGACCTTTGTGGACAATGCCGCCGGGGTGTTTGCCGGGCTTGGCCACCCCATCAGCGACAGCGACACCGGTGAGAGCGTGGCCCTGCGCAGCGGCGAGATCGTCCCCTGCCAGATCGTGGGGTGTACCAGCGGCACCGTGGGCAGCCCCGGTGAGCTGAAGGGCCGCTTTCTGAGCACCCATGCGCTTGGCAGCATCTGCATCAACAGCAAGACCGGGGTCTATGGCAGAACACGGGCTGCATTTTCCGGCCCGGAGCTGGAGATGGCTTTTGCGCAGGAGGTGGTGCCGGGCGATGCCGAGATCTGGACGACCGTGGACGGCGAGGTGCCCAAGGCATACCGCATCCGCATTGAAAAGGTAAACGACGCAGACCCCCACCGCAACATGATCCTGCGCGTGACCGACCGGCAGCTGCTTGCCAAAACCGGCGGCATCGTGCAGGGCATGAGCGGCAGTCCCATCCTGCAGAACGGCAGACTGGTGGGTGCAGTGACCCATGTGCTGGTAAACGACCCCACGCGGGGCTACGGCATTTTTGCTCAGACCATGCTCAAGCAGGCCCGCGCTGTTGAAAAAACAGACGATGCTGCGCAGCCATAAAGCTGATCTGCAAAAAAATTTGCGCATTTCGATTTTCTTTGCCAAAATTTACCAATATAAACCGTTGAAAGTTCTGGAAAATTATGGTAAAATCCATGGTGTTAAGGGAACTGCACACATTGGAGGAAACAACCATGGACAAAGTTAGATTTTTGATGTCGGATACTGGTGCCCCGTTCACTGCCGCCTGCCGCGAAGCGCTAGAGCAGAAGGGCGTGGACGTGACCGTTGTGGAAAAGGACGGCAACAAGGTCCTGCAGAAAATGCTCACCGTGCGCCCGCAGGTGGTCCTGCTGGATGCTTTTATGCCCGGTCTGGATGCCCTTGCAGTCAAGCAGCGCTACAATGCCGCCGGTGAGCGGCACACCTCCTTCTTCGTGACCGGTGCCTTCCAGAGCGAAGAGATGGTACAGGAGCTGCTGGACGAAGGCTTTGCCTACTACTTTGTAAAACCCTTTGATGAGACCGTGCTTGCCGCACGGGTGCTCAAGGCGGCACTTGGCCCGGAAAAGCACATCCTGCACACCAGCGTGGACAGCGATGAGCTGACCGTTACCGAGATCCTGCATCAGATCGGTGTCCCTGCCCACATCAAGGGCTACCAGTTCCTGCGGGATGCCATCCTGCTCACCATGAACGAGCCGGAGTATATCAACGCCGTGACCAAGCGCCTCTACCCGGAAATCGCCAAGAAAAACGGCACCACCGCCAGCCGGGTGGAGCGCGCCATCCGCCACGCCATCGAGGTGGCATGGGACCGGGGAGACGTGGACACCCTCAACAGCTACTTCGGCTACACCATCCATAACCTGCGCGGAAAACCAACGAACTCGGAGTTCATCGCGATGATTGCTGACAAGATGCGGCTGGATAAGCGGCAGAGAGTGGGGTGATTTTTTTCATAGAATCCGCCGTCGTTCATATTCTGATAAGAGCAAACCAAACAGACAAAGGAGGTTTTGCTCTTGAAGCTTGCAGAATATCTCGCACGGCGCAGGCGGGCCAGAGTTGCGGCCGTGATGCTGTTCGCCCTCATTATGGGGTTTGTATCTGCTGCGCCGCCGGTCGTCACCGGATGTCAGGCGCAGGATCTTACCCCGGCACCGGACACTTCGATGCTCTCCCCCGCCGTTTCGGCTCTGGCACAGGAGCAGCAGGAACCTGCTGCCCAGCCGCTGCCGGAAAAGTGGGTCTGCCTGACCTTTGACGACGGCCCCAGCAAGACCACACCGGATGTGCTCAGCGCGCTGAACGCGGCCGGAGTGCACGCCACATTTTTTGTGGTGGCTACCGGTTACAACGAGAAGTATCTGCCCCTGCTCACCGAAGCGGTCAGCGCCGGGCACCAGATCGCGCTGCACTCTGCTTCCCACGAGTACAGCGATATCTACCGCAGCAGCGACGCTTATTGGGAGGACATTGCCCTTTTAAAGGAGCGCATTGCGCCCTATGTGGATGCCGAGAGCATCCGGTATCTACGGTTTCCGGGCGGCAGCACCAACACCGTCAGTCGGCGCTACGGCGGCAAAGGCCTGATGAAGCAGCTGAAAGCCGAAGTAGAGCAGAAAGGCTGGCATTGGGTGGACTGGAACGTGTGCGCCGAGGATGCCGTGGGCGGGCACCCAAGCGCGGGCACCATTTACCGCAATGTGGTGCACGAGACCGGGCAGCAGACGAACTGCATCGTTCTGATGCACGATTCTTCCTCCACACACACCACCGCCGAAGCACTGCCGGACATTATCCGGTGGTATGCAGACAACGGCTACACCTTTTTGACCGTTGCCGAGGCTCTGCCGCTAAGCTGAGCAGACTGGCCCAGTTACAGCCGGTGTTCAAAGCCGCGGCCAAGCAGCACCCCGCCGGATGCCAGCGCCGCCAGCCAGAGCCAGCCTGCACCGCCGGTGACTACCCACCCTGCCGCCATGATGGCGGCAAAGGTGCACACCGGCGGCAGCACGATACGCGCGATGCGCAGCAGCTTTTCCCGCCGGGAGGGAAGCCCGGTGTCAAGCTGCTCGGGATGCACGGCATCGCAGCAGATTTCATCCCGGTACTTGCCCGGGTTTCGGTAAGCTTTATACGGAATGCCATCCAGCGAAAACTCCGGGTACATCCCCTCTTTTTCAAGGCTGAACTGCATCCCGTTGGCCTTTGCGTAGGTCTGCAGGGCCGCTGTGAACTCCTGCGGGGTGTTGATGCTGCCCTCCGGAATAAAGGAAAAATGCCTCTGGTGCTGCACCTGTGCCAGCGTGCGGTAATCCTGCAGCCAGCCAGAACAGAACGCACCCTGTACGGCAGGCTTTTCCATCCGGGTCAGGCAGGCATCCACATCCAGCGTTTCTGCCTGCGGCCGCTGCCGGGCAAGGTCGGCACAAAACTGCATGGCTGCCGCCAGATGCGCGGCCTGCTGCTCCAGCACGGTCTGCTGGGCTTGCAGCGCCTGCTGCAGGGGCTGTTCCCCGCGCAGCACCGCCTTGATGGTGGGCAGCGGCACATCCAGCATCCGCAGCATACGGATGAGCTTGAGGGTACGGATGTTCCCGGCGGTGTAATCGCGGTAATCGTTGCCCTGCCTGCGTGCCGGTGTGAAGAGCCCCTCTTTTTCATAAAAGCGGATGTTCGGGGCGGACACACCGCTTTGTTCGGAAGCCTGTTTGATATTCATTTGCTTCACCTCCTCCCTTACATTACACCTTAAAGCCGGTTGAAGGTCAAGGCTTTTGCGCAAAAAACAGAGCCGCCGCACAAAAATGTGCAGACGGCTCTGTGAAAAGATGTTTTTATGATATGTATGTCACAGTCTGTGGCCGTGACATACATATTTTTTATTTTTAGTCCGCAGACTGGCAGAACAGGCTGAAGGTGCGGTAGGCCATGTACAGGTCGGTCTTGTGGATGACCTCGAACGGAGAGTGCATGGAGAGCACGGGCACGCCGATGTCAATGACGGGGATGCCGCGGTTTGCCACATACTTGGCAATGGTGCCGCCGCCGCCCAGATCCAGACGGCCCAGCTCACCGATCTGCCATGCCACATTGTTGGCGTCCAGCAGACGGGTGATGCCGCCTACCAGCTCGGCGTTGGCGTCGCTGGCAGAGCTCTTGCCGCGGCTGCCGGTGTACTTGAAGAAAGCCACGCCGCGGCCTGCATAGGTGCCGTTCTTCGGCTCAAAGGCACCGGCCCAGGACGGGTCGTAAGCGGCGGTGACGTCGGCGGACAGGCAGACACTGTTCTGGAAGGCAATGATGTCATCCTGACCGGCGGCACGGCACAGCAGCTGCAGGAAGTGGAACACATACATGCTCTGCATGCCGGTCACGCCGTCGGAGCCGATCTCTTCCTTATCGGTCAGGACGCAGACGGTGGTGAACGCGGGGTTCTTGGTCTCGATCTCCGCCATCAGAGCGGGGTAAGCATCGACCCGGTCATCGTGGCCGTAGCCGCCCAGCAGGGCGCGGTCAAAGCCGACGTCACGGCACTTGTAAGCGGGCACGACCTCGATCTCAGCGCGGGTGAAGTCTTTCTCGGTGATGCCGTACTTCTCGTTGAGGAGGATCATCGTGTTGAGCTTGACGGCCTCCTTGATGTCGGCATCCTCCACAGCCTCGGAGCCGATGAGAATGTTGAGCTCCTCCGCCTTGATGCCCTCGCTCAGCTTCCGCTCGTTCTGCTCAGCCCCCAGATGGGGCAGCAGGTCCGTGATGCAGAAGACGGGATCAGACTCGTCCTCGCCCACATTCACGCTGACGGTGGTGCCGTCGGCACGGGAGAACACGCCGTGGATGGCCAGCGGCATGGTGCCCCACTGATACTTGCGGATGCCGCCGTAGTAGTGGGTCTTGAAATAGCTGAAATGGTCAGACTCGTACAGCGGGTTGGGGCGCAGATCCAAGCGGGGGCTGTCGGTGTGGGCAATGACCAGGTGGAAGCCCTCCTCATAGGGACGGGTGCCGATGGTGGAAGCCACGACAGCCTTGTTCAGCTGGATGAAGTAGACCTTATCACCGGGGGCGTAAGTCTTTTTGGGGTCAAACAGCTGGTAGCCAGCGTCTTTCAGCATCTGCTCGCTCTCAGCGGCCACCTCGCGCTCGGTCTTGCCGTGATCGAGGAACTTGCGGTAGCCCTCTGCAAAATCGGCGGCTGCCTTTTTGACATCTGCGGATTTGTCCGCCGCGTAAGCGGGGGTATAGAGCAGCTTTTCGGCCAGCTGCTGGGTCGGAGTTTTTTCTGCCATAGAATTTCTCCTGCCTTTCTGTTTTCTATCCTAAATATTTGAAACCAGCGGGTCTTCCCTGCCGGTTTTACCAAATTTTGTCCGGCTCACGGCGTGCCGTAAAGCCGGGTGTACACGCCGTAGCAGGCGGTGATCTTTTCCACATAGTGGTGCATCTGGTTGTACGGGAAGCCTTTCAGGGTCTGCCCGTCGGAGGAATGCTCCTCCATCTGCAGCAGGGTGTCCACCGTGCCCCAGCCGCTGTGGTAGGCAGCCGCTGCCGTGGCTACATCGTTGCTGTAGCGTTCCATGCACAGGTGCAGGTAGTAGCAGCCAAACCGGATGCTCACGGCAGGGTCGTAGAGGTCACCAAATGTCAGGTCCTCGTCCGGGGCGATCTTGCTCCGCAGCCAGAGGAATGTTTCCTCCGTCATCTGCATCAGGCCCCGGGCCTCTACGGTAGAAGTGGCATCCGGGTCAAACCCGCTCTCCGTGCGGATAAACGAGTAGACCAGCAGCGGGTCCAGCTGATAGACCTGCGCCCACTGCTCCACAAAGGCCTGATATTTGCGGGGGTAGAACTGCCGCTCCACCTGATCGCGGACCGACGGCACCGAGAGCACCACCATCCCCACCAGCGCCAGAAGCACCAGGGCTTTCATCACTTTTTTCAAAATGGACGCGCCACCCCGTCTTTCCCGGCCGCCTCAGCCAGCAGCTGCTCACACAGTGTGTTGGCGGAAGCTTCCAGCGCCTCCAGCGCTCCATCGTTGCAAAGGACGTAATCCGCATGGGCACGCAGTGTTTCTTCGGGTGTCTGCGCATTCAGGCGGCGGGCAGCCATCTCCGGTGAAATGCCGTCCCGGGCCGCAATGCGGGCCACACTGGTAGCAAAGGGAGCGGTCACGACCGCCAACCGGTCGCATTCCGCTTCCGCCTCCGTGCCCACAATGACAGCCCCATCCAGCACAAAGAGGCGGTTTCCAGCTTCCTGCGCCGTCTGTTTCGCTGCCCGGATGCGGCGGAGGATTTCCGGGTGGGTCAGCGCGTCCAGCGCCCGCTTGCCCTCCAGCGTTGCAAAGGCCCGGTCTGCCAGCAGGCGGCGGTCCAGCGTGCCATCTGCCCGGAGGATATCCGCTCCAAACCGCTCCGCCAGCTGGGGCAGCAATGGCGAGCCCGGGAGCAAGATCTCCCGGGACATCTGATCGGCATCGGCCAGCGGGACACCGTGTGCAGCAAAAATAGACGTGACCGTGGATTTGCCGCAGCCGCTGCGGCCCGTAATGCCCAGCGTGATCATAGCTTGATCACCCGGAATGCCGCCGCCCGGATCAGGCGGTTGTAAACAGCCATGGAGAGGCCGTCTTTCTGGGGGCAGCGGGCATAGACCACGGAATCTCCCTGCTCATCCAGTGCGCGCAGGCTCCGGAAGATGTGCTTGGCCTGGTCGGCACCATCGCCCTCGCGGCCATACTCCACGCAGGGCACTCCCAGCTTTTCGGCCTCGCCGGTAAAGCAGAGGCAGCTGGGGTTCTGGTCGGCGTGGGCGTCCACATACGCCTTGAACTGCTCAAAGCTGCCCTCCAGCAGGGTCACATCCGCCTTGGGGGCGTAGTGCTTATACTTCATGCCGGGGCTACGGACCACAGCGCCCTCCGGCAGCTTTTCGAGGATGGCCTTGGAAACTTCCACTTCCTCGCCGAGGGCGCGTTCCAGCTCTTCCAATGTAATGTGGCCGGGGCGGAACAGGGTGGGCTTCTCGCCCACCACCGAGATGACGGTGGATTCCACGCCCACCGCGCACTCGCCGCCATCCAGGATCAGCGGCAGGCGGCCATCC
>OIWN01001668.1_pt1 | contig 16696 bp, 13 predicted proteins | sample 1587591 | NCBI WGS metagenome assembly OIWN01 (sample SAMEA3888901, study PRJEB22519) | human gut metagenome | biome: human gut; feature: human-associated habitat; material: faeces | place: Denmark | collected 2010 | reverse complement strand
GGTGGGAACAACAGGGCTCGAACCTGTGACCCCATGCTTGTAAGGCATGTGCTCTCCCAGCTGAGCTATGCTCCCGTTCGTTTTTTGTGCGAAACAGCATGTGTTATTATACGAGGTGAAAGCGGAAATGTCAAGGCATAATTACAAAATTTATGAAAAATTTTTTCACCGCCCAGGAAACTGCGAAAAGTACCGCGTGAGCGGCCTCTGCAGTCCCCTGGAAACGCCGCAGACCAGCATACCTGCCCGCCAAAGCCACGCAGTCTGCTTTGACGGGCGCAGGCATATGGTTCTTTACTCTGCTTTTATTTTTTCCGGGCCAGTTCCAGAATACGCCGGAGATCCTCTCCACTGAACTGGTGCACCTGATCGCAGAATTGGCAGGTCAGCTCCGCGTGCCCCTGCTCGTCAAGCATCTGCCGCAGCTCATCCGCCCCCAAACTCAGCAGGGCGCGCTCCACCCGGTCCCGGCTGCAGGTACACCGATAAGCCACGGGGGCCGTTTCCAGTACTTCCAGTTCAAACTCAGACAAAACCGTGCGCAGCATGGCCTCAGGGTCGTCGTTCGCCGTCAGCAGCTTCGTCACAGCGCCAGCCGCATACACCCCGGCTTCCACTTTGGAAATGACATCCTCTCCCGCACCGGGCAACAGCTGGATAAGATAACCACCGGCACAGCGCACACTCTGATCCCGATCCACCAGCACGCCCAGAGCACAGGCTGTGGGGATCTGCTCGCTCTCCACAAAATACTGCGCAATGTCCTCCGCAATTTCGCCGCCCAACAGCTGCACAGAGCCGATATAAGGCTCTTTCATGCACAAATCCTTGATCACCGTCAGCGTACCGTCACACCCCACCGCTGCGCCTACGTCCAGCTTTCCATCGCTGCGCAGCGGAAGATCCACCTGCGGATGCTCGGCATACCCACGCACGTTGCCCTCGCTGTCAGAGATGGCCACGATCGCCCCGACAGGTCCGCCCCCCCGCACCTGGATACTCAAGCTGGCCCCTTCGCTTTTCAGGGCGTTGCCCATCATGGACGCAGCTGCCAGCGTACGGCCCAGAGCCGCCGTGACGACAGGCAGGGTCTTGTGAATCTGCCTGGCGCGCTCCGTCAACTCCCGCGTGGTGACAGCGGTGGCTTTGACCATACCGTCGGCAGTGATTGCCCGTATTAACCGATCTGTCATAAATCATTTCACTCCCGTATACAAGAAAAATAAATGCGCTGTTCGTCCTGCCGCGGCGCGCGCAGACGGCAGTCGCCCCAAACGCGGATCCGGCCAAAGCCAGCCTCTGTCAAAAAGCGCTTCAGCTCTTCCACTTCCCACGCCTTTTCGCGGTGCTCCTCCAGCGAACGCCGCCACAACGTGCCTTGCCGCTCAAAAATATCCATACCATAGGTACAAATACGGCTGCGCCGGTCAAAGTCCGCCCGCCAGACGCAGTAAAGATCCTCCCGCTCATCCAGAAAGACCTGCCCGTCCAGGCTGCGCAGTTTACAGGGCGTATTCACATCAAAAAGAAAGACGCCGCCGGGCGCCACAAAAAGATGAAGCCGCTGCAGCGCCCGTTTCAAGGCGCGCGCATCCGTCAGATAGTTTATGCTGTCCAGACAGCACACCGCCGCCTCCACCGTTCCGTAGAGGTCCAGCTCCTCCATACTCTGCTGAAGGTAAATCGGCGGGATTTTTCCGGGAGTGACCGTTTTTCCGGCCGCCTCGGAGAGCATGTCCTCCGAAAGATCCACGCCGATCATCTCATAACCTGCCTCCGCCAAAAGGCACGTCATGGTACCGGTGCCGCAGGCCAGATCCAGTACCGTATGGACCGGGATCGTGCTTTTGGCCAAAAGCTTCTGCAGGAAAGCTGCACGCTTTTCATACTGCACATCTTCGGTCAGACTGTCGTACCCACCCGCCAGAGAAGTATAACAGTCCATCAACGCTTTTCCTCCTGCGTCTGCTGAGCCAGATTACGGAACACATCCTCATAGCCGCCGGCGCCATAATTCAGCGAACGGTTCACACGGCTGATCGTAGCGCTGGAGGCCCCTGTGCGTTCCAGAATATCGTTGTAGATCAGGCCCTGGTTGAGCAGAGACGCCACCTCGTAGCGCTGTTCCATAGCCCGCAACTCGGGCACGGTGCACAAATCCTCAAAAAAACGGCAGCATTCATCCAGATTTTTCAGCGCCAGGATCGCCTTGTACAACTCAATATTTTTTTCCTTTTTCGATATCTTTGCCATCACGCTTCCCCTTTCCACTGTTTCACCGCAATCGCTGTCCGATGGGCTTCTTTTTCGATATTTTAACATACTACACTGTGAAAGTAAACCCTTTTTTCCGCACCTGCGCCGCTTTTGCCGCATAATGTGGCGTGAGGAGGGGATGCCAATCGTGAAAGCAATATCAGATACGATAGAACTCATTGTGCAGGAAGAACAGCGGCAGTGGACGTGTGCTGAAATCCCGGTGCTGCAGGCCGGGATCTGCGTGCCCCAATGCCAAAGCGGCATGCGCAGCCGCGCCATGCGCCGTTTCAACCGCTATTACCGTCAGTGCGCCCGTTCATTTCTCTCATACTGCGGACGCTGGCTCTATCCGGAAGCGCTGGCGGCTTTTGAACATGCCCGGGACGAGAGCGCCCCTCTGCCCTGTGCCCAAGCCAACCTCACCTGTACGGTGACCTGCAATGAGCGCGGCGTGCTCAGTCTTTACTCAGACTGCACCGAATGGGCCGGTACGCCGGAAGCACTGACGCTGCGGCGCGCCGATACCTGGAACCTGGAAACAGGTTATCCCATCACCGCTTCCGAATGTTTCCCGCGCGGAACACGCGTGCGCGCGCTGTGCCTGACAGCAGCCCGGGAACAATGCCGCCGCCAGCAGGAGTCCTCCCTGGCTGTATACCATCCGGATTTTTCCCGCCGCCTGCGCCGCAATCTCAATCTGCGCAATTTCTACCTGAGCGAAAAAGGATTCCATTTCTTTTACCAACCCTGGGCCATCGCCCCGGGATTTGAGGGCTGCCCCACCTTCCTGCTGCCCTTTTCCGACAGCGAAACCGATGCAGCCGGCCCGCTCTGGCCCGCAGGTAACCCTTGCAATGCGGAAAAAAGTATTGTATAATCAGAGCGTAATCGTGCGGGATAGGGCAGAACGTGCAAAACCCCGTGCAGGAAGGAATTAAAACTATGGTAAAAGCGATTGTAGGCGCCAACTGGGGCGACGAAGGAAAAGGCAAGATCACCGATATGTTTGCCGAGCAGGCGGATGTGGTCATCCGCTTCCAGGGCGGAGCCAACGCAGGCCATACCATCATCAACGACTATGGCCGTTTCGCGCTGCACACCCTCCCTTCGGGTGTGTTTTACCCCAATATTACCAATATCATCGGCAACGGCGTTGCGCTGGACATCCGCAAGCTGGTAGCAGAGCTGCAGATGCTGCTTGACGGCGGCGTAAGCGCCCCCAAGCTCATCGTTTCCGATCGTGCTCATGTGCTGATGCCATACCACGTTTTGCTGGATACCTATGAGGAAGACCGCCTGGCCGGCAAGGCATACGGCTCCACCAAATCCGGTATTGCGCCGTTTTATGCCGACAAGGTATCCAAAATCGGCATTCAGGTGAACGAACTTTTTGACGACGATGTGCTGCGCGAACGCCTGGAAAAAGTCTGCCAGCTGAAAAATGCGCTGTTTGTCCATCTCTATCACAAAGATCCTCTGGATCCTCAGGCACTGTATGATGAAATGGTTCAGCAGCGTGAATTGATCCGTCCCTATGTCGGCGACGCAGCGCGTTTTGTCCACACCGCTTTGCGGGAAGGCAAAACAGTTCTGCTGGAAGGCCAGTTGGGTACCATGAAAGATCCCGATTTCGGCATCTATCCCATGACCACTTCCTCCAACACCCTGGCAGGTTACGGATGCATCGGCGCAGGCATCCCGCCCCGCTACATTGAGGATATCGTGGCTGTGACCAAAGCTTATTCTTCCTCTGTCGGCGGCGGCGACTTCGTTTCGGAAATCTTTGGCGAGGAAGCCGACGAGCTGCGCAAACGCGGCGGCGACAAGGGCGAATTCGGCGCCACCACGGGCCGCCCCCGCCGCGTGGGCTGGTTTGACGCTGTGGCGACCCGCTACGGCGTGGAAATGCAGGGCGCTACCGAGGTATGCCTGACCTGTCTGGATGTTTTGGGCTATCTTGATGAGATCAAAGTATGTACCGGCTACGAGATCAACGGCCGGATCGTGAAAGATTTCCCGGTGACCCGGCTGCTTAAGGACGCCAGACCGATTTATACCGTGTTGCCCGGCTGGAAGAGCGATATCCGCGGCATTACCGACGAGGAGAAGCTTCCCAAAGAAGCCTTGATTTATGTGGACTTTATCGAACAGGAGCTTGGGGTGCCCATCAAACTGTTTTCCACCGGTCCTAAGCGTCACGAAATTATCCACCGCACGCCGAAGATCGCGCTGCAGTAATCCACACAGCAAAAACTGGTATCGGAATTCCGATACCAGTTTTTTTATCCAGTTCATCCGTCGGGCCGACCCGCGCCAGTTCCTGCGGCCGGCAGGTCTGATGCTTTGCTTACTCCGCAGCCCACTGGCGTCCCTCGTGGTCGATGGTGTACTCCCCATCCAGCAGGATCTGGCTGACGGGTACCACTTCATACCCCTCCCCAATCAGGTATTCCAGAATATCCGGCAAAGCCTCCGGGGTATTCAGCCCCGCATTATGGAACAAAATAATACTGCCCGGCTTAACCCGGGATGTTACCCGCTCATAAATCTCGCCGGCGGAGATCTCTTTCCAGTCCAGACTATCTACATCCCACTGGATCGGCTCCATACCGATGGAGCGGCCGGCGGCAATCACATGGTCGTCATATTCCCCGTACGGCGCACGGAACAGCGTAGGACATTCCCCGGTCAAAGCCTCAATCTGATCATTACATTTCTTGATGTCTGCAATAATCTCCTCGCTGCTCATCTGGTTCATATGCCCATGGGCGCTGGAGTGGTTCATGACTTCCATCCCATTTTCTTTGAGCATTTTTACATCCTCCGGATACTGTTCGGCCCAGTTTCCAATCACAAAAAAGGTAGCCTTCACATTGTACTGATTCAAAATATCCACCAGGCTCTGGGTGGAAGCGTCGCCCCAGGCCGCGTCAAAGCTGATCGCGCACACTTTCTGATCCCGGTTTACGCAATAGATGGGCAACTGCCGTTCCGTCGTGGAAGCGCTGACCGCTGCGGGCATGGCCGCTGCTGCAAATACTGCTACTGAGAGCGCCGCTCCCGCCAGCAGCGTTACATATTTATGCCGCAAAAACAAGATTTTCATGACACGCATTTCTCCTTTTCCCGCAATTCAATCGCTGAGATACCCTATGCCGGCGGCCGAAAAAGTATACCTGCGGGGACGGGCTCTCTTTTTCGCCAGGCTGAAAAAAAGTTTTGCCTGGTGCAACAATCCGTCCGGCTGATGGATATTCCTTACGAAAGATATCTTTCCCCCATACCGCAAACCCTGAGGAGGTGAGCTTCCACGGACCGGGAATCCTTCGAACCTGCCGCGCGTCGGTACGCCGATACGCTTTATCGCGTGGCCTATCAGGCCCTGAAAAATCGCGCGGATGCAGAAGACGTGATGCAAACTGCGCTGCTGCGCCTACTGGAACGCGACACAGCCTTTGAAAGCGAAGCGCACATGCGCAACTGGCTGATCCGTGTGGCAATCAACGAAAGCCGCAAGATCCTGCGCGGTGCATGGCGCAGGCATATCTTTTCCCTGAATGAGGACTGGGATGCCCCCGCCTTCGACAACACCGCCCAGCGTGAACTGTTTGACGCCGTCATGCACCTTCCGCGCAACGACCGCATGGTCATCTATCTCTTTTACTACGAAGAGATGACCACCGAGGAAATCGCCTGCATCCTCTCCGTCAAACCAACCACGATCCGCTCCCGCCTGATGCGGGCGCGGCAAAAACTGAAACGGGAACTGACTGAAGAGTCCTTTCCCGCAAAACAGACGTTGAAGGAGGTATGAAGCCATGATCGAACGTAAATTATTTCAGGATACCTTTTCAGCGCTTCACGCTTCCGAAAAGAGTATTCAGGAGGTTTTAGCCATGAGTGAAGAGAAAAAAAACACTGCAGCACGATTCCGCCGGCCCCGCCGCGCCCTGTTGACCGCTGCCGCCGTTATGGCATCGCTGTGTGTCTGTGCCGGCGCCGCCAATGCCGCCACGGACGGAGCGCTGGCCCAGGCCATTGAACTGCATATTGCCCAGGCTTTCCAAATCAACGAATATAAAGACGTAATGGAAACCGAAGAAGGCACTACCATCGTGACATACGGCGCCGACGTCCGTGTAACACAGGAAAATGGACGAATCTTTCTTTATGTTGGTCAGGAAGCACTGGATATCACTGACGCATTGGAACGGGACGGCACTTATACTTATGAAGATACGGATGGTGACACCACGCTGCGCGTGGTCATAACACCGGATGACAAACACCCCGGCGAATGGGCTTATTCCGTTTCTTATCTGGATCCTGCACTGAAAGAAGGCGGAGCGGTTTCCTTCTCCCTATCGAGCAACGACAGGAATACTTCGGAAAAAAACGCCGCTACCGTACCCACAGAACCGCGCTGAATCGCCCGCGCATTTTTTCATTCGGTTTCCATCCCCTCTCCTCCTTTCGTAAAACGCAGTGGAAGCATCCGCCGAAGCCCAAGGCTTTGGCGGATGCTTCCACTGTGTTTTGCATATGCCTGCGCACACGGCAGCCATGCACTTCAGGGGGGTGAATGCAGCGGAAACCGCAGCGTCTGCATAAGCAGGAAACGTCTCAATAAAGGAATCCGATGAAAAGCATGTTGAAGATGAAAACCGCCAGCGCAATAATGGCCGTATACGGGATAATCTGTTTGAAATCGATGCGGAACATCGCCAGGAAAGCAAGTCCCCAGAAAGGCTGAATAATATTGGTATTCAGATCCGCAAAGTTATACGCATCAATGATACGGGCGATGGAAACATCAAGCTCCGTACACACCTCCATAATATACGGCGCCTCGATGATGAACTTGGAGCCTCCTGACGGCACCACCAGATTCAGCAGACCGGAATAGATATAGGCAATCAACGGGAACGTTTCCTGGCTGCTGATACTGGTGAAGAAATGAACAATGACTTCATTCAGTCCGGTCTGTGTGATCAGCCCGAAAATACCCGCATAGAACGGGAACTGAATGACAACGCCCCAAATATTTCCAATAGCGTCCGCACAGCACTTTCCAAGGACATTGGGCGTCCAGCAAAGCAGCACACAGAGCATCAACATGATAAAGTTAAAATTGTTGAGCGAAATGTTGACGATGCCGCTGGTTGCAATCAGACGGATACCCCAGATCAGTCCCGCACCACCGATGATAATGTTCAGCAGAGGGCTGCTGTTGATCCAGGCCGCAGGTGAAGAACGATCCGGCTTTTCAATGGCCTCCACAGTTAAAATTTCCTCTGCAAAGGCGTCGCTTACCTCCAGGATGCGTTCTTCCTTTTTCGGCATGATCAACCGGGCAACCAGTGTGATGATGATGAACAGCCCAATGTTCTGCCCAATGATCAGCGGGTTTACTACCGTATCGGCCAACGGGATCACATCAGGAATCAGCGCCCGTACCGCGTCATCCACTACCAGCCCCTGGAGATAACCCGGCGTAGCGCCGTACAGCGGTGCCGCCTGCGAAATACCCACGCCGGCACATTCAACGCCCCAGAGATAGGCCACCAGCCAGGGTACATCCAGTTTATACCCCTTTTTCTTGCCCTGCGCAGCCAGCAGACGGCCCAGTACGATAGAGCCCATCATACCGAGACCCCAGTGTACCCACCAGACGATGCAGGTAGCAATGCCGCACAGCAGCATGGCGCCGGCCGTGGTATTGGGTATGCTGGCCAGTTTGGTCAGCCCCCGCTTGACCACCGGCGCGCTGGCCAGAATATAACCGGTCAACATAACCAGCGACATCTGCATAGCAAAGGACAGCAGAGACCAAAACCCGCCGTTCCAGGCGTCGATCAAACTCGTTTTCGTTTCGGTGGATGTCACCAGCGGCGATCCGCAGAAAATGACGGCCAGCACAGCCACCAAAACTGTCAGCAGAAATACCAAAACAATGGAATTGGGCATCCAGCGGTAGCACCCGTCCACAAACCGGTCTGTCATGCTTCGCTTCGTTGTTGATTTCATGATTCTCTCTCCCTTCTGAACATGTATGCGGAAAAAACAACGCTCAATACGCCCTCGGCGCACCCAATCCCATCATTTTGCGTGCCTGTTCCGGCGTCGCGATGGGCCGCCCCAATTCTCGCGCCAAGCGCACCACACGTTCTACCATCTGCCCATTGCCCTGTGCCAGTTCACGGGGCGCATAAAACACGTTATCTTCCAACCCCACACGCACGTGATGCCCCAGAATCATCGCCATCGCCAGCATTGGGAACTGTGCCGCGCCGATACCGATTACGTTCAGCAAACTGTTATCAGGAAGCGCCCGCGTAGCCGCCAGCATCATGTCCGGTGTCGGAATTGTACCATTGCCATTAAACAGCATGGATACCCAATACGGCGTTTTCGCGGTGCCGTCCTTCGCCAACCGATTCAGGTACTTGACATCAGCGATATCAAACATTTCAAACTCCGGTTTGATCCCCTGCTCGTCCATCAACTGCGCCACATATTTGGCAGTGTCCGGCGAGATCGAATAGTGAAACTTTAAAATGGCGTCCTCATCCCGTCCAAACAGCGGCGCTTTTCTTGCTTTCATGGGCATATCTTCGCAGAAACAATGAATATCTAAGCTGGCTACTTCCGGTTTTGCCGGAATGGAAGCCAACATCCGGTCTCCTATTGTGCCAGTTTCTTCATTCAGCATTCGGCCGCCCAGACAAGTATTGTTAATAATCAGATCCGGACATTTGGCACGTACCATGGTATTGATCTCGGCAAATTCTTCCCACTTCCAAGACATCTGCATGGGATTTTCCGGATTGCGCCGGTGAATATGAACCATGCTGGCACCGGCATTATACGCATCATACGCCTCCCGGACCTGTTCCTCCGGAGCCTCCGGCAAATTGGGGTTTGCCTCCTTCCCATGCAGGCCGCCTGTGATAGCGCAGGTGATGATCAACGGCGGCAGCTTGCTCAGTCCCCCACGGGACATTTTCTCAATGTAGCGCACACTGTCGCGCACATCGCCGACCAAATATTCTTTCAGTTCCATAAATACCCTCCTTCTTTCTTTTAAAACAGCCAACCACCAAAACTATGGTCATATGCCGTTTTCATACCAGATGCAGTTTCTTTGCCTCGTATCGCAGCTCCTCCCGGAAGTTCGGATGGGCAATACCAATCAGCGCTTCCGCCCGTGCCCTTGCTGTAGCGCCGCGCAGCCGTGCAGCGCCGTATTCCGTAACGATGTAATCCACATCGTTTTTGCTGGTGGTGACAATAGCGTTGGATGATAAACCTGGCCGAATCCGACTGAGCGCACCGTTTTTTGCGGTGGACGGCATGGCGATAAAAGATTTTCCGCCCCGGGACTCCCGGGCACCGCGCACAAAATCCACCTGGCCGCCTGTGCCCGAAAAGTGGCGGCTGCCAATAGATTCCGCCGCTACCTGTCCCCAAAGATCTACCTCCAGGCAGGCATTGACTGAGATAAAGTTATCGTTTTGTGCAATGACGCGGGGATCGTTGACATAGTCTACTGGATAAAATGCAACGCCCGTGTTGTCATTCAGATAGTCATATACGCGCCTAGTGCCATAAGCCAGCGTAGCCACGCTCTTTCCTTTATGCAGAGTCTTGCGTTGGTTCGTCACCGCACCGCATTCGATCAGCTCCACCATGGCGTCAGAAAACAGCTCGGTGTGGATACCCAAGTCGCGTTTATCCCGCAGGCATAGCCCCACGGCGGCGGGGATCGCACCGATCCCCAACTGAATCGTCGCGCCGTTCGGCACCTCTTCGGCGATCCGACCGCCAATACAGCGGCTGATTTCGTCGATCTCCGCCGGAGCCGCCTCCTGCAGCGGAACGTCGGTTTCGCAAAGCGCTTCTACCTGCGAAATATGAATCTGCTGCTCGCCGAAGGTGCGCGGCATATTGGGATTCACTTCCAGAAAAATATGTTTTGCCTGTTCCGCCAGCGCCTGGCACTCCGCCGCAGTGGTGCCGAAACTGAAATAGCCGTGACGGTCCATGGGCGAAACCGTCGCATAAAAAACATCCAGATCAATAAATTTCCTATATTGTCCCGGGACATCTCGATAATAAACCGGCATAACATCCGCGCAGCCTTTTTCGAAAGCAGCCCGGCCATAAGCTGTGGAAAACCAGGACACGGCAGAGTATTTGCCCTGCAGTGTGTCGTCAAAAAAAGGCGATGGAAAAACCGACATGGTCTGATGATGTACGATCCCCGTCCGCGTCCCATTCCGCAAGGCCGCCCCCAGTGCCTGCGTAATGGAACACGGTTCGCTGAGGCATGTGCCGCTGGCGCAGACCGCCCCGCTTTCAATTCTTTCTGCAATGGCTTCCGCCGTGCAGCATTTGCGCCGATATTCTTCCTGATAAAGCCCCATGAATATCCTCCTTTCTCGTGTCTGCCTCTTTCCTGCAAATGGCGTGCCATGCACCTCCCCTGAACAGCTCATATCTCCGGAAGTCCCTGCCCCTGTAGAAAAATTTCAAATCGGCCGTCCGAAAGAGAGGCCATTCCTTCGCAAAAAAGAAGCCTGCGGCGATGTGCAAAACGACATCGCCGCAGGCTTCTTTGCAGCAAAACACTACAGTGTAAGCTCAAATTTTAAGGTTATATTTCCTGATTTTAGAATACAGCACCGTGCGGTCGATACCCAGGATCTTGGCTGTTTTGCTTTTATTGCCATTGGTCTGCACCAGCGCTTTTATAATTTCCTCCCGCTCCGTTTTCGCCGTCTTTTCCGCCAAATTCTCTACAGCACCCGGCTCCTGTTCCGCCGCGGAATGCCGAAAGATACGCTCCAGCAAAAAATCAAAATCCCGAATTGTCAGTTCCCCCGCACCGGCGGCCACACAGGCCCTCTGCAGCACATGCTCCAGTTCCCTTACATTCCCTTCCCACTGGTATTCTTCCAGCAGACGCAGCGCCTGCTGTTGGATACCGGTGACAAACACACCGTTCTCTTCGTTGACCTGCACAATGATATGTTCGCACAGGGGCGCAATATCCTCCATCCGCTGGCGCAGCGGCGGCACCTTGATCTCCACCGTATTGATACGGTAATACAGATCGCTTCGAAAACGCCCCTGCCGCACTGCCTCTTCCAGATTCTGGTTCGTACTGCAGATTACCCGCATATCCAGCGGAATCGGCTTGACGCCGCCCACGCGCTCCACGCACTTGTCCTGCAGCACACGCAGTAGTTTGGACTGCAGAAACAGCGGCATCTCTCCGATCTCATCCAACAGAACCGTGCCGCCGTTGGCATATTCAAATTTTCCGATCTTTCCCTTTTCCGAAGCACCTGTAAACGCTCCCTTTTCATAGCCGAACAGCTCCGATTCCAACAGTTCCCCAGGAATGGCGGCGCAGTTGATTTTGACATAGGGCATATTGCAGCGGTTGCTCATATAGTGAATGGCATTGGCATACAGCTCTTTTCCCGTTCCGGTTTCCCCGGTGATCAAAATACTCAGATTGGAATTGGCAAACTTGGAAATCAGTTTTTTTGTATTCTGCAACGCCTCCGATTTTCCCACAATACTCTCCAGGCCGTGCCTGTGCTTCTGAATGTTGAGCAGTTCTTTTTTCAAAATGCGGTTTTCCCGTTTCAGTGCATGAACCAGCTCATTCATGTGAACTACATCGTCAAAGCTGTAAATCACCGCTTCAGCAAAAAGGCCCTTCAATTCCCCATCCACATACAGCGGAAACCGATTGGCAAACGTATTCTCCCGAGTGTTCTGGAAATAGTAATATTCCCCCAGACTGGCGCGCCCGTTTTTCAGAATGGCTGGAATACGAGAATCCGGGACAATATCGCAGATATGCCGGCCGATGATATCGTCACGGCTCAGGCCATAAACGCCTTCATAGTAATTGCGGCTCATATAAATAATCCTGCAGTTCTCATCCACCAACGTCGCATAATTCAGTGCGTCCATGATAGTTTCCAGCATTTTCTGATAATTAATCTCCATGCTTCTCCCCCTCCCGCAGCTTTTATGGTGCCCGATCCGCCTTCTCTTTTGTACTTCGGCGGCGCAATGCTCATTCCGTTCCCGTACGGGAACGGAAAAGGCATGGTACCATGCCTTTTTTCTTATTTTCGCTTCTTTGCAGCGGCCCGCCCCTCAGCAGCCTTTTGGGGCGGGCCGTTCTCTCAAAGCACCGGTTCCGTTTCCTCTGTTTCTCCCGCAGGCGCAGCTTCTGCCACGTCCTGCTGCGGCGCCTGCCAGGCGCTGCCGGACGGTTTATCGGTCCAGGCAACACTGTATGCGTCCAGGATCGATCCAGTCTCCGTCGGAGCGTAACTGATGGTGACCGCGTCGCCCACGTTCATAATCACCACATCGGAGCACTGTGCGGCAGAAATGCTATAGAAAACGTCCTCTCCTTCCAACCGCAGGAAGTAATAGGTGTTCCCCTCCAGAACCGCCGTGCGGATCTCTGCGAGAGTGCCTTCGGCCTGCGTCTTTTCGATCAGCGCCTGACCGTCGTCAGCCGTAATCGTGCCGCTCTCCATGAGCAGCTGCAGATAAGCGCTCTCTGCCGCTTCCGGCGTGGTTCCCGTGGCCACGATCTGATACTCCTGCACATTGACCATGGCGTACTGCTTAACGAGTCCGGCGTTGTCCTTCATGGCCATAAAATAGGTTGGCTCGCCGGAGATATTGAGCAGCAGCGGGAATGTGGCCGTATAGCGCATCTGCTGCAGAATGCCTTCGGCGCTGGACATGGCGGAATATTCGTCCGCGCCGGCACAGGGATAGTAGTGCGTTTCCTTCGTGCGCTGGTTGCTGAGAATAAAGCCCACGTTCGAGGCGTCCGTCCCCGCAGAAGTGACGCCGCTGTACATATATACATCCCCATCCTGGGCAATATAGTTGTAGCCCTGAGTGGTCACCGTTACATCCCGCTGGCCCAGCACGGAGTTGATGAAACCGTTATGATAGCGGCCATAATAATCGTACTGCTGTAAAATAAGATCCGCACTGTAGACGTGATCCACCCAGCTGGGGATATCCTCCACATCGTAGTACACGCACTCACCAGTGACGGCATTTACCAGCACCGCGCCTTTTACATCCACACCGCCGAACAGGCCGATGGTTTTATCCATCCGCGCGCAGACCCAATAAGGCGCGCCGGATTCGTCAATCTCAAAATAAGGCGTGGCAAACATATAGGTAGGATACTGGAAGCGCAGATGGCGCACCAGATTACGGTTGAAGTGTTCGGCTGTGGTGTATTTGATGCCCTCTTCCAGGCGCTGCACCGTCACTTCCTGCGTTGTCATATCGATAATCAAATACGCCGGAAGACCTTCGGCCCGATTGTTGAACCACTTGATAATATCGCCGTACATCAGGCCTGTCACGCGGACAGGTTTTCCCTGGTAATTGATCTGGGTATAGTCGTCCTCCACTTCAAACTGGCTGACCATGTCGCTCAGTTCACCCAGCTTCCGGGTACCCAGACGGGTGGCGCTGTCGCGATCCAGCACAGGGATCTCATCGAAGCTCAGCTGATCCACTTCCTCGGCAAAATTCCCCGTTTCAATGGGCAGCAGCTTCTGGTAGGCATCCGCCCGCAGGATCACGGAAGAGAGGACGCCTCCCACCAGCGCAATCGCAATCAGCGCAGCCACGATATAAAACGGGATGCGGCACTGTTTGCGCACAAAGTTAAAATATCCTTTGGCCCCGTCCCCCTGAAAGCCTGTGGTCATCACAGCGCAGATGCAATAAACCGCGCAGAGCAAGAATACGAACGAATAAAATTCCGGCGCTTTCAGGTTGATTGGAGGCAATACCACATAAAAATAAATCAATCCGAACACAACCGTCACCAGCAAATTGGTCAGCGTACGCCGCACCGGAGACTGGATGGGCTTGGCAGCTCTCTTTTTGCTCTTCTGGGGTTGGTAGTCCTCCTGCGGAGCCGACGCACCGCCGAAATCAAACCCGCCAAAAGGTCCGCCCGCACCAAATGGGTTGCCGCCAAATCCTCCGGCGTTAAAGTCAATTTTCACTGTTGTTCCTCGCTTTCTGTATCCATCGGTTTTTTCCTTCATTGTCTTGTAGTATACGGGAAAACGGGCAAAATTACAAGCATCTGCCGCATTTTTGTGCCGCCCCTGGCACAGCGGCGCCGGAGAAAACGAAAAAGCCGCCGGGAATCAGCTGTTCCCGGCGGCTCCAAAAGGGGTTGCCTTACGGGTATTGTTTAACGCTCAAGCATTGCTGTTCTCCGTCGGAGCATCGCTGCTCTCCGCGGCAACTTCGGCTTTGCGGATAATGGCAATTCTGCCGTCCTGGGCCGTGGCACAGATGTGGTCGCCCTCCTTGACTTCGCCCTGAAGCAACGCCTCGGCCACAGCATCTTCCACATTGCTCTGGATGGCCCTGCGCAGGGGACGGGCACCGTAAACGGGGTCAAAGCCTTCCTTCGCCACCAGCTCCACCGCCGCATCGTCCACTTCCATGGAAATACCCAAACCCTCTACGCGCCTGGCTGTAACGGCCAGCAGCTTGCGGGCAATTTCCGCGATATCCTGCGCATTCAGAGGATGGAAGATGATGGTTTCATCAATCCGGTTCAGAAACTCTGGACGGAAAGTGCGCTTCAATTCGGCCATAACGGCATCCTTGACCGCCTCAAAGGATTTCTCTCCATCCTGGGTGTTCTCGGCGTCTGTGTCGGCAAAGCCCAGCCGCTTTCCCTGGGCGGTGATGTTTTTTGCCCCCACATTGGAGGTCATAACGATCACCGTGTTGCGGAAATCTACCCGGCGTCCCTGCGAGTCGGTCAGTTCGCCATCATCCATAATCTGCAGCAGCAGGTTCCACACGTCCTCGTGAGCCTTTTCGATCTCATCGAACAGCACCACGCTGTAGGGGCGGCGACGGACCTTTTCCGTCAATTGTCCGCCCTCTTCATGGCCCACATAACCGGGAGGCGAGCCGATCAGGCGGGAAACGGTGTGCCGCTCCATATACTCGGACATGTCAAGACGCACCATGGCGTTTTCATCGCCGAACATGGCTTCGGCCAGTGCTTTGCACAACTCGGTTTTACCCACACCCGTCGGCCCAAGAAACAGGAACGAACCGATAGGGCGCTTAGGATCTTTCAGTCCCACGCGGCCACGGCGGATGGCCCGGGCAATGGCCTTCACGGCCTCATCCTGCCCAACCACACGCTTGTGCAGGGTTTCCTCCATGTGCAGCAGTTTCTGGCCCTCGTCCTCCGTTAAACGGGTGACCGGCACGCCGGTCCACTCAGAAACCACAGCGGCGATGTCCTCTTCGGTCACCTCGCCGTGCTCCGCGGCCACCTTCTTGTGCCAGTTGTCCCGCTCAATCTCCATCTGCTTTTCATAATCCTGCTCGATGTCACGGATCTGCGCAGCTTTTTCAAAGTCCTGTGCGGCCATGGCCTCTTCCTTCTCCCGGCGCAGGGCGGAGAGCTTCTCCTCCAGCGCCTTGAGATCGGGCGAGGATTTCTCGTTCTTCATCCGCACCCGGCTGGCAGCCTCATCCATCAGATCGATGGCTTTGTCAGGCAGAAAACGGTCGTTGATATAGCGGCGGGACAGATCAACGGCTGCCTGCAACGCCCCGTCGGTGATGCTCAGGCGATGATGGGCCTCGTACTTGTCCCGCAGCCCTTTCAGAATATCCAGACAGGCTTCCGGAGATGGCTCACCCACCGTAACTGGCTGGAAGCGCCGCTCCAGCGCGGCATCCTTTTCAATATATTTCCGGTATTCGTTCAGTGTCGTGGCGCCAATCACACGGATCTCACCACGGCCCAGAGCGGGTTTGATGATATTGGCAGCATCCATAGCGCCTTCGGCGCTGCCGGCACCCACAATGGTGTGCAGCTCATCGATAAAGAGGATGATTCTGCCGTTCTTCCTCACCTCGTCCAGCGCTTTTTTGATACGCTCTTCGAATTCGCCGCGGTACTTGGTACCGGCCACCATGCCGGACAGATCCAGCGACAGCACCTGTTTATCCAGCAATTCCTCAGGCACATCGGCCGCCGCAATCCGCTGGGCTAGGCCCTCAGCCACGGCCGTCTTGCCCACGCCCGGCTCGCCGATGAGCACAGGGTTGTTCTTGGTGCGGCGGGACAGGATCTGGATCACACGCTGGATTTCCTCATCCCGGCCGATGACCGGATCCAGCTTCCCGCTGCGGGCGGCGGCCGTAAGATCCCGGGTGAACTCCTGGAGCACATGATCGCCGCTCTCCTCTTTCGCTTCCCCGGCGCGCACGGTCTGCTGGCCCGTAGGAGCCTCCTGCAGTTTATGCCGCACACTTTCAAATACAGCCTGCGGACTCAGGCCCGCCGCGCGCAGGATCCGCACACCCAAGATCGGAA
>OIWN01001652.1_pt1 | contig 16825 bp, 13 predicted proteins | sample 1587591 | NCBI WGS metagenome assembly OIWN01 (sample SAMEA3888901, study PRJEB22519) | human gut metagenome | biome: human gut; feature: human-associated habitat; material: faeces | place: Denmark | collected 2010 | reverse complement strand
TTTCGGGAATCCTTTTTCCAGTTCTCCATATTCAATCCCCCTTTTCTCTATTATACCAGAAAAACCTCGCCACCAGCGAGGTTTTTTGACAAGCTGATGGGTGAGTCCTTATAGGACTCACCCATTTTTCAATGGTGGAGAAAATATCGATTTTAACCGGTCTTTACACAAAGAAAGGCACGCTGAAAAGCGTGTCTTTCTTTGTGGGTTCCCCCAGTATTTCAATGTTCAGGGGCGGCAAAGCTGCGGTATTCTTTGCTGTACCCCCAAGCGGATTAGTTCTGTCCCTCCAATGCGGCTGCAATGAATCCCTGAAAAAGCGGATGAGGGCGGTTGGGACGGCTCTTGAACTCGGGGTGATACTGCACGCCCACATAGAAGGGTCTGTCGCTCAGTTCCACGGCCTCCACCAACTGACCATCAGGGGAAAGGCCGCTCATGGTCAGGCCCGCCGCGCGCAGGGCATCCCGGTAGTCATTATTGAACTCATAGCGATGGCGGTGGCGCTCCCGGATCTGAGGACTCCCATAACACCGCGCCATCGTCGTTCCAGCGGCGACCACACAGGGGTAGCTGCCCAGACGGAGGGTGCCGCCTTTGTTGATTGCCTCGCTCTGACCAGGCATAAAGTCGATGACCTTATGCGGACATTCCGGGTCAAATTCGCCCGAATTGGCGTCCGTGATACCGAGCACATGGCGGGCGAATTCGATGGCGGCGATCTGCATTCCGAGGCAAATGCCCAGGTAGGGTGTGTGGTGCTCCCGGGCGTACTGGGCCGCCAGGATCATTCCCTCAATGCCGCGGTCGCCGAAGCCGCCCGGGACAAGAATACCGTCGAGCGAGGAGAGGCAGGCATCTTTTGTTTCCGGCGTAACTGTTTCCGAGTCGATCCACCGGATGTCCACCACGGCGCCAAGGGCGAACCCGGCATGACGCAGGGCCTCCGCAACGGAGAGATAGGCGTCGTGGAGCTGCACATATTTCCCCACAAGACCGATGGTCACAGCACGGTTTCGGCGCTTGATGGCAGAGACCATAGCCCGCCACTCACTCAGATCCGGCTCCGGTGTCGACAGACGCAGCTCCCGGCAGACCACCGCGGACAGATTTGCCTGCTCCAAATAGAGCGGCGCCTCATAGAGAACGGGAAGGGTCAAATTCTCAATGACGCAGTCCGGCTTCACGTTGCAGAAGTCAGCGATTTTGCGGAAGATGCCCGGATCGGTGATTGGCTCGTCACAGCGCAGAACGATGATGTCCGGGGCGATCCCCAGCCCTTGCAGCTCCTTCACCGAATGCTGGGTGGGCTTGGATTTGTGTTCGCCGGACGCCTTCAGATAGGGGACCAGCGTGACATGGATAAACAGGGCGTTGCCCGGGCCTGCTTCATGTCCGACCTGACGGATGGCCTCGATAAAGGGCTGGCTCTCTATATCACCGATGGTCCCGCCGATCTCGGTGATCACGACATCAGCTTCTGCTTTACTGCCGACATTGTAGATGAAGCGTTTGATCTCGTCGGTGATGTGGGGGATGGTCTGCACGGTGGTCCCCAGATACTCGCCCCGGCGCTCCTTGGAGATGACGTTGGAGTAGACTTTTCCTGTGGTGAGGTTGGAGTACTGGTTTAGATCCTCGTCAATAAAACGCTCATAGTGTCCCAAATCCAGATCCGTCTCGGCCCCATCCTCGGTGACATAGACCTCACCGTGCTGATAAGGGCTCATGGTACCGGGATCAACGTTGATATATGGGTCCAGCTTCTGCGCCGCGACCTTCAGCCCCCGCGCCTTCAGCAGCCGGCCCAAAGAGGCCGCGGTGATGCCCTTTCCCAGTCCGGAAACAACGCCGCCTGTCACGAAAATATACTTTGTCATGTGCCGCCCTCCCACAAAAAATTCAAAAAAGAAAAAGGCGCTCACCAGGGGACAGAAGTCCCTTGGTGAACGCCTTTGTTCAACCGCTGGTATTGTACCGCGGCTGACAGCAATTTGTCAACCTGAGTTTTCACAATTCTAAATTTTGTTGTGTGAGGAATCTTTGTGCTATTTATAAGTTTTGATCACAGATTCCGCAACCTCCCGCTTGGATAGGCGCTGATCCATGGACTGCTTTTCGATATAGCGGTGGGCCTCCGGTTCAGTCATGCCGAGGCACTCGATCAGCAGCCACTTGGCGCGGTTGACCAGTCGGATCTCCTCGATTTTTTCCTCGACTGTGGCCTGTTTTGCCTCCATCTGACGCATCCGCTCCCGAGTGGCGCAGAGGATCCGCAGATTCTGCGCCACCATCTGCATATTCGTGGGCTTGGACAGCGTAAGCACGCCGTAGCTGACCACCTTTGCGTAAATATCGTCAAACTGATCGTTCCGGACCAGAAGGAGGACCCCTGCGCCGCTGCTGGTGCAGATGTCCACGGCCAGGCGCATCCCAAAATCATCCGGCAGCGGGGCGTTGATCAGCACGATGTCAAACGCTGTTTCCGCGATTTTGCGGTGCGCTTCTCCAATGCTGTGTACCGTTGTCACCGGCCAGTAGTCCGTCACAGGGAGCAAAGGCATGATCTTCGCAGTAAAGCTGTCCGAAGCCGTGACGATCAGTACGCTGTATGTCCGTTCCTGAAAGACCATGAGCGCTCCTCCTTTCGCCTTGTCATGGCAGGCTGTTCATCGATGACGATAGGCAGAGATCACAGTTTCCGGGAGATGTTCATTGATGAATGCGCTTGCTCCGGCCAGAGCGGCGGCTTCATACAGAGAGCCAGGCAGCTTCTTCAGCCCCTCCAGCACCTCGGCGGGCGCGGTATAAACATTGAAGTCAGAAGCGGGAGGCAGCTGCAGCTCATGCTCGAGCCCATACATCCCGGCATAGATCAAAAGCGCATAGGCGATGTATGGATTGGCTGTCGGATCGGCGGAGCGCAGCTCGGCCCGACGGTATTCTCCCACGGCCGCCGGAATGCGGATCAGCTGGGAGCGGTTTTCCGCTGACCACGTCACATACTGGGGGGCCTTGTCGTGGCCAAGACGGCGGTAGGATTCCTCACAGGGATTCAAAAACAGCGTCATGTCCCGGATGTTCTCCAAGATCCCCGCGATCACACTGGGCAGCGGCTGGGCGGCCTCATCACACTGGGCCGAGATATTGATGTGCATCCCGTTTCCATCCCAGTCCGGCAGCGGCTTTGGGGAAAAGTTGGCGCAGAGCCCGTTCTGGGCGGCCACGGTGCGGACAACTGTGTGGAAGGTGACAGCGTTGTCAGCAGCCATAAGGGGGTCTGAATACCGGAAGTCGATCTCATTCTGGCCCGGGCCGCTTTCGTGATGCGAACTCTCAGGCTGGATCCCCATCTGCTCCAGCATCAGGCAGATCTCCCGGCGGATCGATTCCCCCTTGTCATCTGGCGCAATGTCCATATAGCCGGCCCGGTCGTATGGGATCTTTGTGTCGTTGCCCTGTTCATCGACCCGAAACAGATAGAACTCCATCTCAGCGCCGAACGCAAACCGGAAGCCCCTGGCGTCGGCCTGCGCCACCGCCTGTTTGAGGATGCTTCTGGTATCCCGCTCAAAGGGCCGGCCGTCCGGGTAGGAGATGTCACAGAACATCCGCACCACCTTGCCCTGTTCTGGGCGCCAGGGGAGCTGGATCAGGGTGGAGGGGTCCGGGTGGAGCAGAAGATCGGATCGAATCTCGCCGCCGAATCCATCCACTGCCGATGCGTCAAAGGCGATCCCGTATGCAAAGGCGCGCTTGAGCTCGCTGGGCATGATGGCTACATTGTGCTGCTTTCCATAGACATTGCAGAAGGCTAGACGGATAAATTTGATGTCCTCCTCCTGAACGAACTGTATCACTTCTTCCGGCGTGTACTTCACGTTCCCACCCGCTTCCTTTCCTTCAAGACGAATCTGACCGGCTTCGCGCTGGGTTCAGCGCGATATTTCCCGGATGTTGAACACTTTTCGGGAGAAAGATCCCTGTTTGTCGGTTAGAATACGAGAAAACCGTCCGTTTTGCAAGTCCGTAATTTGCCAAAAAATAGCTGGCTGAAAAAAACCATTTTTGACAGATTGACAGTTGACTTTTCCTGCTCCAGGATGTATATTTTGCGGTGTTGAGAGACATTGGCGTCTCGAAGGCAGGACCTTCGTAACGCCAATGTCCTTTTTTATTTTCTGAAGGGGAGATCTGTTATGACGACTGTACCGGAAATGTTCGGAAGCATGGTCTTCGACAGCCGCGTGATGAAGGCGCGCCTGTCCGGGGCGGTATATCACTCTCTGAAGCGTACCATTCAAAACGGGACCAGACTGGATCTATCCGTGGCCAATGCGGTGGCCGACGCCATGAAGGACTGGGCTGTCGAAAACGGCGCGACCCACTTCACCCATTGGTTCCAGCCCCTGACCGGGATCACCGCGGAAAAGCACGACAGCTTCATCACTCCCGCGCCAGACGGCAGAGTGCTCATGGAGTTCTCCGGCAAGGAGCTGATCCGCGGAGAGCCGGACGCCTCCTCCTTCCCCTCCGGCGGTCTGCGGGCCACCTTCGAGGCCCGGGGCTACACCGCCTGGGATCCCACCAGCTATGCGTTCATCAAGGGCAAGACCCTCTGCATCCCAACCGCCTTCTGCTCCTACGGCGGGGAGGCGCTGGATAAGAAAACGCCTCTTCTGCGCAGTATGGAGGCGCTGAACTGTCAGGCCCTCCGGGTACTGAAGCTGTTCGGCAACGACGAGGTCAGACGTGTGACCCCCTCTGTCGGTCCAGAGCAGGAATATTTCCTGATCGACAAGGCTCTGTATGAGCAGCGCAAGGACCTGATCTATACCGGCAGGACCCTGTTCGGCGCCAAGCCCCCCAAGGGGCAGGAGCTGGACGACCATTACTTCGGCTCCATCAAGCCCCGGGTGGCCGCCTTCATGGAGGAGCTGAACACCGAATTATGGAAGCTGGGGATCCTGGCCAAGACGGAGCACAACGAGGTAGCGCCCGCCCAGCATGAGCTTGCCCCCATTTACACCACCACCAATCTGGCCACGGACCAGAACCAGCTGACCATGGAGATCATGCAGCGGGTAGCGGCCGGGCATGGCATGGTGTGCCTGCTCCACGAAAAGCCCTTTGCCGGGGTCAACGGCAGCGGCAAGCACAACAACTGGTCCCTCTCCACCGACACGGGCGTGAACCTGCTCTCTCCCGGCGAGACGCCCCATGAAAACGCCCAGTTCCTGCTGTTCCTGGCGGCAGTGATCCAGGCGGTGGACGACTATCAGGGGCTGCTGAGGGCCTCTGTTGCAACGGCCGGAAACGACCACCGGCTGGGCGCCAACGAAGCGCCTCCCGCCGTGATCTCGATCTTCCTGGGGGATGAGCTGACCGCCGTTCTGGACGCCATCGAGACCGATTCCGCCTATGCCGGTGTGGAAAAGAAGAAGATGAAGCTGGGGGTGGATGTGCTCCCTCGCTTTCTCCGGGATACCACGGACCGCAACCGCACCTCGCCCTTCGCCTTTACCGGCAATAAATTTGAGTTCCGTATGCTGGGGTCCTCCAACTCCATCGCCTGTGCCAACATCATGCTCAACGCCGCGGTGGCCCAGTCGCTGAAGCTCTACGCGGATGAACTGGAGCGCGCGGAGGACTTCAACACCGCCCTGCATGAGCTGATCAAGCGCACCATCAAGGCCCATAAGCGGATCATTTTCAATGGGAACGGCCACGATGACGCATGGATCCGTGAGGCTGTGGAGGAGCGGGGCCTGCTCAACCTGCGCACCACACCGGATGCGATCCCGGAGCTTTTGAAAAAGAAGAACATCGAGATGCTGACGGCCCACAAGGTCTATACCGAGGCGGAGCTGCGCTCCCGGTATGAGATCATGCTGGAGAACTACTGCAAAACGGTGTGCATCGAAGCCCAGACCATGAGCGACATGGCACGGAAGCAGATCCTGCCCGCCGTTGCGCGCTATGCTGCGGACGTGGCCCGGGATGCCGCCGGCAAGAAGGCACTGGATGCCGGGATCAGCTGCGGCTACGAAACGAAGCTGGTCAAAAAGCTGGCGGCGGTGACCGAGCGCATAGACACAAGAGTGGATGCGCTGGACAGTGTGACCGCCAGGCTCAAAACCCTGTCCGATGTGACCGAGGAGGCTGATTTCATCCGGGATGAGCTGCTGTCCCGAATGACCGAGCTGCGGGCCGCGGCCGACGAAGCGGAGATCCTGACCGCTGAAAGCTGCTGGCCGTTCCCCACCTATGGCGATCTGCTCTTCAGCGTCAAGTGACCGGGTACGGGGTAAAACGGGAAGGTCCGATTTTCCCGGCCGCCTGAGACAGACATTCGGAAAAGCATAAAAGCGTTTGAGAAAAGAGAAGTACGGCAAGAACTCACCCACAGAGAGCGCGGGATGCTGAAATCCGCGCGGCAGAGCTTGCGGGAATAACACTTTTCGAGCTGCGAACTGAAAAGAGGGATCTGAGTAGGTGAGCCGGAACACCGCCCGTGATGCGGAAGAGCCTTGCCCTGAGGCTCGTAAACGAGAACAAATACAGGTGGCACCGCGAGAACAGCACTTGCCCTGTTGCATGCTGATGATGTTTGGGAGGTTGATACTATGTGTTCCATCATGGGCTACTGTTCGGAAGCCGCCGACTATGAGCAGTTCAGGAAAGGGTTTGACAAGACCCTTTCCCGCGGTCCCGATGACAGCCGGATCGTGGATACGGGAAAAGGGCTGCTGGGGTTTCACCGGCTGGCCATCATGGGATTGCAGCCGGAGGGGATGCAGCCTTTTGCGCTGGATGGCAGCTATGTGGTCTGCAACGGTGAGATCTACGGCTTTGAGCCGATGAAGCAGGCGCTTCAGGAAAAGGGCTATGCGTTCCAAAGCGGGTCTGACTGTGAGATCCTGCTCCCGCTGTATCAAGAGTACGGCACGGATATGTTCCGGATGCTGGACGCGGAATTTGCGCTGATCCTGTACGACGGCCGCACCGGCAGCTATCTCGCGGCCCGGGATCCCATCGGGATCCGCCCGCTCTACTACGGCTATGATCCCGCTGGTGCGATCGTCTTTGCCAGCGAGCCCAAAAACCTTGTGGAGATCTGTGACCGGATCATGCCCTTCCCTCCAGGCCATTATTACAAGGACGGGAAATTCGTCTGCTACCGGGACATCACCGCCGTCAGGGAGGTGTGCCGGGATGATCTGGAGACCGTGTGCGGGACCATCCGGGAAAAGCTGATCACAGGCATCCGAAAGCGGCTGGTGTCCGATGCCAAGGTTGGGTTCCTCCTCAGCGGGGGGCTGGACTCCTCGCTGGTGTGCGCGGTGGCGCAGAAATACGCTGACAAGCCGATCCGCACCTTTGCCATCGGTATGAGTGAGGATGCCATTGATTTGAAATATGCCAGAGAAGCGGCGGACTACATTGGAAGCGAGCACACAGAGGTCTATATGACGCCGGAGGAGGTGCTGGATTCGCTGGAGACGGTGGTCGCGCTGCTGGGCACCTACGACATCACCACCATCCGGGCCAGCATGGGGATGTACTTGGTCTGTAAGGCGATCCACGAGCAAACGGATATTCGGGTCCTGCTGACCGGTGAGATCAGCGACGAGCTGTTCGGCTATAAATACACCGACTTTGCCCCGTCGGCGGCGGAGTTCCAGAGGGAAGCGGTCAAACGTGTCCGGGAGCTGCACATGTACGATGTGCTCCGGGCCGACCGCTGTGTCTCCATCAACTCCCTGGAGGCCCGCGTGCCCTTCGGCGACCTGGACTTTGTGGAGTATGTGATGAGCATCGATCCGGAGCGGAAGCTGAACAAGTACGGAAAGGGGAAATACCTGCTTCGCCGCGCCTTTGAGGGGGACTATCTGCCCCGCAGCATCCTCTACCGGGAAAAGGCCGCGTTTTCCGACGCGGTAGGCCATTCCATGGTGGATTACCTGAAAGACTATGCGGAGAGCCGCTATACCGACGAGGAATTTGCGGAGAAGCGTCTGGCGTACACCCACGCCCGTCCCTTCACCAAGGAGTCCCTGTTGTATCGCGAGATCTTTGAAGCATATTACCCCGGCCAGAGCCGGATGGTCGTGGACTTCTGGATGCCCAACAAGGCGTGGAAGGGCTGTGATGTGAACGATCCCTCCGCCCGGGTGCTTGCAAACTACGGTGACAGTGGAAAATAACAAGGGAGGACAATATTGATGCAAAAGCTGAAACAAATCTACGAGGGCAAGGCCAAAAAGGTCTATGGAACGGACGATCCGGAGCTCTATATCGTGGACTACAAGGATGACGCCACCGCCTTCAACGGACTGAAAAAGGGGACCATCGCGGGCAAGGGCGTCATCAACAACCGGATGAGCAATCTCCTGATGCAGATGCTGGAGAAAAACGGCATCCCAACCCACTTTGTCCGGGAGCTGAGCGAGCGGGAGACCCTGGTCAAAAAGGTGTCCATCGTCCCTCTGGAGGTCATCGTCCGCAACATTGCCGCCGGCTCCTTCTCCAAGCGGTACGGTGTCGCGGAGGGGCTGGTGTTTGACGAGCCCGTTCTCGAGTTCTCCTATAAAAACGACGCGCTGGGGGATCCTCTGCTCAACACCAGCCACGCGCTGGCCCTGAAGCTGGCCACCCCCGCTGAAATCGAGACCATCAAGGGCTATGCGCTGAAGATCGACCGCATTTTACAGCGCTTTTGGGCCGAGTGCGGCGTGACGCTGGCAGACTTCAAGCTGGAGTTTGGCAGGACCTCGGATGGCAGGATCATTCTGGCGGACGAGATCAGCCCTGATACCTGCCGCCTGTGGGACTCCGCAACCGGGGAAAAGCTGGACAAGGACCGCTTCCGCCGGGACCTGGGCGGCGTGGAGGAGGCATACGCCGAGATCATGAAGAGGCTTGTGGAACATGGAACAAATTAAACAGCCCGTTCCCAAGGAACGCCACATTCGGGAAGAGTGTGGTGTCTTTGGCGTTTTTTCCAGAGCGACCTCCGATGTGGCCTCTCTAGCCTATTACGGGCTGTTTGCCCTCCAGCACAGGGGGCAGGAGAGCGCGGGGATCGCGGTCAATGATGACGGGGTGTTCACCGCCTATTGCGACGAGGGGCTGGTCAACGAGGTTTTCCCAAAGGAGCGCATCAAACAGCTGGGGACCGGCAACATCGTCGTGGGACACGTCCGCTATGCTACCACCGGCTCCGACCGCAAGCGCAACGCCCAGCCCATCATCATCAATCACCATAAAGGCCGGATGGCCCTGGCCCACAACGGGAATCTGACCAATTCCTATGAGCTGAGAAACCGGCTGGAGCAGAGCGGCTCCATCTTCCACACCACCACCGACAGCGAAGTGATCGCCTATATCATCGTGCAGGAGCGGCTCCGAACCCCGTCCATCGAGGAGGCGGTTTATGCCGCCATGGGCAGGATCGAGGGGGCCTATTCTCTGGTGATCTCCTCGCCCACCAAGCTGATCGCCGCCCGGGATCCCCACGGCTTCCGCCCCCTCTGTATGGGAGAGACAGCAGACGGGAAAACGGTCTTTGCCTCGGAAAGCTGTGCGCTGGATGCCGTCGGAGCCCGGTTCGTCCGGGACATCCGCCCCGGCGAGATCGTCACCGTCAGCTATGACGGCGTGAAATGCGATACCCGCCGCTGCGGGACGGCAGGCAGGCATCTGTGTGTCTTTGAGTTCGTTTACTTTGCAAGGCCGGACTCGGTGATCGACGGCGCCGCGGTGAGCTCCGCACGGCAGCGGGCCGGGGCTTTCCTTGCCGCCGAGCACCCTGTGGAGGCAGACGTGGTCATCGGCGTCCCGGACTCCGGACTGGACGCCGCCCTGGGATATGCCAGGGCGTCCGGGATCCCCTATGGGATCGGCTTTACCAAAAATAAGTATATTGGGCGCACCTTTATCTCTCCCACCCAGGAGCTGCGGGAGGTGGGCGTCAACATCAAGCTCAACCCCATCCGCGCGCTGGTGGAGGGCAAGCGTATCGTGCTGATCGACGATTCCATCGTCCGGGGCACCACCTGCCGGGGCGTGATCGATCTGCTGCGCAGGGCCGGGGCCAGAGAGATCCACATGAGGGTCAGCGCGCCGCCGTTCGTGGCCCCCTGCTACTATGGCACGGACATTGACGATGCGGAACATCTGATCGCAAACCACCACACGGTGGAGGAGATCGCTGAAATCATCGGCGTAGATTCCCTGGGCTATCTCAGCGTGGAGCACCTGCTGCAGATCGTGGATGGGTGCGAGGGCTTCTGCACCGCCTGCTTTGGGGGCGCATACCCCACTGCGATCCCGAGACGGGGCGATAAGGACCGGTTTGAACGAAAAATCCGGCAAAGGATCCAGGCCAAGGAGGGAAACCTATGAGAGACTGTGTCGTGGCCGGGAGCGGCTGGAGCGGTCAGAGGATGGAACGTAATCGCTTTTGGCAGTCTGAGCAGAGGGTGCTTCACGAGGCGGTTTGCTGCGGTGCCCACGCAGCTCCCGCAAGGCATATCCCGGCCTTGAGAAGACTTCGGGCGAATTGGATGACATGGATTGACAAGGAGGATACCAAATGGAACGCATATTGATCCTGGATTTCGGCGGTCAGTACAATCAGCTGATCGCCCGGCGGGTGCGCGAATGTCACGTCTACTGCGAGGTCCACCCATACACCATGCCGCTGGAGGAGATCCGCTCGTTTTCCCCCATCGGGATCATCTTTACCGGGGGTCCGAACAGCGTATATGAAGCGGGATCTCCCCAGGTGGATCCGGCGATCTTTGAACTGGGGATCCCAGTCCTTGGCATCTGTTACGGCTGTCAGCTGCTGGCCCAAGTGCTGGGCGGCCAGGTGACGCCTGCGCAGGAGGATTCCGCCAGAGAGTACGGGAAAACCGTAACGTGGTATGACCGGTCCTGTCCCATTTTTCAGGGGCTCCCGGAGAAGAGCGTCTCCTGGATGAGCCATGGCGACTATATGGCGCGCGTTCCGGCCGGATTCCGGCTGACGGCCCATTCCGCCGCCTGCGCCCATGTGGCGATCGCGGACGAGGCACGGAGGTTTTACGGCGTTCAGTTTCATCCGGAGGTCAGCCATACGGAATACGGCACGCAGATGCTCCATAACTTCCTGTATGAGGTATGTGGGGCCCGCGGTACCTGGAGCATGGCGGACTACAAGAACACCGCGATCGGTCAGATCCGGGAACAGGTGGGACAAGGCAGGGTCCTCCTGGCGCTCAGCGGAGGCGTGGACAGCTCTGTGTGCGCGGCGCTTCTGGCCGAGGCGATCGGAGACCAGCTCACCTGTGTCTTTGTGGATCACGGCCTGATGCGGCTGAATGAGGGCGACGAGGTCGAGGCGGCTTTCGCAAAGTGGTCAATGAATTTTGTCCGTGTCGATGCAGAGGAGCGTTTTTTGACAAAGCTGGCGGGCGAGTCCGATCCGGAGCGCAAGCGCAAGATCATCGGGGAAGAATTCATCCGTGTCTTTGAGGAAGAGGCGAAAAAGATCGGCGCAGTGGACTATCTGGCACAGGGCACCATCTATCCCGATGTGATCGAGTCCGGCGCGGGCGCCGCCGCCGTCATCAAGAGCCACCACAATGTGGGCGGCCTGCCCGACTATGTGGATTTCAAGGAGATCATCGAGCCCCTGCGCCTGCTGTTCAAGGACGAGGTGCGTCAACTGGGCCGGGAACTCGGCCTGCCGGAGTATCTGGTCAGCCGCCAGCCGTTCCCCGGTCCCGGCCTTGCCATCCGGATCATCGGAGCGGTCACAAAGGAAAAAGCCGATACGCTGCGGCAGGCGGATTTTATTTTCCGGGATGAGATCGCCAGGGCCGGCGAGGCCAGGAACCTGAACCAGTACTTCGCTGTTCTCACCGACACCCGCTCTGTGGGCGTCATGGGGGACGGAAGGACGTATGACCACACGCTGGCGCTCCGGGCAGTCACGACCGATGATTTTATGACTGCCGACTGGGCCCGGATCCCCTATGAGGTCCTGGATCAGGTCTCTGTGCGGATCGTAAATGAAGTGAAAGGGATCAACCGCATTGTCTATGACATCACAAGCAAGCCCCCGGCCACGGTGGAGTGGGAATAGCTGGAAATTAAAACTCGCAGGTTCCTTTCTGAAGGGACCTGCGAGTTTTTTCGTCCTTCTCCGACTATACACGGGTCAAGCGGGTCTTTGGCCCGGAGCAGGTAGCAGAGGCGGTGGAGGCCGGCAAACAGTGGGAACAGGCAGAGAAAGGCCGCAAGCGGCCCCGACGTTCTCTTGAGCGTGGCGGGCGTTGACTTCAAAAAATTTTGATTGAACTGTTGACAAACGCATAATTGCCGCATATACATAATCATATCAAAATAATTTGATGTGAGGTGAAAACATGGGGACAGCGTATCAAGAGCAGGCAAAGGTATTCAAGGCCCTCTGTGACCCTAAGCGGCTTGCAATCCTGGAACAGTTAAGGAGCGGTGAAAAGTGTGCTTGCGTCCTACAAGAGCCATTGGATTTAACGCAGTCCGGCCTTTCCTACCACATGAAAATCCTCTGCGATTCTGGCATTGTTGTCAGTCGCCAGGAGGGTAAATGGATGCACTACCGCCTGAGTCCTGCTGGCAGGAACTATGCGGTGGAATTGCTTAAGAAGTTGACAACTCCAGACATGGAGCATGAGGGTACCTGTCCTCGTTGTGGATAGAAACGCCATCTACTTAGATGGCGTTTCTATCGGCACGATACATCAAAAATTTTTGATGTATTTTCTATCTATGGAAAGTGAGGCTTTTGTATGGGCGTGTGGGATTTCATTCAAGACCAGGTGCTTGGCATGAAATGGCTGAACGAACTTCTCGGCATTGGGCTGTCGGCACTGGGCTTGGATGTAAATGGGCGCATTGGCGGCAGCGTCCAGTTTTTTATCTACGATGTCTTGAAAATCACGGTTCTGCTCTGCGTATTGATTTTTGCAATCTCCTATATTCAAAGTTATTTTCCGCCAGAGCGAAGTAAGCGCATTTTAGGTCGTTTTCATGGGATTTGGGCGAACATCATCTCCGCTCTGCTGGGAACAGTGACCCCCTTTTGCTCCTGCTCATCTATCCCGCTGTTCATCGGTTTTACCAGTGCGGGACTTCCCTTGGGGGTGACGTTCTCCTTTTTGATTTCATCTCCGATGGTCGATTTGGGAAGTCTTGTCCTGCTAATGAGCATTTTCGGCGCAAAAGTGGCTGTTGTCTATGTGATCCTTGGGCTCGTGATTGCGGTAATCGGCGGTAGCATGATTGAAAAGTTGCGTATGGAAAAGTATGTTGAAAGTTTTGTACTTTCGGCTGGCAGCGTTGATATTGAGTCTCCTGACCTGACGATCCGGGAAAGGCTCACCTACGCAAAGGAACAAATGCTGGGTACCTTCAAGAAGGTGTTCCCCTATTGGACTGTTTCACAAGAAGAAAGAGGAAAAAAGTTGTTGCTGTGGCGGTAGTTGCACACCCGAAAAAATGGTGGAAGCAGAGGCCGCAAAAACAATCGCGGGGGTAAAAGTGCTGGGGTCTGGCTGTGCGAAGTGCCATGCGCTGGAAGATGCCACCAGAGCAGCGCTTGCGGAACTGCACATGGAAACAACCATAGACCATGTGACAGACTTCTCGCAGATCGCTACCTATGGTGTAATGACTACCCCTGCCCTTGTGGTAGATGACAAGGTCGTGTCCTATGGTAAAGTTTTGAAAAAAGACGAGGCCAAAGCCCTAATTCAGAAGGTAAGAGGATGATTTGTAGCAATCCCAGCCGGGGCCGTCAATGGTCGAGATGAACGGCGCACAAGTGCGCCGCCATTGACCGCCCCGCCCGGCCTTGCTCTGCGGTTATCAAGGCAGGCAAGCACCAGGGGTGTTTGCCCCAGCTTGTCAAAGAACGCCAGTTCTCAAAACACGAGGACTGGCGTTTTATCATTAAACGGGGCAAAAATCATGATATAGGAAGCAAAATTAGAAGCATTCCACTTCCCAATAGCAATCTTTTTGAGATTCATGGCAGCATATTTAAGCCTCACCCAAGCAGAAACCCGGGCCAGACCTCGGTGGTGCGTATACCGCATGGCGTGCTTTTCTTTTGCATCAGCAAAAACACGCTCTATGGTCTCTTTTGCAACAGTGTACAAAGGGAACATGATAAAAAACTTAATAATGGACTGCCGATCTTACACATAATACCGCCCTACCGAGACTGTGGGCGGTATTTTTGTATCCAGGCAGGGAAAGGAGGAACCATGCAACCGGGTCTGATGAAACATCAGGCCCATTTTTTATACCCAAAACAGGAGGTACTTTGTACATGGCAGATGATAAGAACATAAAAACCCCGGATATTCCGGCAACTGATACCGGGCCGGGAACCGGACAGCCGCAGGCTTCCAAAGCTGAACCGAAAAAACAGGAGCCAAAGGCCGCACCACTCCCGGAGGCAGACAAAAAACCGGAACCAGAAGCGGCTGCCCCTAATGTATCTGTTTATAACTTCTCTGAAATTATGAAAGGGAAAAAGGCAGAGGAACGGGCGGCTCATGCCCCGGAAAAATCCAGCCCGGCACCACCAGAGAAAGGGACAGTTAAGGAAACAGAAAAACCGGCGGCTCCCGGGAAATCTGAGAAAGCCCCCACAAAAGAGGTTCTAAAGGCTGACATTCCCGGCAAGGCTGAAAAAACAGCCGAAAAGCAGGAACCGCCTAAACGCCGGGGCCGTCCTCCAAAAGAAAAGGCTCAGAAAAAGGAACCAGCTCAGAAAACCGGGAAAGCTCCCGCCCCGAAGAAAACAGAAAAAGAACCCGAAGTGAAAAAGGAACCGCCGAAAAAAGAGGCTTCTAAGGGACCTGTTTCTGCCGCCCCCCCGGAAAAAGCAGCCGGAAAGACACCGGAAAAGCCCAAAGGGGCACCCCGCCGGGGAAAGGAACAGATTGTCTATATCAAGCTGGACGACCTTCATGCGTTCAAGAACCATCCTTTTGAGGTAAGGGATGATGAAGAAATGCGGGCCATGGTTTCCAGTGTCAAGGACAAGGGCGTAACCCAGCCTGCTATCGTGCGTCCCCGGGAGGACGGCGGCTATGAGGTTGTTTCCGGCCACCGCCGCCAGAAAGCCAGCGAGCTTGCCGGATATGCAAATATGCCTTGTATCGTCCGTAACCTGACGGATGATGAAGTCATTACCCAGATGGTGGAGGACAACTTAAACCAGCGTGAGGAAATCCTCCCCAGTGAGCGGGCGAAGGCACTGAAAATGCAGCTTGAGGCAATCAAGCACCAGGGCTCCCGCACTTCGGGCCAGATTGACCCAAAGGACGCTGGGAAACGCTCCAACGAGATTGTGGCCGAACGGAACAAGATGGCGGTTAAACAGGTCCAGCGGTATATCCGCCTCAATGAGCTGGTGCCGGACCTGATGAAGCTGATGGATGAGAAAAAGCTGGGATTTACCACAGCGGTAGAGCTTTCCTATATCAGCAAGAAGAACCAGAATTATATTGCGGTGGCCGTAGACAGCCAGCAGTCCTCCCCATCGCAGGCACAGGCCAAACGCATGAGGGAGCTGGACGAAAAGAAGCTGTTAAACGGCGACGTGATCGACGGCATTATGATGGAGGATAAAAAGGAGGTAGACAAAGTGATTTTGACAGGTGCAGAACTGGGGAAATATTTCGGAAAGGAAACCACCCCGAGGGAAATGAAAGACCAGATCATCAAGCTCCTTGACGACTGGAAAGGCCAGCAGAAGGCACAGGAAAAACCGGATAAAAAAGCCGAGAAGGAAAAGTAAGGCAGGCTTCGGGCCACACTGGCCCGAGGTCAAGACCCTGTGGGGCTCTGCCCCACGCCCCGAAGCTCTGGAGATATAAAATGTTATTCCCCGTCGCCAGTTATCCCTTAGCATAGCCGGGAAAATCAGTCAAGGGCATACGCCGCCGGAGGCGGTGACATACGGCACCCTTGACGGATTTCTCCCGGTTATGCTTTTACATAGTCAAGCGACGGGGATATAAATTCTCCAGATCCATCCCCCTTTCCGGGGAAAGGGGCGGAGGGGAAAGGCGAACCTTGCTGATACCCATTTTATATAAGAAGAAACGGAGGTTACTTAATGAAACGACCCTTAGCATATCTGACTGCCGCATGGAGCGGACAGCCTGAAATTGACATGGAACTGGCGGCGGGCTACTGCCGCCTTGCTTATGAGGCAGGATTTTCTCCCATCTGTCCGCTGATCTACCTTCCGCTGTTTTTAGACGATGGCGTACCCGAGGAACACAAAGCTGGGATTGACATGGCCCGGGATATGCTCCGCCGTTCCCATACGCTGATTGTCTGCGGGGAAACAGTGGATGAAGGTGTGAAAAACGACATTGCCGTCGCCGGAAGGCTTGGCATTGTGGCAACGACTTTAGAGGGAGTCCTGGCAGTAAAAGGACATGGCAGAAATGCCTGACATTAAGCTGGGAAGTCTGTTTGACGGGATCGGGGTCTTTCCCCTTGCCGCCTCCCGGTGCGGTATCCGCCCGGTGTGGGCCAGTGAAATTGAGAAAGCCCCGATTTCCATTACCAAACGGTACTTCCCGGAAATGGAGCACCTGGGGGACATTACGAAGATTGACGGCGGGAAGATTGAACCCGTCCATGTGATCACCTTCGGTTCCCCCTGCCAGAACCTTTCCTTAATCGGCAACCGCTCCGGCCTTGCCGGGGCAAAATCCAGCCTGTTCTATCAGGCGTTTCGTATCATACAGGAAATGAGGGATGCCAC
>OIWN01001650.1_pt1 | contig 16859 bp, 11 predicted proteins | sample 1587591 | NCBI WGS metagenome assembly OIWN01 (sample SAMEA3888901, study PRJEB22519) | human gut metagenome | biome: human gut; feature: human-associated habitat; material: faeces | place: Denmark | collected 2010 | reverse complement strand
GGTGTACTCCTTGCCCTCGAAGGTGACCTTGGCGGTGTAGGTCCGCACGCCGTCGGCCTCACAGGTGGCCTCGGTGGTCACCTCATTGGTAACAGCAGCGTTCACCGTCTCCACGTGGGAGGCATCATTGCCGCAAGTAAAGGTGGCAGAAGCGGTGAAGTCATCGTTCCACTTCCACACCGGCTCGCCGTAGGCGTGACCCGTGGCAGGGATAGCCAGCTTCTCCATCGTCGTCTCGGTCTTGCCCTCGGCATCGCTGAACAGCTTGCCGCAAACCTCACACTTCCAGTGGGCCTTTACACCGGCGGTCTCGCAGGTGGCAGGAACCTTCTCCACAGCGGTCAGCTGGTGGCCCACAGGGGGATCGGGCAGATCCGCCAAAGCGGCATCTACGTCGGCCTGAGAGACGTACAGAGTGGTCAGCACGTCCATAGCGGCGTCATAGGCCTTGGTCAGGCAGTTCTGCTCCAGATAGTAGGGGTTCGCCTCGATCTCGGCGTTGATGGCCGCCACACGGCGGGTCAGGGCGTCCTTGTTGGCGACCTCGTAATAGCCGGCACTTCCGCCCGTACCCATGGCATGGCCCCCACCGATATCGGAGCCGTAGGCCAGCGTGAACTGCACACGCACCACGTCGCCCTCGGACAGATAGGAATCGGCAAAGCCCACGTTGGGGAATACGTTCTTCAGGCAGTACATCCAGCCGGAGCCGCTGGTGTAGTCGAACTCACCCAGACTGGTCTCGTCCGTCCGGGTCTGGATATCGAAGCCCTTCTCCTCCAGCTTCTCCCGCAGGGCCTGAGGGATGCTGTCGCCGGTGGGATCAATGTCCGCCAGCGCATCGCCCTGGATGTGGGACAGATAGAAGCCGCTCTCCAGAGAGCCGGTGTTGTCGTAAGTGAAGCCCTTCTCCTCCAACAGACGGGCCAGCGCCTGAGCGGCGTTCTCACCCTCGATGATGTCCACATAGCAGGGCTCGATGATGTAGCCGCCGCCCAGAGAGAGGGCCTCCACGGTGAACACAGCCTTGCCCACCACATCACCGGGTTCGGCCTTCACATAGGTGATGGTATAGGTTACAGAGGACTTGTGGGCCTTGACAACGACGGTGTTGATGCCCTCCTTGGTAAAGTGCAGGGTATAGCTGGTCTTGGTGTCATCGTCCCAATTGACGGACACCGGATCACCGTTGAGGAGCACCGTTACCTCATTGGCGGGCAGCTTCTTGCCGTCGCCGTCCTTGGCAAAGACGTCGAAGGTCATGCGGGAATTGCGCTGGGTGATGCCATCCTCCAGCGTGGTCTCCAGCGTGACGATGTCCTCACGCACCGTCACTGTGAAGGTGGCGGTGAGCTGACCGAAGGTCACGGTGATGGTCTGCTGACCCACGGTCTCCAGCAGAGTGGGGGAGAGGGTGTACTGGTCAGAGGTCAGGGCAGAGGTGCCGCGCTTGGTGACAGCCTGCACCACCAGACCGGCGGCTTCCAGTGTGTCGCCCTCGGTATAAACGGTTTTCTTGGGCAGAGTCTTGACCTGAATGGCAGTGACCAGAGGCAGCTCCACATTCACGGCCTGATCCTCACTGCCCACCACGGCCAGGGTACCCTTAGCGGGCAGATAGCCCTCCTTGGTGACTACATAGCTCCACTCGCCGCTGGCCAGCGTGCGGGTGGCGGAGGCAGCGGTGGCGTTGATGGTGACGGTATCGTTGCTGCTGTTGGTCAACTGGATGGTGCAGCTGTCGATGGCGTTTCCGGAGTCATCCTTCACGGAGAAGGTGACGTCCGCCGTATTGGGCTTGACCACAGGGATGGTGATATCCGGCAGGGCGCCCAGCGCAAAGCTGCTGTAGCTGCCGATATAGGGAACGTTGGTGGAGAGATCGGGCAGGGAATTGCGGTGAGAGCCGATATCCTTGCCGTTGCCGTGAAAGTTGAGAACGCCGTCCGTCAGGACATAGGGCTCATCAGCATCCCAGTCGGCGGGGATCTTTACCTCCACGGTGCGGCAGCTGTCGCCGTCCGCCCGGTCGAAGAGGTGACGCTGGGAGAAGTTCTTATAGCCGGTGACGGTATCATCGCTGCCGGGATCGGTGTAAGAGACGTAGGCGTAGAGGTTATACAGGTTCGCCATGGTGTTGGCGGGGTGATACACGCCGGTGAGCTGCACGGTGACGGTGTCGCCGGGCAGGATATCACGGGTGGGGTCGGTCTTGTTGGTGATGACTACCCCGGCCTTCTTCGCGGTGATGACCTGATAGGTGTCGGCGCCATCCTTGCTGATCTTGACGATGTTTTTGCCCTCGGTGAGAGTCAGAGTCACGTCGCCGCCCTTGGTGGTCACGCCGTCGGTGCCGAAGCCGCCGGTGTAGGTCATGGCCGTCTCGGTGAACGTGGGGCGCAGCAGGGTAACGGTGCTGCCGGCGGCGGGCCGGAAGGTGTACTGGCAGCCGCTATGATTGGTGTAGTACAGCACGTCTGCCTCGGCATCCAGCTTGTTACCGGCGACCTTCCGGTCACCGTTGTTGATGGTCATGTTGGCATCCGGGCCGTTGGCGGCGTTCTCGCCTACCTCCACCACCACCACGCCGGTGTTCTCCGGCCAGATGGCGCCAAAGGTCTTGTTCTTGTTGATGGACCAGCCGGAATCCGCTACATACATGGCGTCATAGGTCACCAGAACAATGGCCGTACCGGCGCTGTTGGCGGTGATGCGGCCGCTGTCATCCACGCTGACCACATTGGTGCCGTCCACATCCAGTGCCGTGTAGTGGAATACAGGCTCCAGCGTAGAGCCTTTCATGCCGGTGTTGCTGTTGTTGGCGATCTGGAACATACGCAGGGGGCGCAGCTGCTTCATGCCGCCCACGGTCAGGGCGACGCTGCCGGTGTAGTCCACACCGTTGAGGCGGATATCCGCTGCGTCACTTTTCTCGTCCCGGAGGATGGCCTTGGGATCGCCGGTCATGGTTTTCGTCAGGTCATAACGGCTGGTGCTGCCGTCGAACTTGAACATACTGGTGTTAGTGACAAGCCCATCGCCGGTGGCCCGGTAGATGTAGCTGCTGCCGGCTACCAGCCGGAAGGTGTAGACATCGCTGTCATCGCCGGTGAGGTCGGCGCTGGCGGCAACGAGAGCGCCCTGCCCATAGGTGGTGGAGGGAATGCCGGTCATAACGACATGAGCGCCCTTGGGGACCACGAAGTCGGTGTTTACGATCTGGGTCGGGGTGGCGCTCCACAAGGCGGCGCCTGAGGCAGTCTTCAGCGTCTGGCTGGCAGGCTGAGTGGCCTGATAGCCCTCTGCCGCTTTGGCTTCGGAGGGCTGGATGGACCAGGTGTAGGTGCCGGGAACCATGAGGTAGGGATAGCCCACATAGCTGGCGAACTGATGGGGCTTGCCGGGAGTCATGACGGTGCCGTCGGCGGCCTTGACCTCGGTGGTGAAGTCGTCTGCCGTCCAGCCGCTCTTGACGGCATAGACATAGACCAGATACAGCTCGAAGGTCTGCTCACCGGTACCCTCGGTGACGGTGAGGGTGCCTGTGCCAAGGAGATATTCGCTGCCCCGCACAGTGTCCCGTGCCTCATAGGTATAGACGCCGGGGGCCGTCAGAAACTCATATACGGCGTAGCTGCCGCTGGTGTCTGCGGGGATGGATACGGGCTGGCCCGCAGCATCCTTCAGGGTCAGGGTCATGCCGGTACCCCGGCCCTTGGAGGTGGTGATCTTCACCTGGCGCATCCCCTCCGGAACGTTGACCGTCACGGGAGCCACGGCGCTGGTGACACTGGTGGGCTTGTTGCCCGCCACGGTGTTGGTGACCACCACACGGTACCAGAAGCTGCCCGGTGCCTCGGTGGAGGGGGTGTAGCTGCTCTGGGTGGCGTCGGTGATGTCCTCGAAGCCGTCGGCGGCGGAGGTGGTGCTCACCTGCCACTGATAGCTCAGGGTGCCGCTGCCGGTGGCCTGCACCGCCAGAGCATTGGCCTTATCGCCGCAGGTGTAGGTGACAGCCACCGTGGACAGATCCGCCGTCAGAACGGGAGCCGGGGCGGCGGGAGAGTCGTCCTTCTCCACGAACTCCAGAATATAGGCGGTGTTGGTGGTGGCATAGTTGCTGGTCTTGACCAGAGACAGATTCCTCTCGTAGCCGCTGGTACGGGTCTCGATGGTATAGGGGGCGGAGGAGCCCACCTGATCCGCCGACCAGTAATCCACCGGGGCGGGCCAATCATTCAGACCGTCCTCCTGGGTGTAGCCGCTGCCGGAGCTGCCGGCCTTATCCAGATAGACGGTGCCGTAGAGCTGGACCGTCTTGGTCCCGGCGGGGACGTAGACCTTGTAGTGGGGGATATCCTCCCACGCAAAGGTCAGATAGTCTACAAATTCGTACTCCAGCGCATCGCTGCTGCCCACCAGAGTGATCTTCTCGGGCTTTGCATTGGCGGCGGCCTAGGCCGAGACCGGCAGGACGCTCACCAGCATCAGCAGGGACAGCATCAGCGCAAGGAGCTTCTTTCCGTGCGACGTGATCTTTGTCTGCATTTCGTTTCTCCTTTTCTCAAATATGTCGTGGTGTCAGTCGGGATCGGCGGCCCTGCGTGCAGGCCGCAGCCCTCACCTCCTCTCCGGTGAGTTTTTCTCGTCTGCCGTACAGTCCCCTTGGGTCGGGGGCGGCTTTTGCGGATGGCACAAAGCAAAAGCGTCCGTGCCGCCGGTTCGGCAGCACGGACGCATAAAAGGGCGTTCTCTTTGTGCAGGCAGTCCCGGTGTAGGCAGGTACCGCAGCGGACGACCCGGTGTATCTGACTTATCCGTCCCGTCGGACTTGCCGCCGGGAGGGCTTCACAGTGACCCACTCGCAGGGATTTGCACCCTATTCCACCTGTCCCCTCACAGGGACTGGATCGTCTGCTGAGAAAGAAACGGAGTCCAGTTCAATGGCTGGAACGTTATCCTCCTCATCATAACACAAGGGCGACCGTTTTGCAATATCACACCGAAAAATCATTTGCCGGAAAATGCCGGCCACTGCCGGAGAAACCCGAACCCCGCCCGGCAGAAAAAATTCCCCGGACAGTGTCCTGTCCGGGGAATGCTTCGGTGCGATAGACTCGGTTTTACTCGATGGAGATGGTGTAGTAGTACACCGGCTGACCGCCGCTGAGGAGGGAGATCTCCGTCTCCGGGCAGGCCTCGGTGAACAGGGCCTGCGCCGCCTCGGCCTCCTCCTGCGATACGCCCTCGCCGTAGAACAGGGTGACGAAGGCCGCCTCCCGCTCCGCCGCCAGCGCCGCCAGTCGGGTCAGCAGGGAGGTGATGTCCCGCTCCGTGCCGAAGAGCTTGCCGTCCAGCAGGGCCAGATAGTCGCCCTCGTTGATGGCGAAGCCGTCGAAGTCGGAGTTGCGGGCGGCATAGGTGATCTGGGCCGTGGTGACAGCGGCGGCCGCCTCGGTCATGGCCGCAAGAATAGCCTGTGGATCCTCCTCCGCCGTGTCCACGCTCATCATGGCGCTGATGCCCTGAGGGATGCTGTGGGTGGGTACCACGATGACCTGCTTCTCTGTCAGCCCCACGCACTGCTGGGCCGCCATGACGATGTTCTTGTTGTTGGGCAGCACGAACACGATCTCGCTGGGGGTGTGGTTCACCTCCCGCAGAATGGCCTCCGTAGAGGGGTTCATGGTCTGGCCGCCGGATACCACCCGGTCCACGCCCAGATCTCGGAAGGCCGCCGCCAGTCCGTCTCCGGCGCATACCGCCAGAAAGCCGTAGCGCTTCTCGGCGGGGACCTCCGCCTGCTCGGCCTGCTCCAGCTCCGCCTCGATGGCGTCCAGATCGTCGGTGCTCTGGGCCTTGCGGCCCGCTGCCAGATCGGCGGCCTGGGTCCGCATATTCTCGATCTTGGCCAACTCCAGCGTACCGTATCGCTGGGCCGCCGTCAGGGCCTCGCCGGGGGTGTCGGTGTGAACATGGACCTTGAAGGATTCGTCGTCCTCGCCGATGACCAGACTGTCACCGATGCTGTCCAGATAGGCCCGGAAGGGGGCCAGATCCACGTTGGGATCGTTCTTGCGGACGATGAACACGGTGTCGAAGGCGAAGGTGATGTCCTCGTCTCCGATGGCGGCAAAGTCCGCCTTGTCGTGCTCCGGCTCCTCCTCCACCTCCGGCATGGGCTCGCCCCGCAGACTGCTGAGCATCCCCTCCAGAATGATGAGGTAGCCCTTGCCGCCGGCGTCCACCACCCCGGCTTTTTTCAGCACCGGATTCATCTCCGTGGTCTCGGCCAGCGTCTCATAGCCCGTGGCAATGGCTTCCGCCAGCACATATTCGGCGCAGTTCTGCTCCTGTGCCGCCTCCTCAGCTCTGGCCGCCGCCAGACGGGATACCGTCAGCACCGTACCCTCGGCGGGCTTCATCACGGCGCCGTAGGCCGTGGTCACGCCCTCGGACATGGCCGCCGCCAGCTGTACGCCGTCCATCTCCTCCAGCCCCTTGGCGGACTTGGAGAGCCCCCGGAACAGCAGGGACAGGATAACGCCGGAGTTTCCGCGGGCGCCCCGCAGCAGGGCGCTGGCGGTGATCTTGGCGGCCTCGCCCACCGTGGTGGGCTCGCACTTTTTCAGCTCCGCCGCAGCGGTCTGGATGGTAAGGCTCATATTGGTGCCGGTATCGCCGTCCGGCACGGGGAATACGTTCAGGTCGTTGATGGCCTGCTTTTCACGGGTGATACAGGCGGCGCCGAAGGCGACCATCTGCTTGAAGGCGCCGCCGCTGATTTTTTCTGTCATGCTCTTGCTTCTCCTCCTACCGACGTTCATCACACGGTGATGGAGTCCACAAAGACATTCACTTCACGGACCTCCACGCCGGTATTTTTGGTGACCACATATTTGACCTCGCCCATAATGGAGCGGCATACCGTGGCGATATTCACACCGTTCTCCACGATGATGTGCAGCTCGATGGACACCGTGCCGTCCTCGTTATAGGTGACCTTTACGCCCTTGCTCATGGCTTCCCGACGCAGCAGATGGACCAAGCCGTCCGTCATGCTGCGGTAGGCCATGCCCTTGACGCCGAAGCAGTTGGTAGCGGCGGCGCCGGTGATGCTGGTGAATACGGCGCTGCTGATACTGATCTCGCCCCGCTGGGACTGGACCTTAATCATAGTATTCTTCCTTTCCGTTCAGGATAAAGGGCAGACTGCCCGATGGTACGATTGATACTAATACAAGGCATTATATCGCATTTATCCGCAGATAACAAGGGGAAATTGCAAAAGAGGGCATCATGGCGTACATATTCCGCTTCCTTCGGCGCAAACTATGGGCGTTTCCATTTTATGACGCAGGAGGTAGCGCAAGCTATGGTGAAAGATTTCATCGACACAAATGAGTTCACACGGGAGCAGCTGGTGGATATGATCGAGCTGAGCCTTGCCATCAAGCGGGCCATCCGCAGCGGGTACTATCCGCCCCTGATGCAGGACATGACACTGGGCATGATCTTCCAGCAGTCCTCCACCCGTACCCGTGTCTCCTTCGAGACAGCCATGAGCCAGATGGGCGGCCATGCCCAGTATCTGGGGCCGGGAATGATCCAGCTGGGAGGCCACGAGACCATCGGGGATACCGGCAAGGTGCTGTCCCGTCTGGTGGATGTGGTGATGGCCCGTGTCATCGAGCACCGGACCATCGTGGAGCTGGCCCAGTCCTGCACCGTCCCGGTACTCAACGGAATGTCTGACTACAACCACCCCACTCAGGAGATCGGGGATATGTGTACCATCTTCGAGCATCTGCCCCAGGGCAAGCGCCTGAAGGACGTGAAGGTGGTGTTCGTGGGGGACGGCACGCAGGTCTGCGCCTCGCTGGGCTTCATCACCACCAAGCTGGGGATGCACTTCGTCCACTACGGCCCGGCGGGCCACCAGCTGACGGAGAAGCATCAGACCATTTTAGAGCGCAACTGCCAGCTCTCCGGCGGCAGCTGGCTGGTGACGGATGACCGCTCCGCCGTCCGGGACGCCGATTTCATCTACACCGACGTGTGGTACGGCCTGTACGAAAATGAGATGCCCAAGGAGGAGCGGGTGCAGGTATTCCACGACTATCAGGTGAACCGGGAGCTGATGGCGCTGGGGGCCATCGGCTGCAAGTTCCTCCACTGCCTGCCAGCCACCCGTGGCGAGGACGTGACGGACGAGGTGGCGGACTCCGCCTCCTCCCTGTGCTGGGAGCAGGCCGGCAACCGCCTGACGGCCATGCGGGGCCTGCTGGTCTACTTCACCCGCTGCCGCCCGGAGCACACGGAGCTGGAGATCGCCGCCGCACGGGACACACTGGAGCGGTTTCTGCAGGACCGCATCTACTGCTGACGGCCTATGGAAAACCGCAGAAAATTCCGCTTGGCGGATGTGATCCTGTCCGTCATTTGCGTGGTATTCGTGGCGGAGGCGGCGGCGCCGGTGGCCTCCATCGGCAACAGCCAGTACTTCTGGTGGCTGTTCATGATCGCAGCGTTCCTGCTGCCCTACGGCCTCATCGCCTCGGAGCTGGGGACGGCCTTTCCCGGCGACGGCGGCCTGTACGACTGGATCCAGACCGCCTATCCCGGCACCCGCTGGGGCGCACGGGCCTCGTGGTACTACTGGATCAATTTCCCACTGTGGATGGCGTCTCTGGCGGTGGTATGCCCGGAGCTGCTGGAGGTGATCTTCGGCGGGCGCATCGACCCGGTGTGGTCGCTGGTGATCCAGCTGGCCTTCATCTGGATCGTCACATGGATCGCCGCCTATCCGGTGTGCGACAGCATCCTGATCCTGAACCTCAGTGCCGCCATCAAGATCCTGCTGGCGCTGACGGTGGGCGTGCTGGGCATCGTGTACGTGTCGAAAAACGGCTTCGTCAACAGCATGGAGGCCCGGACCTTCCTGCCGTCCTTCGATCTGAACAGCCTGTCCTATATCTCCGTCATTCTCTTTAACTTTCTGGGCTTCGAGGTGGTCTGCACCTACGCCGACAATATGCAGGAGCCCCGGCGGCAGATCCCACAGGCCATCGTCACCGGTGGCATCGTCATCGCCGCCATCTACCTGTTCTCCGCCTTCGGCATCGGCGCCGCCGTGCCGGTGCGGGACATCAGCCCGGATTCCGGCCTCATCGATGCCGTGTCCCTGATGACCGGCGGGGCCGGCGGTACGCTGGTGCGGGTGGTGGCCCTCTTGTTTTTGGTGACGCTCTTCGGTAATATGATCTCATGGTCCATGGGCGTCAACTCCACCGCCGCCTACGCCGCCGACCGGGGCGATATGCCGGCGGTGTTCGCCCGGCGCTGGAAGCGCAACGATATGCCCGTGGGTTCCGCCGTCACCAGCGGCATCGTGGCCTCTGCCGTGTGCCTGCTGGGGGCGGTGATGGAGCGGCTCAGCCCTGACTCGTCCCTGTTCTGGAGCTTCTTCGCCTTGAATCTGGTGATGCTGCTGCTGAGCTATCTGCCGGTGTTTCCGGCGTTTCTGACCCTGCGGCGGAAATTCCCGGACCGGGAGCGCCCCTTCCGGGTGCCGGGCCGCAGCGGCTTTCTGAAGTGGCTGGCCTATGTGCCTATGGCCCTGATCATTCTATCCATCATCTTTACCGCCGTGCCGCTGTCGTGGGATCGGGAGACGCTCACCGGCGTGCTGCCCATCACCGTCGGTTCCGTGCTGAGCGTGCTGCTGGGCGAGGTGCTCATAGCGGCCCGGCGGCCCCAACACTGATTGCAGGAGGACGCATTATATGGCAAAACGTATCATCGGCTCTACTCCCAAGGCGGACGGCTACCGGATGCCTGCGGAATTTGAACCCCAGGACGGGGTGTGGATGCTCTGGCCGGAGCGCAATGACAACTGGCGCAGCGGGGCCAAGCCTGCACAGGAGACCTTCTGTCAGGTGGCTCGTGCCATTGCCCGGTTTGAAAAGGTCACCATGTGCGTCAGCGCCGGACAGTATCAGAATGCACGGGCCCGCCTTCCGGAGGAGATCAGGGTGGTGGAGGTGTCCTCCAACGACGCATGGGTCCGGGACTGCGGCCCCACCTTTCTGGTAAACGGTCAGGGCGGCCTGCGGGCGGTGGACTGGACCTTCAACGCATGGGGCGGCCTGTACGACGGCCTGTACTTCCCGTGGGACAGGGACGATCAGGTAGCGCAGAAGATCTGTGAGATGGCGGACGTGGACTCCTACCGCACCGAGGGCTTCGTGCTGGAGGGCGGCTCCATCCATGTGGACGGCGAGGGTACCGTGCTGACCACGGAGATGTGCCTGCTGTCCCCCGGCCGGAATCCCGATCTGTCCAGGGCGGAGATCGGGGAGAAGCTGTGCCAGTATCTGGGCTGCGAGAAGGTGCTGTGGCTCCGGGATGGCATCGACCCCGACGAGACCAACGGCCATATCGACGATGTGGCCTGCTTCGTGGCGCCGGGGGAGGTGGCCTGTATTTGGACGGAGGACAAGGACAACCCCTTCTATCAGGCGGCGCAGGATGCCTACCGCACCCTGTCTCAGGCCACCGACGCCAAGGGTCGGCGGCTGAAGGTGCATAAGCTGTGCCTGACCCGTGAGCCCTGCCGGCTGGAGGGCGCCGAGACCATCGACGCCGTGGAGGGTACCGTCCCCCGTGAAAACGGCGAGGTGAGTATTGCTTCGTATATGAATTTTCTCATTGTCAACGGCGGTGTGATCCTGCCCCAGTACGGCGACGAGAACGATGCGCTGGCGGTGCGTCAGGTGCAGGAGATGTTCCCGGACCGTGAGGTGGTGGGCGTGCAGACCCGTGAGGTGGCCTTCGGCGGTGGCAATATCCATTGCATCACCCAGCAGCAGCCCCGCCCCTGAGGAGCAAAGCTGAAGCAGGGGAGCAACCGAATCACGACTGAAACAAAGAAATGACCTGCAAAAAGGAACGTGCCATGGCACGTTCCTTTTTGCGTGGGGGGGGGACATGGGAGAAGCTTTTCTCTGCGGTGGATGGCTTTTTCATCTTGTCTCCGACGGCCCACTTTTCCCGACGGTAGTTCCCTTTTTTCCTCCGGCGGGTGACTTTCTGCTGCTATTGGCAGAAAGTCACCCGTCAGAGACAGGAAAAGAAAAACTATTGGGAAAAGTATGCCGCCGGAGACACGTTTTCTATCCAAAGCCCGGCTATTAGCCAAAAACCACCCGCCGGAGGCAAAAAGCCCACAAAAAAACAGGCGGGTGATCCTCACCCGCCTGTTTCTCACAAGCTCGCTCAGTTGAACAGCTTGGCAATGGAGATCTCCTGATAGATGCGCTCGATGGCCTCGGCAAACATGGGGGCCACAGACAGATACTTGATCTTGCTGCACCCCTCGCCCATGGACTCCGGAATGGTGTTCAGCAGCGCCAGCTCCTCGATGTTGCTGGCCTCCAGTCGCTCCAGAGCGGGGCCGGACAGCACACCGTGGCTGGCGCAGGCGAACACGCGGTTGGCGCCGCCCACCTCCACGATGGCCTTGGCGGCGTTGCAGAGGGAACCGGCGGTATCCACCATGTCGTCAAAGAGGATGCAGTCCTTACCGGCCACGTCGCCGATGACGTTCATCACCTCGCACTGGTTGGCCTTCTGGCGGCGCTTATCCACGATGGCAAGGTTCATATGCAGCTTCTGGGCGAAGGTCCGGGCACGGGCCACGGAACCCACATCCGGGGACACCACCACCATATCCTCGGCCTTGGAGCCGAACTTCTTGGCATAGTAGTCCACGAAAACCGGGTTGCCCAGCAGGTTGTCCACAGGGATATCAAAGAAGCCCTGAATCTGGCTGGCGTGGAGGTCCATGGTCAGCACACGGTCCGCTCCGGCGGCGGTGAGCATATTGGCCACCAGCTTGGCGGAGATGGGATCACGGCTCTTGGCCTTGCGATCCTGACGGGCATAGCCGAAGTAGGGGATCACAGCGGTGACACGGCCGGCGGAGGCCCGCTTGCAGGCGTCGATCATAATGAGCAGCTCCATGAGACTGTCGTTGACGGGCTTGCAGGTGGAGTTGATGAGGAACACATCGCTGCCTCGGACGGACTCATACAGGGAGACAGAGGCCTCGCCGTCAGCGAACGACTTGACCTCGGCCTCACCCAGCTTGGTGCCGATAAGCTTGCAGATCTCCTCCGCCAGCGCCGGATTGGAGTTGCCGGTGAAGAGCTTGATGTCCTTGCCATGAGAAATCATTGTTTTACACACTCGCTTTCTATCATATTCCAAAAATTTCTCTCTCTTGGTGCAGATGTATATTGAGACGACTGCCGTCGTAACTCACGTTATTTCTTCCACGTTTTCCGCAGCCGGTCCGCCCAGCCCCGGATGTTGGTCTGGCGCTGACGGGCGATGGCCAGAGCGCCCTCCGGCACGTCGTCGGTAACGGTGGACCCGGCGGCGGTGTAGGCCCGGTCCGCCACGGTGACGGGGGCGATGAGGTTGGTGTTGCAGCCCAGAAACACGTCGTCGCCAATGGTGCAGCGGTGCTTTTTGTGGCCGTCATAGTTGGTGGTGACGGTGCCGCAGCCGAAGTTTACCCGCTGTCCCACGTCGCTGTCGCCCACATAGGTCAGATGGCTGATCTTGGTGCCGTCTCCGATGACGGAGTTCTTCACCTCCACGAAGTCTCCCACCCGGCAGTGGTCACCGATACAGCAGTTGGGCCGGACATAGGTGAAGGGCCCCACGGTGGTGTGGCTGCCGATGGTGCTCTCATTGACCTGCGAGGCATTGATGGTGGTGTCCTTTCCCACGATGCAGTCCCGCACCATGGCGTTGGGGCCGATCTCGCAGCCGGAGCCGATGGCGGTATGGCCCCGGAGGATGGTACCCGGCAGCAGGGTCACGCCGGGAGCGATGGAGCAGCGGGGATCGATATAGGTGGTGGCGGGGTCTACGACGGTGACGCCCGTCATGCGCCGCAGCAGCAGCTCACGGGCATACGGCATGGCGGCACTGAGCGCCGCCTCATCCGCCACCGGGCGGAATACCGGCGGCAGCGTCTGCGTCTGCCACAAACTGCGGATGCCGCAGGCCTCCGCCGGGCAGTCCGCCAGAGGGATGCCGCTCTCCAGACGGGCCTTCAGCGTCCCGACCTCGGCGGCGTATACGCTGCGGCTGTCCTCCGGGCCGTACACCGGCACCACGGGGCCGGGGACTACGATGACCTCACCCTCTGCATCGGCCAGCGCCTCCTGAGCGGAGGCGAACAGCCGGGTGTCGAAGCCCTCCATGACCTCCCGTACCTCGTCCTGCCACGCCTCGTCACACACAATAAAAAACCGCTGAGCGCCGCAGACCGTCAACTCCTGTGCCACCCAGGTCAGTACCGGGCAAAACAGGATCGGCCGCAGCATCAGCGGTTTGTCACAGGGGGCGCAGCCGCCCTTCAGATCCAAAAATACCACACTACGATCCATGGGAATCCTCCCCCTCTCTGCATACTGCCTCTATTATAACAGACTTTACAAAGAAATCCAGTATTTTCACATATTTTCCCGGCAATAATTTTTCTCAGGGCAGGAAATCTCTCCCATGGAGGAGAGGGAGCCGCAAAAAGCGACGGTTTTTGCGGTGAAGCGAAGGAAAATTTTATATTTTTAAGAAAAAATATGTGGATTCTGCAAGTTATAGTTGCATTTTTTTGCGGATTGCATTACAATACATGAATCGATGAAACGATGCGCCCGCAGGGGCGGGAAGGGAGGGAGCGGCTCCGTGCTGAATATCGTATTGGTGGAGCCGGAGATCCCCCAGAACTGCGGCAATATCGCCCGCACCTGCGCCGCTACCGGCAGCCGCCTGCACCTGATCCGCCCGCTGGGCTTTGATATCTCCGACCGGGCCGTGAAGCGGGCGGGGTTGGACTACTGGCATCTGGTGCAGGTGCAGGACTACGAGAGCCTGCCGGACCTCTTTGCCCAACACCCGGAGGCGGGGGAGGAACTGTGGCTGGCCACCACCAAGGCCCCGCAGGACTATACGCAGGCCCGCTTCACGCCGGACAGTTGGCTCTTCTTCGGCAAGGAGACGGCGGGGCTGCCGGAGTGGTTCCGCACGGCCCACCGGGAGCGCTGCATCCGTCTGCCCATGCGGCGGGAGGCCCGCAGCCTGAATCTCAGCAACTCCGTGGCCATCCTCACCTACGAGGCCCTGCGCCAAAACGGCTTCCCCGGCCTTACCGGCACGGGGGAGATGGCGGAATAAGTACTATTTTTCATAAAGGAGTCTACCGATATGAACTACAATAAAAAGACCATCATGGATGTAGACGTGGCGGGAAAGAAGATCCTGCTGCGCTGTGACTTCAACGTCCCGCAGGATAAGGCCACCGGTGCCATCACCAGCGACAAGCGCATCGTGGCGGCCCTGCCCACCATCCGGTATCTGCTGGAGCGTGGGGCGGCGGTCATCGCCTGCTCCCATTTAGGCAAGCCCAAGGGCCAGTGGAAGGAGAGCCTGACGCTGGCTCCCGTGGCGGAGCGGCTGAGCCGGCTGCTGGGTCAGGAGGTCATCTTCGCCAAGGACATCGTGGGTGAGGACGCCAAGAGCAAGGCGGCGGCCCTGCAGGGCGGCCAGATCATGCTGCTGGAGAATCTGCGCTTCGATCCCCGTGAGGAGAAGAACGACCCCTCCTTCGCCAAGGAGCTGGCCTCCATGGCGGAGCTGTACGTCTCCGACGCTTTCGGCACCGTACACCGGGCCCACGCCTCCACCGCCGGTGTGGCGGCCTTCCTGCCCGCCGTCTCCGGCCTGCTGGTGGCCCGTGAGCTGGAGATCATGGGCGGTGCATTGGATAACCCCAAGCGTCCCTTCGTGGCGGTGCTGGGCGGTGCCAAAGTCTCCGACAAGATCAATGTCATCAACAATCTGCTGGATAAGGCTGACACCGTCATCATCGGCGGCGGCATGGCCTATACCTTCGCCAAGGCGCAGGGCGGCTCCATCGGCAAGAGCCTGTGCGAGGACGATAAGCTGGACTACGCCCGCCAGATGATCGCCAAGGCGCAGGAGAAGGGCGTGAAGCTGCTGCTGCCCACGGACACCGTGGCCGCCACGGAGTTCGCCGCCGATGCCGAGAGCCTTGTGGTCCCCACCGACGCCATCCCCGACGACATGGAGGGTCTGGACATCGGCCCGGAGACGGTGCAGCTGTTCTGCAACGCCGTCCGTGGCGCTGGCACCGTGGTGTGGAACGGCCCCATGGGCGTGTTCGAGTTCGAGAAGTTCGCCGCCGGCACCCGTGCCATGGCGCAGGCGCTGGCCGACAGCGGCGCCGTGACCATCGTGGGCGGCGGTGACAGTGCGGCGGCCGTGGAGCAGATGGGCTTTGCCGACAGGATCACCCACATCTCCACCGGCGGCGGCGCCTCTCTGGAATTTCTGGAGGGCAAGGAGCTGCCGGGCGTGGCGTGCCTGCTGGATAAGTAAACACAGAGCGTTGTGTGTTCTATGATATATAGGGAAAGATATGTAAAGAAAGAGGAGCAAGAGAAATTATGAATCGCAGATACCGCAAGACCATTATCGCCGGCAACTGGAAGATGAATAAGACTGCCAGCGAGACTAAGAAATTTGCCGAGGAGCTGAAGGCCATCCTGCCCAAGGCCAAGTGGTGCGACGTGGTGGTGTGCGTCCCCACCGTGAATATCCCCGCCGCCATGAAGGCCTTCAAGGACGTTCGGGTGTCCGTGGGCGCTCAGAATGTATTTTATGAGAAGTCCGGTGCCTACACCGGCGAGGTGTCCGCCGATATGCTGAAGGATCTGGGCGTCAAGTACGTCATCATCGGCCACTCCGAACGGCGGCAGTACTTCGGCGAGACTGACTTCACCGTCAATAAGAAGGTGCTGGCGGCGCTGGAGGCGGGCCTGCATCCCATCATCTGCGTGGGCGAGAGCCTGGAGCAGCGGGAGCTGGGCATCACCATGGAGCTCATCGCTCTGCAGGTGAAGTCCGCTCTGGCCGGCGTACCGGCGGAAAAGGTCCGCAAGTGCGTCATCGCCTATGAGCCCATCTGGGCTATCGGCACCGGCAAGACCGCTACCGCCGAGCAGGCGGCGGAGGTCTGCACTTTCATCCGCACCACCGTGCGCCACCTGTACGGCGCCCGCATCGCCCGCTCCGTCACCGTGCAGTACGGCGGCTCCATGAAACCCGCCAACGCAGCGGAGCTGCTGAGCCAGCCGGATATCGACGGCGGCCTCATCGGCGGGGCTTCCCTGAAAGCGGCGGACTTTGTGGAGATCGTCAACGCCGCCAATCAGGAATAAGCCTGCGGGAGGAACTGCTATGGGTAAAACGCCTACTACTCTCATCATCATGGACGGCTTCGGCCTGACCCGGCCCGGCCCCGGCAACGCCGTCAGTCTGGCCAATACCCCGGTGCTGGACCGCCTGTGGGCGGATTATGCTCACACCACCCTGTCCGCCAGCGGACTGGACGTGGGCCTGCCGGAGGGGCAGATGGGCAACAGTGAGGTAGGCCACACCAACATCGGCGGCGGCCGGGTGGTGTTTCAGGATCTGCCCCGCATCAGCCGTGCCATCGAGGACGGCACGTTCTTTGCCAACGAAGCCTATAACAAGGCGGTGGATGACTGCCTGCAAAAGGGGACCCGGCTGCACCTGTGCGGCCTGTTGTCCGACGGCGGCGTCCACTCCCATATTCAGCATCTGTACGCCCTGCTGGAGCTGGCCCGCCGCAAGGGGCTGGACCGGGTGTATATCCACGCCTTTCTGGACGGACGAGACGTGTCCCCCACCAGCGGCAAGGGCTTTGTGGCGGACTGCGCCGAGACCTGCCGCCGTCTGGG
>OIWN01001638.1_pt1 | contig 17009 bp, 17 predicted proteins | sample 1587591 | NCBI WGS metagenome assembly OIWN01 (sample SAMEA3888901, study PRJEB22519) | human gut metagenome | biome: human gut; feature: human-associated habitat; material: faeces | place: Denmark | collected 2010 | reverse complement strand
AGGCGTTCCCATGAGCGTGGAGCTGGGACCGGGTCTGATCGGAAGCATTTATGACGGAATCCAGAGACCCCTGGATGACATTATGAAGGTGACGGGAGGCAACCTGTTAAACAGAGGTGTGGAGGTGCCCTCCCTGAAGCGGGACAGAAAATGGGAGTTTCAGCCATCCGCGTCGGTGGGAGCCGCGGTGACCGGAGGAGATATTTTAGGCTCTGTCCAGGAGACGGCGGTGGTGAACCATAAGATTATGGTTCCGCCGGGCATGAAGGGAACGCTGACGGCCCTGTATCCGGGAGAACATACGGTGGAGGAGACGGTGGCCGTCATCACCGACGAAAAGGGAGAGGAGCACCCGGTGAGCCTGATGCAGAGATGGCCGGTGCGCAGAGGCCGTCCCTACCAGAAAAAGCTGTCTCCCCAGATGCCGCTGGTGACGGGGCAGAGAGTGATCGACACCCTGTTTCCCATCGCGAAGGGCGGTGTGGCCGCAGTGCCAGGCCCCTTCGGATCGGGAAAGACGGTGGTGCAGCACCAGCTGGCCAAATGGGCGGACGTGGATATTGTGGTATACATTGGCTGCGGGGAGCGCGGCAACGAAATGACCGATGTGCTCCGGGAATTTCCGGAGCTGACGGACCCGCGTACGGGCCGCAGCCTGATGGAGCGCACCGTATTGATTGCCAACACTTCGGACATGCCGGTGGCGGCTCGTGAAGCCAGTGTGTACACCGGCATTACCATTGCGGAGTATTTCCGGGATATGGGCTATGACGTGGCCGTCATTGCCGACTCCACTTCCCGTTGGGCCGAAGCGCTGCGGGAGATGTCCGGGCGGCTGGAAGAAATGCCCGGTGAGGAGGGCTATCCCGCCTATCTCGCTTCCCGGCTGGCCCAGTTTTATGAGCGGGCTGGTGTGGTGGAAACGTTGGGCAGCGGCACGCGCCGGGGAAGCCTGACTGCTGTGGGGGCTGTGTCGCCGCCGGGGGGAGACCTGAGCGAGCCGGTGGCGCAGGGGACGATGCGCATTGTGAAGGTATTCTGGGCGCTGGATGCGCAGCTGGCGTACCGCCGGCACTTTCCGGCGATTAATTGGCTCAACTCCTACTCACTCTACCGCACGTCGCTCTCGTCCTGGTATCGGAAGAACATGACGGTAGATTTTCCTGCCTTGCGGGAGCAGGCCATGGCGCTGCTTCAGCAGGAGGAAAGCCTGCAGGAGATTGTGCGTCTGGTGGGGCGGGATGCTCTGTCCGAGGCGGATCAGATGACGCTGGAAACGGCAAAAATGCTGCGTGAGGATTTTTTGCAGCAAAATGCTTTTGTGGAGGAGGACGCCTACACACCGCTGCCCCGTCAGGCGCGCCTGTTGGAGCTGATTTTGAGCTGGGATGCACTGTGCCGCGCTGCCCAAACACAGGGCGCGGCGTTGCGCGACCTGCTGGCGCTTCCGGCCCGGCAGGCACTGGGGCGAGCTAAGATGGCGGCGGAGGACGGATGGCAGAGCGCGTATGATGCGCTGGAAAAGCAAATGAAGCAGGAAACGACTGTGCTGAAAAGGGAGGAAGCTGTATGATCCGGGAATACCGCACAATCCATGAGATTTCCGGCCCGCTGATGGTGGTGGATGGCGTGGACGGTGTGGGCTATGATGAGCTGGCGGAGATCCGCATGGAAGGCGGCGGGCGACGCCTGTGCCGTGTGCTGGAGGTAGACGGCAGCCGGGCGGTGGTACAGCTTTTTGAAAGCGCCGCTGGGATCCGGCTCAACCAGGCAGGGGTGCGGTTTCTGGGGCACCCGCTGCAGCTGGGAGTATCCAAAGATATGCTGGGGCGCGTGTTTTCCGGCATGGGCGAGACAATCGACGGCGGTGCGCCGCTGTTGTGCGAGGACTATCTGGACATCAACGGGCGGCCCATGAACCCTGCTGCCCGGGACTACCCGGATGAATTCATCCAGACCGGTATTTCCACCATAGACGGCCTGAATACTTTGGTGCGCGGACAGAAGCTGCCTATTTTTTCCGGTTCAGGACTGCCCCATGCGGCGCTGGCCGCCCAAATTGCCCGGCAGGCCAAAGTGCCGGGCGATGAAAGCAACTTTGCCGTGGTCTTTGCCGCCATTGGTATTACCTTTGAAGAGGCGGAATTTTTCATCCGGGATTTTCGCCGTACCGGGGCGCTGGAGCGCACAGTGCTTTTTGTCAACCTGGCGGATGAGCCGGCGGTGGAGCGCATCGCCGCGCCCCGCATGGCCCTGACCGCGGCGGAATATCTGGCCTTCGAACGGGGCATGCATGTGTTGGTGATCCTGACGGATATCACTAACTACGCCGAAGCCCAGCGGGAGGTATCCGCCGCCCGGAAAGAAGTGCCGGGCCGCCGGGGATATCCGGGATATCTCTATACTGACCTGGCTACCATGTATGAACGGGCAGGGCGTATGCAGGGGAAAAAAGGATCGGTGACGATGCTGCCCATTCTGACTATGCCGGAAGATGACAAAACGCATCCCATCCCGGATCTTACGGGCTATATCACGGAAGGTCAGATCATTTTAAGCCGGGAACTGTACCGAAAAGGAGTTCTGCCGCCGGTGGATGTGCTGCCCAGCCTTTCGCGCCTGAAAGATAAGGGAATCGGCTCGGGCAAAACACGGGAAGACCATGCGGGCGTGATGAATCAGCTGTTTGCCGCTTACGCTGCGGGCAAGGAAGCCCGGGAACTGGCTACGGTCATGGGCGAGAGCGCGCTTTCCGAGCTGGACCGGGCTTATGCGCGCTTTGCCGATGCCTTTGAAACGCGCTATGTAGGTCAGGGCAGCGAGGAGAACCGCTCCATTGAGCAGACCCTGACGCTGGGCTGGCAGCTGTTGGGCCTGCTGCCGAAAGAAGAACTCAAGCGGATCAAGCCGGAAATGATTGAGCGGTATTATCCGGACAAGGAGGTACGTCATGGCGCAGAAAATGGTGAACCCTACACGGATGGAACTGGGGCGGCTCAAACAGCGGCTGCGGACGGCCCAGCGGGGGCATAAACTGCTCAAGGACAAGCGGGATGAAATGATGCGCCGTTTGCTTGAGCAGGTGCGCCGAGCGCGGACGCTGCGTCAGGAAACTGCCCGAATGCTTGCGGCGGTCCGGGCGGCGCAGAGCGAGGCCGCAGCAGCGCTGTCGCCGGCCTTTCTCGCCGGAGCGCTGCTGTGCCCGGCGCAGACACTGCATCTGGAGACGCAGGTGCGCAGCGCCATGGGTGTGGCGCTTCCGGCTTTTTCGCTTTCCGTGCAGGCGCAGCCGGGGCAGCCCTATGGCTATGCCCAGACCGATGGAGCGCTGGATGAGGCGCTGTCGCGTCTGCACGCGGCGCTGCCGAAGCTCCTGGCGCTGGCCGAAGCGGAAAAGACGGTGCACTGCATGGCGCGGGAGCTGGAGGCCGCCCGGCGCAGGGTGAATGCCCTGGAATATGTGCTGATTCCGGAGCTGCAGGAGCAGATCCGGCGCATTTCCATGAAGCTGGAAGAAAACGAGCGGGGTAATCTTGTGCGCCTGATGAAGGTGAAGGAGCTGGTGCTGGCCGAGGCGCGGACGCAACGCTTTGGAGGACAGTGAACGGGAAAAGAGAGAAAAGGAGAAAAAACGGCGTAAACCGAAAAAATCGGCTGGCGCCGTTTTTATTTTTCGCTTGGATTTAAGACTGTTTTCGCGAATAGCCCTTGCGCTGTAAGCCTTTTTCGGATAGAATAACACCATCGTTGTATAGAGAGAGGCGATAACAGATGGAAAAGATATCCGTAGTTCTTGTGGACGGAAACGAAGATTTTCGGGGACTGCTGCAGGAGTATATGGAGCGGGACGGTGCGTTTACCGTGCTGGCATCCGTGGGCGACGGCATGGAGGCATTACGGGCGGTGCGGCGTTTGCAGCCCGACCTTGTTGTAATGGATGTGGTTTTGCCGGGGCTGGATGGATTCGGCCTGCTTTCCGAGATTACGCAGGAGCCGCGGGCTCCGCATGTATTGATTCTTTCAGCTTGGATGCAGGAGGAGAATCAGTATGAGGCGCTGCGCCGCGGTGCAGATTGTTTTCTGCCCAAACCCTGTGATTTTGCATCCCTGATGCAGAACCTTCGCAGTATGGTCAAACACATTTCCTTGGCTTCGGTGGAGAAGCAGCTGGATCAGGAGGAGTTTGTGCTGAAAACGCTGCGGGACATTGGGATACCGCTGCGAAGGCTTGACATGGTGGCCCAAATGATCCTGATCGGTCTGAACGATCCCTCGGCGGTGCATGCGCTGCAGGAAAAAATCTATCGTCCCTGTATGGATGAGCAGGAAAAAGATACGGATGGCATCGAGCATCGTCTCAGTTATGCCATAGGTGAAGCATGGGCCAAGGGAGATACCGCGCTTCAGGAAACGATTTTCGGTAAAGCTGGCCGCTACAGAAATAAGAGCGGCCGGCCCAGCAACGGAAACTTTCTGGCGGGTATGGTCACCTATTGTAAACTGGAACTGAACCGCCGGCGGAGGCAGAGAAACAGCAGTGATTGAAACGGTTCTTGGGGTACTGATCATCCTGTACGGGACGGTATATGCGCTGTTTCTCCTGCGTGCTGTATGGAAAGACCGCGCCAATGCGGCGGAGGAGCCGGGAACCTTCTGGAAAGTCTCCGTATGTGAAGCAGTGGTGTATTTTTTCACTACGATGGGGGTGCCGGATTTTATTTTGAACACCACGGTGTTCCAAAAGTGCCGCTGGGTGGACGACCGGCGGCTGCCGGGAACGCTGGTGGCTGCGGCGGTGTTTCCCAGTGCGTTGATTGCGTTTTCCTATCTATGTCGTGGGACGGGCGGGCTGGACATGACCACAACGCTGCTGTGCGCCGCAGCCATTGCGGCCGGCAGCCTGATGGGAGCGCGGGTAATGACGGCGCTGCCGGCGGAGGTGATCCGTAAAATCATGGCGATTGCCATGCTGGCTTCCATGGGCGCTATGGTGCTCAAACTGGTTGTATCTTCCGGCGCGGCAGGTACCGGAACGGCGCTGGCGCCCTGGCAGATGTGCATTGTGCTGCCGGCGGTTTTTGGCCTTGGGTTTCTCAATATGTTTGGTGTGCCTATGAAGCCGCCGGCCATTGCTTTGCTGCTGCTGATGGGGCTTTCCCCGATCAATACGCTGACGCTGATGCTGGTGATGGGCGTGGTCAGCCCTATGGCCGGAGGGATCCGGGTGCTGCGCAGCGCGCTGTATCAAAAGAAAATTGTTCTGGCGGCAGTGAGTTTCGGGGCGTTGGGTGCCCTGGCCGGAACGGCGTTCACCGTGACGCTGCCTGCCGGTGTCCTGACGGCAGTGCTTCTGGTGATTATGGCGTTTACTTCGGTTTCCATGTTGCGCAAACGTGCATGAAATAGGTAGAACATTCTTCCGCCGCATCTGCGGCGGAAATTTTTTGCCTGTTTTTGGCGAAAAAAGAACGCAGGACCCTTGCGTAATGTCCGGCGGCAGGGTATACTGAACAACAAGATCAGCCGTTGTGGAGGAGGATATACCGTGCCGCGCATCAGCAAGGAAAATTATTATCTTGACATCGCAGAAACTGTGCTCAAGCGCTCCACCTGCCTGCGCCGGTGCTATGGAGCGATCATCGTAAACAACGATGAGATCATTGCTACCGGATACAACGGTGCGCCCCGCGGCCGCAGAAACTGCGTGGATCTGGGATATTGCACCCGCGAGCAGATGCAGGTGCCCCGGGGCGAGCGCTATGAGCTGTGCCGCAGCGTCCACGCCGAAGCCAACGCCATCATTTCTGCCGCCCGGCGCGACACGGTGGGCGGCACGCTGTACCTTGCCGGACGCGACGCCCGCACAGGAGAACTGCTGAGCGATGCCACTTCCTGTGCCATGTGCCGGCGCACCATCATCAATGCCGGCCTGGAGCGGGTGGTCATCCGCCGTACCAATGAGGAGTTTGAAGTGGTTCCGGTGCAGCGCTGGATCGACGAGGACGATTCGCTGGATTTGCTGCGGGGCGAGTGCGGCTGCGGCTGTGACGGCTGAAGCGCAAGAATCTGAACAAAATTGAATTGCTGTGTGTGGAAGCGGTGCAATCTGCAGCTTCCGTCAAGCAGGGAAAATGGGTGAGATTCCCATACAGCAGCCACTGCCGTGAACCGGCCCGCACTCAGGCGGGCCGCCAGCCGGAAGGCCTGCCGCACAGAAAACATGCCATCGTTCCGGGCCATTGGGAAAGAGATGCTGCACAGGAGAAAGGGGAGCAGTGCGCCCATTTTTCCACTGCGCAACTTTGCGGGACAGGTCGTCTGTCCCGCTTTTTTTATGGGTGCAGGCACTGGTGCGGCGCCGGAAGAACAAAGGAGAGACGTTATGATTACATTGGAAGACGGTGCCTATACCATTGAAGTGGCCCTTACAGGGGGCAGCGGTCGGGCGGATGTGGATTCACCGGCCCATCTGACGGTTAACCAGGGCCAGATGCAGGCGCAGATTGTCTGGTCCAGTCCATACTATGATTATATGGAAGTGGACGGCCGGGGGTATGCTCCGATCAATGAAGAAGGGAATTCCGTGTTCAGCATTGCAGTGCCTGCGTTGGATGAAGAGATTGCTGTGTCTGCGGAAACCGTGGCCATGAGTGTGCCCCATACCATTGAGTATACACTGCGGTTTGATTCCGCCACGCTGCGCCGGGAGGGTGTTTCCCCGGCGGATTGGGGCATGGGAACCGTTGTGGCGGTCATGGCTCTGGCGGTCATTGCCCTTCTGGCGCTGCGCCGGCCTCTGGGAGGTCGGACATGACGGCCCCGGCACGCCGGATCCGGCGGGGAACAGCTGCCGTGCTGACGCTGGCTGCGGCACTACTGTGCCTGGCGCTGGCAGGCTGCGGCATGCAGGCGCAGGAACAGGCCGCCTCTGTGCAGATCGACGGGCTGACGTATGTGGAAACGGTGCCGCTGTCGTATGCTGATCAGTTTACCATCGACCGCTATGAAGGCGGCTATGCGCTGATCACGATTTCCAACGGTGACCGGTTTCTTGTTGTTCCGCCGGGGCAGGAAGCGCCGCCGTCGCTGGAGAAAGACATTGTGACCATCCGGCAGGGCGTGGAAAACCTGTATGTGGCAGCCAGTGCTGCGATGGATTTTTTTGCTGCATTGGACAGCCTTGACGCCGTGCGCTTGTGCGGCCTGCGGGCGGAAGACTGGTATGTGGATGAGGCCCGAACCGCCATGGAACAAGGGGAGCTGCTGTATGCAGGCAAGTACAGCGGTCCGGATTACGAACTGCTGCTTGCGCAGGGATGTACTCTGTCGATACAGAACACGATGATCGAACATGCGCCAGAGGTGCGCGAAAAGCTTCAGGATTTGGGCATTGCCGTTTTGGAGGACTATTCGAGCTACGAAGCCCACCCGCTGGGCCGGTGTGAATGGATCAAGGTGTATGGCGCGCTGCTGGGCAAGAGTGAGGAAGCCGAGGCTCTGTTTGCAGCGCAGAAAAAGTATCTTGACGCTGTGGCAGAGATGGAGGAGACGGGAAAGACTGTGGCTTTTTTCTACATCAACTCCGCTGGACAAGCGGTGTGCCGTAGCAGCAGCGACTATGTTTCCAAAATGATCGCCCTGGCCGGGGGAGAGAGTGTGTTCCGGAGCCTGGAGAATGACGGCAGTGCCCGCTCTACCGTAACCATGGAGATGGAGAAATTTTATGAAGAGGCCCGGGATGCGGATGTGGTCATTTACAACAGCACGCTGGGCGGCGATGTGCAAACGCTGGAAGAGCTGCTGGGAAAAAATGCACTGCTGGCGGATTTCAAGGCAGTGCGCAGTGGTGACGTGTGGTGTACCGGCCACAATTTTTATCAGGAAACCATGCGTCTGGGAGAAATGATCTCTGAAATGCATACGATTTTGACGGAGCCGGAGAGCGGTGACCTTTCCTTCCTGCACCGCCTGAGGGAGTCCTGAGCCGTGGGAGAAAAAAGTTTTACCGCAGCGCGACGCATCCGGTGGGCCGTAGGTTTTGCCTTGCTGCTGCTGGCACTGGCGCTGTTTTTTGTGTGGAGCCTGATGAGCGGCAGCGTGGCGTTGCGGGCCGGCGAAGTGCTTTCGGCGGTGCTCAGCGGCGGCGGGAGCGACCTGGCGGCAGACGTCATCTGGAAAATTCGGCTGCCTCGGCTGCTCGCGGGCATGGTTTTGGGCGGGGCGCTGGCGTTGTCCGGCTATCTTTTACAGGTGTTTTTTCACAACCCCATTGCCGGACCCTTTGTGCTGGGCATTTCCTCCGGGGCCAAGCTGACGGTGGCGCTGGCCCTGATTTTTGTGCTGCGCCAGCATCGCATGGCCTCTGCGGCGTTCCTGATTCTGGCGGCCTTTGCAGGGGCTATGCTGTCCATGGCCTTTGTGCTGCTTATGGCGCGCCGGGTTCGGGGTATGAGCATGCTTGTCATCAGCGGCATGATGATCGGCTATATCTGCTCGGCCATCACCGATTTTGTGGTGACATTTGCCAGCGATGCCGATATTGTGAACCTGCACAACTGGTCTATGGGCAGTTTTTCGGGCATGAGCTGGGACAATGTGCGTGTAATGACGGCGGTGGTGGCAGCGGCGGGAGTAGGCTCCTTTTTGCTGGCCAAGCCCATTGGGGCGTTTCAAATGGGCGAAGACTATGCTCAAAGCGTGGGGGTTCCTCTCAAAGCGCTGCGGTATCTTCTGGTGCTGCTTTCCAGTCTGCTGTCGGCCTGTGTGGCAGCCTTTGCCGGGCCGGTGTCTTTTGTGGGCATTGCGGTGCCTTATCTCATGCGCGCCCTGTTCCAGACCAATGCGCCCATTGTGCTTATCCCGGCTTGTTTTCTCGGCGGCGCCCTGTGCTGCCAGGTATGCGATATGATTGCCCGCACGGTGTTTGCACCCACAGAGCTGAGCATCAGCACGGTGACGGCGATCTTTGGTGCGCCGATCGTGCTTGTTATGATGGTGCGTCGAAGGAGGGATGGGCTGTGAGCACGCAGATGCGTTTGTCTACTGAGGCTTTGGCGGTGGGTTACGGCGGCACAGTGCTGATCGGGGACATTGCGCTGCGCGTCGGCGCCGGCCGTGTTTTAACATTGATCGGACCCAACGGCTCCGGTAAATCCACAATTTTGAAGACCCTTTCCGGCCACCTTCATCAGCTGGGCGGTACAGTGCTGCTGGATGGGAAAAAGATGGAATCTTATTCCCGCAGTGAGCTGGCCCGGGAACTGTCGGTGCTGCTGACCGACCGCGCCCGCCCGGAGCGGATGACCTGCGAGGATGTCGTGGCCATGGGCCGCTATCCCTACACCGGGTATATGGGACTTTTACGCGCCGAAGACCGGGAGAAGATCGACGAGGCTTTGCATCTGGTGGAAATCGCACCGCTGCGGAACCGGGCGTTTTTGACGCTGAGCGATGGCCAGCGCCAGCGGGTGCTGCTGGCCCGGGCCATTTGTCAGGAGCCGAATGTGCTGCTGCTGGATGAGCCGACGTCCTTTCTTGATGTGCATCATAAGATCCGTTTTCTGGAGATTCTGCGCCGTCTGGCCACAGAGCGGGGCATTGCGGTGGTGCTGTCCATGCACGAGCTGGAATTTGTCCGAAAGATCTCTGATGAGATGGCCTGTATCAAGGAGGGCCGCATTTTGAAAGCAGGCGCTCCAGAGGAGATTCTGACCGAAGCGCTGATTGAAGAATTGTTTGATCTGCCTGCGGAGCTGTACCGGGCGTATTTTACCTCCGGCGCGCTTTGATGGATTCGATACCATATCCTTGTTTTCGGCCGGAGGGCCGGATCCTTGGAAGAATATTTCATACGAAAAAAAACAGGAGGAAAGCATCATGAAAAAGGACAAAAAAATTCTGGCCCTGGCTGCCGCTGCGGCCCTGTGCCTGGCGATCCTGGCGGGCTGCGGAACAGGACAGAATACGCCGTCGTCCTCAGATGAACCTGGCGGCGCAGAAAAAAATGTGATTTTGGTGGTCAGCTTCGGCACCAGCTACAACGACAGCCGTGATAAAACCATCGGCGCAGTGGAGGACGCCATTGCCGCGGCCTATCCTGATTATGAAGTGCGCCGCGCCTTCACCAGCCAGACGATCATTGATATTCTCGCTGAGCGCGAGGGGCTGGAAATTGACAATGTGGAGGAGGCCTTTGAGCGTCTGATTGCCGATGGCGTGCAGCAGGTAGTGGTGCAGCCTACCCATGTGATGAGCGGCTATGAATACGACGATTTGGTAGCTGTTGTGGAGAAATATCGGGATCAGTTTGTCTCTGTGGCAGTGGGCGCGCCGCTGCTGAGCAGCGACGAAGACTACAGCCGTGTGGTGGAAGCCCTGTGCAGCGCCACAGCAGAACAGGATCAGGACGGCACGGCTATCGTGTTTATGGGTCACGGCACGGAGCATGAGGCTAATGCATCTTACGCCAAACTGCAGGATGCCTTCAACGCCGCCGGCAAAACCAACTATCTCGTGGGTACCGTGGAGGCTGCGCCGTCCCTCGATGATATGCTGTCTGCCGTACAGGCAGGCGGCTACACCAAGGTGGTGCTGCAGCCGTTGATGGTAGTGGCCGGCGACCATGCAAACAACGACATGGCTGGTGACGAGCCGGATTCCTGGAAGAGCACATTTGCCGCTGCGGGCTATGAGGTTGAGCCAGTGCTGCAGGGCATGGGCGAAATTGCAGATATTCAGCAGATTTACGTGGATCACGTGCAGCAGGCCATCGACACCCTGAACTGACGGACGGCTCCACAGACACACCTGGATTGGATATGGTATGAAAACGCGCTCTGCCGGCGGGAAGAAAACCTTCCCGCCGGCGGAGAAGGCACGCATGGGGGAGGAAAAGGACATGAAAGGAAAAGCGGCCCGCTGGGGCGCGGTTTTGCTGCTGGTTTTGGCGCTGACAGCGCCTGCCGCAGCGGTCGAGGAGGAGCGCACCCCTGTCACAGCCGATCAGCTGCGGGAAGGCAGCTACGCCATCGGCGTGGCGTCCAGTTCATCCATGTTCCGCGTTGTGGCGGCGGAGCTGACGGTAGCTGACGGTGAGATGGAGGTGTGTATGACACTGAGCGGCACAGGCTATGAAAAACTGTTCATGGGCACCAGCGAAGAGGCCATGGCTGCTCCGGATACAGAGTGCATCTACTTTGCGGAGGACGCGGCGGGAAAATACACCTACACCGTGCCCATTGAGGCGTTGGATCAGGACACTGACTGTGCGGCCTGGAGCATCCGCAAACAAAAATGGTATGACCGGGTGCTGGTATTTGAATCGGACGGACTGCCGGAAGAAGCGTTTGTCCACACCCGCTTTTTTGCGCTGCCGCTGCTGCTGGCTGCTGCGGCGGCGATTGCGGTTGTGCTGCTGGCGCGCCGACGGAAAAAAAGAACATGAAGACAGTCGGGGAAGAGGCCTTTGCACATTATGTGTATAACGGTCAAACCAGGCTCCGCTGCGGCTATACCACAGGCACTTGCGCCGCTTTGGCGGCGGCGGGAGCCGCACGGCTGCTGCTGACGGGCCATGTCGGCGCAGCTGTGACGCTGACCACGCCCAAAGGCGTGACGGTGACGGCATCCCTGGTCGAGGCTATGGTGTTGGAGGACGGCGCTGCGGCCCGCTGCGCCGTGACCAAAGACGCCGGGGATGACAGCGATGTGACAGATGGCATGCTGGTTTGCGCTGCGGTACGCCGCCGGACCACAGGCGGGATTTTTATTGACGGCGGCGAAGGCGTAGGCCGGGTGACGAAGGCGGGGCTGGACCAGCCTGTCGGTGCAGCGGCAATCAACCATGTGCCCCGGGCCATGATTGAAGAGCAGGTGCGTACTGTGTGTACGGCGCTGGGGTACAGCGGCGGTATGGATGTGGTGATTTCCATTCCGGGCGGAGCAGAGGTTGCTGCGCGCACGTTTAATCCCAAGCTGGGTATTGTGGGAGGGCTGTCGATTTTGGGTACCTCCGGTATCGTCGAGCCAATGAGCGAAAGTGCCATTGCCGACACGATTGCGCTGGAGCTGCGTCAGCTTTCCGCTGCCGGTGCGCAGGATGTGATCCTGACGCCGGGCAATTATGGCCTGGATTTTCTGCGCAGCCATGCGCTGGTGCGGCGAGACGTTCCCGTAGTGAAATGCGCCAACTTTATCGGTGCGGCGCTGGACGGCGCGGTGGTGGCGGGTTTTGTGCGGATACTGCTGGTGGGGCACATCGGAAAGCTGGTGAAACTGGCCGGCGGCGTGATGAATACCCACTCCCGGTATGCCGACTGCCGCATGGAGCTGCTGTGTGCCCATGCTGCAGTGTGCGGAGGTGATGCGGCGCTGTGCCGCGCGGTGATGGAAGCGCCCACCACGGACGCGGCGCTGGAGTTCTTGCAGGGCGCGGGCCTTCAGGAGCCGGTGCTGCGTTCGCTGCTGCAGGCCATCGACGGCCACGTGCGTCGCCGTGTGGGGGTGGGGGCCGCTGCTGGCGCAGTGCTGTTTTCCAATCAATACGGCCCTCTGGGCCAAAGCGAGGGCGCACGGGAGGTGTTGGCAGCGTGGCAATGAAAAAAGGAACATTTTACGCCGTGGGTGTCGGCCCCGGGGATCCGGAACTGCTGACGCAAAAGGCGCTGCGTATTTTGCAGGGCTGCGCAGTGATTGCCGCGCCCCGGGGAAAGGGCGGGGCTATGACGGCGCTCTCCATTGCCGCCCGGGCGGTGGATCTGTCGCAAAAGACGATCGTACCGCTGCCGCTGGCCATGGAGCGCGGCGCGGCGGCGCGCCGGATGTGCCACGAGGAGGCCGCCGCGGTTCTGGCTGCGCATCTGGATGCAGGGCGTGATACGGCCATGGTCTGCCTGGGAGACACGTCGGTATATGCCAGCAGCAGCTACTTCCTGGCGCTGCTGCGGGAAAGGGGATATGCGGTGAAGCAGATCCCCGGTGTACCCAGCTTCTGTGCTGCGGCCGCGGCCCTGGGGAGGAGCCTCACGGAGATGGATGCGCCGCTGCATATCGTGCCGGCGGGAACAACCGATTTGGAGGAGGCTCTGGCCTGGCCGGGCAGCAAGGTGCTGATGAAATCCGGAGAGGAGTATGGACGGGCACTGCAGATGCTGCGGGACAAAGGGCTGGACGACCGGGCGGCTCTGGCGGTCAACTGCGGTCTGCCGGAGGAAATGCTGTGCGCCACGCTGCGCTGCGCACCTGCGCGCAGCGGCTATTTCACCACGTTTCTGGTGCCGGCCGACGCAGATGACGCATCGTCATAAACAGGAAAGGAGAAAGCGGACATGGTGCATTTTGTGGGTGCCGGCCCCGGCGCGCCGGATCTGATCACGCTGCGGGGGGCGGCGCTGCTGCAGCGCGCGGACGTGGTGATCTACGCGGGCAGCCTGGTGAACCCGGCCTTGCTGGAAAACACGCGGCCGGGGGTAGAGATTTACAACAGCGCGGAGATGACACTGGAGGAGGTCCTGGCGCAAATGCAGGCAGCGGAAGCGCAGGGACAGGATACTGTGCGCCTGCACACGGGGGATCCCAGCCTGTACGGTGCGGTGCGCGAGCAGATGGATGCGCTGGATGCGCTCGGCATTCCCTGGGATGACACGCCCGGCGTTTCCTCCTTTTGCGGTGCGGCGGCGGCGCTGGGAGCGGAATACACGCTGCCCGGCGTCAGTCAGACGCTGATCGTGACGCGCCTGGCTGGGCGCACCGGCGTTCCGGAACGGGAAGCCCTGCCTGCCTTGGCCGCTCATGGCGCGTCTATGGCGCTCTTTCTCTCTGCCGGCAACTTGGAGGGCGTGCAACAGGCGCTGCTGGAAGGGGCGTACCACGAGGACACCCCCGCTGCCATCGTGTACAAAGCCACCTGGCCCGACGAGTGCGTGGTGCGCTGCACGGTGGGTACGCTGGCTGCCGCCGGTGCAGCGGCGGGCATCACCAAAACGGCGCTGCTGCTGGTGGGGGCATTTCTGGGCGCAGAATATGCGCGCAGCAAGCTCTACGACCCGGCGTTTACCACGGCGTTTCGAGAGGGGCGGGAGCGGTGAAGATCGCGCTGCTGTCGTTTTCGGCACAGGGCCAGGCGCTGGCCGGATATTTGGCAGAGAAGTTGGGCGGCACGGCGCAGCGCTGCGGCGGGGCGGTTTCCCTCTCCGGCTGGACGGAGAAGGCCTTTACCGCGTACGACGCGCTGGTGTTTGTGGGGGCGGTAGGCATTGCCGTACGAGCCATTGCGCCCTTTGTGCAGAATAAAAGCACAGATCCCGCTGTGGTGGCGGTGGACGAGGCGGGGCGCTTTGCTGTGCCGCTGCTCTCGGGCCACCTGGGCGGAGCGAACGACCTGGCCCGGCGCATCGGTCGGTTATGCGGAGCGGTGAGCGTCATCACCACGGCCACTGATGTGAACGGTGTGTTCGCTGTGGATGAATGGGCGCGGCGGCAAGGCTGTGCTGTGGTGAATCAAGACGCGATCAAAACGGTGTCGGGCCGGCTGCTGGCGGGAGAGCTGGTGCGGGTGCGCTGCCCCTGGCCCATTGCCGGCGCCGCGCCGGCGGGCGTGGAGCTGATTGGACAGAAAGAAGCGCAGGTGTGTGTCGCTGTGCGCGGCAGTGCGGAGGCGGATGCGCTGCGCTTGGCGCCGCGCATCGTGGCGTTGGGCATTGGGTGCCGGAAAAACACGCCTCATGCGGCGTTGGAGGACGCCTTTGCTCAGCTGGTGCGCCGCAGCGGCGTGTGGGAGCAGGCTATTTTCGGCGCGGCCAGCATTGATGTGAAGGAAAACGAACCGGGTCTTCTGGCGTTTTGTGCAGCGCACGGCTGGCCCTGCCGGTTTTACAGTGCGGCAGCTCTGGGCGCAGTGGAGGGTACGTTCACTGCTTCGGCCTTTGTGGCACGCACGGTGGGAGTGGACAATGTATGCGAGCGCAGTGCGGTGCTGCGCAGCGGAGGAACACTTCTGCACCGCAAGGAAACCATTGGCGGTGTGACGATGGCACTGGCTGCGGCGCCCTGGGCGCCAGATTGGAGATGGCAATACGATGGGACATAAGGTATATGTTGTGGGCCTCGGTCCCGGCGACGGCGTTTACCTGACGCTGCAGGCCCGCGCAGCCCTGGAAGCGGCGGACGTTCTGTGCGGCTATACGGCCTATGTGGCGCTGGCTGCGGCGCAGTTTCCCTGCAAAGAAACCTATGCCACCGGGATGCGCGAGGAAATTGAGCGCTGCCGCTGGGCGCTGGCAACGGCGGCGCAGGGCAAAACTGTGGCACTGGTGTGCAGCGGCGACGCGGGAGTATACGGTATGGCCGGGCTGCTGCTGCAGATGGGAAAGGAATTCACGGACGTGGACATTGAGGTGGTGCCCGGTGTCACGGCGGCTTTGTCCGGTGCGGCGCTGCTTGGCGCGCCGCTGGGGCATGATTTTTGCGTGATCTCCCTGTCGGATCTGCTAACGCCCTGGGATGTGATTGAAAAACGCCTGCGCTGTGCAGCGGCGGGGGATTTTGTTCTGTGTTTGTATAACACTGCCTCCCGCAAACGTGCGGACTATCTGCGCCGGGCCTGCAATGTCCTGCTTTCCGCTGGAAAAAAGGCGGATACGGTGTGCGGTTTGGCGCGCAATATTGGCCGGGAGGGCGAAAGGGTGCACCTTCTGACTCTGGAGGCGCTGCGCGAAACGCCGGCGGATATGTACACCACGGTGTTTATTGGGGCGTCATCCACCATAGCTGAAGGTGGGCGGATGATCACGCCTCGGGGCTATGAAAGGAAGGAAAAACTGTGAAGGTCGTTCTGTTCGGCGGCACCACAGAAGGACGGATGCTTTCCGGCGCGCTGGTGGCGCTGGGTGCACAGGTCACTGTGTGTGTAGCCACGGAGTATGGCTGCCGGGAGCAGGGTACATGCTCCGGCGTTTCCGTGCGCACGGGCCGGCTGGAAGAAGCGGAAATGGAAAAGGTGCTGCATGGTGCGGCGCTGTGCGTGGACGCCACGCATCCCTATGCGGTGCGGGCCAGCGGAAACATCGCCGCAGCCTGCGCGCGCGCCGGAGTACCCCGGCTGCGCCTGCTGCGGCGGGAAAGTCCGCTCCCGGCGGACGCGGCAGTGTTTTCCACGGCGCGGCAGGCTGCGGTACACCTTGAACAGACAGAGGGCAACATCTTTTTGACCACCGGAGCCAAAGAGCTGGCCGCCTTTGCCGGTGTGGATGTGCAGCGGCTGTATGTGCGTGTGCTCCCGTTGCGGGAAAGCCTGGAAGCGTGCGCGGCGGCGGGAATTTCCGGGAGCCACATTGTGGCCATGCAGGGTCCCTTCAGTCAGGCGCTGAACGAGGCGCTGCTGCGCCAGTTTTCCATTCGGTTTCTTGTTACCAAAGACGGCGGCGCGGCGGGGGGCTTTGCAGAAAAGGCTGCGGCTGCTGCGGCTGCTGAAGCACAGCTGATCGTGCTCCGCCGTCCGCGGGAAGAGGGCGCAGACTATAACACGGTGCTGCGCCGATGCAGGGAGGTACTTGAATGCAGGTGACATTGATTGCTCTGGGCAGTGGAGCGGAGGAGACGCTCACAGCGCAGGCCCGGGCTGCACTGCGGGCGGCGGCGTGCATTCTGGGCGCGCCGCGGCTGCTGGAAGGACTGGGGCCGGAGTATCCGGCCCGGCGCATCGCCGCTGTCCGGCCCGAGGATCTAATAGCGCTCCTTCTGGCCGAAAGCGGACCCTGTGCCGTGGTGTACAGCGGCGATATTGGATTTTATTCCGGTGCGCGGCAGATGTTGCTCCGGCTGCGGGAGCAGGGAATAGAGGCGCGTGTACTTCCCGGCCTTTCCAGCGTGCAGCTGCTGGCGGCCCGGCTGGGCCGGCCCTGGCAGGACTGGACGCTGTGTTCGGCTCACGGGACAGACTGCGATCCGGCGGCGGCGGTGATGGAAGGCAAAAGTACGTTTTTTCTTACCGGCGGCGCGCTGGGACCGGCGGC
>OIWN01001634.1_pt1 | contig 17035 bp, 15 predicted proteins | sample 1587591 | NCBI WGS metagenome assembly OIWN01 (sample SAMEA3888901, study PRJEB22519) | human gut metagenome | biome: human gut; feature: human-associated habitat; material: faeces | place: Denmark | collected 2010 | reverse complement strand
TGCTGTTCTTCGCAGAGGATGTGTTTCAAGCCCAGGCGGCGCAGGGCCAAGGGAACCAGTTTGTGGCCGCAGCCGTGAAAGGGGGTAAAAACGATCTTGAAATCGTTGGCCATTTTGCTCACCATGGCCGGATCATTGGCCATGGCCATCACATTGCGCATAAAACGCTCGTCGCACTCGTCTCCCATGACGGTGATCATACCGCTGACCACAGCCTCGTCGTAGGGAACGGATCGGATGTCCTTGAAAATATCAATTTTCGTCAGCTGTTCGGCAATGGCATCGGCATGCTGGGGCGGCAGTTGGGCGCCGTCTTCCCAATAGACCTTGTAACCGTTGTATTCCTTGGGATTGTGGCTGGCGGTGATGTTGATACCGGCCTGGCAGTGGTATTCCCGAACGGCAAAGCTCAGCTCAGGCGTAGGGCGCAGGGCATCAAAAATGCGCACGCGGATGCCGTTGCCCACCATAACTTCGGCAGCGGTGCGGGCAAAATCCATGCTGTGGATGCGGCAGTCCATGCAGATGGCGACGCCGCGCTCTTTGGCTTCCTCGCCCTCGGCGGCGATAACATTGGCAAAGCCCTGGGTGGCATGGCGCACGACATAGGTATTCATGTGATGCAGTCCAACCTTCATGGTGCCGCGCAGTCCGGCAGTGCCGAATTCCAGCGGGCCGTAAAAACGGGACTCAATCTCTTTGGGATCATCCTGGATCGCGAGAAGCTCGGCATGCTCCTCCGCAGTCAAAACATCGCTGTTGAGCCATTTTTCATACTCTGCCATATAGTTGCTTGCCATATCGTTTCCTTCCTCTCATTTGATATCAAGTCCGCCCCAAGCCGGTGCGGAATGTCCATACACAGGCGCGAACCGCTCCTTCGCCAGACAGTACCGGGGCCATGGCGGCAGTACGCTCAGGGAGACGGTTCTGCTTCGACAGCGCTTTCTGCTTCGGCCTCCGCATCAGCGGAGGATTCGAGCAGGGCTTTTGCGTCTGCGGCCATGGAGGCGGGAACGTAAAGCGCTGCGCCGTAGGCGGATGTGCCGATGATCAGTTTGCCCAGAGAACCTTCATTATTATACGTTTTGAAAGCGGGGATACCATAGGCGATCAGCATATTCACGGCAAAATCCGCTTCATTGTTGAAATCCGGAACGTGGGTGAGAAATACGGCCTTGTCCCGTGCGCCGGTTTCGTCCGTGGGCCACATGGCTTCCAGCTTTGCGCCTTCCTCCGCGCTGCTGCCCCAGGTGAGTTCTGGTTGGTCGGTTTTATGTTCCATTGTCGTTACCTCGCAACATTCATGTGAAAATTATTTGTGGTATTTGGAACCTTCCAGGATCTGGAAGGAACGGTAGAGCTGTTCGAGCAGCATAACGCGGGCCAGGTGGTGGGGAAAGGTCATCGGTGACATGGACAGCTGTGCCCAAGCCTCTGCTTTGAGGGAAGGGTGCAGGCCAAAGGAACCGCCAATGACAAAAACGAGATGCTTTGCGCTGCTGTTGCTCCAGGCGGCGATCAGGCGAGCCATCTCTTCGCTGGAGCGCATGCGGCCTTCAATGCAGAGCGCCACTACGCTGGCGCCGGGCGGGAGCTTGGCACGGATGGCATCGGCCTCCCGGGCCAGCGCCGCGTCAATCTGAGCCTGGGACGGGGAATCGGGCAGCCGTTCTTCCTTCAGCTCGACTATATGGAGTTTACAACTCCGGGAAAGTCGTTTGCAGTATTCTTCGCAGGCCTCGCTGTAAAATTTTTCTTTCAGTTTTCCCACACATACGAGCGTGACGTTGTACATAGCTGTGCTCCTTTACAGGATATGAACGGGACTGGGCTCGCTGCGGGGCGCCACAGCCAGTGACACGGAAGTGCACCCATTTCGATCCAGCGCCTGCCGCACGGTGTTCAACGCCATAGCCGGCGTGTTGTTTTCGTGGCTTAAATGGGCCAACAGGACGTCTTTTACGCCGTTTTTGGCGGCGGACACGGCAAATTGGGCGGCATCGTTCGCATCGTAGATGGAGCCCGGGCGAAGCCCGTCGCCGATCGAAACGGCGATATCGTACATTTTCAATATCTCGCATATTTCGGCGAAATGTGTATACAAGAAATTCTCTTCATTATGGATTTGCATCCACTTAGCCATGATTGAGCCTCCGCGTGAGACGATACCTGTCAAGCGCGTTTGTGTCAGTTCGATATGCTTTTTAAGCAAACCGGCATGGATGGTGAAATAGTCGACTCCCTGTTCAGCCTGTTCGATCAGTGTGTCGCGATAGATTTTCCAACTCAAGTCTTCTATCTTTCCGTTCACCTTTTCCAAAGCCTGGTAGATAGGGACTGTTCCCATCGGAACCGGACAGTTACGAATGATCCATTCGCGGGTTTCATGGATATTGTCTCCTGTCGAAAGATCCATCAAGGTGTCGCCTCCCCATTTGCAGCTCCATACAGCCTTTTCGATCTCTTCGTCTATACCGGACGAAAGGGCGGAGTTGCCGATATTGGTGTTGATCTTCACTAAGAATTTCCGGCCGATAATCATCGGTTCTGCTTCGGGGTGGTTGATGTTTGCTGGGATGATGGCACGCCCGGCGGCAATTTCTTTGCGGACAAATTCGGGAGTGATATATGATTTCAATCCTAACGCCTCGATCTGCTGGTTTTCGCGGATGGCGACATATTCCATTTCCGGAGTGATGATGCGCCGTTTCGCATAATACAGTTGGGTGATGTTTTTCCCCGCTTTGGCACGATAGGGTAGATGATGTTTTGGGAAACGGATGTGATCCAGTGAGGAATCGGCGAGGCGCTGCCGGCCATAATCGGAAGTCAGCTCTTCCAGGCGGATCAAGTCTTTGCGTCCTGCATACCAGGATTCGCGGATACGGGGAATGCCGTTTTGCGTATTGACCGGGATTTTCGGGTCCGAATAAGGTCCACTGGTATCATACACGATGACGGGATTGTTTTTTTTGTGGACCAACTCTCCGTTCTCATCGCGTGTGACGGTATCCAGTATTTTGATCTTTCGCATACCCACATTTATCTTATGTATCTTGCCGGGTATGTAGATCTTTTCCGATGAAGGATACGTGATGCGTATTCTGTTTTTATTTGCCATAGCTGTATTATTTTATTCTTTTTATATTTCAGAATCGTCCCTGCAAGGGTCCGGTTTATGTTTGTTGATCTCCCGGATGAAACGGCGTGTCTCTTCAGCATTGATGATCGCTCCGGAAACGGCGATGCCTTCTATTCCTGTTTCCATCAATGGTGCAATATCTTCAAACTCGATCCCTCCGATGGCAAAGATAGGAATTTCAAGGCCAGCTTCTCTGCATTGTTCCATGATTTTTCGATACCCTTCCAACCCCAACACCGGACTCAGGTTCTTTTTGGTCTCGGTGTAGCGGTAGGGGCCCAAGCCTATGTAAGAAGCTCCTTCCCGATCTGCTTTCAGGATATCTTCGAACGTGTTGGCTGTTGCCCCCACCAGGAAAAGATCCTCTTTCCCTTTTTCGATAATACGGTGCCAGGCTTCGGAGACCGGTATGTCGTTTTTACCTAAATGGACACAGTGAATACCGGCTTTGAAAGCCATTTCCAGATCGTCGTCCAGACAGCAGGCGCAATCCGTATCGCAGTCAAACAGGGTAAAATGGGCGATTGCTTTGGCAACTTCCAGGTTCAAATTCTCTTTCATGCGGAGCTGTACCCAAGTACAACCGCCTTTGGTCACCATCTTGACCTCATCCAGTTCTGTGTATTTATTCGTACGGTGTGTGATGAACATCAACCGATTAGTACCGGTAAAACAGGCATACCTTCCTCTACCTGCACTTGTATATAAAAAATCGTCTAATTCCATGCTTGTAGCTTTTTATATTGTGTGATAATAGAATCCTCTTTATCTGCCGAAGGGGAGTTTCCCCAAACTGCTCCCAACACGGCAGCTCCCCCGAAGCGGAAAGGGCGTAGAAGGGGAAGGGTCGTCAGGTCTATGCCTCCTAAGGCTATGACTTTATCATTGATGATCCCGGCATTGGAAGCCTGTCTGAGTGTTTCCGGCTTGAAACCGTTCCCATAACCTTCTTTGGATATGCTTTGAAAAATCGGGCTAAGAAACAGATAGTCGAGTTTCCCGAACTGTTCGAGTTCCTCGATCGAATGGCATGAACAGCTGATTGTGCCTGTAAAACCGTCTGGCGACTGGTTGTTGCGTCTGTTCAGGTGTATGCCGCCTAGGCCATATTCTACTGCCAGGTTGAAACAGTCATGAAGCACGACTTTCGGATAGTAGATATCCGGAATCCGATCCAGCAACTTGCGCAATTCATTTGCTTCGCTATCCGGTTTACGCAGGTGAAGATGTTGCATCCCTTCATCAAACAGATGTGAAAGGATGCAATCCTCTCCCTTGAAAAAATAGGGCGAAGTAATAACGATCAGCTTTTTCATACTTCTATTTTTATGAGGGGAACCGGATCGAAAAAATGATTGAGAGGTCCGTGTCCATGTCCAGTCTCAACATTGGCCCCGGCATGAAGGGCTGCCGTTATGTAATCTTTTGCCGCACGTACAGCATCTGGCAGTTCTTTTCCTAAAGCCATATAGGCGGCGATGGCGGACGAGAGTGTGCAACCTGTACCGTGTGTATTTTGAGTCTGAATGGTCGGCACAGCCAGTCGGAGCGGAGCTTCATCGTGTGTAAACAAAATATCGGCCATTTCTTTACCTTCCAAGTGGCCGCCTTTCATCAATACGGCACGGCATCCCAAGACCAACAGCTTTTGTGCGGCTATTTCCATTTCTTCCTCGTTGCGTATCTGCATACCGGAGAGAAAGGCTGCTTCGTCAATATTTGGGGTGATCAGTGTGACGCGGTGGAAAAGTTCTTTCACGATGACTTCGATGGTTTCATCTTCTATCAGCTTGCTGCCGCTTGTCGAAATCATAACTGGGTCGAGAATGATTTTCGACGGGCAGAAATGATCGATTGAGCAGGCAACGATCCGGGCTGCTTCCCAGTTATGCAACATCCCGATCTTAACGGCATCGACGGTTAAGTCTTCGAATACGGCATGAATTTGCCCTTCGACGATTTCTGGAGAAACTGCGTGTATGCCTCTTACTCCCTGTGTGTTTTGGGCTGTGATCGATGTGATGGCAGAGGTTCCGAAGACTCCTAAAGCCGAAAATGTTTTCAGATCCGCTTGTATTCCGGCACCACCACTACTGTCTGAACCAGCAATAGTAAGTGCCACCGGATAGCGAAACGTCGTGTTTATTTTCATTTCTATATACAAAAGGAGGGAAAAAGCCTAATCTGTTCTTTCCTACGGCGGCATTACCCGCATCAGGTTCATGAGGGTATAATCTCAGCCCGTTAACAGTATGGCACCCCTTTCGGGAGACAAAGGTAGGAAGATTTTTTGTAATTGGAATATAATGTGCGTGTTTTGGAACACTCTGTAAAAAGAATCTGTTATACTTTTGCAGCGGTTTATTTAGAAACTGTTTTGATTTTTTACCAACAGCTTATTTTGCTGTTGGTTTTGTCTATGCTTTGAGTATCTTTTGGTCATATCCGTCCTGCTCCTTCGCTAGATAGCCCGCTATCTTTCTCATTAGGGTGACGAATATGTTCCAAAAAGCTATCTCGAATCATGAGGTAAAAAATAAAAACAGTTTCTTGGGAATAAAGTAAAAATAAAAGGATAAAAAATCGTGATGGGGAAGAAGATTGTTTTTTTGCTGGCATCCTTGTTTACGGTATGGATAGCAAACGGACAGAATACTATTATAAAGGGAGTTGTAACCGATTCAATTACAGGAGAAAGATTACCTTATGTTTCTCTTATATTTAAAGGAACGACAATTGGAACAGCAACTGACGGGGATGGCAACTTTTCATTCTCCGCTTTGACCGATGTCAAGAATTTGGAGGTATCTTATTTAGGGTATGACACGAAAGAAGTGAAGGTCATTCCGGGTAAAACGAATAATCTGAAAATAAAATTGGCTCCGAACGGGATCACGTTGAATGAGGTCGTCGTAAAGCCCAAGAAGGAGAAATACAGCAAGAAAGAGAATCCGGCCGTTAAGTTTGTAAAGCAAGTGATTGCTTCACGGGAAAGCAATGATCCGCGTAACCACGATTATTTCCAATACGATCAATATGAGAAGATGGTCTTTGCGATGAATGACTATCATCCCAAACCCAAAAAGAACGGAAAACCGGGCAAATTCGATTTTCTGATCGATTTTGTCGATACGCTTGATGTCGGTACGACTATTCTTCCGGTGTCGGAAAAGGAAAAGGTGGAATCTGTCTATTACCGTAAAGAGCCGAAGTCGGAAAAGCGTATTGTGAAAGGAAACAAGTCATCAGGTGTGGATGAGATATTCTCGCGTGATGGTATCCAGCAGTTTTTGAATGAGGTTTTCCGGGAAGTCGATATTTTCAAGAATGATATTCCTCTGTTTTTACAGAGATTTGTCAGTCCGCTGTCTACTATCGGACCGAATTATTACAAATATTATCTGCTCGATACGTTAAATGTGAACGGACAGAAATGTGTGGATTTGGGGTTTGTTCCTTTCAACTCGGAAACATTTGGTTTCACCGGCCATCTGTTTGTTACACTTGATTCTACGTTCTTTGTACAGAAGGCAATTTTGAATGTCCCCAAAGACATCAACCTGAACTTCGTTTCCGGAATGACGATCGAACAGACATTCGAACGCACGCCCGACAGTACCCGGATCATTACGAAGGACGACATCAACGTCAACTTCAAATTGAGCGAGAAATCGAAAGGTATGTATGCGCGGCGATTGAATATCTACAGCAACCATTCTTTTGATGAACCCGATGCCGAACGGGCGCTTGTGTTTAAGGAGAGTGCACCCGTCATTACGCTAAAAGACGCTTATCAGCAATCGGAGGATTTTTGGACAAGTAACCGTCCGGAGGAGGCAATAAAGAAGAATCCGAACTCGGTCGAAAAGCTGATGGCTAAATTCCGTTCTGTTCCGATCTTTTATATAACGGAGAAAGTAGTTTCAGTCCTCGTGTCCGGCTATATCCCGACGAATAAGGACCCGCTGAAAAGTAAATTTGAGTTCGGGCCCATGAACACGGCAATCAGTGGCAATGCAATCGAAGGAGCCCGTTTCCGTGTGGGAGGAACAACAACGACGGCATTTAGCAGGAACCTGTTTTTTGACGGATATATGGCGTATGGAACAAAAGATGAAAAGCTGAAATATGATGCTCTTGTCGAGTATTCGTTCAATGATCGTAAAGAATACCGTAAGGAATTTCCGCTGAACTCGATCCGCCTGGAATATATGTACGATATCAACCAGTTGGGACAGCAATACATGTATGCCAGCAAGGATAATATGTTCTTGGCCTGGAAACGCCAGAAAGATACACGGGCCACTTATCTGCGGCAAGCTGAACTGACCTACTACCACGAACATTATAATGGTCTGGCTTATGGGGCTGTCATCCGTAACCGTCGCGAATATGCAACCGAATATGCGGTGTTTGACCGGATCGGACCGGATGGAGCCATTAGCCCGGTCAAGAGCTATGATATGACGGAACTGGAGTTGAAATTCCGTTATGCCAAGGATGAAAAGTTCTACCAGACACGTAACCTTCGCTATCCGATTACTTTCGATGCGCTGATCTTCAATTTCAGCCATGTAATGGCAAAGAAAGATTTGCTGGGTTCATCGTACGATTATCACCGTACGGATATCGGTATTCAGAAGCGTTTCTGGTTCTCGGCTTTCGGTTATGTCGATCTTATCACGAAAGCGGGAAAAGTATGGAACAAGGTTCCATATCCTTTGTTGATCCTGCCGAATGCAAATCTTTCGTATACGATCCAGCCGGAATCTTATACGAACATGAATGCGATGGAGTTCATCAGCGACGAATATGCCTCCTGGGATTTGACATATTACATGAACGGAAACTTGTTGAACCGCCTGCCGCTTGTCAAGAAGTTGAAATGGAGAGAAGTATTCTGTTTCCGCGGCCTATGGGGACATCTGACCGACAAGAACAATCCGATGAATGGGGGAGAGGGGCTGTATCTTTTCCCTAACGGTTCGTACACCTTGGGCAAAGCTCCTTATATGGAAGCCAGTATCGGCATTGAAAACATCTTTAAGTTCCTTCGCCTTGATTACGTATGGCGTTTGAACTATCGCGACCATCCGGGTATCCAGACGAAAGGGGTTCGGTTCATGATGCGAATGTCATTCTGATATTATGTTTTTTCAGGCACGGATTTCACGGACAACTGTTTTCTTTTCGTGGTGGTTTCCGTGTAATCCATGCCTAAATTATAGAAAGTTGGATTTATTTCCCTTCTTAGAAAGCCTCTGTCATATTCATATAGACCTGCATGCCCGGCTGCCCGGGTTCTTTCCCTACGTCCAGTCTGAAGTTTTTTCCCGGTTGCATCTGAAAGCGGAGGCCGGCTCCGAAATTTAGTTTCCATTTATTCCAGTCAAAAGGAGTTTCCCCGATCGTTCCGGTTCCGACCCATGCCACAAAACCGCATTTTGCCCAAAAATTCCCGCTTTTGTATTTGGCCGGAGAGCCGAACATATGACGGTATTCAACGATTCCGTAAGCCATCGACTTGTCCCGGTACTTGCCCATATAGTAACCACGAAGGTCGAAAGGAGAACCGAAAGTCGGGAGTTCCGTAAAAGGAATGTCCCCTAAGCCGATCTGGCTTTTGGCAATCCAGGCAAGCGTACTGCGTGGACGAAATACGTTTTTAAACTGTCGGTATTCAAGCTCGATGATCTCGTAGTTATAAGCGCCTCCCCAATATTTACCGAACAATTTGAAATTAGCTCCTAACAACATACCGCGCGTAGGTGTCGCCACATCATCACGAGTGTCATATTGGATAAGTCCGCCGATACCGACGTTGAAGTATTTCCTTTTGAACTGTTGGAAATAGGGATCTTCCTCCATCACCGGATTAACATCCGAAACCTTTGTGTAGTTCAAGTCAAACAAGCCGCCTAAATAAAAATGTGGGCGGACTTCCCATACGAATCGGGGGTACAATTGAAAATAGCTTCGATGAAACCGAGTAGTGGAATCACCCCTTTCGAGATTCTCCGCCTTTTCAAATCCTTTCCCGTAATAGTGTGAAGGCTCGTTCCGATAACCATAATTCATATAGATACGGAAACGGTTTTCATTGAAGAAAAACGTTCCAGCGCCAGCTACAACAATGGTCCCATTTATAGACAGGTTCAAACCGGCAGGCAGGAAAGAACGTTGGGAAATAGTGTCTTGTTTATTCATTCGGAAGCTGGCAAGGACGGCACCACCCACACCGAACGAAGCTTCTGGTGTATATGAAGGACCGCCCAGTACAGACCACCATATGTTTTTGTGGGCCCGGATGGAATCTTTACGCAATTGACGATAGTAACGTTTCAACTGCTTTTCGTTCAATTCCACTCCGTCTACGATGACAGTCTTCTTTCGAGGCACGGTATCTGAAGGAGTCATTATTTCTTCAGAGGAGAGCGCAACGATATCGCGTTGTTCCTGAGCCTTTGCTGGCAAAGAAATCGCAAGTAAAGAGGCTCCCGCAAATACAACAATATATTTAAGCATTGACTAATCCTATTAATGAGGGCAAATGTAGAAAAAAAATCGGATTTATTTCAGAGGGGCAAACGGAACCAAAAGGTCAGCCTTTCATCTTGCTGTAGATCTACATCTATTATTCCCCCGAATTTGTCGGTAATCATGGCAATATGGCATGGGCTGTACAAAAAACGATTGTTTGTGTAGACAAACCATGTGTATTAATTGTTATTAATTTAGAGATATTGTTTAATAACAGAACCTGGCAACCTTAAGAAGTCCTGACTGGCAGGCACACGAAGATGAAAATTCAGTTTGAAATTAAGGAAAAATTGCCTGAGATTATTGCAGAAATAATGCATTCAGACAAGTGGCAAACGAAAATTCTTGAAAAAATGCATGGACTGGAGCGGATAACGATCAAGGATCCGAACTATAAGTCAGAAGCTTGTATCGAAATCTGGCAACATGAAATCCATATCCGGACAGCATGGTCCAATTATACTTATCGTATTTTTACGCGTGGAAATGCCGTCTGGTGTGAATACATCGGAGCCTATCGCGGTTTACTCGAACAGAAGCTCTTGCCGTCTCTTACCCCCAAAATGAATATTTTGGATTCGGAAGTAGTGGAAAGTTCATTAACTGGGAATAAGAGGCAGACCTTGCGTACTTATAGTTCGGAGAACTTGAAATTGAAGAACTTCCGTCGCGATAATTTCAAAGAAGAATATAATGTCACATCTCCGCAGGATCATCCGACTGTTGTATATGACGAATATATAAAGGAAGGGATGCCAATGCCTTCTCCCTATGGGGACAGTCAGCAAAGTAAATAACTACAAAAAGAAAGCACTTGGCTTCAGAACCAAATGCTTTCTTTTTGTAGTTATTTGTCACTTTCGACAATATCTGTGTCGGTCGGTATCTAAAGTTCCAGCGATGAAATTGTCCCATTGCCATAAGTTCTGGTTTATCGACAGACAGGTATATGTGAAATAAGATTAATGATATGTTGCAAAACATATCATTTTTGATCTGTTTATGCGATAAAACATATAAAAAACCTTGCTTTTCGGCTGAAAAGTGTTATATCATTTGGCTAAATAGGGCTTTTGCCTGTATATTTGCAGCCGTTAAAAATAAGAAAGCGATCCTTTAGCGAAGGTGAAGCCCTTGTTTATTTCCTGAAAATCAGGAGTCGGAGAAAAAGGCAATTAAAGGATGCTCCGATTAAGTTTAACATAAAAATGATGATATGAAAGTAAGAGCTTATGTTCTCTTTGTTGCGGTTGCATTGCTTGCTGTGTCTGCCGGAACTAAAAACGCAAAGCCGACAGTCGGCATTAACCCTGGCGACTTTGCTCCGAGAATAGAGTCTTTAGGAACCGAGAGCAATTTCAGTTTTCAAAATCATTCAGGACGTTACACATTGCTGAATTTCTGGGCAACTTACGATGCTGAATCGCGGGCTCGTAACGTTCAATTATGGAATGAAGTCAACAAGTTGAGTTCAGACAAGATTGCAATGTATTCGATCTCTTTAGACGAGAAAGAATCCATTTTTACTGAAACGGTAAAAGCCGACAAATTGGAAGGTACAAAGCAATTTCATGAAGAACTTGGCAGAAAGTCAGAATTGTTTGGGAAGTATAACCTGCAAAAGGGATTCTGTAACTTCCTGATTGACGACAAGGGGGTTATTATTGCTGCCAATGTAGCCCCGGAAGATCTGACGAAGGTATTGAAGAAGGGTTAATCAGCAGATTATTAGCAAAAAAGAGTTGTCCTTATCAAAAGGGGCAGCTCTTTTTTTATTATATTAGTCTATTTTGTTGATTCTTCTTAGTAAGTAGTGCGGTGCGTATGCACTGTTTAATGGTGCCTTTGTCATCATATCCTCGGCAACTGTTCATCACTGAGCATATCGACGATCCTGTAATTGCCATACAACGTTTTCATTTTAACCAGTGCATAGCCTTTTTCCTGAATACAGCCGATAACAGCTGCGTTCTTTCCTTCCGGATAATTCTGCATGACGGCAAGAGCCTGCTCCGTCTTTTCATCCGGTAAGATCACCAGCACCAGTCCTTCGTTGGCGATATGAAGCGGATCAAGTCCTAAAATCTCTGAAGCGCCGCGCACGGCATCGGGAATCGGGAGCAATGTGGACACCTTTGGGAACGACGCCGATTACGCATCCGCCATGATCTTGTTCCAACAAGGATTTGCGGAAAGCAGGATAGAAGATGCTGCTTATCAGTTGGTGCGTCATTCGTCCGCCGCCACCGTGTGCCAATAACACACAGTCGGAATCGGAGAAAGGAATGGGACAATTTGTCGTTATCATATTCTGTATCTATTTATATCTATAGTAAGCAGCACAAACCCCTTCCGAAGAAACCATCGGTGCACCGATCGGATGCTCGGGTGTGCAAATCGTTCCAAAGAAAGGGCAGTCTTTCGTTTGTTTTGTTCCTCGCATAATATCACCAGCGATGCACTGTCTCTTTTCCACGCTCGACGCAAGATCGTCAAAGCACTTTTTATACGCCTCCGTGTCTGCCGAGAGAAGAAGGTATGAGGCATCCTTGTGAAAGGGATTACATTTGTCAAAACATAAATGAAGAAGATGAAAGAGGAGGAAGTTGTCATATCAGTCCTGACCATTCAAGGTTTGGTACAAAGTGTCGGTTTCCGTCCGTTTATCTATCGGATCGCCAGTGAAATGAATATCTGTGGAGAAGTGGACAACCGGAATAATGGGGTCTGTATCCGTACGGCCCTTACTCCCGTGCAACGGGAACTCTTCATCGAACGCATACGTCGCGAACATCCGAAGGTGGCTTCCATACATAGGATAACCGTTTCGGAAAGGATAGAAGTTAGGAATCCATATATGGGTTTTCGTATTACTCCCAGTCGGTCGGAATCGGACGAGGTGACGCAGGTTGCTCCCGATATTGCCGTCTGTCCCGAATGCTTACGTGACCGGAAGACACAAGCGCAGCGCTTGCAATACCCTTTTGTCAACTGTGCGCATTGCGGACCTCGTTTTTCTATCATCCGTGATCTGCCTTATGATAGGAGCCGAACAACCATGTCAGCTTTCTCGATGTGTCCGTCCTGCCGAAAAGAATATATAACGGTCAGCGACCGGCGTTTTCATGCTGAGCCTGTTGCCTGTAACCATTGCGGTCCGTCTTATTACGCCTTATATAATAAGGTAAAGGTAACAGACTATTCGGAACTGCTCAACCTTTCATCCCGTTTGCTTCGTGAGGGTGAAGTGATTGCCGCGAAAGGGATAGGAGGCTATCACCTGATTTGTGATGCGAGGAGTGAAAAGGCAGTTTCCCGGCTACGGGATATCAAGCAGCGGGATGGCATGCCTTTTGCCGTACTGTTTCGGGATATAGAGAATATCCGCCGATACGTTTTCTCGAATGGGGTGGAAGAAAAGGCTTTGCTTTCCTGGCGTCGCCCGATCGTTCTGTTGAAGCAACTCCGGCTGTTGGCTTCGTCCGTCAATCCGGGAATGGAGACATTAGGATGTATGCTTCCTTATATGCCGCTCCATTCCGATTGGTTTGAACGGTTGGATACACCCGCATTGGTGATGACGAGTGGCAATATCAGCGAATGTCCGATAACCATTACCCCCGAAGAGGCAGAAAAGCAATTGGCCGGTAAAATACCCCTCTTGCTCCACCATAACCGGGTGGATGACTCTGTGTTACAGGTCTGTGGCGGTCAGTCCTGCTTGATACGTCGTTCGCGAGGATATGTGCCGGAACCGTTCTTTGCTGACGTTCCGGTTGAAGGAATCTTGGCTTTCAGAGCCGAAAAGGTAAATACGTTTGCTTTAGGGGAGGGAGAAACGATTCTGCAAAGCCAGTATATCGGTGACCTAAAGAATTGGGAGACCTTTCGATTCTATAAGGAATCACTTGAACGTTTTCAACATCTTTTTCGTTTCCGGCCATCCCTTTTGGTCTGCGATCTGCACCCTGACTATCTTTCCAGTGCGGGCCGGTTATTCGATGCCGTTTCATCTTTACTGGGCGTCTGCGATGTCTCCACGCATCAGGCGGAAGCACCTGTTAAGCTGGAACAACTGGCTTCCGATGAATATCAAAGTCGTTATTCTGTTTTAATAGAAAAGGAGTCTATCTCCATGCGTCCCGTATTGGAAGGAATATTGGAAGATCTGGCAGCCGGAGTTCCGGTAACCTGGTTATCCGCCCGTTTTCATAATACGTTGGCATGGCTTTTGGTAGAGATGGCGAAACAGTACAGGATGCAGACCGGAACGGACAAAGTCGTGATCTCAGGTGGCTGTTTTCAGAATAAACGTCTGACGGAACAGTTGCAGCGCATGTTTGCCGAAGCTGGTATCCCGCTGTTCGTACCGGGACATATACCCTGTAATGACGGAGGTGTGGCGGTCGGGCAACTGGCAATAGCGGCTTCCCGGAAGAGGCAGTTATAGTATGAATGCAAAACATATATGTTTTGAAAACGAATCATATATGTTTTGATTGCAAAACACCTATGTTTTAAATGAAGTAGTTATATCGTTAAAGTTATGCATGAATTGTCGATCGCTCAAAGTATCGTTCAGCTATCCGAACAGCAGGCTCGCGAACATCATTCTTCGCAGATAGAAGAAGTGGAGCTTGAGATAGGGTGTCTTGCCGGAGTATAGCTGCAAACATTGGAGTTTGCGATGGAAAGTGCAGTTAAAGGCACTTTGCTTGAAAAAGCGAAGATAATCCGCCGCTATGTAGACGGAGAAGGGCAGTGCTGCGATTGCGAAACGGTCTTTCCTATCGGGAATTTGTTTTCTCCCTGTCCTAATTGTGGTTCTTATTTGATAAATATAACAAAAGGGCGGGAACTTCGGATTAAATCAATTGTTATAAAATAAAAAGACAAACGCTTATGTGTGGAACTTGCGGATGCGGAGAGCATCATCATCACGATCACCTTCATGACCATGAATACTGGCACGGACATGAACATCACCACCGTCATCACGGTGAAGGGAAAGTAATAACGCTGGAACAGGATATTCTCCAGCGCAATAATCTGTTGGCTGAACGTAACAGAGGCTATTTTGAGGCGAAATATATTTTTTGTCTGAATCTGATGAGTTCTCCAGGTTCCGGCAAAACGACATTATTGGAAGAAACGATACGCCAGTTGAATTCTGATGCCACTCTCGTTTGTCCTGCCATGTTCGATTTGGGAGAAGCGAAGAAAGTCGTTATCGTCAGTACCACCGAAGGGGATGACAAGCCGTTGAAATATCCTCATATCTTCTTGGAGGCAGATATCTGTGTGATCAACAAAATCGATTTGGCGCCTTATCTGGATACGGATGTGGAGACGTTGCGGAATAATGCCTTGAAAGTAAACCACCACTTGCAACTATTCGAAGTGTCTGCGACAAAAGGCACAGGAATGGATGCCTGGTGTGATTGGTTGGTGAAAGAGTGTGCAAAATGTAAATAATTTACCCCAGATTTGATAGATAAACGGAGAAATAGACTATATTTGTTCCCGTTCATTGAATCAATTTAATCAAAATGTCATGATTAACCGAGAATTAATTAATCCTCAGAGCATCGTAGTGGTGGGAGGATCCAATAATGTACATAAACCGGGTGGCCGTTTGGTTCGCAATCTACTAGACGGGAAGTATAAAGGCGAACTATATGTCGTAAATGCTAAAGAAGACGATGTGCAGGGCCTGAAATCCTATCATTCAGTGCATGATATCCCAGAGACGGAACTGGCAATCATTTCTATTCCCGGTCCGGCCTGTCAGGAAGCTGTGGATGTGCTTGCCAAACAGAAAAACGTAAAGGCGTTCATTGTCATTTCGGCTGGTTTCGGAGAGGAAACGCATGAAGGGGCGATTCTGGAAGAACAGATGCTGAAAAGTATTAACGAAGCCGGTGCTTCATTGATCGGTCCGAATTGCATCGGTCTGATGAATATGCATTATCATGGTGTTTTTACTCAGCCGATTCCCGAATTTCATGCAGACGGGGTCGATTTTATTTCCAGTTCTGGCGGTACGGCACTTTTCATTATTGAATCGGCTCTGACAAAAGGACTCCGTTTTTCTTCGGTTTGGTCTGTCGGTAACTCCAAGCAGATCGGAGTGGAAGAAGTGATCGAATATATGGATCGCAACTTTGACCCGGTCCTTGACTCCAAAATAAAGATGCTCTATATCGAGCAGATCAAAAATCCGGATAAGCTCTTGTATCATGCTTCTTCCCTGATTCGCAAGGGTTGTCATATCGCAGCTATAAAAGCGGGTAGTACGGATGTCGGTAAGCGTGCCGCATCTTCCCACACAGGAGCGATTGCCAACTCGGACTCGGCGGTGGAAGCCCTGTTTCGCAAAGCGGGTATTGTGCGTTGTTTCAGCCGTGAAGAATTAACAACCGTTGCCAGTATCTTTACCTTGAAAGAAGTGAAGGGTAAAAACTGTGCGATTATCACGCATGCCGGAGGTCCGGCAGTAATGTTGGCGGATGCACTGGAAAAGGGACGGCTGAACGTTCCTAAGCTGGACGGTCCGCTTGCCGCAGAATTGAAATCCAAACTATATCCGGGAGCTGCTGTCGGCAATCCGATAGATATTATCGGTACAGGTACTCCCGAACATTTGGCCACCGCTATCGATTTCTGTGAGAACTGTTTCGAAGATATTGACCTGATGATGGTTATCTTTGGCAGTCCGGGTTTGGTAAAATTATACGATACTTATGAAGTGCTTCATAAGAAAATGGAGGAGTGCAAGAAGCCGATTTTTCCGGTATTGCCATCCATCGTAACAGCGGGTCCGGAAGTGAAAAGTTTCGTGAAGAAAGGTCATGTGAACTTTTCGGATGAAGTGACGTTGGGTACAGCCCTCTCGCGTGTGCTCAACACGCCGAAGCCCATGAGTACGGATATACAGTTGTATGGTGTTGACGTGCCCGAAGTTCGCCGTATTATCGACCGGTTGCCGGGCAGCGGTTATTTGAATCCTGAAGAAGTCCGTACTTTGCTGAAAGCGGCCCAGATACCGTTGGTAGAAGAGTTCACGTCGACTGACCGCGACGAACTGGTCGCTTTCGCCAAGAGAGTTAAGTTCCCGGTTGTAGCCAAGGTAGTCGGTCCTATACATAAGAGCGATATGGGGGGCGTTGCCTTGAATATCCGAAGTGAGGAGCATCTGATATTCGAATATGAACGGATGATGCGTCTGCCTGATGTGACGGCCGTTATGGTACAACCGATGTTGAAAGGGCAGGAGTTGTTCTTAGGAGCTAAGTATGAAGACCGGTTCGGTCATGTCGTGCTTTGCGGTCTGGGAGGCATTTTTGTCGA
>OIWN01001630.1_pt1 | contig 17076 bp, 15 predicted proteins | sample 1587591 | NCBI WGS metagenome assembly OIWN01 (sample SAMEA3888901, study PRJEB22519) | human gut metagenome | biome: human gut; feature: human-associated habitat; material: faeces | place: Denmark | collected 2010 | reverse complement strand
TTGTATATGTGATTATGGTAGAATATGATATTAATGATTTTGTCAATCGGAATTTACAGGAAGGAAATTAGACACATGGCTGTCGGATTCAAAGTTGCGTTCTTTTACTATCAAATAGGACATGGAGATTTTCTACACTCCTTTTTCTCAACAGTTTCTTATAATTTAGAAAACAGGAAATGGGGTAGCAGATTCCCAACGATTATGAATGAGCTATATCAAGGAACATTGGATAAAGATAACGTCGAAACAGCCATAGAGGAACTGAAAAAGATTCAGTTAGAGCTCCAAGCGTTTAGTCCGGATAAGGTGGTTTGGGATATTGACGATTTGTCTAATCAACCGCCTTGGGGCAAAAATATCAGCAATGATATTACCAACCTATCTAATTACTTTGTGACAAGCGATGGAGAAGACTTCATTACGATATTTTTCAACGCCTTGGAAAAAGCAAAAAAAATGCAAATGGATTTGACTATTGAGAGCGTATAAGGAGAGCGCAGACAGATTCAAGTTTGGAGAATTGAGAAAATCGGTATTTGACAAAGGAGTGTGATTATATGGGTAAAGCGATTTTGGCAGTAATTGTTACATTGATTGTTGGTTATTTAGGTACGGTCGTAGGACTTGAACTTTTAGGTAATTGGGTTGAGTTTGGATTGCTCATTGCTATTGCAGTAATGGGTGCTTTTATCATCTACTTCAATGACAAGAAGTAAGACAACTTCGCATTTGTGGAAGTTATAAAGGGGTGCATCATGGAAATCGAGTATAAATAAACAAAAGATTTCACGGCCGATGAATTGCAGAAACTGTTTTTATCCGTTCACTGGGAATCCGGCAATTATCCAGAAAAACTTGTCCATGCGATGCACAATTCCACACGAGTTATTTCTGCGTGGGATGGTGATAAGCTGGTCGGGCTGGTTCGCGCGCTTGATGATGGAGAAACAGTCGCATTTTTGCATTATCTTTTGGTGGACCCTGCTTATCAGGGACAGTACATTGGAGATGAGCGGATGAAACGGATCATGAGTTTCTATCAAAAGCTTCTGTATGTGAAAGTTATGCCGTCTGATCCTAAAACGATCCAATTTTATGAGCGATATGGCTTTCAACAATATGATAATTACTCTGCAATGGTGCGGAAGCACTTTTTGTGAGTTGGTATGATGGATCGATTTGCAGCTAGCAAGGAAACCGTAAGGAGTACAGAGCATGGATGCAAACTGTACCAGTAAAAGAAGGAAAGTCAAGAGTATGGAAACGGTATACATTGCAGGCGGGTGCCTTTGGGGCGTCCAGCATTTTTTTGACACGGTGCCCGGTGTACGGACGACCGAAGCCGGGAGAGCCAACGGAACAACAAACACGCTGGACGGCCCGTATGATGGATACGCAGAGTGCGTTAAAGTGGTCTTTGATGAGAAATGTACCAGTGTTACAGAGCTTATGGAGCATCTGTTTGAAATCATCGACCCGTACAGCCTGAACAAACAGGGCGTTGATGTTGGAAAAAAGTATCGCACGGGGCTTTACAGCACAAATCCCGGACATCTGGAAGAAGCAAGAGCCTTTATTGACAGCCGGAAGGACCGGGATAAAATCGTTGTGGAAGTGCTGCCGCTGACGAATTACGTCCGGAGTGCAGAGGAGCATCAGCACCATCTGGAGCGGTACCCGGAAGATTGCAGCTACTGTCATATCCCGGATGAAGTCTTAAACAAATACAGGAACCAGTAAGCAAAGGAAAAACGAAAATGCGGGGATTGGGAACGATCATCAATGCGCTGGCCATTGTGATAGGCGGTGTGCTGGGTATTCTGTTCAAACGCTTTCTGAAAGAGCGCTATCAGGATACAATCATCAAAGCCACGGGCTTTTCCGTGGTGTTTCTGGGAGCGGCGGGAACGCTCTCCAAGATACTGACGGTTAGGCCAGACGGAACTTTGAGCACCGGTGGCTCTATGGTCATGATTCTATCGCTGGCGTTGGGTGCGCTGCTGGGTGAACTTATTGATCTGGATGCACAGTTTGAACGCTTTGGCGAGTGGCTCAAACACAAGACTGGCAGTGACGGCGACAACCAGTTCGTCAACGGCTTCGTGTCGGCATCCCTGACGGTGAGCATCGGGGCCATGGCCGTCATCGGCTCCATTCAGGATGGCATCTACGGCGACCATTCCACGCTGGTGGCAAAAGCGATTCTGGACTTTATCATTGTGCTCATCATGGCGTCCTCCATGGGCAAGGGCTGCGTGTTTTCATTTATTCCGGTGGCAGTGCTGCAAGGTGCCATGACGGCTCTTGCGGTAGTGCTGTCCGGCTTTATGACGGACGCTGTGCTGAACAATCTCTCGCTGGTAGGAAATATTCTGATTTTTTGTGTGGGCATCAATCTGGTGTGGCCAAGAACCATCAAGGTGGCAAACCTGCTGCCGTCCCTTCTGGTTGCAGTGGCGCTGACGGGGATTTTATGAATCGGAACTTGACGAGGAGTGTGATTATATGAAAAACAATAGCCCACAAAAGCAGGCTGCCATTTCTTGGATCATTTTGATGATAGGAATATTGCTCGCAGTAATAGGAGCAATGACGGCAAAGGAGTACAGAGTAAACCTATGCCTGCTAATCGGTGCAATGGTTGTTGTTGGTGGTATTGTATATCATCTCACCATGATGAAATGTCCTTATTGCGGTTGCTCACTTGTTGGTTATAGACCAATCCCTAAAGAGTGCCCAAAGTGTCATAAAAAGTTTGAAAAATAAATTCCAGTCTGCCGGGCAACCAAATACTGTTCTGGGTAAAAAACGATGAGAAACAATAACAGACTTTACAAATATGTTCCGTCCTTGCTGCTGTTCCTGTTGTTTGAAACGGTGGCGGTGGCGCTGTGGCTCGCAAAAGGCAACCTGTTCTACCTGCTTAATTTCAGCTACATCGGGGGCTGCCTTGGAGTAGGCACGGCGCTGTTTGCTGCGGGAAAACGCTACGCCCGGCAGTTCGTGCAGTGGGCGGTGGGCAGCTATATGCTGCTGTACCTCGGTGTTCTCTCCCACGAGAATATGCAGATCGAAGGATTTTGGTATTACCTGTTCCTCGGCGTTTTTGAAGCAGCTACCATCCACTACGCAGTGGCAAAAATCTTCGGTCCACTGATCTTTGGGCGGGGGTGGTGCGGCTACGCCTGCTGGACAGCCATGGTTCTGGATCTTCTGCCCTACAAAATACCGCAGGCACCGAGGAAAAAGCTGGGGTTCTTTCGATACATCACCTTTGCAGCATCCTTTGTCTATGTGGCGGCACTTTTTTTGATGCACGCCGAAAACATGGAAAAGATCCTGTTTGTCTCTTTTCTTGTTGGAAACATTCTGTATTATGCGGTTGGCATTGTACTGGCATTCCGATGCAAAGACAACCGTGCCTTTTGCAAGTATCTCTGCCCGCAGGGCGTGCTGGAGGGTGCCATTCCCCTCTCCCTGACCAATGCGGGCATCCGCGCTGCGCTGGGCAAGCTGTTCACATGGAAGGCCTGCATCCTGCTGGCGGTCATCGTGGGCAGCGTGGTGTTCTACCGCCCCTTCTGCAAGTGGCTGTGCCCGCTGGGCGCGTTTTATGCGCTGCTGAACAAGGTCTCGCTGTTCCAGATGCGCGTAGACACCCACAAATGCGTCTCCTGCGGAGCCTGTGCAAAGGCTTGCAAGATGGACGTAGACATTACCAAGACCCCCAACCACGCCGAATGCATCCGCTGCGGGATGTGCATGAAAGCCTGCCCCACGGACGCCATTCAGTACAAGTTCGGGCTGGGGGACCAATCAAATACCGAAACAACAAAGGAGTAAAACCATGAAGATCCATCGTATCGCCGCACTTTTTCTCAGCCTTGTGCTGGCTTTCAGCCTTGCCGCCTGCGGGCAGGGCGCATCTTCTGCATCTTCTGCATCTTCTGCATCCTCTTCTGCCGCTTCCTCTGCGGCAGCAGAAAGCAAAACCGAGGAGCAGCTGCTGGCCGAGGAAAACGAGATCCTTTCTGCAAACGATGCTCTGTGGGAGAAAGTGTTCTCATCCATGGACAAAAACGTGACCGAAACCACGATCAGCGCCAACTACGGCGATTTTCTGCTCAGCGCTGTGGAAAAGGCCAAAGATCAGTTCTCGGACGAGGAGTACAAGACCCTGACCGCAGATGCCGAAAAGATTCGTGCCATCGAGGAGCAGATCGCCGCTCTTGCCCCCGCAGAGGATGCCGCTTCCAGTGCCGCCGCACAGGGCACCGCCTTCCCCAAGTTTGAGGGCAGCGATTTAGAGGGCAACCCGGTGGACAACAGCCTGTTTGCGGGCAACGCCTTTACGGTGGTGAATTTCTGGTTCAACGGCTGCAAGCCCTGCGTGGAGGAGTTGGACGACCTGAACGCCCTGAACGAGAAGGTCAAGGCACAGGGCGGTGAGGTCATCGGCATCAACACCGAGACGCTGGACGGCAACCAGCAGGGCATTGATGCCGCCAAAAAACTGCTGGAGACAACGGGCGCAAGCTACCGCAACATCTACTTTGCCTCCGGCAGTGAGGCCGGCAAGTTTGCACTGAACATCATGGCCTTCCCCACCACTTACGTTTTTGACCGGGACGGCAACGTTGTGGGGCAGCCCCTGCTTGGCGGCATCGACAAGGAAGAAAACCTTGCCGCTCTGCAAAAAAATATCGACGCCGCCCTTGCCAAGGACAGCGCCAAATAAACCTTTCTCCCCTGCCGCCTTCGGGCGGCTTTTTTATTTGCGGTGTGCATTGCCATGCACGCCCGGGTGCCGGACGGAATACGCTGGGGCAGAAGCATACTTTTACCAGCAAAGGAGCGTATCTCCATGAAAAACACCGGAACTCTCCGCATCCAGACCTTTGCGGCCCGCCAGTCTGCCCCCATGGAGGGGGTGACCGTTGCGGTGCAGGGGGACGGCTTTACCCTGCACTGCATCACCGATGCGACCGGCAGCGCCGCCGATATCCCCGTTGAAGCCCCCGCCTGCACCCTCTCGCTGGACGAGGACAACACCATCCGCCCTTACGCCGTTGTCAGCCTGACCGCCGCAAAATCCGGCTACCGCACCGTGCGCATTGAGGGCATCCAGATCTTTGCCGGGCAGATAACGCTGGCACAGCCTGCGATGATTCCGGTCACGGAGGAAGGCAAGGACATCCCGGACGCGCCCATCGTCATCCCGCCGCACCCTTTGTTTGCGGGCAGCGGCGGCAGCGGTGCACAGCCGGTGGAAAACTGCACGCCCCGGGTGCTGGACAAGGTGATTATCCCCAAAAACATCACGGTGCATCTGGGCAAACCGGCTTCCTCAGCCCGCAACGTGACCGTGTCCTTCCGGGATTATATCGCCAATGTCGCCTCCAGCGAGGTATACCCCACCTGGGCGGACGAAAATAACCCAACGGGTCATCCAGAGCTTTTTTGCTCAGAAATTCCATTCAATCGTTATTTTTTGTTCACCCGTCCGTGCATCCTTCGGCCCGACCACTACACGGTCCACCAGCAGCACTGCAAGCTCCCGGGTCAGGTGCGAAACCTGTGCCAATTCCCTCACACGCTGCATCTGGGTCTGGATCGTAGCACTTTCTTCCTTCTGCTGTTCCAGCTCGGATTCCAGCTTTTCGATTCTGGCTTCTGCACTGCTTACTTCATCGAGGAAAGACTTGTTCATCTCAAAGAACTGCGCCGAATCGATCAGGCCGGACACCTTATCCAGATAAAGCTCCTGCATCGCCTTCCGCCGACGTTCAACATCGCCACGCAGCTTGCGCAGTTCCTCCCGCATTGCCTGATTTCTCTGCCGGACAGGGTCGTCCTGCTCCGGTAGCTTTACTTTTTCCGGGTCGAACCAGTCCGACACATATGCACGGATACGCTGGAGCACCACATTTTGCAGATCTGTCAGGTTCGTGCAGGTCTTGTTGCCGCACACTTCCGGTGCGCGCTGGTGCATCCGGCAGCGGACATAACGTATCCGGGTGCCGTCTGCCCGGGGAGGACGGCCAGTCTGCTCCATGATACAGCCGCAGCAGCTGCACACTACTTTCCGTGCCAGCGGATGGATCGTTCCCTTCTCGCCGCTCCGGGTGCGCTCCTGCATCATCCTCTGGACCGTTTCAAACATTTCCCTCTCAATAATCGCTTCATGCGTATTTTCTACAACGATCCACTGCGATTTTGGCATCCAAATCGTCTTTTCAGACTTGTAACTTATCTTTTTATGCTTTCCCTGCACCATATTTCCGATATAAACCTGATCATGCAGTATTTGATATACGGTGGGACTGCTCCAAAGAGCCGCATTTGTATTCTTTAATGCACTGCGGTAATGGATGCCATGCAGCTGCTTATAGGCTGTTGGGCTTGGAATTTTTTCGTCATTCAGGATGCGTGCGATCCTGTGTGCGCCGATCCCGTTAAGAGCCATGGAAAAGATCCGCCTTACCACTTCGGCCGCTTCCGGGTCGATGATGAGTTTTCCTTTTGCATTTGGGTCTTTGCAGTATCCATACCGTGCAAAAGAGCCGATGAATAGCCCCTCTTTCCGCTTGTGGTCAAGCACCGAGCGGACATTGGTGGACAGATCTTCCAGATACCACTCGTTGATCAGGCCGTTGATCTGGCGGGATTTTTTGTTCGCGGTATCGTTGGTATCCACATGGTCTACCACCGCGATGAACCGGATGCCCCACTCCATGAACTTTCCGTGCAGATACTTTTCCACGAGCTCCATGTCACGGGTGAAACGGGATTGCGTTTTGGCCAGTACCACATCAAACTGATGTTCGCTTGCGGCTTGCAGCATCGAATTGAATGCCGGACGGTTCCGGTCGATGCCGGAATAGTCCTCATCCGAATAGATCTGGTAAATATCAAATCCTTTCTCCATGGCGTACTGGAGCAGCATCGACTTTTGATTCTGAATGCTCTCCGATTCACCAATTTTATCTTCATCTTCTTTGCTCAGGCGGCAATAAATAGCTGCTTTCATGATCTGCCCCCTTCTTTTTGTACACGAGCATCCATGCGCAGCATAACGCATCTCTCCTTCCAATTCAGGGATGCCGCATCAGGCGCAGGATCTTGAAGGAACGGCATTGAGCAATCCATCGATGATATATCGCTCAAATTCCTTTTGAAACCGTTCTTTGCGCTGTTCGTTGTTGTCCGAACGAAATTTTTCGTGCAGAATAAAAGGAGTTTTTTTCATCGAATCCCCCTTTTCGGTCCATCTGATCGTGATATGTGTCACTTCAGTCTATTTCCAGTCAGCGAAATTCAGAACTTTCCATATTTTTCATGCAAAATATTGCAAGACGTTCAAAATCAACTTGAAACACCTTTGCCGCAATGGTACAATTATATTGTCATTTTATGGAAACTCGGTGCAAAGCCCCGTGCGGACAGGCCGCAAGCGTCGGAGTTCCTGTGGGATGTGTAAGAATCGCTAAGGCAGCACTGCGCTACTGCACTTGCGTAGTATTGCTTTCCGAAAATGTGAGAAAGTATATTTATATGATGAAGAAGATCTCCCGCCGCTCGTTTTTGCAGGTCTGCGGCATTACTGCGGCAGCGGCAGCGATGACGGCATCGGCATGAGCGAGGAGTTTCAAAAGACCCTTTTTGACCCCTTTACCCGCGAGGAAAAATCCGGCACCAACAAGGTGCAGGGTACCGGCCTTGGCATGGCCATCACCAAGAGCATCGTAGACCTGATGGGCGGTTCCATCAGCGTGGAGAGCGCCCCCGGCAGGGGTACCCGCTTTGAGGTCGTGCTGGAATTTCCCATTGATACGGAGTCGGATCATGCGCAGAAGGTGCAGGCTCTGCCGGAGGAAGCAGAAGAAACTTCTCCCCTGTCCGGCATGAAGTTCCTCTGCGCCGAGGATAACGCCATCAACGCCGAGATCCTGGAAATGCTGCTGGAATCCAAGGGCGCACACTGCAAAATTTACCCCAACGGTCAGGAGATCGTGGATGCCTTTGCCAGCGTCAAGCCCGGCGAGTACGACATGATTTTGATGGACGTGCAGATGCCGGTGATGGACGGCCTGGAGGCCACCCGCCGCATCCGCAGCGGCGAAAACCCGCTGGGCAAAACCATCCCCATCCTTGCCATGACCGCCAACGCCTTCCTTGAGGATATGCAAAAGAGCAAGGAAGCCGGCATGGACGAACATCTCTCCAAACCCGTGGACATTGCAGCACTGGAACAGACGGTAAAACGCTTCCGCGTTACCCCTCCCCATTAAAAAATAGCGGAAAAGCGCGTTTTCGCAGATGAAACACACAAATGATGTAAATGATGTAGAAGAGGGTCAGAACGTGAATACACTTTCCGAGATCGAGGAATATTACAAAGCGCGTGAGCAGCAGCTGTTGAAAAAACTTCATCAACAGGGAGCCGCTCTTGCCGCAGCGGAGCAGGCGCTGAAACAACTGACCGAAAATCAGAAAGTATCGGAGGACGAAACAGCCCGACAGCGCGCTGCACGGGAGCAGCAGCTCAAAGACGAGCTTTATCGGGATCCGTTGACAGGAATTTACAACCGCCGCTATTACGAAGAAGTTGCCCGCAAAACCATCGGCCCGGCGGGTGTCGCACTGATGGATGTGGACGATTTCAAGATCTGCAACGACACCTATGGACATTACGCCGGAGATATGGCACTGGAAACAGCGGCAAATGCCATCCACTCCTGCATCCGAAATACCGACCGGCTCATCCGCTACGGCGGGGATGAATTTCTGCTGGTGCTGCCCGGCATTCCGAGCGACATCCTGCAAGCCAAGCTGGAGCAGATCAGAGCCGCCGTGCAGCAGGCTGCTGTACCCGGTTATTCGCATTTTCGCCTCTCACTGAGCATCGGCGGAACGATGCAGTCCACCACCGACCCGATGGAGAATGCGGTTCGCCGGGCAGACCGGCTGATGTATCAGGCAAAGTGCCGCAAGAATGCCGTCATGGTGGAGGTTCCGGGGCATGACCTGGCGGCTTTGGAAAAACTTTTGCAGAACAAGCCACAGATCTTACTTGTGGATGACTCCGCAATGAACCGCATGATGCTGACAGAGATCCTGGGAGACAGCTACCACATTCTGGAAGTCGAAAACGGACGGGAATGCATGGAAAAATTGCAGGCAGAAGCCGGAAACATTGCACTGGTGCTGCTGGACATCAATATGCCCGTTATGGACGGCTTTGAAGTGCTGAAAGCCATGAATGCCAACCACACCATCGAGGATATCCCGGTCATTATGATCTCCAGCGAGGACTCCGATGCGACGATCCGGCGTTCCTATGAGCTGGGCGCAAGTGATTATGTCAATCGCCCCTTCGATGCTCGTATCGTGTACCGCCGTGTGACCAACACCATCAAGCTGTACGCCAAGCAGCGGCGGCTGGTGCAGATGGTCTCTGAGCAGATCCGCGCCCGTGAAAATAACACGGATATGCTGGTGGGTGTACTGAGCCATATCGTAGAATTCCGCAACGGCGAAAGCGGCGCCCATGTGCGGCACATCCGTATCATCACCGAACTGCTGCTCCGCCGTCTGTTGGAGATCAGCAGCAGATACTCGATCACTGCGGAACAGCAGGATATGATTCCGCTGGCTTCTGCCCTGCACGACATCGGAAAAATCGGCATTGACGAAAAGGTCCTCAACAAGCCCGGCAGGCTGACCCCGGAGGAATTCGAGGTCATGAAGACCCACAGTATGCTGGGAGCCAAGATGCTGCATGATCTGGATAATTTTGCAGAGCAGCCGCTGCTGCAAACGGCCTACGAGATCGCCCGCTGGCACCACGAACGCTGGGATGGGCGCGGCTACCCGGATGGGCTGAAGGGCGATGAGATCCCCATCAGCGCACAACTGGTCTCGCTGGCTGATGTGTACGATGCACTGACCAGCGAACGCTGCTACAAAAAAGCCTTCTCCCACGAAAAAGCCGTGCAGATGATCCTGAACGGCGAGTGCGGAGCGTTCAACCCGCTGCTGCTGCAGTGCCTGACAGATATTCAGGCTGACCTGAAAGAAGAATTACAGCAGCACAACTGAGCAATGGATGCAATAAAACAGGAGAACAAAAAGTCCAAATGAAACACAGAATCTCACGCCGTGCATTTCTGCGCGGCTGCACGCTGCTGGCGGCATCTGCTGCCGTTGGCAGTCTGACTTCCTGCGGCGGAACCAACGCGAAGGACAGCGGTCTTCCGCAGCTCATTGTGGGAAGCGATACCTATCCGCCCTATATTTATCTGAACAATGACGGCGTTCCCGCCGGGATCGACGTGGAGATCGCCACCGAAGCCTTCCGCCGCATGGGATATGCTGCCCAGTTTGAACCGATCGATTGGGAGCAAAAAACAGATCTGGTGGAAAGCGGTACCATCGACTGCATCTGGGGCTGCTTTTCCATGGATGGGCGCGAAGAGGTATACCGCTGGGCGGGACCCTACATGGTGAGCCGTCAGGTGGCTGCGGTGGATGCCGACAGCAGCATCCGGACACTCGGAGACCTTGCCGGAAAGACCATCGCCGTGCAGAGCACCGGCAAGCCGGAGGAGATCTTTCTCAGCGGCTCCGACCCGCGCATCCCGCAGACCGTCGAGGTGTTCAGTACCGAAGACCGCAGCGTGCAGTATGCGATGCTGGCCTGCGGCTATGTGGATGCCATCGCTGCCCATGAGACGGCCATCCTGCAATACATGAAGGACAATTCCGTGGAGTTCCGCATCCTCGAAGAACCGCTGCTGGTCACCGGGCTGGGCATCGCCTTTGCCAAAAACGACAGCCGCGGGCTGGACACCCAGCTGAACGCTGTTCTTGCGCAGATGCGCACAGACGGCACACTGGAGCAGATCCTTGGCAAGTATCTTGAACATCCTTCGCAGTATCTGGAGGTGGACACCATTGGCGCGTAAAAACAAAACCATCTCAGATACATGGAGATGGGGGCTCTATCTGGTCATCGGCGTGCTTTTTATGGCCGGCGTCGTTTTTTTCTCAAGTTGGCAGGCACTGCGTGCAACGGAGGCTCGTTTCTGTCAGATCCTTGATTTTGTCAAATCCCAGTCCACCAGCTTTGAAAAGCACAATGATACGATTGTGGCCAAAGCGCTCCGCCGCGCGGCGGTATCGGTGCATCAGCTGGCACAGGACCCTGCGCTCGACCTTTCCGACCCGGAATGCCTGAACAGGCAGGCAGAGCTGCTCTGGCTCACAGGTATTTCGGTTCTGGCCCCGGACGGTACGCTCCTGTGCGAATCCACAACGAATGGCATCGGCTATGCCCGGTTTGGAGAGCAGCTCAAGAATGATGCCGTTCTGGACGTTTTCGCTTACCCGCAAAAAACCTACCTGAAGCGGGTCCTGCTGGAGGATGGGTCTGCCGTGGATGTTGCGGCACACCGGGCAGAAAGCAAAGAGGTGATCCTGCTTGCCTACCGCTATACCCCGGCAGAATTTATAGAGGGAACGGCCTTGTCCATCCAGAGCGTACTGGACGGTTACTCGGTTGAGACCAGCGGCACATTGTTCATCGTGCAGAACAATCAGGTCATTGCCTCCAACCGCCCGGAGCTGATCGGGCAGGATGCTGCGGACAGTCTGCCGGTGCGGGAGATCCGCAAAGCCGGGGCTGCCGAAACACTGACCCATACCCACGATTGGAACGGCTCCGGCTGCTATTTTGGAATGTACTGCCACGGAAGATCTTTCGATCTCTATGCGTATACGGATGAAAAATCCGTCTTCCGTGAATCGTTTCCGTTGATCTTGATGGCGCTGGCCGGTTACATCCTGCTTGTAATGGTCCTTCGGGTGCTGCGCAGACGCTCCGTGCAGGAGATGGAGCAGCAGAAGAAAGAGCAGGAGAAGAAGTATCAGGCTCAGCTGGAGGAACAGAACCGCAAACTGGAGATCGCACTCCAGCACGAGGGTGCGGCAAACCGTGCCAAGCGGGAGTTCCTGTTCAATATGAGCCACGATATTCGCACCCCCATGAACGCCATCATCGGCTTCACCTCGCTGGCTGCGACCCATATTGATAATAAGGAGCAGGTGCTGGACTACCTGAAAAAGATCTCTACCTCCAGCCAGCATCTGCTTTCCCTCATCAATGATGTGCTGGATATGAGCCGCATCGAGAGCGGAAAAGTAAAAATTGAAGAGAAAGCGGTGCATCTGCCGGACCTCGTCCACGATGTGCGCTCCATCATCCAACCCGATGTTTCGGCAAAGCGGCTGTCGCTTTTCATCGATACCATGGACGTGGAGAACGAGGACATCATCACCGACCCGCTGCGGCTGAACCAGATCTTGCTGAACATTTTGTCCAACGCCATCAAGTTCACTCCCACAGGTGGTACGATCAGCATCCGCATTGCCCAGAAGAACGGTGCGCCCAAGGGCCGTGGTTGCTATGAGTTCCGCATCAAGGACAATGGCATTGGTATGAGCGAAGCGTTCCAGAAGCACATCTTTGAGGCGTTCAGCCGGGAAGAAAGCTCCACCGTCAGCGGCATTCAGGGTACCGGCCTGGGTATGTCCATCGCCAAGAACATTGTGGATATGATGGGCGGCACCATTGCGATCGAAAGTGAACCGGGCAAGGGCAGCGAATTCATCGTAGATCTCTGCTTCGCACTCAGCGGACAAAAGGTGGAGCCCAAGCAGCTCCCGCAGTTGGAAGGGCTGCGCGCATTGGTAGCAGACGACGATACCGACACCTGCCTGAGCGTCAGCACCATGCTGTCCAAGATCGGGATGCGGCCGGAGTGGACGATCTCCGGCCGGGAAGCGGTGATCCGCACCCGATACGCCATGGAGCAGGGCGACGAATTCAGCGTCTACATCATCGACTGGCTCATCCCCGATATGAACGGCATCGAGGTCGTGCGGCAGATCCGCAAGGTGATCGGGAAAAGCTGCCCTATCATCATTCTGACGGCCTACGATTGGACGGATATTGAAGAGGAAGCCCGCGCTGCCGGAGTGACCGCCTTCTGCGAAAAGCCGCTGTTCCTTTCCGAACTGCTCAGAGTGCTGGCAGAACCGTACGGTGCAGAGCCTGCCTGTAAGCCAGCGCAGCCAGATGCCTCCGAGCTCAAGAGAAAGAAACTTTTGCTGGTGGAGGACAATGCCTTGAACCGCGAGCTTGCACTGGAGATCCTGAAGGAAGCGGGCTTTGCGGTAGACACTGCTGAGGATGGCGAGATCGCTGTCCAGAAGATGAAGCAGGCGGCCCCCGGGCAGTACGATTTGATCTTAATGGACATTCAGATGCCCAAGATGGACGGTTACGAGGCAACGCGGCAGATCCGCGCCCTGCCGGATGCTGCAAAGGCAGACATTCCCATCTTTGCAATGACGGCAAATGCCTTTGAAGAAGACCGTCAGAATGCATTGAAGGCCGGTATGGACGGCCACATTGCAAAGCCGCTGGATATTCCGCATCTGCTGCAGGTCCTTGCAGATGTACTGAAATCATAACGGCTGCCAGCCGACAAAAAACAAAAGCACCCGCAGCAGGCTTCGCAGAGGCTCTTGTCCTCTGGAAGCGAATGCTGCGGGTGCTTTATTTCTTTTCTGTCTGACAGGCGTTTGGCTCACAAAATTTTGCGCAGCTCCTGCACGAGATCGCCGATCACGATGGGTTTGGACAAAAAGCCGTTCATGCCGCTTTCCAGGGCGTTGCGGCGGTCCTCGTCGAAGGCGTTGGCGGTCATGGCAAGGATCGGGAGCTTTGCCCGGGCAGGGTCATCCAGTGCGCGGATCTTCCGGGTGGCGGTGTAGCCGTCCATCACCGGCATCTGCACATCCATCAACACCAGATCATAGCTGCCCGGCGCTGCGGTGCTTACCTTTTCCACCGCCACTTCACCGTTTTCCGCCGTATCGACCCGGAAGCCGTACTCGCGCAGGATCTCCTGCGCGATCTCGCGGTTCAGCTCGTTGTCCTCTACCAGCAGGATGTGTCTGTCCTTGAAGTCGGCGTTCTTTTCCGGCAGAAGCTCCTGCGACGCATCTGTCAGCTTCTGGCCGAGGGCGCTCATCAGGGTCTCGCGCAGGTCGGATATGAACATGGGCTTGGAGCAGAAGGCGGTCACACCGGCAGCCTTTGCCTCCACCTCAATGTCAGACCAGTCGTAGGCCGTCAGGATGATGATGGGGGTATCGTCGTTCAGGCTGCGGATCTGGCGGGTGACCTCGATGCCGTTCATATCCGGCAGCCGCCAGTCGATGATATAGGCGTGGTAGACATCGCTCATCTCGATGGACTGCCGCGCGCGCAGCACCGCTTCCTTGCCGGAAAGGGTCCACTCCGCCCGCATTCCCACCTTGACCAGCATCTTTGTCACGCTGTCGCAGGTGTTGAAATCGTCGTCCACCACCAGAGCCTTCAGGCCTTCCAGCTCGGTGATCTTTTCCACCGGGCGGTGCTCTGCCTGCACCCGCAGCGGCACACGAATGATAAACTCGCTGCCCTTGCCCTGCGCTGTCTGCACCTCGATGGTGCCGCCCATCATATCCACGATGTTTTTGGTGATGGCCATGCCAAGGCCGGTGCCTTGGATACGGCTGACCGTGGAGGTGCGCTCCCGCTCAAACGGCTCAAAGATTTTTTTGGCAAATTCCGGGCTCATGCCGATGCCGTTATCCTTGATGCGGAACTCGTACTGCCCGCAGCCGCGCACCTGCCCGGCAAGCTGGCGCACCCGCACCGAGACCGTACCGCCCGCCGGGGTAAACTTGATGGCGTTGGACAGCAGGTTCAGCAGGATCTGGTTCAGCCGGGTCTTATCGCAGTAGACATCCTCGTCGGTCACATCCATCGCGTCCATATAAAGCTCCAGCTGTTTTGCGTAGATCTGCCCGCTGACGATGGTTTTCAGATCGTGCAGCACCTCCGAAAGGTTGACTTCCACCTCTTCCAGATGGATTTTTCCGCTTTCGATGCGGCTCATATCCAGCACATCGTTGATGAGGGAGAGCAGATGGTTGCTGGAAGCAAGGGTCTTGGCCAGATAATCCTTCACCCGCTCCTTGTCGTCGATATTGCTGATCGCCAGTGTGGTAAAGCCGATGATGGCGTTCATGGGGGTGCGGATGTCGTGGGACATATTGGAAAGGAAGGTGCTCTTGGCGCGGTTGGCAGTCTCGGCGGCGGCAACGGCATCCGAAAGCGCCTGATTCACCTGTTTGTCGGCGGTGCGGTCGGACATGACAAGGATGTATTTGGTCCTGCCCTCCACCTCGCTGCCTATGGCGATGTTATGGAACCAGCGGCGCTCTTTGGTTTCCAGATGCTCAAACTCGAGATCCCATTCCCGCTGCTGCCCGCTGAGAAGCCCATCCAGAAAGTTTTCGCCCTGCTCCGGGGCGCCCAGCTTGTCCAGAGCAAAGGCATTTTGCCGGACTTCTCTCCACGGGATGCCCAGCAGCCGCTCAATGTTCGGGCTGACGTAATCCGTCTGGGAGGTTTTTGCGTCCAGCATCAGAAAAACATCGTCCACGTTCAGCGAGAGCTTCTGGAACAATTCATCCCGGTACCGGATCTCGGTATCCTTCCGGCGCAGGGTGACATGGCTTCTGCGCACAATGAGCAGAATGACCAGCACCGCAAGACCTGCGGCGATGCCCGCTACGATCTGCACCGTATGGAACCACAGCTTATCCAGATTGGCATTGACGATCTTGGTCGGCACAAGCCCCACCATCGTCCAGCTCTGGACAGCAGTACCCTCGTAAACCAGATAATAGCTGATGTCGCCCAGTTTGACCCTCAGGTTTCCGCTGCTGCCCTGTGCAAAGGCATTGGACAGATCCAGGATCTGCGCCTCGGAAAGATCGGAATGGTCGCGCAGCATCGCAATGAAATTGTAAATGGTCTCCTTGCGGTTTACAGAATTGTCGATGACCACTCGCCCATCCGAGTAGATGACATAGTTGCTGGCATTGCCCTGAAAGGCAGAGCTGTCCAGCAATCTAAGCACCGCATCATTATAATAAGAGATGGCAATGGCATCGTAGGCAAAGCCCCGGTAGCTTCCCTGCGTTTCGGGACAGATGAACGCAAGCATCTGGGGTTTGCCGGGCAGCGCTGTGTTCACGACGATATCCTCATCGTGAGCGAGCCTTTCGTCCAGATTGGTCTGCAGGCCAAGATAGCCGGTCTCCCCCGTCACGGTCATGTAGTTGCCGTCATAGGTAAGAAAGTAGAATTCGGCAAATCCGGTGCTCTGCTGCGCTGCCTCGATATATGCCTGAATCTCTGCTTCATCCGAGGTACTTTCCAGAAAGCCGTTGTACAGATGCAGATAGGTCAGGTTCTTGCGCACCATCTCTTTCAGCATATTATTGGATTTATGCAGCACCTCTTCCAGATGCGAGGTACTTTCCTGATAGATGGTCTGGGACACAAACGAGATGTACCGAACGCTGAAACCTGCTATCAGCAAGACCAGAAGAAGGATGGCCGCAACTGGAAGCCACTTTTGCCGGGGATGGCAGTTTCGTTTGGATTCGTGCTTTTCGTCTTCCATCCCGCTCACCTCAGTGTCATGTAGTTTTCAGGCTCTGCAAGCGCTGCGCCGCCGCCGGAGAGATGATCGCGCCATCTGTTTTTTACCCATGTATCTCCGTCCAAAGACGTGCCGCTTTCGCTCGCAAGCAGCGCTTCCATCTGATTTTCCGCTGCCAGACAGGTCACGGTAACGGTGTCGTCGTCCCGGAGCGGCTGTCCGTTCCGGGTGATGCCGGTCAGGGTATAGCTGCCGCCTGCCTCTTTGACCTCCACGGCAATGCCGCTGACCACCGGCAGAGAGCCGCGGTTGAAGGGCACAAACCCGCCCTCGCAGCCCTCCACAAAGGCGCGGACGGTCTCCTTCAGCTCTGCGCCGGTCATGGTGCGCTGGCGGGACATCAGACCGTTGGGCATGATCATGGAAGCGGCCATTTTCTTGTTATAATCTGCCTGCAGCACACTGCCGGTAAAGCTGTTTGCGGTGGCAAGCAGCACATCGGTGC
>OIWN01001623.1_pt1 | contig 17149 bp, 18 predicted proteins | sample 1587591 | NCBI WGS metagenome assembly OIWN01 (sample SAMEA3888901, study PRJEB22519) | human gut metagenome | biome: human gut; feature: human-associated habitat; material: faeces | place: Denmark | collected 2010 | reverse complement strand
GAAAATAGGTTCCGTTACAAGTTTTTCGATATTGTTCAATTTTCAAGGTCCTGTAAGCGCCTCAGCCAAGTGGCTGACAGCTTATTTATTTTACCACCGAAGCACCAGATTGTCAAGCACTTTTTTGAAGATTTTTTGAAGTTCTTAGGAGAACCAATCGACCTTCGTACTTTTCCTGTCGCTTTTTCGGAGGTATTTGTGTCAGACGTCCGCCTGACAGTAATGTATTTTAGCACAGACCCCCTCAAAAAGCAAGTCCTTTTTTCACTTTTTTTGAATTATTTTGCGGTTCGTCCTTTTGCCCAGTTTTTTCTCTCAGATTTGGCCGCTCTGTCCATCATTCGTCCAACAGCCTGTCCCGCATCACCTTTAATATCTTGCGCTCCCGCCGGGAGATCTGTACCTGCGTGGTATGGAGCAGTTTTGCCGTATCACTCTGGGTCTTGCCCCCATAGAAACGCAGCTGGATAATAAGCCTGTCCTCTTCGGGCAGGCTCTTCAATACCTCCGCCAGGCCTATCTTATCTGCAAGCTCTTCCTCCGGCGACTCTACCGGAATATCCATCTGACGGTCGCCCTCTTCCCGGTTCTCCGGCGTCAGACTCACCGCAGGCTGCGCCGCCTGGATAGCCAGCGTGATATTCTCCACGCTTTCCCCCAGCTCCTCTGCCAGCTGCGACAGAGTAGGCTCTGCTCCGCAAAGCTTGCTGTGATGCTCCCGGGCTGCATTGATGCGCAGGCTCAGCTCTTTGAGTGACCGGCTCACCTTTACAGTGCCGCCGTCCCGGAACAGCTTTTTGATCTCGCCCAGAATGACCGGCACAGCGTAGGTGGAAAAACAGACGCCACGCGACTCATCAAAGCCGTCATACGCTTTTACCAGCCCCATACAGCCGGCGCTGTAGAGGTCGTCGTATTCAATGCCTCTCCCCCGGAACCGTCCGGCACAGGAATGCACCAGCCCCAGATTCTGCTCAATGAATGCGCTCCGCCGGGTCTTGTCCGTTACCATTGCGACGCCCTCTTTCTCTTTATTATGTAGAGCGCTCATCCAGACGCTTGGTCAGCACCACCCGCGTCCCCTTTCCGGGCTGAGAGGACACTTTGACCTTATCCATAAAGCTCTGCATCACCGCAAAGCCCAGACCGGAGCGCTCTTCCGGGTTGCCGGTGGTGAAAAGAGGCTCCATGGCCTTTTCGACGTCCGGGATGCCGATGCCCTTATCCGTCACCGTTATCTTCACCAGCCGCTCCGGGTAGACGGCGATGCTCAGGGTCACGGGACCGATGGCATCCGGGTAGGCATGGACGATGCAGTTGGTCACCGCCTCGGACACCGCCGTCTTGATGTCGGCCAGCTGCGGCACGGTGGGGTCATACCGAGCCAGAAAGGCCGCCGCTGCGCCCCGGGCAAAAGCCTCGTTTGCACTGAGCGAATCAAATTGGATCTTTGCACTGTTTTCCGCTTTCATTTATATCCCTCCTGATACTTCCCCGCCCGGCTCGGTGCAGGGGATGCTTGCAAGCTGTAAGACCCGCCGGAGCTGTTCCGGCGCGTGCTGGATGCGCAGACTGCCGCCCAGCGTCCGGGCGCAGCGCTGCCTCCCCAGTATCAGCCCGATGCCCGACGAATCCATGAACCCCACTCCGCCGAGGTCCATCACCAGAATGCGCGGGCTGCGGGTGAGCAGGGCGTCGTCCAGCTGGATGCGAAGCCCCTGCGCCGCGTCGTGGTCGATCTCGCCGGCCAGATAGGCGTAGAGCACATCGTCTGCCGCGCTGAAGGTCACTGTCGCCATATCCTCATCTCCTTTTTTCTGGCATAAAGAAAAGACCTGTACACCTTTTCAGTGTACAGGTCTTTCGGGTTATTTTTTAGAGAACGGTGTCGCTCAGCGGTTCTCCAGCAGCTTCTCAGAAGCTATTTCGTAAGCGGGGTGCACCGAATGACGAGAATTTTTGCCCGCAGACAAGGCGATTTTCCGCTGCAATCCTTGGTGGATTGCAAGGGAAATCAACGCAGTATGCAGGCAAAAAGACCGTTCAGACGGTGTGCAATGCTTATGAAAATAGTTTCAGGGCCTCGAGGGCGATGGCCTCACTGCCGCAGACCAGCAGGCCGCGGCGGCTGTTGGCTTTCGCCTGCTCCACGGCCTCGGCCAGCGTCGGGCAGAACACCGCGTCGAAGTGATACCGTGCCTTTTCGGTCAGGCGCTCTGCCAGCGCCGCTTCCGTTCCCGCCGGGGCGACAAGGAAGACTTTGTCGAAGGGGTTCTCGCCCATGCCGGGCATGGTGCTCTTGTCCTTCTTCTGCTCTTCCGAAGTCAGTCCGGTCTCCAGTGCGGCAAGGAACGACTCCGCGCCTTCCTCCTCCGTCAGGCCGATCACGGCACTCATGTGGCGCACCTTGGCCATATTGAGGACGCGCAGAAGGGCTGCAGCCTGCTGCGGAGTACGGCAGGCGTCGAGGATGATGAGGGGCTTCTGGGACAGGACGCGGATGCTGCTGCGGTTCTCCACAGCGGCAAGGCCCGCCAGAATGGCCTCATCGGGGATCTCAAAGCCCTTGCGCCAGAGGGCCAATGCCAGCTCGACCGCGACAGCGGCATTGCCCGCCGCGTGGCGGCCCAGGAAGGCCAGAGGGGCGGTGTATCCGCCGTAGTCCACCTTGCTGGTGAACTTTTCCGCCTCGAGGAAGGTGATGTCCTCGGCGTCGGGGACGACGAGCTCACACTCGGCCTTAGCCGCCGCCACCACCAGCTCACTCAGAACAGCCTTCGGCTGCTCCGGCGCGGTGACGCAGACGGCGTCCTTCCGCATGACGCCTGCGGCCAGCGCGGCCAGACGCTCCACCGAGCGGCTCACACCGTCCGGGCCGATGGCCGTGACGGCGCAGACCGGCATATTGGGCAGAGCCGATGCCAGACCGGCATCCGGCAGCTCCACCACAGCCAGCTTGCAGCCCGCCGCACCAAAGCAGCGGGCAGCCGCCGCCAGCTCTGCCGCCTCACGGGGCAGAGGCTTTGCGGCATTGAGAGCCTCGGCAGCCTGACAGAGCAGCACCGGGTCCACTGACACGCCGCCGATGGCGATGCGGGCCGACAGCGGCTCACAGCCGGCGCGATAGAAGCCGGTGTGGAACGCCGCCTCCCGCAGGATAGCCGCCAGCAGACCGGCAGCAGCGGTCTTGCCCGCCGTGCCGGCCACACCGACGAACTGCACCTTCTGGACATCCGCCGTCAGGGCAGCGCGCAGCTCCTCCGCCGGGGCAAAGCCCTCGGGCAGAGAAGAAAAATATTCGTTTGCCTGTTCGATGGTCATTGCGTCAATCCTCGTTTCGATGTTTGTAGAGCAGCCAGCACATCCTGCACAGGGCCAGACAGAACAGGCCCACCAGAATACCGGCCATCGCGCCCGAAAGATCCAGCCAGACGTCGGTGAGCTGGCTGCTCCGGCCATCGCTGAACATCTGGATGGTCTCGTCCGTCAGAGCCGTGAGCAGACCGCCAAGGATCGGCCACGAGATGTGAACGAAAAAGTGCCGGGTATAGACCCGCAGGCAGAGAGTGAGCAGGAAGCCTTCCAGCGCATACTCGCAGAAATGTGCCAGCTTGCGCACGATGTGGTCTGTCAGGTGGTTCGCCGCGCCGGGCATTCCCAGACGGGTGAACACCTTTTTCATCAGAAGCAATACTCGTCCGCTTGCCGTTTCCGAGACGTCACCGATCTGCATGGAGTTGGAGAAGATGAATACGATGCAGGCGATAAGCGCAAAGGTAAAGATGACTCGTGCCGCAATGAGCCAGGGAGAAGTTTTTTGCATATCAGGACCCGTTTCCCGCATCAGCCCAGAGCCTTGATGCTCTGCTCAATGTTGGCAAGCTTGTCCTGGCTCTTGGCGTGCTTATTGCGGATGTCCTCCACCAGAGCGGCGGGAGCGCGCTCGACGAACTTGGGGTTGTTGAGCTGGTTTTCGAACATGGCCAGTTCCTTCTCGGCCTTGGCCTTTTCCTTGTTCAGACGGGCCAGCTCCTTGTCGCGGTCGATGAGCTCCATCATGGGGATGAAGCCGCGGGCGGCGTGGGTGGACACCTGCACCATACCGTCGGTGCTGCCCTCATACTTTTCGGTGAAGGTCACATCGGTGGCGAAGGCGAACTTTGCCAGATAGACCTCGGCGTTCTGGAAGGGAGCCGGGTCAGCCGTCTCGATGATCATGCTGGTCTTCTTGGCGGGGTGGACGTTCATCTCGGTGCGCATGGTACGCACAGCCTTGATGTAGTCCATCACCTTCTCAAAGGCTTCCTCTTCGTCGGCCCAGTTGTGAGCTTCATCGAAGGTGGGCCAGCTCTGGGTCATGATGGTCTCGGCAGAGCCGGGCAGAGCCTGATACAGCTCCTCGGTGATGAAGGGCATGAAGGGGTGCAGCAGCTTGAGGGCCTTATCCAGCACATACACCAGCACGCGGCGGGCAGTGTCAGCCTGCTCGGCGTCGCCGGAGTTCAGGCGGGGCTTTGCGATCTCGATGAACCAGTCGCAGTAGACGTCCCAGATGAAGCTGTTGATCTTGGCAGCGGCCAGACCCATCTCGTAGTGGTCGAGGTTGTCGCTCATGGCGCCGGCCACCTGATTGAGCTTGGTCAGCACCCACTTGTCGCTCATGTCCAGCTTCTCCTCGCTGGGCAGGCCGGGCTGGAAGTCCTCGGGCAGGTTCATCAGCACGAAACGGGTAGCGTTCCACAGCTTGTTTGCAAAGTTGCGGGCAGCCTCCACCTTCTTTTCGCTGTAGCGCATATCATTGCCCGGGGTAGAGCCGTCCACCAGCATGAAGCGCAGGGCGTCAGCGCCGTACTGGGCGATGACTTCCAGCGGGTCGATGCCGTTGCCCAAGGATTTGGACATCTTGCGGCCCTGGCTGTCGCGGACGATGCCGTGGATGCAGACGGTGTCGAAGGGAGCCTTGCCGGTGTAAGCCAGACCGGAGAAGATCATGCGGCTGACCCAGAAGCCGATGATGTCGTAGCCGGTGACGAGGGTGTTGGTGGGATAGAAATACTTGAGGTCTTCGCTCTCCTCATTGGGCCAGCCCAGAGTGCTGAAGGGCCACAGAGCGGAAGAGAACCAGGTGTCGAGGGTATCGGGGTCCTGGGTGAGCCTGGTGCCGCCGCACTTGGGGCAGGTGCAGGGTGCGCTCTTGGCGACCACAGTCTCGCCGCAGTCGTCGCAGTACCAGGCCGGGATCTGGTGGCCCCACCACAGCTGGCGGCTGATGCACCAGTCGCGGGTGTTCTTCATCCAGTTCATATAGTTCTTGGTGAAGCGCTCCGGCACGAACTTGATGTCGCCCTTCTCCACGCTCTCGATGGCGGGCTTGGCCAGAGGCTCCATCTTGACGAACCACTGCTTGGACACCATGGGCTCGATGGTGGAGTGGCAGCGGTAGCAGGTGCCGACTTCGTGCTTCAGAGGCTCGATCTCCTTCAGGAAGCCGCCCTCCTTCAGGTCCGCGAGGATGGCCTTGCGGGCCTCGAGGGTGGTCATGCCGGCATACTTGCCGCAGTCCAGCACATGAGGCTCATTGACAGTGTTCTTGCCCGCAGCAAACAGAGCATCGGCAGCAGCCTTATCGGCAGCGCCGGTCATGTGGCCATCGTAGGTAAAGACGCGGACGATGGGCAGGTCATGGCGCAGGCCGACCTCAAAGTCGTTGGGGTCGTGGGCCGGGGTGATCTTCACGACGCCGGTACCCTTGGTCATGTCGGCGTGCTCGTCGCAGACGATGGGGATTTCCTTGTTCAGCAGGGGCAGGATGACATGGCAGCCGTGCAGATGAGCATAGCGGGGGTCATCGCCGTTGATGGCAACAGCGGTATCGCCCAGCATGGTCTCGGGACGGGTGGTAGCCAGTTCCAGCATCTCGCCGGTCTCCTTGACCGGGTAGAGCAGGTGCCAGAAGCTGCCGTCCTTTTCCTCATACTCCACCTCGGCGTCGGAAATGGAGGTGTTGCAGTGGGGGCACCAGTTGACCATGCGGTTGCCGCGGTAGATGAGGCCCTTGTCGTACAGGCGGACAAAGACTTCCTTGACAGCCTCAGAGCAGCCCTCATCCATGGTGAAGCGCTCACGCTCCCAGTCGCAGCTGCTGCCCAGCTTCTTGAGCTGGCTGACGATGCGGTTGCCGTACTTGGTCTTCCATGCCCAGGCGCGCTCCAGGAAGCCGTCGCGGCCCACCATTTCCTTGGTCAGTCCCTCAGCACGCATGGCCTCCACGACCTTGGCCTCCGTAGCGATGGAAGCGTGGTCCGTGCCAGGCACCCACAGGGCGGCATAGCCCTGCATCCGCTTGGTGCGGATGAGGATGTCCTGCATGGTGTTGTCCACGGCGTGGCCCATGTGGAGCTGGCCGGTGACGTTCGGAGGGGGCATCACGATGGTGTAGGGCTTCTTGTCGGGGTCGGCCTTGGTGTGGAAGTAGCCGCCATCCAGCCAGAACTGGTAGATGCGGTCTTCCACCTGGCTCGGATCATACTGTTTTGCGAGTTCTTTCATAGTATCCTCCCAGAAGGTTTGTGAAGTGGGACGAAAAAAGCCGCCCCACGGAGCGTTCCATGGGACGGCTGTAATATAACCGCGGTACCACCCAAATTGCACACGGCTTTCTGCCGTATGCCCCTTGATGCCCCGATAACGTGGGGCAGACCCGGAGGCGACTACTCCTGTTTCCCCGCCTCTGCTCAAAAGCGACAGCACGCCGCACCGCCATACCGGGTTTTCAGCAGCCCCCGGCTCTCTGGATGGCGAAAACGACACACACTCTTTTTCCTTGCATTTATAAAAAGAATATAGCGTTTTTTGTGCGTTTTGTCAATCTCTTTTTCATCGGAACAAAATTTTCACATCCTTGTGCGGGGCCTTCGCTCCCTGCGTCAGGCAGATTTTTTCTTCTCACCCTTCCGCGTCCAGAAGCTCCGTTTTCAGCCGGGCAATGAGCCGCTCCATCAGGGCCACACGGTTGAAGGGGGTCATGAGATAGAAGCCGTCGGCGTAGGGCAGAGCCTCCCGGGCCATCTGCATCGACACCTCAAGGCCCAGCGCCTCGCCCTGCTCCCGGTCGAGGCCCGCGAAGCGCTGGATGATGTCCTCCTCCACATGGATGCCGTTGATCTCGTTCTCCATGAAGATGGCGTTCCGCTGGCTGACCACCGGCATGATGCCGGCCAGAATTTTAGCACGTTCACCCAGTGTCTGACGGGCCTTGCGGAGATTTTCCACCGCCTGTGCCGACAGCACCGGCTGGGTCAGGAAGCCCGACATCCCATTTTCCAGCTTTTCCACGGCCCGGCGCAGCTCCACGTCAAAGTTCCGGGCGTTGAGGTTCAGCGCACCAAAGACGGTCATGGCCGAGGGCATCTCCCGACCCTCCCCGGCCAGCGAGACGATGTACTGGGCCAGCTTGCGGGAGTTGAACTGGTAGACATTCTTCACCTCGTCCCGCTCTGCGGTGGGGATGGGGTCGCCGGTGATAGCCAGCACCTCCCGCACGCCCTCGGCGTAAAGGCCCAGCAGAAGGGCCTTGGTGGCGTTGAGGTTGCGGTCGCGGCAGGTCATGTGGGGCAGAGCACACATTCCCAGTTCCCGGTGTACCCGGCAGGCCACGAGGGAGGAATCCATCCGGGCCTGTGCGATGGGGCAGTCGGCGATGGTCAGCAGGTCAGCGCCTGCGGCCTGCAGCCGCCGTGCGCCGTCCAGATAGCCGCTCAGGTCGGCCACCCGGGGCGAATCCAGTTCAATGGCGATGACCTTCTCACCTGCGTTCAGCTTCCGCAGGAAGGCATCATCTTTTTCCACCGCCGGTGCAGTCCCGGTGGAAAGCTTCGCTGCCGGAGCGGCTTCGGTCTGCTGGGGCAGGGCATCCAGCTCTGCACGCAGGGCCGCGATGTGGGCAGGCGTCGTGCCGCAGCAGCCGCCCAAAATACGGACGCCCGCAGCGGCGATCTGCCCCATCTCCCGGGCAAAATACTCAGGCTTGCCCTGATACAGCACCCGCGCCCGGGTGACCACCGGATAGCCCGCGTTGGGCATCACCGACAGGGGCAGCAGCGTCTCGCCAAGGCCCTGCACCAGTTTCTTCATCGCGCCGGGGGCCGAGACACAGTTCAGGCCCACGGCGTCCACCACGCCGCTGCCCTCCATCCGGCGCAGCAGGTCGCGGAACAGCAGGCCCTCGCGGGTGTAGCCGTCCGGCAGCACCGCGAAGGACACCATGACAAAGGCGTCCGGCACGGCCATACGCAGTGCCTTTACCGCCTCCACAATGCCCACATCGGAGCTGAGCGTCTCGAACAGAAAGTTCTTTGCACCCAGTGCGGCGAACTGCTGCGCCACGAGGCCGTAGGCACTGCTGGCCGGGGCAGCCTCGGTGTCCGGGGCCGGGCCGAGGTCAGCAAAGACGGCGGCGTCCTTCTCCGCAGCGGCATCACAGGCCAGCTTCCAGCCCGCCTCGGCCAGCTCTTCCCAGCCCGGCATCTGGGCCGCCGCCATCCGGGGCAGACCGAAGGTGTTGGTCTTGATGGCCTGTGCGCCTGCGGCCAGATATTCCGCATGGACCTTCTTCACGCCCTCGGGGTCGGTGAGGTTGGCCATTTCGCAGTCCGCGCCCGGTGCCGCTTTATAATAGGTACCCATGCCGCCGTCGAACAAAAGCGGCTTGTGGGCAAGATACTCTCGGATGTCCGTCATAGAAAGGTTCTCCTTTTTTATTCTCCTTGATTTTATAAAGAAATTCAGGTATAATTTTTGTATGAAAGTGAGGTGCTTTTGGATGCCCAAGATTCGTTCCAGCGCAGACCTGCGCAACAACTACAATGAGATCTCCACCTTCTGCCACGACTACGCCGAGCCGGTGTTCATCACCAAAAATGGCAAAGGCGACCTTGCCGTGATGAGCATCGAGACCTACGAGGCCCTGACCGCCCGGTTCGATTTGTACGCAAAATTGCAGGAAGGTCTGGATGACGTGGCGGCGGGAAGAACGCGCCCGCTGGATGAGTTCATGCAGGAGCTGCAAAACAGAAGGAGTCTTCGATGAACTACGTTATCGATGTTGCCGCTTCTGCTCAGCGTGACCTTGCAGATGCCTTCGACTATATCGACCTGACCTTGAAAAATCCCTCTGCTGCCGACAAGCTGGTTGCCATCGCATGGAAGAAATTCCGTTCTCTCGACACCTTCCCACAGCGTTTTTCACTTGTGAATGACCCATTTCTTTCCTCTTTGGGAATCCGGCTCATTCCAGTTCAAAACTATCTTGCATTTTATAAAGTCGACTCTTCCACCCAGACCGTCCACATCCTCCGCTTCCTGTATGGTCACAGCGACTGGCAGGCTATCCTGCGGGCGGATGTTCTTCCAACCTGAGCATTCTCCCCGGCCCTTTGCCGGGGAGAATTTTTATGCAATCATCTTCAGTTTAATGAAGTTTGCGCACTTGTCAAGCATTTTTGCCCCGAAGCAGCCCATTTTGCTTGCGTCGAAGCCGGTTTTGTGCTATTCTATGCATATTTACAATGGTTGGGAGGAATGTATCATGCGCCACGCCGGCACACAGGAAATCGAAACGCCGCGGCTGCTTCTGCGCCGCCTTATGCCGTCGGATGCCCCGATGATGTACGCGAACTGGGCCAACGACCCGGAGGTCACCCGCTGGCTGCGCTGGACGCCGCACAAGGATGTGGCCGAGACGCAGGAGCTTCTGAGCGCATGGGCGCTGCTCTATCCCAACGAGGACTACTATCAGTGGGCCATCGTGGAAAAGGCCACCGGACAGGTGTTCGGCTCCATCAGCATCTACAACAGCCTGCTGGGAGAACCGGCACAGCGAAATGAATGGCCGGGATTCGACCTCTCCGAAGGCATCTGGGAGCCGGGCTACTGCATCGGCAGAGCCTGGTGGGGCAAAGGCTGCACCACCGAGGCTCTGAACGCTCTGGTAGAATACTGGTTCAAGAATACAGACAGTAATTGGCTTGCCTGCTCCCACGCCGTGGAGAACCCCGCCAGCGGCAAGGTCATGATGAAAGCAGGCTTTGTCTATGACCACGAGGCCGTCTACCACAAATTCGACGGTACAGCGATACCCTGCAAGTGCTATGCCCTGACGCGAGAACACTACGAATCGCTATATTCTCCAAACGAATAACAGAAAGGAATCATTTTGAGCGAACTTTACGATATTTTAGTCGAAACTCCCCCGACGAAGGTCATCCTTCTCGCCCTCGACCAGGGCCTGTGGGACTGCGAGCGCAGCCTTGCCGAGCTGGCTGCGCTGTGTGAGGCCAACCACATGGAGGCCGTGGCCGAAGTCACCCAGAAGCGCCAGACCCCTGAGACCGGCATCGTGCTGGGCAGCGGCAAGCTGGAAGAAGCCGCTGCTGCCGCAGCAGAGCTGGGAGCCGAGTGCGCGGTCTTCGACGGTGAGCTGACCGGCAGCCAGATCCGCAACATCTCCACAGCCCTCGGCGGCCTCGAGGTCATCGACCGCACCATGCTCATCCTCGAGATCTTCCGCAGCCGTGCCGTGACCAACGAAGGCAAGCTGCAGACCGAGCTGGCCCTCCTGCGCTACCGTCTGCCCCGCCTGCAGGGCATGGGCGAAAGCCTGAGCCGTCAGGGCGGCGGCGGTGGCGGCGGCGGCGGCGCCCGCCGTGGTGCCGGTGAAACGAAGCTCGAGCTTGACCGCCGCCACGTCCACGCCCGCATCGACGCACTGGCTGAGAAACTGGCCGAGATGGAAAAGCGCCGGGGCGAGAGCCGGAAAGCCCGCGCCAAGACCGGAATGCCGGTGGTCAGCCTCGTGGGCTACACCAATGTGGGCAAATCCAGCCTGATGAACGCTCTCTGCGGCCCCAGCGTCGCCGAAGCCGATATGCTCTTTGCCACCCTCGACCCCACCAGCCGGAAGCTCGTCCTGCCCAGCGGCATGGCCGTGCTGCTGGTGGACACCGTCGGCTTCGTCTCCCGTCTGCCCCACAATCTGGTGGAAGCATTCAAGTCCACGTTGGAAGAGGCCGCATGGTCGGACGTCATCGTCCGGGTGGCCGACGCCGGCGATGAGCAGCGGGAGGAGCAGCTGGCCGTCACCGACGAAGTGTTGGACGGCCTCGACTGCGCCGACATCCCCCGCCTGACCGTCTACAACAAGTGCGACAAGCCCGGCGCGCTGAGCTTCGACCCCGACATCCTGCTCACCAGCGCCAAGACCGGCTATGGCCTCGACAAGCTGCTGGCCAAGCTGGACGAGACCCTCAGCGACCGCGTCCACACCATCCGCATTCTCCTGCCCTACGATAAGCTGGGCCTTGCCGCCCCCATGCGGGAGCGCGGCAGCGTCCAGCTCGAGGAGTACCGTGAAGACGGCCTCTACCTCGAAGGCATCGTCAAGACCGAAGACCTCCACTGCTTCGAGGGCTATCTGGTCTGAGGACCCGCATACGAAAAGAACCGGACTCCGCGGAGTCCGGTTCTTTTGCATTTCAAGGCATCAGCCTGCGGCAGAGGGCGCTTCCTCTGCGCCCATCAGCTGGTCGTACCGGCCGGTGAACACCCGTCCCGGCAGGGCCGCCGTCAGGGCGAGGGCGGCGGTGAACCGCTCCTCATCGGTCAGCTCTTCCTCCACCGGAGGGAAGTGCGCGAGCACTTCGTCCAGCTGCTTTTTGACCTCCCGGGCCACAAAGATGCCCCGGTCGGTGAGGTAGATCTTGCCGTAATACTCCTTGACGATCATCCCCCGCTCCATCAGCAGGTTCAGCACCCGCACCACCGAGGGTTTGGTCACGCCCAGCTTCTCGGCGATGCTGCGGGAGCTGATGTCAAGATGGGTCTGCGAGACCTCATAGATCGCGAGCAGGTACCGCAGGTGTGCTGGCGTCAGTTCCATCTCGTATCACTCTCTTTTCGTTATATCACACGAACTCTTGGTTTACAAAAGGGGCGCGGGCCAAAGCCTTGACCCGCGCCCCCTTCTCCTACGCGATCGCTCAGTGGCAGCCACCGCCGCAGCTGCTGCAGTTTCCACTGCAGCCGCCGTCACAGCCGCCGCTGCATCCACTGCAGCCGCCATGCTTATGAGAGTGCCAGGTGATCCAGCCTACACCGCCAAACACGATGGCTCCGACGATGATCGTCGGCAGATTGAAATTAGCAGCCAGAAACTCCATCATAACAATGCACTCCTTTCAGCGCGTTTTGAGAAGTTTTTTACTTGATCTTGGAAACGTCGATCTTGACTTCGTTGTCGTTCACATACTTGTTGGGACGTACCATCAGGTAGATGAAGGCCGCCAAGATGACAGCCGCCACGATGGTGAAGAAGTTGAAGCCGACCTCACCGGTGATGAGGCCGCCCAGCTGGTACACGACCAGAGCGGAGCAGTAGGCCAGTGCGCACATATAGCCGATAGCGAATGCCGTCCACTTGCCGTTGTTCATCTCACGCTTGATCGCACCCATAGCAGCGAAGCAGGGAGCGCACAGCAGGTTGAAGATCATGAATGCATAAGCGCTCAGAGCGGTGTAATCAGCAGCAACGAGGCTCCAGATCTCGTCGCCGTTCTCAGACAGCTCCTCGCCGCCGAAGTGATACAGGACGCCGAAGGTGCCGACGACGTTCTCCTTTGCGATCAGGCCGGAGACAGAAGCGACGGTAGCCTTCCAGTTGCCGAAGCCCAGAGGCGCGAAGATCCAAGCGACTTTGGTTGCGATAGCAGCCAGGACGGAGTTGTCCTGATCCTCGACCATGCCGAAGGCGCCGTTCTCGAAGCCGAAGCCCTGCAGGAACCACAGGACGACGGTAGCAGCCAGAATGACGGAGCCGGCACGCTTGATGAAGGACCAGCCGCGCTCCCAGGTAGCACGGAAGACATTGCCCCAGGCGGGGATGTGGTATGCGGGCAGCTCCATGACAAAGGGAGCAGGGTCGCCTGCAAAGGCCTTGGTCTTCTTCAGGATGATACCAGAGCAGATGATGGCAGCCATGCCGATGAAGTAAGCGGAAACAGCCACCAGAGAAGAACCGCCGAACAGAGCACCTGCGATGAGGCCGATGATGGGCATCTTAGCGCCGCAGGGGATGAAGCAGGTGGTCATGATGGTCATGCGGCGGTCGCGCTCATTCTCGATGGTACGAGAAGCCATGACGCCCGGGACGCCGCAGCCAGTGCCGACCAGCACGGGAATGAAGCTCTTACCGGACAGGCCGAACTTACGGAAGATACGGTCCATGATGAAGGCGACACGGGACATATAGCCGATGTCCTCCAGGATGGACAGCAGGAAGAACAGGACCAGCATCTGGGGAACGAAGCCCAGGACCGCGCCGACACCGGCGACGATGCCGTCCATGATCAGGCCGTACAGCCAGCCTGCCACGCCGATGCCCTCGAGGAAGCCGCCCAGCGCGTTGGGGACGATCTCACCGAACAGGACGTCGTTGGTCCAGTCGGTCGCAAACGTACCGATGGCCCAGCCGCCGTCTGCGATGGAAGTACCCATGGACAGGGAGTACATCAGGTACATGATGACTGCGAAGATGGGCAGAGCCAGCACACGGTTGGTGACGATCTGATCGACCTTATCGGAAACGGTCAGGTGCTCGACGCGGGCCTTCTTCTTGACAGCCTTATCGACGACGCCATTGATGTATGCGTAACGCTGGTTGGTGATGATGCTCTCGGCGTCATCGTCCATCTCAGCCTCGCAGTCCTTGATGTGCTGGTCGATGTGAGCGATCAGGTCGGAGGAGAGCTTCAACTCATCCATGACCTTGTCGTCGCGCTCGAACAGCTTGACAGCGTACCAGCGCAGGAAGCGGTCATCGACTTTGCCCTGGATGGACTCCTCGATGTGCGCGATGGCGTGCTCGACGCTGCCGGTGAAGACGTGGGGCAGCTCGCCGGCCTTGCCTGCCTTTGCAGCAGCCATAGCAGCCTTTGCAGCAGCCTCGGTGCCCTCGCCCTTCAGGGCGCTGATCTCAACAGCCTGACAGCCCAGCTCGGCGCTCAGCTTCTTCAGGTCGATCTTGTCGCCGTTCTTGCGGACGAGGTCGATCATGTTGACAGCCATGACCACGGGGATGCCCAGCTCGATGAGCTGAGTGGTCAGGTACAGGTTGCGCTCGATGTTGGTACCATCAATGATGTTCAGGATGGCATCGGGCTTCTCCTTGACCAGATAAGTACGGGAGACGACCTCTTCCAGAGTGTACGGAGACAGGGAGTAGATACCGGGCAGGTCCTGGATGATGACATCCTTCTCGCCCTTCAGCTTGCCTTCCTTCTTCTCGACGGTAACGCCGGGCCAGTTGCCGACGTACTGATTAGAGCCGGTCAGATTGTTGAACAGGGTAGTCTTACCACAGTTCGGGTTGCCGGCCAGTGCAATTTTAATGCTCATTGCAACTCCTTTCCTCTCGTTACGATCAAACGACTTCGATCATTTCGGCGTCGGCCTTGCGCACGCTCAGCTCGTAGTTGCGCACAGTCAGCTCCATCGGGTCGCCCAGAGGGGCCACCTTGCGGACATAGATCTCCACACCCTTGGTGATGCCCATGTCCATGATGCGGCGCTTCACCGGGCCTTCGCCGTGCAGGCGCGCCACGGTGGCAGTCTCGCCGACCTTAACGTCTTTCAGAGTCTTCATAAAAATCCTCCTCTACTTGTCTTTCTATTCAGAGACTATCCAGTTTCGGAGCGTCTCCCAAACAGCGTTCTGCCGCTGCTCAGCCAACCATAATGCGGTTTGCCATCGTCTTGTCGAGGGCCAGACGGCTCTCCTTGACCTGAACGATGAGGTTGCCTGCGATCTCATTGACGACAGTCACCTGACTGCCCACCACGAAACCAAGCTCCGCCAGATGCAGACGCACTTCATCCTTGCCGGTGATCTTCTGGATGGTGACGGTATCGCCTGCTTTTGCCATAGTCAAAGGCATCATAATTGTTCCACTCCCATTCGTGCTCCCCATTCTGCGGGGAGCTTTTCGGTTCGCTTTTTTTCGTCCTCGGGGATGGTTGCACCAGCCAGACGCCGCAACGCGCTCGCTCATGCCCGCGTCCCCCTCCGAAAAGCCACGGCAGTTAGTCAGTCGCAACTATCAGCATAGATAGTTTATACTTACTAACCCGCATTGTCAACCATTTTCCGGCTCAAAAAAGTTAGTTTGTATGAACAAACAAATTTTCTTCCCTTATTTCAAGAAGATTTTTACAGTTTCTATATGCTAACTTTGTTTGCACATATTTACGATTTTTCTCTTTTACACTCCCCGCAAATGACACAGCCGCCCGGTGCAGGGGGTATTCTGCAACGAGCGGCCGCGTGTCAAAAGGAGGATTCTTCCCGCCAGTGCGTGGTTTCGCTCTGGCGGGCGCCAGGATAAAAAGAGAGTATTTGGAAGAGAATGTCAGAATTTCAGGAGCGTCAGGCTGCGACAGCCAGACGCTGGATGGACGTTCCGCTGCGGAACAGACGGAGATACACTGCCGTACACTTGTTCAGCTGAGCAAAATGCTGCTGGGCGGCACTGGGGTCACCATAGGCTTTCCAGCAGCCGCAGCAGGTGAAGTTGCGGCCCGCATTTTCGATAAAGCCCACCACATCGTGGAGCGGATAGCCCAGAAATACGCCGATCTCATGGGGGAAATCAGCCTCGCAGCAGAGCCGGCGGGACAGCTGCTGCAAAAGCGGCGCGTAATCGTCCGACTGCTCAGGCAGAGTGTAGCCTTCCTTGCACAGGAAATCCCGCACCTGCGGCTGGGCCAGCACAGCGCGGAGCTTGCTCTCGCGGTAGACGTACACCAGATACTGGTGGGTCTGCACACAGCCCTTGAGGACGCGGACGCAGAGGCCCTTTTCGCCCAGCTGTTCGTTCCAGCTGCGGACGCGGCGGGCAAGGTCGGCGCAGTCGCTCGTCTCGTAGCGGAAAAGTCCCGCAGGCTTTAAGCCGGCCAGCACCGGGGCGCACTGTTCGATCATGACTGTCTCAAAGTTGCGTTCCATGTCTTCAGCCTCCCTGCCCGTTTTCCACTATTGTCTCCTGCCGTGTGATGCTTATGCAGGAGATATGGTTAGAAAAAGCTAACCACAATTTCAAAAAGAATGCGGCAGCCTGCCCCTCTCGAGCTTCTTCCGCTTCTCGGTTAGTCATTTCTAACGTGGCATTATCTTACCATAGGTCCGGCTCTGTGTCAACACCTTTTTGCAAAAATATTTGCTCCATTTTCTCCGCCGTGCTATACTGAGCCAAAGCTGATATAGCAATTCAACTTTTTAATGCAGCAGCAACAGCGTTGGATTGCATATCGCAGCTATGCTGTTTGGATGTTGCACGAATTTCTTGACTTGCGATAAAAAGGAATGGTATCCCCATGCATCTTATCTCACCCGAAGAGCTGGCCTCGGCCATCGCCGACCGTCTGGCCCGACAGCCTGCCGTCCTCGTCGCACTGGATGGCCGCTGCGGCAGCGGCAAAACGACGCTGGCCGCACAGCTGGCAGAGCGTTTTCCTCAAAGCATCACCGTCCACACCGACGACTTCTATCTCCCGCCATCCCGGCGTGTCACAGGCTGGGAGAAGATTCCCTGCGCCAACATGGACATCCAGCGCCTGCGGGATGAGGTCGTCGCTCCCGCCCGGGCAGGGCAGGCGTTCTCCTACCAGGCCTACTCCTGCCGCGAAGGTGCCTATCTGCCGCCGCATCTCCTCGGCCCTGCGCCGCTGGTCATCGTGGAGGGCAGCTACAGCCATTACCCCAGCCTTGCACCCTATTATGATATAAGAATATTCGTCACCTGCTCTCCCGATGAGCAGGCCCGGCGGCTCCGCAAACGGGAGGGGGAGCGGTATTCGAATTTTGTGGAGCGGTGGATCCCGCTGGAAGAGGGGTATTTTGCAAATTACTCCATTGAGGAGAATGCGGAGATGATGGTCGTTACTGATTGACGGCATCGCGCGCCGGTAGCGCGGATTTGGTTCTCTTTTTCGGTCAAATGGCAATGCGCTCCGCGCGGGCCAGAGCGCTCTTTCATTAAGGCTAACTGTTCTCTTTTGATGTCAAAAGAGAACCAGAAAACCACCAGCGATTTCGACGCGC
>OIWN01001616.1_pt1 | contig 17181 bp, 10 predicted proteins | sample 1587591 | NCBI WGS metagenome assembly OIWN01 (sample SAMEA3888901, study PRJEB22519) | human gut metagenome | biome: human gut; feature: human-associated habitat; material: faeces | place: Denmark | collected 2010 | reverse complement strand
CCATCTCTTTTGCAAGCTTTGCAACTTCCCTGCGCTGGAATGCCTGAAAATCCTTGTATTCTTTGCTTGGTACACGATACTGGTTATTATGATAACCCTGATCAATGATAAATTCCGGACGGAATTTATAACCGACCTCTTTCTCAAACTGCTCTAAAATATATGGACTTACAGAGGAAGAATAACCGTACCAGTCAACAAACTTCTCTCTCTTAAGCTCATCAAATACGAGTGTGAACTGATGGAAGAACGTTGTATAACGGATCACGTTCACATACGGATGCTCTGCACAGTATTTACGCAGACGCTCCATGGAATACTTATGTGTTTTCGGCTGTCTGACATCAAATGTAATCTGATGTTCAAAATCCTTCCAGCCATTTGTCACAGCATTGTACATATGAACCGGATCCCAGATAATATATGCCAGAAAGCTGACTGTATATTCATGGAACGGTTCTGTATCGTGGATGCAGACACAGCCGGTTTCCTCATTGTATTCCCATTTATCTGTGGATACCACTTCCCCTGTGGAGCGGTCAATGACTTCCCACCAGCGTTTCCTGTCATCTCTTGTATTGACCTGCATCAGTTCATCCGAAATTCCTTTCATTAAAGGAATCTGGAGTTCATTACCGGTTGCAGTGTAAAAATTTGTCATGATATAACTCTGCTGCACTTCATCCGGATTTGCTTTTGCCCACGCATTATCTTTTCTGGTGGTATAATAAGTTGCATATATTTTTGCGCCGGTTTTGGTCAGTTCCTCAGGGAACTCTGTACCGTCGCAGTCGCGTATTGCATCTGCTCCCCAGCGTTTCATTAACTCAATTGTCTCCGGAACTACATCCAGGTTCGTTGGAATCGTCACTCTTCCACCGTGTTCTTTATTACCCATAATCTTCTCCTTTATCCTGTAATTTTTGCATTTCCTTTTTCTAACTCTAAAACAAAAAATCCTTCTGTTTCTTCTATTATCTGTGTGTTCTTGTCTGTTTCCAGTCTGGCTCTTTTTGTTGGAAATGTATTTTTTATTTTTATAAGCATTTTCTCAGGTATCTTCAATCGGATTTCTGACAGATAACCATTTTTATTTTTTCCGCTTACGAGAATACCACCATAACTCCGAAAACCATTAAATTCTATCCCCTCGTTTTCCCATTGTTTTGGAATTGCTGGAAATAAATGCAAATATCCCTGATATTCCTGTAAAAGCATCTCTTGTAATGCATCACAAAATCCAAATAATGCTTCCAACGTAAAACGTCTGTAATGAAAGGTTGAATAACCTTTTTGCTTGTAATCACCATTCAGGTGAAATCCGTTTTCTTCTACAAATCCATCCGCAAATTGTCTCAGTTTTTCATAAGCGTCTGCTCCATTCTCTGCCATAGCATAGAGCTGTGCACACATTGCGAACGAAAATCCTACCCACATTCCAGTTCCGAGTTTCTCTATTTCTGATAAGGCTTTTTTATAAAGTTCCCTGTGTTCTTTTGTATCATAATGTATCAAATGAAGCGGATACAGACACATTAAATGTGAAAAATGCCTGTGTGACTCTTTCAAACGTTCTACTCTGTTCAAGCCGATATATCCATCTATAACTGCAATCTCATCTAATTTAGAAAGTATCTCTTCATATGCTGTTTTTTCCTTATTTAATATTTCTGAGTACTCCTGCAACCGCACAAACAAGTATCTGATAAGTGCAAGATCAAAATTACTGTTTGGGATCAAATATGCCTCTGGCGTATCATCATATATTTCCGGTGAGGTGGAGAGTGGCAAATATAATTTCCCATTCTTTTCCTCTAAAAGACCCATAATCGCCTTTCCAACTGCATAAAAAAATGGATATGCCTTATCTTTTAAAAAAAGAATATCACCTGTATACAAATAATACTCATCAAAGCTTAGTGCCACCCAGATACTCATAGTTGGAGAAAGTGCATATTGTGACCAACCACCCATTGGTTTTCCGTCAATCGTTGATACACCCGGAATGAGCAGACCATCCACACCATAAAACTCGTTTGCAAACTGTTCAAAACGAGGTTTTAAATTCCATAAATAATCCAAAAAAACTTCTCCCTCAGCAAGCCTGTCCGCTTTCAGATATGCCTGATAGGACAACTGTGTATTCGTATCATGGTGATAATCTCCACGCCATGGCGGAATCTTCCCATCATCCGCAGTCCAGACTCCTTGCAGTGGCATTGGATAATTTCCTTTTCTGCTGCACGATGCAAATAAATACCACGACCGGTAATAGGTTTTTTCCAACAGTTCATCGTTGATTTTCAGTGAAGCCTTTTCCCAATATTTTTTCCACCATTTTATATGTTCTTCCTTTAACTTGTCGTATCCTGTCCCGGCAGCTTCTTTTAATTCCTCTTTTGCGATCCTGTCAAAGTCATCTCCGTCTTTGCTTGTTTTAATTGTAAAATAAATCTCAGCAAATTCCTTTTTTTTGACGGTATATGCGAACACTCCATAAGAGAATTCACTTTTTGTTTCCTGTATATAATACAGAAAGCCATCTTCCTTTTTTATGTCAGCCTGTGGGTAACCCATTCCGCATGTCGGAGTAATCTGTCCGCCATCCTTAAACATTTCCCTTTCATTATGACAGTCTGAAGAAATGTATTCCGGAATGCAGAGTTCTGATCTGAAATCACCTTTTATTCTTGCTGCTCCTACAGGCTTCCATGCATCCATGAAAAGTTCAATTTCTCCACCATCAAAATGCATTTCCCCAATGGCACTTTTCAAATCAATTTTTGCATGTACATTTTGGAGTTCACACCCATAATCTAACTTAAAATGTCCTGCAGAGATTTTAGAAGGATAAGATAATTCATCATATATTTTTTCAAAAAGTCTCTCCCGTTCTTTCCATGCTTCCTCTGTACGAAGTTTAGACAGCTTTACAAGATTTTTGTAACAAAATCCAGCTTCCAATGTATTAGGATGCTCTCTGGTATCCCACAGATCTATTCTGTCCACTGCCAGATAAATGGCATCTTCGCCATACACAATACATCCCAGCCTGCCATTTCCAAGCGGTAACCCCATATCCCACGAAGTAATGGCATGCTCATAACAAATATCATATTTACTTAAATCCATACTCTTTTTCACTTTCTGACTGTTCAGATTTTCTTATGCTTCCTGATAAACCTCAAGTAATCTTAAAGCTGCTTCTATTCTCGATGAAGTGATTTTTATGATAAGTTCCTTTGTCTGTACCGGATCAAACATGCAAATACGTTTATGTCCTACAACTGTAAAATCAGCAATTTTATTTTTTCCCGCAAGGATCTCTCCCTGTTCAATATGTTGTCCCAATGGCAAATATTCTCCCAGCACAACTGCGGAAATATTCTTAAGCTCCGGAAAACGAAGTGTGATGACTGCACCCGCACTGTCCTCTGATGCCAACCAATATGTCCCGTTGTCTCCATCTGTAAGAAATTCTACCGGATGATCTGTTTGTACGGTATCTGCTTCAATTTGTGCCGTGGCAGCTATATTATGTGCAAATTTGTTTTTCAACATTTCCCCAAGTTGTTTCAACTGCTCACAATCCGCTTTGGCTATACGTCCGTGTTTATCCGGTGGAATATTCAGCAACAGGCTTGCATTTGCACCAACCGCATCCAGATAAATATGGAATAACTCCTCCGCTGTGCGTACCTGTGCATCCTCTTCCTCATGATAAAACCAGCCGGTGCGGATCGAAGTATCAACTTCTGCCGGATACCAGACCAGTGTTTCCGCCTGTTTTATTGCTTCCCGGCTGCCCAGATCCTCATCCTGCGAGTCGAATTTTCTGGAAAATGTTCCGTCATCTGACTTTTGCGACTTTTCCGAGGTTCGTTCTGCATCACGGAGTTCTGCCGGAACAACACTCCACTCACTCTTCCTGCAATGTCCTGCCTCATTTCCACACCATCTTACATCCGGTCCACATATATTAATTACTGCCTCCGGCTGTAAGTTTCGTATTACACTGTAGTACCTCTCCCAGTCATAGACTTGTTTTTTTCCGTTCGGTCCTTCACCGCATGCACCATCAAACCAAAAACAAAATATATCACCGTAATTGCTTGCGAGTTCTGTCAACTGGTTCACAAAATAATCATCATATGCTGTTCCGCTTCCATAACATGACTCATGCCGATCCCATGGTGATAAGTACACCCCGAATTTTATTCCACCGCGCCTGCACGCATCTGCAACTTCACGCACCACATCCCCCTGTCCATTTTTCCATGGACTGTTTTTAACACTATATTCTGTATAGGCACTTGGCCACAGGCAAAAACCGTCATGGTGTTTGCACGTCAACAGCAGTCCTCTCATCCCTGCTGACTTAACAGCCGCTACCCATTGATCTGCATCAAACGCATCTGGTGCAAAAAGTCTAGGGGAATCTGTTCCATCTCCCCACTCACGACCGGTAAAAGTATTCATACCAAAATGCGTAAAAGCATAAAATTCAAGCTGCTGCCACGCAAGTTGACGCTGGCTTGGTACAATCCCTGCTGCATAACGAATCTGTTCTTTTGGTGTTCTCATTGTTGTCCTTCTCCTATCACTTGTAGATTTCCTGTTTTACCAGATTTACCCCTTTAGTCCCCCTACATTCATTCCCTGGATCAGCTGTTTCTGTCCAATCAGAAAGATGAGTATTGTCGGGATTAATGCCAATACAAGTGCTGCGAATAAAGCTCCCCAGTCCGTTGCATAACGCTGTACTTCATACAGATTTGCAAGACCAACCGGTAATGTCTGTTTTTTTGGATCAGTCAGCATCACCAGTGCAACCGGGTACTCATTCCATGCAGACATTGCAGAGATCATGCATACCGTAACGATTCCCGGTTTTGCCATTGGCATAATGACCTGAACAAGAATACGGAACGGTCCACATCCATCAATCTTTGCCGCTTCTTCATAATCCTTTGGAATAGATTTCAAAAATCCAACCAAAACAAAAATTGCGAACGGAAACTGCATAGTTGCATACAAAACAGCCACTGCTACACGATTATTTAATAAATGAAATGCATTCATCTGCAAAAATAACGGTATCATAATAAAAGTTGCCTGAATAAAAATGGCTGCCATATAAATATTTAACAACAGCTTTGAGCCAAAAAACTTAAACCGTGCGAGACAATATGCACATGGCACAGCACATAGCATAATGACCCCCAATGTAATCAGTACAATAAATACTGAATTTCCTACATTACTCAAAAGATTTGATTTTTCAATTGCTCTCACATAGTTGTCCCATGCAAAGCTTTTTGGAAATGCAAACGCATTTGTAAGAAATTCATTATTTGTTTTAAAGGAAGAATAAATATTCCACAGTAACGGAAAAAACATGATCGCTGTGATCAATATCATAAAAATGCGAATAATCCACCGTAATAAAAATGACTGCAGACGGCTCTGCTCATTTGTTTTCATATTGCATATCCCCCTAAGACTCGCTATTTGTCAGCTTTCGTGAAATCATGGACAACACTATAGAAATTACCAAAGTGAATACTGTAATCGCCATAGCATATCCAAAGTTACCATTAATAAATCCCTGCGTATACATGTATTGCAACAATACAGAAGATGCACCGTTTGGTCCACCACCGGTCATAACTTTCGAAAGCGTAAAGCTCAGATTAATTGTTCCGGACAGCGCCAATACAAACGTAATACCTATAATATCTTTGATCAGAGGAAACGTGATTGAAAACATTTTCCTCACAGGTCCCGCACCATCAATTGTTGCCGCTTCGTATATTTCACTGGAAATTCCGTCCATCGCCGCAATATGCATTACCATATAGTAGCCTGTCGCCTGCCATACTAATGTCACCGCAATACACCATAGTGCTGTGCTTCCATCACCCAGCCATGATTTTGCCCAGGCAGACAAACCAACTCCATTTAAAAAGCTATTTAAAATACCCATGGTCGGATGAAAAACAAATGACCAGATAATTCCTACGACTGTAAGTGATATAATGTTTGGAAAATAGAATACTGTCCGGTACAGACCACGTTCCTTCAAATCAGACTGTGAAATAATAAACGCAAGTACCAATGCAATCGCAATTGTAATTATTGGGACAACCGCCATAAGCTTTAGTGTATTTTTTAATGCAAGGATAAAATATTCGTCCCGGAACATATATTTGTAATTCTCCAGAAAAACAAACTTACTGTTTAATCCAAGAGAAGTTGCATTCGTTAATGATAATAAAAACGCCCGTATAGTCGGAATAATTGTAAAAATCAGTGTCAGTAAAAAGGCTGGTAAAACACATATACAGATAAAACCTACCGGCAGCTTCTGCCCTTTCTTTTTTTTCTTTTCCGCAGCTTGCAGTTTCATTTAATTACCCCTTTCGAAAAAAAATAGCGCCATGCCACACAATGCGGCATGGCGCCTCATAAGTCTACAGACTTACTTGATTATTGCGCAGTTTCTGAAACCTCTTTAAAGGAATTTTCTACTTTCTGAGCCCACTCTTCTGCACTCATTTTACCTGTCATAACATCTGACAATACGTTAAATACATCATCATTCGGAACTACCTTGCATCCTTCTGGTAATGCTGCAAAACCAAATACCATGGATGTTCCATGCTCATAAATCTCATTCATATTATAGATACCGTCAGAAACAAGTCCCTTGGATAACTCAGTTGCATCTTTTAATGCGTAAATACCATTTGCCTTTTCTGCAAACAACTTCACAGACTCTTCTGTATACAGGAAACGTAAAAACTCTTTTGCCAGCTCAGGGTTCTCTGCCTTTGCAGGAATACTAAACTGCTCTACACTTGTCATAACATAGGCTTCATCCCCATCTTTTAAAACTGGGGCTGTCCAGAGTCCAAACTCGAAACCATCCGCTCTCGGAGCGTCTGCCATCTCATTTTCCATCCAGTTACCATTTGGAATAAACAAACATTTGTTCATCATCATTTCTGTCTGGGACTGTGTATGGTTCAATGCAACTGTACCCTCCAGCAAATATCCTCCGGTGCCGATCTTTGCTATATTTTCAAGAACTTCCATCGCTTCTGGTTTTGAGAAAGAACCTTCCACATAATTAGAAATGTCTTTGATATTATCTATCCCTGTAGCAGAAGCTAAGGCCGGCCACAATAAAGACTCTACATATGACGGATAAATTCCTGCATAAGTCATCAATGCATATCCATCTTCTTTTGCCTGATCCCCAAGTGCAAAGAATTCGTCCCATGTCGTCGGGAGTTCATAATTCATTTCCTCAAACAGAGTCTTATTGTATACAAGTCCCATTGGGCTGCTGTTAAATGGCGCCAGATAAATCTTTCCATCAGCATACGGCTGACATTTTGCTGTCTCAAGAATACCCGTATTTACCTGATCTTTTAATGGTGTCTCATCATCAATGCCAGGTCCTTCAAACACATCTGTCAAATCCAATAATGCATGTTCCTTAATCATAGACGAGATAAGACCTGTAGAATCATTGTCGTTCATAACAATAAAATCCGGTACATTTCCGGCAACAATTTGTGGTCTGATGACATCACCAATTGATGGGCTGATCTGCATGTCAACCTCAACTCCCGGATAGGCTGCTTCAAACTTCTCGACTATTTCATTCCAGTAATCCGGACCATAACCTCCTTCAAATACCGCAATATTTAATTTCTTGTTCTCAAATTCTGCCGCATTGTCTGCTGTTCCATTCTTCTCCGTTTTTTCTGTGCCTACTGTGTTTTCTGCGCTGCTGTTGTCTGTGTTTGCGGATGTATTTGCATTTCCCCCGCATCCTGCCAGTGTTGCTGCACACATGCTTGCAACAAGTAGCGTACTAATCGCTTTTTTCATTTTAATTTCCTCCTGATTTTTAATTTTCTGGAAAACTTTTTTGTCTCCCTTGGAATGATTTCATTATAGCTGTAACAGGTGGCAGATTGAATGGACACAATTTACAAAAAGCTATACAATATTGACTTTTTCGACTGACACTGTTAGTATTAATGAACAGCTAAAAATAAAGTATTGGAAAAGAGGAAACTTTGAAATTAACAAAAACACGCCATTGCGTAAAACAGACAAATCTTTTAAGAACCATTAAAATCAGAAACCGGCTTTTATGCATTTTTCTTTTTATTTCCCTTGTTCCGGTTACTTTTATCGGCTTTTATGCATACACAGTATACACCCAGTCAATCAATGATAAGCTGGAACGTTCCAATGAACAGGCTCTGTATCTTTTAAATCAGAATTTTATTACCGAGCTCAACATATTCCGTATGTATATTGACACAATTTCCGTCAGCGATGAATGCCAGCAGATCCTTTCCAAATCATGTGATACCAATTTCACATTAAATGAACAGGATGTACAGGCACTCAACGATTTCCGCAGCCGTGTTCCATTCCCATCCATTCACCTGAAAAATCTGCGTATTCTCGACCGCAATCGAAATATCGTATATGATTTAGGATATGATGATATAGATGCCGAACGTTTTTCCCAGATTGTAGAAGAAATTGATGAAACCTCCCCTCATGACTCCCTTCAATATATCCACACCTATCGAAGCAGTGACAAAATCATTATCGGCCGTAAAATTTACAGCAGTACACGTCTGAGTGAGCATATTGGTTACATCCTTATTTATCTTGATGAAACCTTTTTCAGCAATACACTTTTTACAAACGTCTCCTTTGGAGATGAGTCCAATATTATGCTTGTGCGCGGTGACGGCTATATCATTTCCTCCCAGGAGCGTTCCGTACTTGGCGCACTGTTAGACGATGCCCTGCTTCAGCAGGTGAAATTAAATAAAAACTCCCTTGCCGAAACCTTTTACACAGAATATGAGGGTGAAAAGCTTGTTATTATCTCTGTGTATAACAGTGAATTTAATAACTACCTCATGGCTACCTTCCCCTATCGCTACATTACCGATGAGACGAGCAGGATTAATCAAAGACTGCTTCTCCTTGCAGCCATTTTAATTGCGCTCTGCCTGTGTCTTACGCTCATTGTATACACAAGTATTATGCAGCCAATTCACCAGATTGTCACAAAATGCAATGATATTTCCTATGAGGACTTAAACACAGCCATCAACGATACAAGCCCCGACGAATTAGGTTTTCTTGCCCGGACAATCGACCAGATGCTTCAACGCATTCACATGTTCCATATCGAACAGGCTCAGAATGAGGAGCAGAAAAGGCACCTGGAATTAAGAGTTCTGCAATACCAGATTAACACCCATTTTCTGTTTAACACCTTAAACTCGCTGCGTATCGTTGCACAGATGAACGATGTACCTATTTTAGAACAGGGTATCTCCTCCCTTACTTTTTTATTGCAGCAGACACTGGTCAAAAAACAGGAGCGGATACCTCTTTCCCTTGAGATTGAAAACTTAAACCACTATTTTACGGTGCAGAGTATCCGCTATGCCGGAATGTTCGATGTGAAATACCATTTGGAAAATGATACTCTCGCCTGTGAAATCCCACGCTTTGCATTACAGCCGCTCGCTGAAAATGCGATTATACATGGGACCGCCAATGCAGCTATTCCAATTATAATTTCGGTGGAAAGCCATTTTTCTGACAATAAAACACTTGAAATCATCCTTCGTGACAACGGATGCGGATTTGACCAGGACGAGGTAAAACAGACAGACAAAAAATGTGGCTCGGGTATCGGCGTAGACAATGTAAACCAACGGATTAAATTACATTACGGCGCTTCGTACGGCCTTAAGCTGGAAAGCCATCCGGGAGAAGGCACTGTCTGCTATCTGACACTTCCGCACATACTTTATAAGGAGGAAAATTAAAATGAGTTTACAAATTTTACTTGTAGATGACGAACCTGCCATCAAAATCGGTTTTCGTCAGTTAACGGACTGGTCCAAAACTCCTTATACTCTTTGTGGAACAGCCGGAAATGGAAAGGAAGCACTTGCCTATCTTGAAAAGAACCCGGTCGATATTATCATAACCGATTTAAAAATGTCCGTAATGGACGGTATCGGTCTTATTCACGCCTTAAAGCAGAATAATTCGGAAATTCCTATCATTGTGCTCAGCAGCTATTCGGATTTTGAGCTTGTCCGGGAAGCACTGACTGCCGGGGCAGCCGATTACATATTAAAAGCCAACATTTCCGCTGACAGCCTGATAGCGCATCTCGATAAGGTGGCCGGAAATCTTTTAAACAGACAGAAAGACCGTGCGGCTGCCCTTTTGCAAAAGCAGCAGTTAGAGGAACAGAATACACAGATTTTAATGAATGATATTCGTAATTTCTTTTTAGATGAAACAATTACTACCGAAGAACTTTTAAAGGAAACATCCGACCTTGCGTTTTTTTCTGTTCCGTGTATCGTGCTCACATTATTTTTTCACGAAGATATGAAACGGGAAAAATTAAAACGTGTTGCACCAAATATTCAGACCCTGCTGACAGAAACGCTCGCTTTGGCAGCTTCCCCTGTCAGCATTATGATGCACCACAATGAGCTTGCATTTTTTCTCCCTTACAGCGACACCTTAAAATACAATATCTCATCAAAAACACAGGTTCTCAATCGGCAGATTGCCACCTATTTCGGTGTTCTCCCTATTTTGTGCTACTCTGCACCGGCTGCCGGTGCAGCCGAATGCCGGAATGCATATTTTTCCTGTATAAATGCAAGGAGAATTACTTTTTATGAGAAGAACCGTTCCATTATTTTTACAAAGGATATTCGTTTTGTTTTTGAAATTTCCGCAGAAGAAATCCAGGAAACAATGAATTCCGTTTTAAACTTTGTGCAGACCGGAAGCCGTGAAAATCTGTTTGGATATGTCCGAAATCTCCTGGCAGAATGGTCTGCCCTTCCGCTGGAACCTTTTCATCTGTGCATGAATTGCGTCCATATTTTTGAAGGTGTCGCATTGTCCGGCAAATCTGGAAAACTGCATGCACAAATTCATGATTACCAGAAGAAAATTTCGCAGTCCACAAGCTTGGCAGAATTAAAGGTTACACTTTGTGATGCGCTTTTACTTTTACTGGAAAGCAATGAAAATAATTATGAAAATTACAAAAAAGAAATTCAGGTTGTGATGCGGTATGTGAACGTACACTACAAGGAACATATCACCCTCGACCAAATTGCTGAGGAGGCAAACCTGAACAAAAGCTATCTCTGCCGCCTTTTCAAAAAAGAATACGGTGACAGTGTCTTTAATTATCTGAATATGATACGGATGGAAAAAGCTGCCGAGCTTCTGCGGAGCAATCCCGGACTTTATGTGCAGGAGGCAGCCGCAGAGGTCGGAATTACAGAACCTTTTTACTTTACCAGGCGGTTCAAAGAATATTTTGGCATCTCGCCAAGGGAATATATCCTGCGGGTTTCAGACAATGACCATTCCCCGGAGGCATAACCTTTCTTCCTCTGTCCCTGCACGATTAAAAAACCAGCACACTGTGATTTAACTCATCTGTGTGCCGGTTTTCCTTTTCTTTATCTTCTGTAAAGCTCAAATTCTGCAATGCTCGGGTCTGTCTGTCCGGCACTGTTTGCCGAAGTATCCGCCCGCAACGCAGTAATTACCAGCCTTATTTTCTGTGCTGTGGTATCCTCAAAAGCAAATTCCTTCCTTTCTCCGACTTCTCCTGTATTCTCAAATATTGTCTGATATGTGGTTCCATCCCACGCCTGAAGCTGGAAGCTTTCAATTCGCGGCGTTGCCCAGTTTGCAACAATATTTTCCGTCATTGCCATTGTGTTAAATGTCACATCACTGCCCAGGTTAAATTCTATCTCAATCGGTAATTCTGAATTGGCAGATGCCCAGCGTGTATCCATTTTTCCGTCATTAAGCCATGATACATCAAAATCATTATGACAGTTATTGGTTATAACTTCTTTGTTTAAAACCAGATTGACCTTTTTGGAAGCCTGTTTATTATAATAAAGCTCCAGTTCTTTCAGGCTCGGGTCTGTCTGTCCTTTTCCGTGCAATGTCGTATCTGCCTTAAGCCCTGTAATTACAAAACGCAGTTTTGTCGTTGTAACTTCTGGAAAAACAAACTCTGCAGACTCCCCAATTGTTTCACTGCTCTCATAAAACTTCTCAAACTCCGTTCCGTTCCATTTTTGCAGTTCAAACTTGGCAATTCGCGCAGATGCCCATCCGGAAACGATATTTTCTTTTGCTATAAGCTCATTAAAGGTTGTCTCCTCCCCAAAATCAAGCTCCAGCCAAATCGGAAGGGTGGAGTCGGCAGATGCCCATCTTGTCGTATCATCTCCATCCACTACATTACACGCATCAAACGATACATGGAAATTATTTGCACTCGCAGAAGCTTTGACCGCAAGATTAACCGGTGGTGCATTATATTCTCCTTCCGGTACTTCATATACACCAATATCCGGTGCATCCCCGTAATATAACTGATTTCCGAAAAAGTCCATCGTTCCCATCTGTGGTACATAAATCCCCGCATCAACTAACGGAGAGTCCTTCCCAATTTTATAACCGTCCCAAATGGTGGCACCGCTGAGAATTCCCTGTTCATTGCGCTCCGGTTTTTGTCCCGGATTTACCATTTTCGGGTTCTCGGTAACTTTATATGCATCTGCCGGTTCATATTTCGAATGTATTCCGCTCGCCTCATAAAAACAATTGTTACTGAATGTCACCGCTCCAAGATTTCCGAGATATCTGGCAGTATCATGCCACGTTGTCGTAGTTGTGGTGCTTTTATTATAGAATACATTATTGTAAAAGTATGTCTGTGATTTAAATGGGTCCCGATGCATAAACTTCGTTCTTTCCCCATCATATATAATAACATTATTTAAAAAATAGGTTGGTGTTTCACAGGCTGTCAGAAAATATTTAATGATGTAATCGCCGCCGTCATCACTGATATTATAACGGATAATATCATTATTATTTTTTCCCATATACAGCATCCAGCCACACGGATTGTTATGTGAATAATTAAACTGATATACAACATCTTTCAGACCTGAGTCCATATCATAAGGGCTTCCATCTGCATTTGTTGACGGTCCGTTGTATACCTCATTAAACTGAAAAACTGCATTTTCACATTTCCATGGATAAAGTGCAACCGTCGGCCGGAAATTCGGATAACGTTTCAAAAATCCATCTACAACATTGTACTCCACAACTGCGTCCTTCGCATCACACAAGTCAATTGCTCCCTGCGCAATGTCCTCAAAATAGTTGTGTCCGATATACACGTTCGTCATCCACATATTGTTGGCATCAATCCCATCCTGATAGTTTCCCTTAACGGTTGTAACATATCCGGTAACTCCCAGAAGGTCCACCTTACGGATTGTATTGTATGCAATACGGAGATCATTAAAGCTGCTGGAAGGTCTCAATGAGCTTCCAACCACGTTAAATATAATTCCACCAGTAAATGTATCATTCCAGTCATTTGGTCCGTCTACATCATGTACATAACAGTTCTCAATGTAAATATGGTCCATAATTCCGTCATCATCATCCTCTAACTGATCACAATCGACAATCAGAAGTATTCCGTTTCTTGTCATATTTTTACTCGACCAGCTATTGTCGCCCTTCGGTCTGGAAAGGTCAATATCCTCATCAAAGTCATCGTCATTTGTAATTTCCAGATTTCTGATTTCCCAGTACTCCTGATTTCTCAGATGGACTGCTCCAGAATAGTTTAATCCACGGTCAATTCCCATACCGTTTATAATAGGTTTCTCCTCACCGCCGTACTTGTCAATAATAATCGGCGCTCCTTCCACACCGGAGCCTTTCGGCCATAACCATTCCCCATTCCACACACTGCCGGATTTTAACAGAATTTGGTCGCCCGGCAAAAATGTCGTATCAGTGACTTTATTCAGACTTTTCCATGGTGCATCTATGCTTGTGCCACTGTTAGAGTCATCTCCATTTTCTGCATCAACATAATAGGTTGTCCCTGCATTACCTGTCGTTTCCTGTGCATTTACACAAACAGGCATGCTTCCTGTCACCATACCTGCAACAATTACTGCCGCCAGCAATGAACTAATCTTTTTTTTATACATTCTTCTTCTCCTAATTCCATTTAATCGTATCGTAAACTCTGTCTACGACTGTTACTGAAAGTTCTTCCTCTCTGTCTGTCAGATATCTCTGAAACTGCTCTGTCATAATCATATCCTCCAGACGGTTTCTTACCTCATCATAAGAGAGTCCGCTGCCCTCCTTTCTGCCTAAATACCGGACTGCATAATAACCTATGGAGTCATCATAATAAACATCTGATATCTCCCCGGCATTCAATCCATAGACTGCTTCCAAATAAATACTGTTGCTGCGCGAGTCCCCTTTATTTGACATCTCTCCTATCGCAAGCTCTGTTTCGTCATATTGCCCGATGCGTTCTTTTTCAGACTGTATTCTGCCGTTAACCTCAATTTCTTTTTTTATCTGTCTTAACGTGCTCTCCCCATTGCCGTCCGCTGCATCCGGCACTGAATAAACCAAAAGACTGATTTCATCTCCCTGCGAAAACAGTTCTTTGTGGCTTTCATAATACTGCCTTGTCTCACTCTCCTGTAATCTGTTATCCACTTTATATTGTTCAAACATTTCCAGTTTTATTTTACTAATATAGTAAGAATAATAATCTGAAAAACTCATCTCAACCGGTCCATAGACAATTTCGTTACTCTCAACTGCATTTTTTCTCGCAGCTACAAACTCTTTCCAGTCTTTTCGAATATCAGAGTAGGATACACTCTCTGCCATCCCGGCTTCCTTTGCCAGTAGCAGAATATTTTTTGTCTCCACAATATTTTTCAATGCACGTTCACGCGCATATTCCTCCGGCGTTATTCCATCAAACTGCGTATTCCGAAAAGAAGACACAGAGGTATCCGCATTGTATTTCCCCGCAAAATATGCATAAGATGCACTTTTTTCCTCCGATACAAAAAATTCTGCCTCCTCTTTGGAAATCTTAATATTTTCTACATAAAGTGCCGGAGAAGAAATAAGCAGACTTATTCCTGTAATGCTGAATGCTGCTAAAAGAACAATTCCTATAACAAAATAAAAATATCGTCTCTTTCCCATTACGTTTTCTCCTATATTGGTAATTGATAAGTACTATTGTATGTATTATGACTGACTTTTTCCATGAAGAATATTTTGATTAACCTATACAATATTGACTTTCAGGATATGACGAAGTGATTTTTCACAAAAAAACAGCGGTACCGCCAAATGCGATACCGCTGTTTTCTAATGATTTTTATTTAATTATAAGGATTTTCTTTTTCATTTCAGCAGGCTGAAGGCTGCATATTAAGGCTTTTTACATGCTGGTCATTGATGTACCCACAGGCTTTTAACCCCGCCTGAAGAACAGAAATTAAGCTTGCACCTGACATCTGCTGTATGGTATGATCATCCAATTCGATCATGTACGTGCGTTCGCCGTTATCTTTCTCACAGTCTATCCTATACATATTTCTTCTGCTGATCGCACCAATTTCTTCCAAAAGGTTTACCATACGGTAAACCGTAGCTGATCCGATGCCCGGATCCAGGCGGGATGCATTGTAATAGATTTCTTTACAGCAGGAACACTCATTTTCAAGAATGACTTCCAACAGCATTCTTCTCTGTTTGGTAATCCTGCATCCTCGCTTCTTTAATTCCTGGATTACAACATCTTTCTGCATTCGGGTTCTCTGGTAATTGGGCTCTTTACAATTTTCCTGTCTCTGTAATGCTGCTGCTCCCAAAATCACATCATCCTTCCGCTTGTTAATTTCTGTTTCCTGACATATGGCTGCTGTTTGGCATCAGGTTTCAGTAATATGCCTGATTCTCAATGGCACCCTCTGCAGTGGCTGCAGTCTCCGCCACATGATGACTTGCCGCTTTTTTTGTCTCTGACGATTCCTCTTATGATCAGTCCGACAATTAAAATCAAAATTGCTCCTACAATCAATGTTCCCATAAATGACACCTCCTGCTTTATATCATTATCATACACATATAATCACTATACTGCAATCTGATAATCAGCAGTCCACTAACTGTGAAGATACGTTACTGTTCACTTCGTTCTCAGTAACACGCTCCGCGATGAAAAAGGTATGAAACAGTTGCAATTCTGTTTATCAGAACCCGCACCACCAGATGGGACGCAGGCTCTGATCTTATTACTGTTTTATCTGGCTTTTGCCATACCCTTTACCTTTACATTAAGGCTGCCGCTTTCCTTATAAGGTCTGAACAGCAGATATAAAAATCCGATGATAATTGCGAATGCAACCACTGTCCAGATACCGAAACCGCCGCCTGTAACCAGTGTACCGATCTGATAGATACACAGAGACACAAGATATGCAAGTCCACACTGATATCCGATTGCAAATAAAAACCATTTTGTATTGTTCATCTCTCTCTTGATCGCACCCATAGCTGCGAAGCAAGGAGCACAAAGAAGGTTGAATACCAGGAAGCCGTAAGCTGCGATCGGTGTCATGGCTGCTGCCAGGTTACCCCAGATCTCAGCACCGTCTTCTGCAACTTCTGCAAATCCGAAGAGAATACCGAATGTACCTACTACGTTCTCTTTTGCTACCAGACCGGTAATTGCTGCTACAGTAGCTTTTGCATTGCCGAATCCCTGCGGAATGAAGATCCAGGAGATCGCATTACCAATCGTTCCAAGGAAGCTGTCTGCAAAATCTTCTACTGCACAGTAAGTGCCGTTCTCAAATCCATAAGTAGAAGTATACCAGATAAAGATGGTGGATAAAAGAATAACCGTACCAGCTTTCTTAATAAAGGACCAACCACGCTCCCACATGCTTCTCAATACATTGAGAACTGTCGGCATATGATAAGCCGGAAGCTCCATAACGAACGGAGCCGGATCACCAGCAAACATCTTGGTTTTCTTCAGGATGATACCGGAGCAGATAATTGCTGCAATACCAACAAAATATGCACTTGGTGCAACCCACGAAGCACCGCCAAAGATAGCACCTGCGAACAGAGCGATGATCGGAAGCTTAGCTCCACAAGGAATAAATGTTGTCGTCATGATGGTCATACGAC
>OIWN01001602.1_pt1 | contig 17248 bp, 15 predicted proteins | sample 1587591 | NCBI WGS metagenome assembly OIWN01 (sample SAMEA3888901, study PRJEB22519) | human gut metagenome | biome: human gut; feature: human-associated habitat; material: faeces | place: Denmark | collected 2010 | reverse complement strand
TCTGCATCGGGGATGTCTGGGTTCTGAGCAAAACATTGTCGCTGATGTAGAAGGTGTCCTGGGTATCTCTGGACGGGTGGTCCTTCGGGATGTTGAGCGCCTCAAAGTTGTAGTAGTCCAGCTCGACCTCCGGGCCGGTCGCAATCTCAAATCCCATGCCGACGACGATCTCTTTGAGCTCGTCCAGCACGATGGTCAGCGGGTGTTTTTTACCCAGCGGCTTTTTCTGACCCGGCAGGGTGACGTCCAGCGTCTCGCCGGCAAGGCGGATATCCAGCGCCTTGGCCTCCAGGTCGGTCTTGGTCTGCTCCAGCATCTGCTCAATGTCGGCGCGGACCTGGTTTGCCAGCTGGCCGATGACCGGCCGCTCCTCAGCGGAGAGCTTGCCCATCTGCTTTAAGATGGCAGTCAGCTCACCCTTTTTTCCCAGATACTTGACGCGCACCGCATCCAGCACCTTCAGGTCCTGTGCGCCTTTGAGCTCCTCCAGCGCCTGTTTTGCAATTGCCTCCAGTTCAGCTTTCATCTGTCTATCATTCCTTTCACAAATCATCTTCATCTGCTGTTTTCACCGCACAAAAAAGGCCCTTCGCCCCCGCGCCTTGCCTGGCGTCAGGGACGAAAAGCCTTGTCGCTTTCCGCGGTACCACCCATATTCCGGCTTTGCCAAAAAGCCGGCAGCTTCATTGTGCAGATAACGGTGCCCTCCGTCTCCCCCTACCGTTTATCCTTTCAGGGGAACCGCTCCCAGGCGAAGGTTCGCACTCCATCTCCTCTGCGCCGCTTGCAGCCCGTGGCGGCAGCTCTCTGAAAAAGGGAAAAGCAGGAATGTTACTGGACCTGTTCTCAGCGTTTTTTATGCGATTGATCTACTGGATGTTTTTTAGCATAGCACAACTTTTCCCCGCTTGCAAGCCCCTTTGCCGCCAGAAATTTATTTTTTACACCGATTTTTCCATTTTCCCCGAATCCGCCCGCTCCTTTGCCCGCAAATTCGATTGCAGTGACCAAAGCTTTTGTGATACAATAGAAAAAATACAGTCTGGCGCTCTTTTGCCGCCAGCCCATCCTATTTTTTGAAGGAGAACCTTCCATGAACCATAAAATGGACTTTGTCCGCCAAAGTTATTCGGATATCGCACAGGGAAAGCAGGACACCATCCTCTCCTCCTCACCGGACCAGCAGGCGCTCAACGTCAGCGTCGGCTACTCCGAGGAGGAAATCAGCCTGGTCCCTCCCGCCGCCAATATGGGCCTCGGCTGCGGAAACCCCTTTCGCATCGTCGAGGTCAAGGAGGGGGACACGCTGATCGACCTCGGCAGCGGAGCCGGGTTCGACTGCTTCCTTGCCTCGCACAAGGTGGGCCGGAAAGGCAGGGTCATCGGCGTCGATATGACCCCCGAGATGCTCTCCCTTGCCCGCCGCACCGCAAAGGAAAACCGCTGCCGCAATGTGGAATTTCGCCTGGGTGAGATCGAGAATCTGCCCGCGGCGGACAACCTGGCCGATGTGGTGATCTCCAACTGCGTCATCAACCTCTCGCAAAATAAGCCCCGCGTCTACCGCGAGATCCTGCGCGTGCTGAAGCCGGGCGGCGCCATCGGCATCTCCGACATCGTCATCATGAAGGAGCTGCCCAAAGAGATAAAACAGGACGACCAGATGTACGCCTGCTGAGTGTCGGGCGCTTCTTCGGTCGAAGAACTGGAAAAAATCATCCGCATGGCCGGCTTCTGCGACATCTCCATCCGCACCGAGCCTGTGTCCAGGGCCTACGAGGAAAAGTGGGGCGGGGAGCTGACGGTCGGGCAGTACATCCTTTCCGCCAAAGTCTTTGCCAGAAAACCGCCGCAGCCTTGTGCAGAAACTGTAAATTCCGCTTGTTTATGCCGCCAAAAATTGCTATAATCAAATCAGAAACATTTTGACGCCGGGCGGCTGATCCGGCGGATTGACCTTGATAGAAAGGATATGAACACATGAGGATTGTAACCTCCAAACAGATGAAGCAGATCGAGCAAAACTCGATCCAGTACCAGATGAGCTACCTGCGCCTGATGGAAAACGCGGGCTGCGCCGCCGCGCGCTTTATCCTTGAGACGCTGCGCGCGGTGTCCGGCTTAAACTGCGTCGTGTTCTGCGGCAAGGGCAACAACGGCGGAGACGGCTTTGTGGTCGCCCGCAAGCTGAGCGAGCAGGGCGCCAACGTCACCGTCGTGCTGGCCGACGGCGAGCCCAAGACCCCGGACGCCATCCAGATGCTCTCGCTTGTGCGCACGATGCAGCTGCCTGTCTTTTCCTTTGAGGACGAGCCGGAAGCGGTTTCTGCCGCCATGGACGAGGTGGACGTCATCGTCGACGCCATCTACGGCAGCGGATTCCACGGGGAGATCGACATTCGCCGCCGCCAGATCACCCAGATGATCAACGAGGCCATCGCCGCCGTCTTTTCGCTGGACATCCCCAGCGGCATCAACTGCGACACCGGCGAGGCCGCCCAGGACGCCGTCAACGCCGACTTCACCATCGCCTTTGACAGCTACAAGCCTGCCCACCTGCTGCCCAAATACCTGCCCGGGCTCGGCCAGGTTTCGCTCGCCCCGATCGGTGTCGATCCCCTCTCCTACGAGGGCGTCGTCCAGAACCACTTTGTCGCCGACGAGGATTATGTCTACTCCCGCATCCCGCAGCGCCAGCCTGACGCGCACAAAACCTCCACCGGCAAGCTGCTGAACATCGCCGGCGGCATCGGCTGCACCGGAGCCGCCGTCCTCTCCTCCACCGCCGCCATGCGCTCCGGCGCGGGCTATGTGGTCACCGGCGTGCCGCAGGCCATCTACCCCATCATCGCCCCCAGCTTGGTGCAGTCGCCCTTCTGCTTTATCGAGACCGCTGCTGATGTGGCCGGCGCGCTGACCGGCGCCTCCGCCATCGCCATCGGCTGCGGCATGGGCACCGGCCAGCGCCAGCGCGGCATTTTGGAGGAGGTGCTCTACCTTGCCAAATGCCCGGTGGTCATCGACGCCGACGGCATAAACAACCTGGCCATGGACATATCCATAGTAGCGGATGCCAAATGTCCTGTCATCCTGACCCCGCACTTCGGCGAGATGGCCAAAATCTGCCGCACCTCGGTCAGTGAGATCCAGAAGGCGCCGCTGCTATGCGCGCAGGAGCTGGCCGCGCAGCTCAAGGCCACCATCGTGCTCAAGGGCGCGCACACCATCATTTCCTCCCCGGACGGCTCCACCTTCATCAACCAGACCGGCAACCCCGGCCTTGCCAAGGCGGGCAGCGGCGATGTGCTGACCGGAATCCTGGCCTCGCTCATCTCCCAGGGGATGCCTCCGTTTGAGGCTGCCGTGTGCGCGGTCTACCTGCACGGCGCGGCCGCCGACCGCTGCATCGAACGGATGAGCGAATACTTCATGCAGCCGGACGACATCCTCATCGATCTCGGCCGCCTGCTCAAGGAGCACATCCGCTAACCTTTTAAAAAAAAGCGAAAACAAAAACGGGACATTTTGCCATCCGCTCTCATCTTTTCACAGGAGGCGGTTTTATGCTGCAAAAGTTGTCCCGTTTTTTTGTGCCCAAACGTCTGATTGTGGTGCTGGTCCTGCTGGCGGTGCTGGCGGGCGGCATCCTGCTGTTCTGCCGCAACCCTTCCGGCAGCGCGCAGGACTTTGACCTCAACCGCGCCGTCGCAAACCTCTCCGGCAGTTTCTCGGCGGACCTGCAGATGCGCCTTGCCGACTTTGAGGCAAGGGCCGCTTTCCAGCAGAGCTACATCGGCGACTGCACCTTCCAGTTCACCTCTCCCCCTTCGCTGGACGGCTTCTGTGTCTCGGTGCAGGATGGTCAGGTCTCCCTCTCCTACAAGGGGCTGGACTGCTCGGTGCCCTCCGACGAGCTGTTCCAGCAGTCGGGCGCGGGGATGTTTCTGGAGGTGCTGCAGTCTTTAAGCGCCGGGCAGAACATCGAAATCCAAAACCAGGAGGACGGCACCGTGCTGCTCACCTTCCCGCTGATCGAAAATGGGTCGAGCTGCACCGTACAGCTCGACCCATCCACCCTGGCAATCCTGCGCGCCGACATCCCGGAGCAGGACTGCTCGTTTATTCTCAGCAACTTTGTCCTTGGGCAGGCAGCATCCTCCGAAAAGGCCGCATAAAAGTGCTCTTGCCCCTTACTCGCCCTGCTGCGGGCGAACCTCCATGTTCTTTGGCAGTATGAGGCTCAGCACAATCGACATCACAAACACAACCGCCACGCAGTTGGCCGCAAAGACGTCCTGAATCACCTGTGGGAAGATGCTCCAGATCTGGGTCTCGCTGGCGGAGGTGAAGCCGATGCCGATGGCCAGCGACAGTGCCACGATGGTGACGTTGCGCTGGGAGAAGCCGGCCTTGGAAATCATCTGGATGCCGCTGACCAGAATGGTGCCGAACATCATCAGCGTGCAGCCGCCCAGCACCGACTCGGGCAGGCTTGCAAAAAAGTTGCCGATTGGCGGCAGCAATCCCGCCAGAATCATGCAGCCCGCGCCGGTCATGATGGTGAAGCGGTTGACCACGCCGGTCATGTTGATCAGTCCCACGTTCTGGCTGAAGGAGGTCACCGGCGGGCAGCCAAACAGTCCGGAGATGGCGCTGGCGTAGCCGTCGCAGGCAATGGAGCCGCTGATCTCGCGGGTCTCAATCTCCCGTCCCAGCGCGCCGGAAACCACCGCCGTGCTGTCGCCGATCGTCTCGGCCGCCGAGACCAGAAAGATGATGGTGGTGGAGGCGATGGCGCCCAAATGAAACTCCGGCATATACGGCAGTGGGCGCGGCAGAGAGACAAAGCCGCCGGAGAAGATCTGGCTTAAATCCACCGCTCCGGTCAGGAGCGCCGCGACATAGCCCACAATCAGTCCCGCCAGCACCGAGAGCTGCTTTAAGTAACCCTTGGCCAGGATGTTAAACAGAAGGCAGGTGACCAGGGTGATGGTGCCCAGCAGCAGGTTGTGCGCCGAGCCAAAGTCCTCGGTGTAGCCGCCGCCAAACGAGCGGGTGCCGACGGTGAACAGCGAGTAGCCGATGGCCGTCACCACCGAAGCGGCCACCACCGGAGTGATAATCCGCCGCCAGTATTTGGCAAGCAGGCCGAGCGTTCCCTCGATAAGGCCGCCCACCAGCACCGAGCCGACCACCGTCTGGTAGCCGTAGGAGGCGCCGATATAGCTCAAAATGGTGACAAAGGTGAAGCTGACGCCCATGACAATCGGCAGCCGCGAGCCGACCCGCCAGACCGGATACAGCTGAATCAGCGTCGCGATGCCCGCTACAAACATCGCGTTCTGCAGCAGCACCGCAATCTGCGCGCTGTCCAGTCCCGACGCCGCGCCGATCATGGTGATCGGGGTCAGGTTCGCCACAAACATCGCCAGCACATGCTGCAGGCCGAAGGGAACCGCCGTCCCCAGCGGCACCCGTCCATCCAGCTGGTAGATGTTGGAGGTCGAAACGTTCTTTTCTTTTGGAAGTGTTTTCGCCATCGTGATACTCCTTTTTTCGCGTTTTGGTGTCCTTTTATTATAGCGGTTTTCTTCTCACTTTACAAACACTTTCTTAACATTTTGTTTTTATTTTCCATCTAAGCAAAAAAGGGAGCGGCCCGCACGCCAAAAATTGTGCAGGCTGCTCCCTTTTTTTACCGGATATAGCTGTACAGATAGCTGTCGTGGTAGCTTCCATGGTGAAAGCGGTACTTGCGCAGCACCCCCTCCGCCCGAAATCCGCACCGTTCCAGCATCTTCTGTGCGGCGATGTTGTCCACATCGGTGTCCGCCTCCAGCCGCACCAGCGGGAAATTTTCAAGCAGATAGTCCCGCAGCAGCGCAAACGCCCGGCTGCCCACCCGCTGTCCCCGGCAGTTCTCATCCAGCTGGATGCCCACTCGAACCATTCCTTCCCGGACAAAAAAGGCGGTCACAAAGCCCACCGGCTGCCCCTCCAGCTCCACCATCAGCATCTGGAACTGTGAGCCGAGCATCCCGTCCTTCTCCCACTGGCTGCGCAGCCGCGCCATCGATTCCATCTGCGCCTCCTGAAAGGAGCCGCGCATCCCCTGCGTCTGCGCCAGCTGCAAAAAGGCAAGGTCCCGCTCCTCGACCGGACGGATGGTCAGATTTTCCTGTTGTCTCATCTTTCTTCCTCCTTTTTTACCATCATACTATAAAATCCTCCCTCCGTCCAGAGCGCACACAGCTTCTTTGTGGGCGGAATAGAATAAAGCAGCGCCCTTCCATCCTGCGTAAGGGGCGCCCTGTGTACATCCGATCTTCATCCAAAAGGAGTTATCGTTATGCCGTCTTCACAAACCTTCTGCTGCCTTTCCCAGCTGCGGGAAGGGCAGTCGGGACAGGTATCCAGCCTGTCCGTCACCGGACAGATGCGCCGCCGCCTGCAGGACCTGGGGCTGATTGAGGGGACCGCTGTCCAGTGCCTGCAAAAAAGCGCCTTCGGCGACCCCTGCGCCTACCTCATCCGCGGGGCGGTGATCGCCCTGCGCAGCAAAGATTCCCAGCAGATTCTGGTCCGCCTGCTGTAATGGGGAGGGCTCACCATGAAACCTTCCTCCCTTTCCCCTGCCGCCTCTCCCAAGCCGCTCACTGTCGCCCTGGCCGGCAACCCCAATGTCGGCAAAAGCACCATCTTCAACGCCCTGACCGGCATGCACCAGCACACCGGCAACTGGCCGGGCAAAACCGTCTCGCTGGCCAGCGGCAGCTGCCGGGACGGGGCGGGACAATTCCGGCTGGTCGACCTGCCCGGCACCTACTCGCTGATGGCCCACTCGCCGGAGGAGGCGGTGGCGCGGGATTTTCTCTGCTTTGAGCAGTACGACGCGGCGGTGGTGGTCTGCGACGCCACCTGTCTGGAGCGCGGGCTCAACCTGCTGCTGCAGGTGCTGGAGATCACCGGCCGCGCCGTGCTGTGTTTAAACCTGATGGACGAGGCGCGCAAAAAACAGATTCACATCGACCAGAAGCTGCTCTCCCAAAAGCTCGGTATCCCGGTCGTCTGCATGACCGCCCGGGACAAAAAGGGGCTGGAAGAACTGCTCTCTGCCATCCGGGAAGTATCCGGCAAAGACCTCTTACCCCTGCCGCCCCACCTGCCCCGCGACATTGAGCCGGTGGTGCAAAATCTTGCCGAAGCCCTCCGTCCCCTCCTGCCCGAATCGCTGCCCGCCGGCTGGGTGGCGCTGCGGCTGCTCTGCCCGGACGAGGGCATCCTGGACGCGCTGAAAGGCTTTTTGGGCTTTGACCTTGCCCAACAGGAGCAGGTACGCCGCGCGCTGGACACAGCAAAGGAGCAGCTTCAAACACTCGGCTGTTCCCGCCAGTCGCTGCTGGACCGGTCGGTGGCCTCGCTGGTGCGCCGCGCCGAACAGCTCTGCGCGGCCTGCGTCTTTGCCGCGCCCTCTCCCCGCCGGGAGCTGGACCGCCGCCTCGACCGCCTCTTCCTCAGCCCCAAAACCGGTGTGCCGGTGATGCTGCTCTTGTTGTTCTGCATCCTCTGGCTGACCATCAGCGGGGCAAACGTCCCCTCGGCGATCCTCTCCGAGGCGCTCTCCTCGCTGGAAGGGCCGATGACCGCCCTGCTGCTCTCGCTGCACGCCCCGCAGTGGCTGTGCGAGATGCTGGTGCAGGGGGTGTGGCGGGTGCTCAGCTGGGTGGTGGCGGTGATGCTGCCGCCGATGGCCATCTTTTTCCCGCTGTTCACCCTGCTGGAAGATTTCGGCTACCTGCCCCGCGTCGCCTTCAACCTCGACCACTGCTTCCAGAAGGCCAACTCCTGCGGCAAGCAGGCGCTGACCATGTGCATGGGGCTGGGGTGCAACGCGGTGGGCGTCACCGGCTGCCGCATCATCGACTCCCCGCGGGAACGGCTGATTGCGGTGCTGACCAACAGCCTGATGCCCTGCAACGGCCGCTTCTCCACCCTGATCTCATTGATTGCGATGTTTGTGGTGGTGGGGCAGGGCGCCGGCTCCTCGCTGCTGCGCGCCCTTATGCTGACCGGGCTGATCGTCCTCTCGGTTCTGGCCACCTTCCTCTCCTCCTGGCTGCTCTCCAAAACCGCGCTCAAAGGCAAGACCTCCTCCTTTGCGCTGGAGCTGCCGCCCTACCGCCGCCCCCAGATCGGCAAGGTGATTGTCCGCTCGGTGCTGGACCGCACCCTCTTTGTGCTGGGCCGCGCCGCCGCGGTGGCCGCCCCGGCGGGGCTGGTGATCTGGCTGCTGGCAAACTGTTCGGCCGGCGGACAGACGCTGTTGGAGCTGATCTGCTCGGCGCTCGACCCCTTCGCGCAGCTGTTCGGCATCGACGGGGTGATTTTGACCGCCCTGATTTTGAGCTTCCCGGCCAACGAAATCTTCCTGCCCCTCATCCTGATGGGCTATCTGCAGAGCGCGGCCCTGACCGAGGTGAGCTTGACCGAGCTGCACAGCCTGCTGTTCTCCCAGGGGTGGACGGTGTGGACCGCCCTGGCGGTGATGGCGCTGTGCCTGTTCCACTGGCCCTGCTCCACCACTCTGCTCACCATCCGCAAGGAGACCGGCAGCCTGCGCTGGTGCGCCCTCTCCGCCCTGCTACCCACCGCCATCGGCTTCTCGCTTTGTGGCCTGCTGCAGCTTGTCCGGCTGCTGGTTGCCGGTTAAAGACAGCCTTTGAAAAAATCCCGCCTGTTCCCGGATTCATCCACAAATTCTTCATATTTGTCTGGTATACTGGTGCAAAAGGCAGCTGGCAACCTGCGGCTGCCCATCAGGAAAGCGAGGAGAAGCATTATGGAAATCAAACTCGGATTCGTCGGATTCGGCAACATGGCGCAGGCCATCGCCAAGGGACTGATCGGGGCCAGCGTGCTGCCGGGCAGCCAGATGTACGCCTGCGCGGCGCATTTCGACAAGCTGCAGCGCACCGCCGGGGAACTGGGCATCCACCCGATGGCGACCGCTCAGGAGGTGGTCGAGCACAGCGACTGGGTCATCCTGGCGGTCAAACCCTACCTCATCGAGCAGGTGGTGGCGCCGGTGGCGCAGCTGCTGGCAGGCAAGGTGGTCGTCTCGGTGGCGGCCGGCTGGACGCTGGAACGCTACCGGCAGATTTTGCCGCAGGGTACCCACTGCATCTGCACCGTCCCCAACACCCCGGTCGCGGTGGGCGAGGGCATCTTTGTCTGCGAGCAGAGCCACTCGCTGAGCGAGCAGGAGTTTGCGCAGTTTGAGCAGCTCTTCAGCCCCATCGCGCTCATCGAGATGATCGACACCAACCACCTCTCCGCCGCCGGCACGCTCAGCGGCTGCACCCCGGCCTTCACCGCCATGTACCTGGAGGCGCTGGGTGACGCAGGCGTCAAGTACGGCCTGACCCGCGCCGCCTCCTACCGCATCGCGGCCAAGATGCTCTGCGGCACCGGCAAGCTCTACCTGCAGACCGGCACCCATCCCGGCGCGATGAAGGACGCCGTCTGCTCGCCGGGCGGCACCACCATCCGCGGCGTCTCCGCGCTGGAAAAGGCGGGCTTCCGCGGGGCGGTCATCGGGGCCATCGACGAGATCGAAGGGAAATAGTCCACCCCACTGTGGAGCGGCAGAAAAAATCTGCTGCTCCTTTTTTGCGCCAACATATTGACATTCATCGATTTGTGTGCTATCTTGATATCGATCAATATCGATGGGAGATGATGAGGTGGAAAAATATAATCCTGCCGCGGCGGCCATCTTTAAGGCCTTGGGCGACGAGAACCGCTGGCGGATTCTGGAAACGCTCAAGGAGGGGGAGCGATGCGCCTGCGTGCTGCTCACCCGGATGCAGATCAGCCAGTCCACCCTCTCCCACCACATGAAGGTGCTGTGCGACGCGGGGCTGATCACCAGCCGCCGGGACGGCAAGTGGACCCACTACTCGCTGCGTCCCGAGGGGATACAGGCGGCAAAGGGACTGCTGGACAGCCTGCTCGCCGCTTCCCAGCAGGCCCCATCGCTGTGCGCCTGCACCAAAAAGGAGGAGACAATTGTGGAGGGCAAAACAAAACTGTATGTGCTGACCGGCTTTCTGGGGTCGGGCAAGACAACCATCCTGCTCAAGCTGCTTGAACAGCTTAAAGGGCATCGGGTCGGCGTCATCCAGAACGAATTTGGCAAGCTGAGCATCGACGGGGAAATTTTGCGGGACGGCGACATCAAGATGGTCGAGCTCAACCGCGGCTCGATCTTCTGCACCTGCTTAAAGCTCTCGTTTGTGCAGGGCCTCGCCGAAATGGCAAAGCAGAATCTGGAATACCTGTTCGTCGAGAGCTCCGGCTGGGGCGACCCCTCCAACCTTGAGGAGATTCTGGCAGCGGCAAAGGAGCTGGCCGGAGATGTGTTTGATTTTCAGGGCGCAATTTGCCTGGTGGATGCGGTCAACTTCTTCGATCAGCTGGCGGACGGCCAGCCCAGCGACGAGGAGACGGTCTACCGGCAGGTCAAGCACTGCCATCTGGCGGTGGTCACCAAGGTGGACCTGGTCGACCCGCAGCGGCTGGAGGCAGTGGAGGCAAAGATTCGGGAGATCAACCCCATCTGCCCCATCGAAGTAAGCGCCAACGCCAACCTCGACCTCTCCTTTTTGCAGAAGGATCTGACCCAGTACCGCTGGGCCGAGAGCGAGGAGAGCACCAACTCGGTCGAAACAAAGCCCAAGACCCTCTTTATGAACTATGACAAACCGGTGGAGGAGGAAACGCTGCGCGCCTTTTTGCTGGACGTCGCAGACAGCCTGCTGCGCGCCAAGGGCTTTTTTGAGATTGCGGGCAAGGGCTGGCAGCAGGTGGATCTGGTCGGCCGGAGGGTGGACTTAAAGCCCTGCGAACCAAAGGAGAAGGCGGAGATGGTCTTTATCTCCAGGATCGGTCCGGCCATCATCCGCCCATTGACAGCGGCCTGGCAGCAGCATTTCGGTGAGCCGATGCCGCTGAAAAATTAGCAGGGAGGCATGGAAAATGAATCTGAAGGTTATCGGAGCGGGCTGTCCGGAGTGCGACAAGCTCTACACCAACACGCTGGAAGCGGTGGAGCAGCTGCAGCTGGACGCCAAGGTCGAGAAGATTGAAAACTTAGTCGAGATCGTCAAGCTCGGCGTGATGACCGCCCCTTCGCTGATGAAGGACGGCAAGCTGATTGTCAGCGGGCAGGTGCTCCCGGTCGACAAGATTGTGAAGCTGCTGCAACAATAAACGCACTGCCTCCCGGGACGGACGGCGCTCCGGGAGGTTTTTTGAAAAGAATACATCGATTAAAATCGATATGATACAGGAGGATTTGCCATGGAAGCAATGCAGCTGGCATGGGACTTTTTTCAAAATCAAATTCTGGGGATGAAGTGGCTGAGTGCCCTCATCGGCAGGCTGCTCTGTGCGCTGGGGGTGGACATCACCGGGCGCTGGGGCGGGGCGCTGCAGTTTTTTATCTATGACACCATCAAAATTTTTGTGCTGCTCTCGGTGCTGATTTTCGGCATCTCCTACATCCAGAGCTTCTTTCCGCCCGAGCGCACCAAAAAGATTCTCGGACGGTTCCACGGCCTCGGGGCAAACACGCTGGCGGCTCTGCTGGGCACAGTGACGCCGTTCTGCTCCTGCTCGTCCATCCCGCTGTTTATGGGATTCACCAGCGCGGGCATCCCGCTGGGGGTGAGCTTTTCGTTTCTCATCTCCTCGCCGCTGGTCGATCTGGGGTCGCTGGTGCTGCTGACCAGCGTCTTTGGCGGCAGCATCGCGGTGGCCTATGTGGCGGTGGGGCTGGTGCTGGCGGTCATCGGCGGCAGCATCATCGAGCGGCTGGGGATGGAGGAGCAGATCGAGGACTTCATCCGGGAGGCGGCGCAGCAGATCGGCAGCGTCGACCTGCAGTCCCCCACCCTCTCCACCGCCGAGCGGCTGGACTACGCCAAGAATCAGGTGCTCTCCACCGTGCGCAAGGTGGCTCCCTATGTGCTGGTGGGGGTCGGCATCGGGGCGGCCATCCACAACTTTATCCCGCAGGCGTTTGTGGAGCAGGTGCTGGGCAGCGGGCAGTGGTATTCGGTGCCGCTGGCGACACTGGTGGGCGTGCCGATGTACGCCGACATCTTCGGCACCATCCCGATTGCGGAAAGCCTGTACGCCAAGGGTGCGGGGCTGGGGACGGTGCTGGCCTTCATGATGGCGGTGACGGCGCTGTCGCTGCCCTCGCTGGTGATGCTGCGCAAGGCGGTCAAGCCAAAGCTGCTGGCGGTGTTCACCGGCATCGTGACGGTGGGGATTATGGGGATTGGATTTTTGTTCAATCTGGTAGGGCCGCTGTTTGCCTAAAGTATTCTCTTATTTTTATCGATTCTGACGAATTTTATCTCATTACGTTGACATGATGTTTGTAGTTTGATATGATGGCTTTATAAGCTGTTCGTCCAGACATTTTTTCCATCCGCAGGAGGTAAATTCTATGAAAAAAGCCCCGATTTCCCTTTGCATTCTTGTCGCCGCTGTTCTGCTCTTGTTCGGACTGCCGCAGTTAAGGCAGCAGCCCCCCGCCGAGCAGGGCAGGCCTGAGTTTGCCGGTACTGAGTACAATTCGGTGGAGGCACTGGAAATTTGCATCGGGAACCATCTGAGGGAAATCTCCCATGAAGAGATAGCGGAGCACCTCTCCGAGATGGAAAACCTGTATGTCCCGCCGGTGTGCGTGGAACATCCCGAGCGGATCACCAGCATCCTCGTCACCCCGATCTGGGTGCAGGTGACCTTCGAGGAAGGCGGGAAGGAATATCTGTTCGAGCACCACTATCCCGACCACTCCGAGTATGAGTACTTCCAATATCTCTACGATCTCCAAAAGGACGGCACCGCCCTTTTGGAGGTCAGCGGCAAGACCATCTACGCAGCAAGTCACACCGGTGAGGAATGTGACTACTGCTGGTTGCAGGATGGAGAGTGCTTCGAGCTGCGCGCCCTGCACATCGTGCCCGACAACCGGGACGACAAGATGCTGGAGAAACATTTGCAGCTGTGCGATGCGCGCAAGCTGGTGCTGGACGTTCCGCAGCAAAACGAGAAAGAAGTGTAACTGTCTCCATGAAACATGTACTGACCAAACTGCTCGCATCAATTTTACTCTGCTGCACCCTTTTCCTCCCCGCCTTTGCAGAAAAGCCCAACTATGAGCTCAACGGTTATGAATATGATTCGGTCGCTGATCTGGAAAACTGCATCCGCAGCCACAGCGCGGTGAAGCATCCCGACCAGCCCTACCTCTCCACCATGAAGGTGCTCTATCTCCCGGCCGTGCTGGAGGGGCAGACCGATGCGATCTCGAACATTCTTGCTGTTCCCCGCTATATCAGTGTCTATTTCAACTGGAACGGACAACTGTTGGAGCTGCGCTATGGTGACGACGATACCTATCAATCCGCAGTAGAATGGCAGGAGTATGAGAGTTATTACCCTGCCACGCAGGAGGTCAACGGCAACACGGTGTACAGCTTTTACGACGGCAGCACCACCTACTGCTGGAAGCAGGGAGAAGAAATCTTCGCACTGCGCACCTTCGACGAGGCAGACCCGGCGGTGCGGGAAAATTTTGCGCTTTGTCAGGCGGCTCCGTTGGAACTGAACCTCTCGGATGCACCGGCGGACGGTGTGCAGAAAAACAGTGAGCCGGAGGTCGGCTCCGCTCCTTCCGCCCCGGTGCAGACCGAGCCGGAGCAGGGGGAAAAGGAGACCGCTTCGGGCACTGCTTCCACCGAAACGCAAGCGGAGCCTGCCGACACCGAATCTGACGCACCCGATTCTGCTTCCGCAGAAACTCCTGCTCAGGTGACGCCGCAGGAGCTTGCCCCACAACCCGAACCTGCTCCCGAGCCCGAACCCGAGTCGGAGCAAAGCCCGGAAGAAATCCCCGCCAAGGCGGACAGTTCTCCCTTGCTGATCGCCGCGGTGGTTCTGCTGATCGTTGCGGCGCTGGCGGCAGCGGTGTTCCGGCTGGCCAAGCGATAAAACAATCCCTGTGTACCGACGGTACACAGGGACTTTCTTTTGGGGAAATTTACTTTTTGAGGTAGTGGTTAAACCAGTCGGTGATCTCCTTGAGCCGGCGGATGCGGTGCTCGGGCTTGCCGGAGCGGGAGAGCTCGTGGTTCTCACCGTGGAACAGGCAAACGCGCGACTCGATGCCGTGAACCTTGAGCGCCGAGAACATCTGCAGCGCCTCCACCATCCAGCAGCGGTAGTCCTCGTCCGAGTGGATGAACAGCGTCGGGGTGGTGCACTTGTCGGCGTATTTGAGCGGCGAATGCCACCACGCCTGGTCCTGGCGCTCCCAGGCGTTGCCGCCGGCCTGGTCAAGGCCGAAGTACGGGCCGATGTCCGAGGTGCCCTCCATCGAGATCCAGTTGGAGATCGACCGCTGCGAGGCCGCCGCCGCAAAGCGGTGGGTGTGGCCGATGATCCAGTTGGTCATAAAGCCGCCGTAGCTGCCGCCGGTGACGCCGATGCGGCTCTTGTCAATCTGCGGGTAGGTCCACAGCACATAGTCGGTGAAGGCCATGATGTCCTCATAGTCCTCCTGGCCGTAGCGGCCGCGGATGTCGGCAAACTCGTTTCCTCTGCCGTCGCCGCCGCGCGGGTTACAGAAAAAGACAAAGTAGCCCTCGTTGGCCCAGTACTGCATCTCGTGCATGAAGCAGGTGCCGTAGACCGTCTTTGGCCCGCCGTGGATGTCCAGGATGGCGGGGTAGCTCTTGCTTTCGTCGTAGCCCACCGGCTCCAGCACCCAGCCGTCGATCTCGACGCCCTCGTCGTTTGTGATGCGCAGCGGTTTTGGTGTGACAACCGATTTCTTTTCAAAGATGCGTTCGTTGATGTGGCTCAGCTGCATTTCTCCCTGTTCGGTCAGGCAGTACAGCTCCTGCAATTTGTTTTGACGCATGGCGACATACACCAGCGTCTCCCCTTTTTTGTCCATGCAGTCGACCGAGCCCTCGTCGGCGGTCAGCGAGGTGACGTGGCCGTTATAGTCGGTGTGGTTGATCTTGGACCAGTTGCGCTCGGTGGTGATGTAGGTGACGCCGTCCTCCTCGGCCACCATGCTCTTTCCGCCGCCCAGACGGCAGTCCGAACCGACGCTGCTGCCCCAGGAGCGGTCCGGGGAGAGAACCAGCTCCAGCGCACGCTGCTCGCGGTCGTAGCAGTAGAGGTCGGCGTTCTCGTTGATGCCGTACTCCCTGTTCTCGGTGGCGGTGACCAGAATCTTGTCCCCGGCATATTCGGCATGGTGGATATCCCAGCTGGAAACCGGAACCAGCACATCCGCCTCTCCGGTGGCAAGGTCGACCTCGACCAGCTCCTGCTTTAAGCTCTGGAGGCCCTTAAACTCGCTGCCGACATAGAGCAGATGCTTTTTGTCCGCAGAAACGGAATAATCCAGCATCAGATAAAGCGGGCCGGTGATTGGCTCCAGTTCCTGCGCCTTGACGTGGTAGAGATAGAGGCGGTCGCGCTTTTTGTCGGTGACGCCGCCGCCGTTTCTCCAGAAGGGCAGCTCGGTAAAGACCGAATAGTCCTTCTCCTTCTTGCGGTCAGCCAGCAGCTTTTTGCGGCTCTCCCGGCTCATCAGGAAAAAGTCCTCCGGCAGGCTGCCGTCGTAGTCGACACAGAGCAGCCAGGTATCGTCGTCCAGCTTTTCCAGTGCCTCCACCGGTGCGGGAAGGGTCATCACCTTTCTGGCCTCGCCGCCGGTGAGGGAAATCTGGAAACAATCGGTATAGAAACTGTCCACATCCTCCTTTTTGCTGTCGCGCTTGGAGGTGAACAGGATGGTCTGATCGTCCAGCCATACAAAGGAACGCTCATCCTTGCCCGCTGTCAGCTGATGGCACTGACGGGTTTCCAGATCCACCGTCCAGATGCCCGCGTCGTACCCGTCTTTGGCCTCGTTTGCCCTGCTGACAACAAAGGCTGCCTTTTTGGCATTGGGACTGAGCCTTACATTGGACAAAAAATGATACTGCAAAAATTCGTCCAGTTTGATTCGTTCCATAACAATCTACGCTCCTTCACATCATTTACAAAAAAACTGCCGGACTCCCGGTGTTTTTCTCCATTTTAGCACATTGTTTGACGCTTGAAAAGGGATTTTCCCCAAGCGGTTAACAAAAATTTTTCTTGACTTTTTGTCTGCTGCGGTTACAATGAAATGCAGTACCTATTCCCTTTTTGACAAAGGAGCTCTGATTTTTTGAAAACGACCCTTTCCTTTGAACGGCTGCTGCGCGTCCTGCCGCCGGTCCTCACCGTTTTGCTGGTGGTGGTCTGTCTTGTGGTGGGCAGCCGGATTTCCTGGTCCAACCTGCTGACCTACACGCCCCCGAACCTGCTGCTGGCCGCGGCGGGGATTCTGGCGCTGTACGCGGTGAAATCGCTGTCGGTGGTCTTTCCGCTGTCGGTGCTGTACATCGCCTGCGCGCTCTGGTTTGGGCGCTGGGGTGGGCTGATGATGTGCTACCTTGGCCTGACGGTCAGCTGCACCCTGCCGTATCTGATCGGCCGGCGGTTTGGCGCGGGGGTGGTGGAGCATCTCATCCGGAAATATCCCCGGCTGGACAAGCTCTATCAGGCCGGCAGCTCCAACCAGGTGATGCTGTCCTACCTGCTGCGGATTGTCACGGTGTTGCCGGGGGACTTCTGCAGCTTATTTTTAGGGGCCTGCTCGGTGAGCTATCCCCGCTACCTGCTGGGCTCGATGCTGGGGCTTTCGCCGCTGATGATTGTGCACGTGCTGCTGGCGGACATGGTGGCGCAGAGCCTCACCGGCAGCTTATGGGAGGTGCTGACGCCGCAGAGTGTTGGGCTGGTGGTTATTTTGATTGGGGTTTCGATTCTCTCTTCGGTGGTGCTCAACCGGAGGTGGTCCTCGCGGTAGGTGCCCGCCTTCGTGGGCGGGGACACGATTCTTTTTTTGGGGCTCCGCCCCGCGGGGTTTATGCGGGGACGGCTGTCCCTGCACCCACTATGCAGGCGCTCCGCCCTGCAAGGGTGACGGAGTTAGGCTTTGCCTAACTCTCTCCCCGATGAGAAAGTCACCAAAGAATCTCCCAGAGGGGGCACCCCTCTGGGTACTCCCCTAGGGGGACCGAGCGAAAAGTGTTTCACTTTTCGCTCCCGCTCCCCCTGCGGCAAG
>OIWN01001597.1_pt1 | contig 17319 bp, 12 predicted proteins | sample 1587591 | NCBI WGS metagenome assembly OIWN01 (sample SAMEA3888901, study PRJEB22519) | human gut metagenome | biome: human gut; feature: human-associated habitat; material: faeces | place: Denmark | collected 2010 | reverse complement strand
GAGCTCCGTGGCCGCCGGCATCCGCCGCATTGAGGCTGTCACCGGCCGCAACCTGCTGATCCGCGCCAACATGCAGGAGGCTATGCTGCACAATGTGGCCAATACCCTGAAGGCTAACAATGTCACCGCACTGCCTGTCCGCGCCGAGGCTGTCATGGCTGAGAACAAGGCCATGAGCAAGGAGCTGGAAGAGCTCAAGGCAAAGATCGCCGCCTCCAAGGTGGACAGCCTGTTCGATAATGCCGAGGAAGCAGACGGCGTGAAGATCGCCTCTGCATACTTTACCGGTACCACTGGCGACACCCTCCGCGGTATGTGCGACAGCATCCGTGACAAGGCCGTGAACCCTGTGGTGGCTGTGCTGGTGGGCAAGGCCGAAGATAAGATCACTATGGCTGTCACCGTCAACAAGCTGGCACAGGAAAAGGGCCTGAAGGCTGGCGTGCTGGTGAAGGAGCTGGCTGCTATCGCCGGCGGCAAGGGCGGCGGCAAGCCGGACTTTGCAATGGCTGGCCTGAAGGACGAGACCAAGATCGACGAGGCACTGGCTGCTGTGGGTGCCATCGTCAAGAAGGCTCTGGGCTAAAAAATAAAACGGGCTAGTCCTCCCAAGGCTCACGCTGTGACGGAGAGGGCTAGGACGTTTATGTAGAAGCAGGAAGGAGTGTTCCCCATGGAAGATTGTCTGTTTTGCATGATCGCAGAGGGCAAGATCCCCTCCAAAAAGCTGTACGAGGATGAGCAGGTGGTGGCGTTTTACGACATCAACCCCCAGGCCAAGGTGCACTTTTTGGTGGTGCCTAAAAAGCACATTGCTTCTGCCGCTATGCTGACGGAGGAGGATGGTGCCCTGCTGGGCCACATCTTTGCCGTCATCGCAAAGCTGGCCAAGGAGCAGGGGCTGGAAAATGGCTACCGCATCATCTCCAATGTGGGTGAGGATGCCGGCCAGACCGTGAAGCATCTGCATTTCCATGTTCTGGGCGGCGAAAAACTGCCTGTCTGATTCCGATACGAAAGGGAGATTTTGATTATGGCTGAAACTTATACCCTGCACGTTGCAGGCCTTTCCCGTGAGCTGCCCATCTGCAAGGTCACGGACGAGCTGTACATCGGCGCGTTTATCGTGTTCGGCGATTTCATCATGCTGGGTGATGCCGAGCTCACCGTGGCTGCTGCTGCCGAGCTGCTGAAGAAGTGCCCGGAGTTTGACATCCTGCTCACCGCTGAGGCCAAGGGCATCCCGCTGGCCCACGAGATGAGTCGTCAGAGCGGCAAGCCTTACGTTTGTGCACGCAAGGGCGTCAAGCTGTATATGCCGGACCCCGTTGTGGTGGAAGATCAGTCCATTACCACCGCCGGCAAGCAGAAGCTGGTCATTGACCGCAAGGAGCTGGACAAGATGAGCGGCAAGCGCGTGCTGGTGGTGGATGATGTGATCTCCACCGGTGGCTCCCTGAAGGCACTGGACGATCTGGCAGAACAGACCCAGTGCACCATCGTGGGCCAGGCTGCTGTTCTGGCCGAGGGTGACGCAGCAGAGCGCAAGGATATCATCTTCCTGGAGCCGCTGCCCCTGTTCTTCCACTAAGCCGCCATGCGACGCCCGCTCTGCGTATTCTGCGCCGGAATGCTGGGTGTTGCGTTAATATGCGCTTTTTTGCCGCAAACGGAACTTTTTGTGCCGTTTGCGGCATTTTTTGTAGCCGTCTGCCTGCTGTTGTGCATCCCGGACCGCACCCGCAAAGCATTGCTCTGCCTGCTGCTGGGTGCGGCGGCCGGGCTGGCTGCCGCGAGACATACCAATGCCCGTCTGGAACAAACGCTGGAAAAATACGCCGGGCAGACGGTAGCATTGACGGCAGAAGTGGAATCGGTGTCGGCATCCTATTATCCGGGTATCGTGGATGCGGTGCTGCGGGTGGAACGGGTCAACGGCCGGGCGGCAGAGTTCCGGGTGGAATGCGATACCCTGCCGGTCTGTGAAGCCGGGGAGCGGGTGGAGGGGCGCTTTGCACTGGAAGCGCCGGAGCCTGCCGACCGTACAACCCTCTTTGCCGACGGCGTTGTACTGTGGGCAAGGGAGCCGCAGGCTTTTGCCCGGCTGGGCAAAAGCAGCAGCTTCCGGGCGCGCACCGGCCGCCTGCAAAAGCGGCTCAGTACCAGCCTGCGCGGTGAGATGAACGAGGATGCCGGCGGGGTTCTGGCCGCCATGACGGTAGGCGACCGGAACCATCTTTCTTCCGCCCTGCGCAGCGCCTACCGGGGTGCGGGACTCTCCCATGTGCTGGTGGTCAGCGGGATGCACGTCTCCATTCTGTGCGGGAACGTGTTCGGGTCGGTGTTCGGCCGACGCAGGCGGGAGCGCAGTTATCGCAGTCGCCGGGTCAAGGCGCTGTTTACGGCCTTCCTGGCGCTGCTGCTGGCAGGGGTCACCGGTTTTACGCCTTCTGTCTGCCGGGCAGCGGTGGCGGTATGGGTCAGCGCACTGGGTGTGTGGGTCTATGGCGCATCGGACGCCCTCACCTCACTGGCGGCGGCGGGCATCCTGATGACCGCCCGCAACAGCTATGCCGTGTGTGATATCGGCTTTGAGCTGTCGTTTGCCGCTGTGTTGGGTACACTGGCCGGTGCGGAGCTTTCCCGTCACCTGCATGCACTCTTTGCAGCGCACGCGACCCGGAAGAAAAAGCCCTCTGTATTGCAGCGCATCCTGCGACATGTCCGCAGCAGCCTGACCGAGACGGTGTGCATCGGGGTCTGTGCTTCGGCGGCTGCCTTTCCGGTTCTGGTGCTGCGGGGCCTCAGCGTCAGCATTTATGCAGTGCTGTCCGGCGCAGCGGTGCTTTGGATGGTCAAACCCATGATGCTTCTGGGCCTTGGTACTGCCTTTGCGGGGCTGGTCCCGGCAGCCGGGCCGTTATATACGATGATTGGCAAAGCGGCAGAATTTCTGACCGGCCTGCTGAATCGCTGGGCCGTGTGGGTCAGCGCCAAGCCTGGGGCGGGGCTGTATTTTGACACAAACTATGCAGCCCTTGTCTGTCTGCTGCTGATGGCTCTGTGCGGGCTGGCACATCTCTGGAAGGTACGGCTGCGGGTGGCTGTACCGGGCATCCTGATGACGGCCGTCCTTGCCATTGGCGTGGGCAACGCCCTGTGCCGGGATGTGGTGCACGTCGACCTTGTGGGCAGTGCCAACAGCCCGGCGGTGGTGGTCAGCCAGAATCACACAGCCGTGGTGCTGTTCCGGGGTGGGGCATCCACTCAGCGGGCGTTGGAAAACCAGCTGGCCCGCCGGGGCGTGACCACGGTGGAACTGCTGGCAGATCTGCGTCTGGACCCGGAAAATGCCTGCACGCTGCCTGCCCGGACGATGTGCCGAGTGGCAGTGCAGCCGGTGGGAAGCGCCGTCACCCGGCAGACGCAGACCGCAGCGGTGGAGACCCTGCGTACCCGGTCCGGCTGCCTTGTGCGGCTGACCATCGGGGAGCAGCAGTTCGTGACCGTGAGCGGAACGGTGACGCTGGCCGAACCGGTCCGGGCGCAGTGGCTGCTGGCATCTCCGGCAAAGCCGGAGGCCGTGCAGTGGGAACAGCTGCTGAGCCGGAGTGATCATTACCAATGGATGCAGGGCGGGGAAGCGGTATATGCTTCCCTCAGCCTGCGCCCTTCCGGCGGCTGGCGGGCAGAGTGATGCTTTGCAATCCGGCCGGAATGTGGTACACTATATGGGTATTATAACAATTCATCCGAAAGGGGGCCGCGGGTTTGGCGACCGAGGCAAAACTCCGGCAGCTGGCCGACAAAGGCTGCCCGGTGTACTATTTTTATTCCACAGAGCGGTATCTGGTGCGGCAGGCGGTGAACGCGGCTGTCCGCATCCTCTCGGCAGACAGTGACGAGGACGCAACCGTTCTGGACGGTGCGGCTCCGGAAATCGAAGGACTGATCATGGCGGCGGGCACCATCTCTTTTTTTGGCACCCGCCGCGTGGTGGTGCTGCCGGAGGTGGACCCGGGCGCATACGGCGCAAAGGATCTGGACGAGCTGTGCAGTACGCTGGCCAGCCTGGAAAATGCGGTGGTGGTGCTGGGCAGTGTGTTCCCATTGGAGCGCAACAAGCTCAAGGCCGGGAAATCGGCCCAGAAACTCATTGCCCAGTGCAAGGCCATCGGCTACGTTGAAGAGCTGGCCAAACCCCGTCCCTTTGAGCTCAAGGCCATGATGATCGACCGGGCAAAGGCACAGGGAACCTCACTGCCGGACGGCGCGGCTGCTGCGTTGCTGGAACGCTGCGGCGAGGATCCATTTTTGCTGGAAAACGAGGTGGACAAGCTCTGTGCGCTGTCCGGCTACCAGACCGTGACCGCTGCCATGGTGGCCGATATGGGCACCGTGAGCCTGGAAGCCGATGTGTTTGAGATGATCCGCATGATCACCGCCAAAAACGCCACTGGTGCCTGCAAGAAATTGCAGACCCTTCTGCGCCTGCAGCAGGAGCCCATTGCCATCACGGCGGCCATGATCGGCAGCTATGTGGACCTGTACCGGGTCAAGCTGGGCGCGGCCCGCAAAAAGAACTACAGTACGGTGTTCAAGGACTTTGGCTACAAGGGCAGCGATTACCGGCTCAAGCGCTCGGCCGAAACGGCGTCGCACTATACGCTGGGGCAGATCGAAGCCTGCCTGCAGGTGCTGCTGGAGCTGGACCAGAGCCTGAAGAGCCAGCCGGTGGAAGAGCAGATCTTGCTGGAAACGGCGCTGTGCCGGCTGGCCATGGCAGGGAGTGGACGATGATGCAGAATGAAATGATCCATACCGGCCGGGTGCTGATCGTGGAGGGCAAATACGATGCCGCCCGCCTTGCGCACCTGACCGATGCCATGATCCTGCTGACGGATGGATTTGGCATTTACAAAGACAAAAAGCGCCAGCAGCTGTTCAAAGCGCTGGCGCAGAAAAACGGCCTGATCCTGCTCACGGATTCGGACGCAGCAGGCTTCCGCATCCGCACCTACATCACCAATCTGGTGGGAGAAAAGAATGTGGTTCAGGCTTACGTGCCCGCGATCCACGGCAAGGAAAAGCGCAAGGAGCAGCCCGGCAAGGAGGGCCTGCTGGGGGTCGAGGGTGTGGACGATGCCATTGTTCTACGGGCGCTGCGGGATGCCCTTGGCGCTGAGGCGGGTGCCGCAGCGGCCCGCCCGGAAGGACGGCAAATCACCTATACCGACCTCTACGAGTGGGGGCTTTCCGGCAGGCCGGGCAGCGCCGAGCGCAAGGCAAAGCTTCTGAACGCGCTGGGCCTGCCGCCGCGTCTTTCCAAAAAGGAGCTGGTGGAAGCGCTGAATCGACTGTATACTTTTGAACAATTAAACGAACTACAGTTGAAAATTCTGGATAGCTGACTGCATGGCGCAGGGGCGAGCGCACCGCTCACCTCTGCGCTGTTTTTGTGCTCGGAACATCCCACCGCTGGCGCAGAAGTTCCAGCGCATGAGTTTCCAGACGGGAAACATAGCTGCGGCTGATGTCCAGCAGTTTTGCAGTTTCCAGCTGGGTCAGCGGCGGCTGGCCGGAAAGACCATACCGCAGCAGAATGATCTGTCGCTCCCTGGCGGGCAGGCCGTCCAGCAGCTGCCGCATCCGGCGGATATCGTCCTGCGTTTCGCAGGTGTCCTCCATGCAGAAGCTGTCCTGCAGCACATCGGCCAGCGTCAGCGCAGAGTCACCATCTGATTCCAGCGCTTCCTGCAGCGAGACGGTCCCGCCGGTTTTGCGGTTCCGACGGAACTGCATCCGGATCTCATTTTCAATGCACCGGCTGGCGTAGGTGGAAAAGCGTGCCCGACGGTCAGAGTCGAAAGTATCCACCGCTTTCATCAGGCCGATGGTGCCGATGGAAATAAGGTCGTCCTGATCGCCGGGCAGGGCGTAGTATTTTTTTACGATGTGTGCCACCAGACGCAGATTGTGCCGGATCAGTTTTTCCCGTGCGGCAGGGTCACCGGCACGCAGTGCGGAAAAGGCTTCGGTTTCCTCCCGGGCAGAGAGGGGCCGCGGAAAGCTGCCGCTTTCCAGATGAAGCGCCAGAACCAGAAACTTTGTGGCAAAAAATTGCAGAAGAGATAAAAACATGCCGACCCCTCCCCATAGTATCATAAACGGTTACTGTAATTTATGAAGGAGGGCTTGCCTTTTTTCCGGACTCCGAGGAGAACAACTCTGCTTCGTTGTCCACAAAATACGGATATAGCAGCTTTGCGGAGCAATGCGCCTGTTACCCATATATTTTCCCCACGATCTTTCCGCGTGCTGCGGCAGGCAGGAGCTTGCACAAAAGGCTCAGGAATTTATACTGTGCACCGGCAACATAAACGACTGCCGGGTTCTTTTTCTCCACAATACCGGCGATGTACCGTCCAATGCGTGCCGGGTCCATGCCGTTTTGTTCGTCGTGCTCCATCTGACTGACGCTCCGGGAGATACGTCCGCCGTATTCATCATCGCCGAGACTGCTTTTCTGACGTGCTTTTGTAAATCCGGTGCAGATGTCACCCAGTTCTACGACGGTAACATGGATGCCGTAGGGCTTGACTTCGTTTGCCAGAGCGTAAGAGTAAGAAGAAACGGCGGCTTTGCTTGCAGAGTAGAAGGTCTGGAACGGAATGTGCGCTACGGCAGCAACAGAGCTGATGTTCACAATATGCCCCTTCCCTTGATGGCGCATGAAGGGGAGAACCGCTTTATTTACAGTGACTGTCCCGAAAAAGTTCACATCAAACTGTGCTTTGGCTTGCTCCATGGACGTAAACTCCACCGCACCGGAAATGCCAAAGCCTGCACAGTTGATCACTGCATCGATTTTGGTCTCTTTTTGGATGACCTGCTGCACAGCGGCGTTGACCGCATCTTCATCGGTCACATCGACAGACAGATGGGTAACACCCTCCATAGGGATATTTCTGCGGCTGAACTCATAGACGATGCAGCCGTTCTCCTTCAGAGCAGATGCCGTGCACCGTCCGATGCCGGAGCTTCCGCCGGTAACAATAACGACCTTGTTGTTTTCTCCCGCCATGATTTTCCTCCTGAAAATGTTGATCTGGTTCGAGTATACCGCATCGCAAGATGACTGTCTATACGGATAGCCGGATTGTGAAAAAGCACAGGGATCAACTTGCGCAAATTTTTACGCAGATTGGCCTCTCTTTTTTACACAGCCAATGCCAATTAGCGCTTGAAATCGAAATGCTGCGCAAGTATACTATACTAGCGATGCTGTACAAGCTTGATCAAAAATCAGTATGCCAGTTGACCATAAAAGACATACCAGAATTGAAGTGCGCGGCAGAATCAAAACCCTACGAGGATGAAAATGAAATTCGATAGAAGACTTACAGATGAAATCTACACTTCCGATACGGTAAGGCTGGGAAAAGATGCATTTCAGGCCATGCAGGAGACGATCTATCATAATGGCGGTGTCGGAACCATTACCGGGTACTATGATGCCGAATTGTCGATCCTGTCGGCCAGTGATCTGTTGCTGCATAATCTGAACCACAGCTATGCATCCCTGATGAAGCAGACAAAGGGTTCGCTGAAGAATCTTTTCAATCAAAAGGATGCTACGTTCCTCGACAATGCGCGCTTTTGTCAGATCCAGGGCGGAGGAGAAGGGCAGATCCTCACGGCAGATGGGTCTCCCGTCTATGTGCATCTCTACAAAAAAGATGCAGTCGATACGGATGGAACACCGATCTGGATCATGTCAGTACAGATGAACTGGGCGTATGAGAACCTTGCGCTGGTTAATGAATCCATCCATTCTGCACTATGGTATTTTGAGTGCAATGAAAATGATGAGATCGTTCATGTGAACTGGAGCCATGCGTTCCGGCAGATCCTTGGATATCATGACATTCTGGATTTTCCGAACAAACTGGATTCGTGGTCGAACCTTCTGCACCCGGAGGATCATGACCGGGTAATGCAGCTGCTTTTGGAAACGATTGCGGACAAAACCAATACTACAAAATATAATGTTGAGTACCGACTGAAAATACAGGATGGCCAATACCACTGGTTCCGGGCATCGGCGGAGGTGATACGCCGTCTGGATGGCTCGGCCAATCGAATTGCCGGAATCATCAGCAACATTGACGCGGAAAAAAGAAGCCGGATGCAGGCGCAGCGGGCAGCGGCATTTCATCGTGCATTTACCAGCGCAAACCTCTGCGAATACTATGTAAATCTGGAAAAGAACACCTTTGATACGTTCAAAGTGGAGCCCTCTTTGATGACGGCCTTTGAGCAGAACCACACATGGGATGGACTGGTCCGATTCTTTGTGGACAACTATGTGGTGGAAGAGGACAAAAAGCCTGTAACGGATTTCTGCAATCGTGCCTACATCACGGAAAAACTAAAGGGGCTTGAGACGGAGCTGCGTCAGGAGTGCCGCATCGTTCTGGATGGGGAGGAACGATGGGTCAGCAACGTGGTCATGCGCGGTGAGATCGAAGATTCCGAATATGCGATGATTTTTCTGCGGGACATCACAGAGTCCAAAGCAGAGACGGCACGGCGGATGCAGATGGCCTCAGATAACGCATCGATGGATCTTTTGATCAAGAGTATGGTGCGTCTGCTGGACCGCTTTGTCGTCTGCGATCTGGAGAATGACCGGTATCGGTTCTATAATCTGCAAGGTGAAATGATATACGCGCCGACGGGAACCTACCATGATTTTGTGGAGCAGGTGGCTGCAAAGTATAAGACACTGGAACCGCTGGACGCATTGGCTGCTTTGATTTCACCGGAAAATATCCGCAAGAATTTGCAGGATGAGAACGACATCTACAAATTTGAATACTGCTCCATAGATGAGAACACCTATAAGATTGCTTCCTTCATTCCGCTGGAGTGGGATGGCACAAAGCTGGTCAAAGCACTGTTGGCATCTATGAATGTGTCACAGGAGAAAAAGGCCGAGATCGAATCCCATAAGGCACTGAAGGATGCGTACCGGGCAGCGGAAAACGCAAGCCACGCCAAGACGGAATTCCTCTCCAATATGTCCCATGATATCCGTACACCGATGAATGCAATCGTTGGCTTGACCGCCATTGCAGGTGCGAATATCGAGAGTCAGGACAGGGTGGTCGAGTGCCTTGGCAAGATCACAAAATCGAGCCGTCATCTGTTGGGGCTGATCAACGAAGTGCTGGATATGGCCAGAATCGAGAGCGGGCGAATAAGCCTTGCCGAGGAGGATTTCAGCCTGCCGGAGCTGGTCGATAACCTGCTCACCCTCACAAAACCGGCAATCGACGAGCACAAACATCAGCTCGAAGTCCATATTGAGCACATTGAGCACGAAGCTGTCTGCGGCGACAGCCTGCGCATCCAGCAGGTCTTTGTGAACCTGATGAGCAACGCCGTCAAGTACACCCCGGATGGAGGAAACATCACCCTTACGATCAAGGAAAAACCGAACGGCTTCTCGGAGCTTGGCTGCTACGAGTTTTCCATCGAGGACAACGGCATCGGTATGACGCCGGAATTCCAGAAGATCATGTTCGAGCCGTTCAGTCGGGCAGACGATCACCGGACGACCAAGGTGCAGGGCACCGGTCTTGGCATGGCCATTGCAAGAAACATCGTCAACCTGATGAATGGTGACATTCAGGTCGAAAGCGCTCCCAACAAGGGAACGAAGATCACGGTCACGGTCTATCTGAAACTTCAGGAGAACGAGAAAGAACAGGAAAAAGAACTGCTCGATCTGCCGGTACTGGTCGTGGACGATGACAAGACCTGCTGCGAAAGCACCGTTGCAACCCTTCAGGAGATCGGCATAGCGGGTGAATGGGTCCTGACCGGTAAGGAAGCTGTGGAGCGTTGCTATGCGCGTCATGAGACCAACAGTGACTATTTTGCGGTGATTCTGGACTGGAAGATGCCGGAAATGGACGGTATTGCAACGGCCAGAAAAATCCGGGAACGGGTAGGAGAAGAGGTCACGATCATCATCCTGACTTCCTTTGATTTCAGCGAGATCGAAGAAGAAGCCAGAGCAGCGGGCGTGAATGCGTTTATGGCAAAACCGCTGTTCCGTTCCCGTCTGACGGCAACTCTGCGGCAGTTTACATCCGGGAAGCAGGAGAAAAACGCCCGGAACTATCTGGAAGACTTTGCGAAGGAAAATTATGCGGGTAAGCGGATCCTTCTTGTGGAAGATAACGAGCTGAACCGTGAGATCGCAACCGAGATCATAGGCATGACGGGCGTGACCATCGACAGCGCCGAAAACGGAAAAATTGCAGTCGAAAAGGTGATGGAAGCGCCAGAAAAGTGGTACGATCTCATTTTTATGGACATCCAGATGCCCATCATGAATGGTTACGAAGCCACTGCTGCAATCCGTGCGCTTGCTGGCAACCGTGGAAAGGTGCCCATCATTGCCATGACGGCAAATGCCTTTGCCGAGGACGTGCAGCTGGCAAAGAACACCGGCATGAACGAGCATATCGCCAAACCGCTTGATTTGAATAAGCTGAACGATGTGCTGAAACAGTGGCTGTGATCTGTGCATTGCAGTATCTGGGCAAGCAGGAACATCACGTTTCGAGGATCTTGTATGGAAATAGCTGCACAACCGCAGCGATTGGGTTGAAAATAAGGCTGAAGCCCCAATTGCTCCAGCCAATGTCAGAGTTTCTCATCGCAAGTCAAGAATTAGCGCAACATTCAAACAGCATATTTGCGATATGCAATTCAACGTTGTTTCTGTTGCATTAAAAAGTTGAATTGCTATAATTGTCCATCCAAAATACGTTGGTACGTTTTACACTGTAACAATTCAAAAAACAGAGGAGAGGTATTTTGCTATGATCTACAAAAAGCAATACGGTCAACCGTTTGATACCGAAAGTGTAGTGGGTTCTTTTTTGCCCATGATGGAAACGATACCCTATCTGACCAAGGAGCCGGATGGTTTCTCCTATGCCATGGAACCGCAGGATGTCCTGTATGGTCTTGGCGAGAACGTCCGTGGTATCAACAAGCGCGGGTGGGTGTACGAAAGCAAATGCTCCGATGACGGCAACCATACCGAGGGCAAATCCTCGCTGTACGGTGCTTATAATTTTATGATCGTGTCCGGCAAGGATACATTTGGCTTTTTTATCGACTACCCGGGCAAGGTCACCTTTGACTGCGGCTACACCGACCTGGATACCTTACGCATCACGGTGGCCGAGGAAAATTACGATCTCTACATCATTGAGGGCGAAAGCCTGACCGATATTGTGCACCAGTTCCGCCAGTTGGTGGGGCGCAGTTATATTCCGCCCAAATGGGCTTTTGGCAACGCCCAGAGCCGCTGGAGCTACATGAACGAGGACGAGGTCCGCGAGGTGGTGGCAAATTACCGTGCCAATCATATGCCGCTGGACGCTGTGGTTCTGGATATCGATTACATGGAGCGTTACAAGGACTTTACGGTGGATGCGCAGCGCTTCCCGCGTTTTGCAGACTTTGCCGCCGAGATGAAAGCGCAGGGCATCCATCTTGTCCCCATCATCGATGCAGCAGTCAAGGTCGAAGATGGATATGATGTGTACGAGGAGGGCGTGAAAAACGGCTACTTCTGCACGAATCAGGATGGCACCCCCTTTGTAGCCGGTGTGTGGCCGGGACGGGTACACTTCCCTGATATGCTCAACCCGGAAGCCCGTGCTTGGTTTGGCAGTCAATATAAAGTTCTGCTGGATCAGGGGATCGAGGGCTTCTGGAATGATATGAACGAGCCTGCTATCTTCTACGCAGAGGAAAGACTGAAAAAGACCTTTGCTCAAATTGAGAAATACAGCAAGCAAAACCTGGATATTTCCAGCTTTGGTGCTTTTACCGGCATGGTGGCAGGGCTTTCCAACAACGAAAACGATTATAAGCTGTTTTACCACAACACCAAACAGGGGCGTATGCGGCACGACAAGGTACATAATCTTTTTGGTTATAACATGACCCGTGCGGCAGGTGAGGCTTTCGAGCGGCTGGAGCCGGACAAGCGCATTTTGATATACTCCCGTTCTGCCTGCATCGGGATGCACCGGTATGGCGGCATCTGGACTGGCGACAACCATTCTTGGTGGAGCCACATTCTGCTTGCGCTGCACATGATGCCCTCCCTGAATATGTGCGGCTTCCTGTACGAAGGCCCCGACATTGGCGGCTTTGGCAGCAATACCACGGAGGATCTGGTGCTGCGCTGGTACGGCATGGGCATCTTCTCTCCGCTGCTGCGGAACCACTCTGCCGACGGCACCCGCCGGCAGGAGCCCTACCGCTTTAAGAACAAGGCTGCCTTTGCTGGTATTTTACAGCTGCGCTACCTGCTGCTGCCCTACATTTACAGCGAGTACATGAAAGCTGCCCTGCACGACGGCATGTACTGTATGCCGTTGGCGTTCGCCTTCCCGGAGGACGACTTTGCCCGCCGGGTAGAGGATGAGGTGATGATCGGTGAAAGCCTGTTGATCGCCCCGGTATATGAGCAAAATGCCCGAGGTCGGTATGTTTATCTGCCGGAGGAGATGCTGCAGGTGCGGGTAAAGTGCAGCGAAAGCAACCGCATCGAAACCAGCGTGCTGCCGGCAGGCCATCATTACATTCCGGTGGAGCTGGATGAAGTGGTGTTCTTTATGCGCAAGGGGCACCTTCTGCCCCTTGCCAAGGACGGCAAAAAGATCCAGAGCGTTGCCGATGTGGATTTTGCAGATCTGCGCCTGCTTGCCTATGCTCCCGATGGTGCATCCTATGAATACTATACCGATGACGGCGAGACAAAGGACTATGATAAGCCGGAACATTTTGTGCATATCACGCTGGATGCGGATGGAAACGCAAAGAGCGATCGTGCTACGGTCAAAGTAGAAGGATAATCGTCAGACATTACGCAGTTCCTACAGAGTGACAGCGTTTCAGCTTGAAATAATGTGTACCCAGTTTTCTGGACACCGGGTCAAAATTGAATAATTAGCTTTTTATATCTGCACCAGAAAAGCCGCTCCGGGTTTAGCCGGGGCGGCTTTTCTGATGGCATTGGAAAGGAGAGACCGTATTCTCAGGCGTGAAAACCGCTCACTGCCCTTCTTTTCCGTTCGGATGCTCGTCCTTCTCCAGAACAAGATCCATGAGGTATTCAAAGGTGATAAGCACGCGCGCATAGAAATAGTTGGCGGTAAGGTTCCGGTCGTCCAGCATCTTGTCGTCCAGCAGCACAAAGGCAGGGTCTGCACAGCGGGCGATGGGAGAATTGTCGGCACCCACAAAGGCAATGATGCTCCGGTGCTGTGCAAAGGAATCCTGTACCGGCTTCAGGATGGTGCCAGTCTTTCCGCTTTTGCTGATGGCGATGACCAGCCCGGCATTCAGTGCGCCGCTTTCGTAGACCTCATAGCTGTTGGAGCCGATGGCGCAGTAGCCCAGAACCAGCAGCTTCCGCACCATAAATTCCTGCAAAGGGGCACAGAACCCGGTGCCTGTCACAAGGATGGGCTTTTGCCGGTTGGCGTGGAGCAGCTCCACAAAGCGGTGTATTTTTTCTTCTGGGATACCCCCGATAAAGGCGGTGATGTCGGAGGCGTGGTTTTTGTTGTCGATCTCGTTCTGGATCAGAAAACCGATGCGGTAGATCATATCGGTGTAGCCGGTATAGCCCATCTTTTTGCTCAGCCGGATCACGGCCGCGGGGGAGGTATAATTCTGCGCTGCAAACTCTCGCACGCTGCACTGACCGCCGTTTTTTGCGGTTTCCAGCACCGCCTGCAAAAGCTGCTGCTCGTTGGCATTCAGATGGTGCTGATCTGCCAGTTTGTAAAGGTCGTGTTTCATATTTCACTCCGATTTTCGAATCAAAGAACGGCTTGATTCCATAAAGTATACGCTGAATCGCGTGTTTTGTCAATAAACATTTCGATGTATCCAACGTGAAAGTGAAACATGTTTCAGCTTTTGCGAACAAGTTCAAAAAAAGTCCAATTCGGTAGATTTTTTTGTGCAGAGTGATATAATCAAGCCATCGAAACGGTAAGGTGCACCCCCGAAACGAAGAGAGAATTTGAAAAGAGAGATCATGGAACGTTAGGAGAACACCAATGAAACAAAAAGTTATGGATGCGATGCAGAGCTTTTCCAGAGCTCTGATGGGCCCCGTTCTGTTCCTGCCCATTGCGGGTATGCTGCAGGCGATTTCTTCGGTCATGAGCAACACGGCACTGGTGACAGAGGGCGGTGTTGTCTGGACCCTCGGCAAATTCATCAATGGCGGCGTTGGAGCAGTCATTGGCAATCTGGGTATCCTGTTCTGCGTGGGCATCGCAATGAGCCTTGCCAAAAAGCGCAAGGCAGATGCGGCATTTCTGGCACTGGTCAGCTATCTGGTCTGGCTGGCAGCCAATTCCCGCTGGCTGGATGTGGCAGGACTGACCATCGCCGGTGATACGGCAAGCGCTTTGTACGGCACCGGTCAGACCATCTGCCTCGGCTATCACGTTACCGACATGGGCGTATTTCTGGGCATGATCCTTGGCGTGGTGGTGGCGCTGGTCCACAACCGCTTCATCGACACCGAGTTTGAAGGTGCCATGGCCATGTACGGCAACAGCAAGTTCGTCTTTGTGGTGCTGCTGCCCATCGTTCTGGTCATGGCGGTGGTTGCCAGCTACGTCTGGCCTGTGGCTGCGGCGGGTATCAACGCCCTGACCGGTGTCATGGCAAGTGCAGGCGCGTTCGGCGTGTTCCTGTACGGTTTCTTGAACCGCGTGCTGATCCCCACGGGTCTGCATCATCTGGTCTGGTCGCCCTTCCTCTACTCCGCACTGGGCGACAGCATGATCATCGGCGGTGAGCAGATCGTTGGCGCAAAGCCTGTGTTCCTTGCCCTGCTCAGTGACCCCAGCGTGGCAATGATGCGGGATTCCGCACGTTTTCTGACCTACGGTCTGATGAAGACCTTCGGCGTGATCGGCGTGGCAATGGCTTTCATCTCCACCGCCAAAAAGGGGAAGAAGGCCGCCACCAAGGCACAGATCATCCCGGCTACCCTTACCGCCTGTCTGGGGGGCGTGACCGAGCCGCTGGAATTCACCTTCCTGTTTGCAGCTCCCGCGCTGTGGCTGGTGTACTCGGTTCTGGACGGTCTGTTCCAGATGATCGTTTACCTTGTGGGCATCCGGGTCTGCGCCACCAACGGCATCATTGATTTTCTGGTGTTGAACCTGCCTGCCGGTATCGGTCGCACCCGCTGGCCGCTGTATGTGCTGGTGGGTCTGGTGGAGATCGTGGTAATGTACCTCGTTTTCCGCTTCCTCATCGTGAAGATGAACCTCAAAACCCCCGGCCGTGAGGACGGCGAAGAAGTCACCGACCTTGCTGCAAACGCAGCTGCTGTCAAGCAACAGATCCGCAGCGGCGCAGCCGAAAAGACTGCTGCCAGCGCAAACGATGCACAGACCGCAGCCCATATCGTGGAAGGACTGGGCGGTGCAGAGAACATCCTGAACACCGATAACTGCATGACCCGTCTGCGAGTGCAGGTCAAGGATGCCGCTCTGGTCAAGGACAAGGAGTGGTTCAAGCCCACCGGCTCCGCAGGTCTTGTGGTAAAGGGCAACAACATCCAGATCATTTACGGCCCCAAAGTGGGAAAGATGCGTGCCATCGTGGACAGCTACCTTGGCCGCGCAGAATAAGATATCCGCTTTTATTCATCATACAAAAAACATTATAATAGGAGGCTTGCCTTATGAAAACGTTCAAACTGGTCATCGCCGGCGGCGGCAGCACTTATACCCCCGGCATCGTCAAGAGCCTGCTGGTGCAGAAGGATCGCTTCAAGCTGAATGAGCTGGTGCTCTACGATAACAACGCAGAGCGTCAGGAGGCTGTGGGTGTCATCGTCCGCCATGTGGTGGAAATGTTCGACCCGGAACTGAAGCTGACCCTGACCACCGACCCGGAAGTTGCCATGACCGATGCCGACTTCATCTTTGCACAGATGCGTGTCGGCCTGTACGCTATGCGTGAGCAGGACGAGAAGATCCCGCTGAAGTACGGCGTTGTGGGTCAGGAGACCTGCGGCCCCGGCGGTCTGGCTTACGGCCTGCGTACTATCTACCCCATGGTGGAGCTGATCGATTACTGCGAAAAGTACGCAAAGCCCACCTACTGGATCGTCAACTACTCCAACCCCGCTGCCATCGTGGCAAAGGCAACCTTCCGTCTGCGCCCGAAGGCTCGTATCCTGAACATCTGCGATATGCCGGTTGCCATCGAGCGCAACATGGCCGAGATTCTGGAGTGCGACCGTCATGATCTGGAAGTGGACTACTTTGGTCTGAACCACTTCGGCTGGTTCACCAAGGTGCGCCTGAACGGCGAGGATGTGACCGAGAAGCTCAAGAGCTATGTAGCAGAGCACGGCTATATGCCCCAGAACGCCAAGAGCGATGTGCTGCACAGCGATCCGTCCTGGCTGCACACCTACGCAAACGCCAAGAACATCTGCTCTGCTTTCCATGACTATCTGCCCAACACCTATATGCAGTACTACCTGCTGGGCGATGAAGTTGTAAAGAGCAGCGATCCCAACCACACCCGCGCCAACGAGGTCATGGAAGGCCGCGAGAAGCGCATCTTTGATGCTGTGGCAGATTATCGTGCCGGTAAGGACGTAGACCTGACCAAGTTCTTCGGCGGTGTGCACGGCGAGTTCATCGTGGACGTTGCCATGAGCCTGGCCTTCGACCTGCGCAAGCGCTATCTGGTCATGGTGGAAAACAACGGTGCTGTGGAGAACCTGCCCTCCGACGCCATGGTGGAGATTCCCGCTTACATCACCGACCGCGGCCCGGAACCCGTGCGTGTGGGCGAGATTCCCACCTTCTACAAGGGTCTGATCGAGCAGCAGGAGGCTGTGGAGAAGCTGATCGTGGATGCCGCTGTGGAGCACTCCTACGAGAAGGCACTGATGGCCTTTACTCTGTCCAAGACCGTGCCCAGCCTGCTGGTCGCCAAGAAGATCTTGGACGATATGATCGTTGCCAACAAGGCTTACTGGCCGGAGCTGCACTGATAAGTACTTCGTCAGCGGCTGATACCGGACAACTGAGCCCATAAAACATTGAATGCCTCCCCGGCATTCCTTCCAAGAAGGATGCCGGGGAGTTTTTTGCTGTCATATTTACAAGTAAGAGGAATCGAAGAAGTCTTTTAATGTAATTCCTAAACCCTGACAAATTCTTTCAA
>OIWN01001595.1_pt1 | contig 17324 bp, 17 predicted proteins | sample 1587591 | NCBI WGS metagenome assembly OIWN01 (sample SAMEA3888901, study PRJEB22519) | human gut metagenome | biome: human gut; feature: human-associated habitat; material: faeces | place: Denmark | collected 2010 | reverse complement strand
TAATTATAATATAGGTATGGAAACAATAAGGTTTGAATGGGACCCGAACAAAGCGAAAATCAATGTAAAAAAGCACGGGGTCACATTCAAGGAGGCTCAAAGCGTATTCCAGGATCCGGAAGCCCTTGTAATAGATGACCCTGACCACTCCCAGGAGGAAGAAAGGTTTATTATCCTGGGCCTAAGCCAAAAGGCAAATTTGCTGGTCGTGTGCCACTGTTATAGAGAGTCGGACACTGTGATACGCATTATATCCGCGAGAAAGGCAACCACGACCGAGACAGAACAATATACAGATTTTACTTGAAAGGGGATGCAACTATGAGAGCGGAATATGATTTTTCCAATGCAAAAAAGAATCCGTACGCAAAGAGACTGAAAAAGCAGATTACGATCAATTTGGATGTGTCTACGATTGATTATTTCAAGGAAAAGGCGGAGACATCGGGAATCCCCTATCAGACCTTAATCAACCTGTATCTGGCAGATTGCGCACAGCAAAATAAGGATGTTTCCGTCAAGTGGGGCTGATAATAACGCAACACGCAGGAAACAACAAAAAGCCGAGAGCCCGCAAGCTCCCGGCTTTTTCTGTATCATAGAGTTATTGTTCCGCAAAAAACTCCTGCAAGCTCTCTCTGGCAAGCTGCTGTTGTGCAGGGGTCCATGGGTCATAGGCGCTCTGGTCTGCATCCAGTGTGATCCCGGTGGAACTGTACTGCCAGCAACGGTCAGGAACGCCATTTGTGCAGTGCAGGACGGCGGGCATATAGATAGTACGTACACCTGTATCGACAGCCTGTCCGCCTGGGGCTGCTATGCGCTTGGGTGCAGTATAGGCATCCAGCAGCTGCAACAGGGTATCGTAGGCAGGGGTGCCATGCTGGGTCTCGATAAGGCCGACATCTGTATATTCAAAACGATAATTGTAATTTTGCAAAGTGCACGACAAAATCCTGCTGATACCGGAAGCCTGAGCCTGCTCCAGTAAAAGGGGCACGGTATTCCAGCAGTAGGGGCAGCGAGGGGATCCCAGGTAGATATATCCCGTATAGCCGTTTTGGATGCTGGCAACAAGCTCGGTGTCTGTACAAATTTCCATGGGACTGAAGGGGCTGACATGGATTGCTTGGTAGGTGTGGTCTCCGTCAGTCTGATTATTGACCGACATATACATCCGGGCAAAAGTACAACTGTCCGAGGTTGCAAAGCCCATGACGGCAGTAAAAAGCAGGAGCCCTGCTACGTATAGAATAGCTCTTTTGAATGTAGCGTGTTCCATGTGTCTAAGACTCCTGCTGTACTTAAATTGTAAGTGCACTTACAACGGATTACTGGCGATTATCATAGATTTCTTTCACGATGGCAAAGGCGAAATCGCCGTAGTTGCGGCGTTCGGGACCGCCGGTGTAGATTTTTTCGACACCGAAGGAGTCAGCCAACTTGTTGGCAAAATTGACCGAGTCTATAAACGCATTATGTGCCCGTGATCTGGCAGCATCCGTGCGGCTGACTTCGCTGCGGTAATCTTCGCCCTTGCGGTTTTGCAGATTCATTGCTGCACACTCCATTGTGGTGACAGCGGCTACATATATCCCGGCGTTGAGAATGACGCTTTCGACATCTTCTTGAAGATCCGCGTCAACCGCGCCTGCAAGCTGTTTGATTTTTTCGATGTTGGTCATTTTTAGGCTCCTTTCGATGTTTGAGGTAGAGGTGATTCTACTAATAAAATACGATACTTGGAGCTATTTGTCAATGTGCCACGAAAATAAAATGGGTGCTGCAAAAGAACAGCACCCATATATTATATGTAGATTAGATAAGCAAAAGTGGTGGAACAGTGGAACAGCAGTGGAACAGTGACCCGTCCCCTATTCAACAGCAAACTTGTACAAACGAAGCAATAAGTTGTCATGCATTCTGTACAATGTTTGTCTGTTTTTTGACCAAACAATATGGTCAGATACTACTTACTGCAATGGAATCATATCCTTTCTTTATATAATACTTGGTGCGAAGAAGCCAGCCGCAAAAGCGGCACGTTATCACCTTCTTCCTTTCTTTTGGTTTTTAGTTATTGAAATCAATAGAGTTACTCATGTTAGACTCGTCCTGCGTCCAGTCAATACCAGAACCCGGTGTAGCATTGGGGTCTATAACGGTACCATAGACGATGTTGGAACCACCACCGGAATTACCACTGTCGCCACCGCTCGGCTGCTGCTGCTGAGCCTGCTGCTGAGCCTGCTGCTGAGCCTGCTGCTGAGCCTGCTGGGCTGCCTGCTGCTGAGCCTGCTGAGCAGCAGCCTGCTTCTGCGCAGCGGCCTTCTGGTCAGCTGCCTTTACCGAGCAGTTGCTGCTGGTGTGACCGGTCTGGCCACAGTAGCTGCAGGTGACTGCCTTTACCGTAAGCTCGTAAGTGGAGCTTACATCCCCATCAGAATTGACTGCCATAATGGTCACGTTCCCAGTGCCCTTGGCGGTCACATTGCCTTCCGCATCCACGGTGGCGATAGATTCATCACTGCTCTCCCAAGTAACGGCCTTGTCCGTAGCATCCTCCGGGAACACGGTTGCTTTGATGGTGTGCGTGTTGCCAACGGTCAGAACGCCTTCATTGGAATCCAGCGTAATTTGTTCAACCTTCGTGGTGACGGTAACCTTGGCGCTCGTTTTGACGATGCCGGATGTTGCGGTGATTTTTGTGGTGCCATCGCTAACGGCGACCAGCTTGTTCCCCTCCAACTTGGCGACAGACTCGTCCGCGACCGACAGAGTAACGTCATCCTCTGTGGTATCTGCGGGCTCCAGCGTGTATGCAACAGTCTCGCTGGTGTGACCATTGGTTTCCAGGGCAATATCATCCATTTTGATCGCTTTGAGAGGCTGGTTGACGGTAACGGGGCATTTGGCCGAAAATTTACCGTCAGCAGAGGTGAGGGTTACAATCGTATTGCCGCCTTTGATACCGGTAATTACACCGTTTGCATCGACCGAGGCAATGCTATCGTCCCCGATCTCCCAAGTCCAGTCGATTTTGTCTGCTGCTGCCTGTTGCGCGGCAGAATCGGCTTCCTGCTTGCTTTCATAGGTCGCAGCGGTTTCGGCGGTTGCGCCCACATTGACTTGTATCTCATCGGGCAGATGTACCGCCGTAATTGTCACCCCGCAAGCCGTCAGAACAAGGGCGAGCGAAGCGGCGAGTAAGCAACCGATAGCTTTAGTGGTGGATCTCATACATTGTCATCCTTTCCGGGATTTGGCGTGTTTCCCGTCTTTTTCTTATATTATAATACATCGGATCGTAAAAGTAAATAATATCGTGCCTACAGGTACGATTTAAAGGACCGCTGTAGGCTAAAATATTTCCGTACCTATATGGACGGAAATGGAGTGGCGGGCGTGGAAATCCAAGAGGCAATCCGATGCCGTATATTAGAGCTTGCAGCACAGCGCAAATGGAGCGTCAATAAGCTGGCGGAACGCTCCGGCATTGCGCCCAGTGTCCTTAAGCGCACGGTCAAGTCCTACGCAACAGTGCAGCGCACAAGCGTGGAGACCATAGCCCGTTTGTGCGTGGGGTTGGAAATCCCATTCAAGGAATTTTGGGATAGCCCGATTTTTGACGAAGTGACAACAAAACAGCAAGAGGCTGAGAGCAAATGATGCTTTCAGCCTCTTTTTTATGTTTTGGGAACAAATACAGCGTAGACAGAGCTCGTGTAAATAAGCTGCCAATCGCTGCGCTGGCACATATAGGCGGTCAGACCAACATTGTCGTGCTGGCACAGGACCATCATGTCAAACTTGTGTTTGTCGATGATGGGTGCAAAATAGTCAACGGTGGTGTCGGTATAGGGGACACTCCCTTCGAGGACTTGGAAATCATGCAGGACCTCCGATGGGTACAATTCGATGCGCGAATCGACAAAACAAGGAGTACCATTGTACGCAAAAAAGGCACCAGTACCAATGGCCGAACTGTACAGATGCTGTGGCTTTTGCGCGGCAACGACTTCCAGCAGTGTTTCAGATGGGTAGCGGATCGGACGGGCTTTTTCTGCGGTGGGTACAAATTGAAAAGTGCACCACAAAACGGATCCAAGGATTGATGCAGCGAGAAGTGCGCACTGGGGACGAGTGTGCTTGCTGGAAGATTCACTGATTGGCAGTAATCTATTGGCTTCCTGCAATATAAAAATCGTCAAAGCAGCAAAAAACCAGCCGATAAAGCGAACGTGAAGCAGCATCATGCAGCCCGTCATGGCTACCGGCAGCAGATTTTTTGCGGGAATTTTGTGCGGACAAAGAATTAAATATACCAGCAGCAGGAGCAGTAAAATCACGGTAGCACTGCTTTGCCGTGCAGCAAAAGTGGATGCAGATAGATTTAGCGTGGACGGAGAAAGCTCTGTGATATGAATAATTTTGCTGGCTCGTTGGATTTCTGAGAGTTGGGAGTACAGGCGGAATCCATAAGGATTGATGCCTCCTGCAAGGATGCTTACAATCAATATCAGTAGGCGATGGAACCAATTTTTGCTGTGGGTGAATTGTAAGCGGTTTGCGTTGAAGGTGGGCAGGACATCTAAAAACAACGCTCCTGCTTGCAAAATAAACAAAGCGGGCAGGGCGGTGCCATGTAGATTTGCCCACAGGATGGCAATAAAAATAGTTGGGAAACATTTGAAGCCGGGCTTTTGAATCCAGTAGACCGAAAGAATAAAGAGCAGCAGTGATACCAATTTGGGCCTGCTGCAAGGATCAGCAGGAAGCTGCAAGACAAGACATCCTACAAGAATGGCAAGGGATAACAATGCGGTCAGCCAACCTTGCTGTAGACGTTGGATCACACCTTGTCCCCATAGACCGAAAATTAGAATTGTCACAGGGATGGAGAAAAGCAGGAAAAACAGCAACCCGCCATAGGTCTCTATAGGCCCCAGCAGTGATAGCTTGTACAGGAGCAGATCACAAAAAAAGGAATAATCTATATAATGTAGGCCGCTTTCGGCGGCAAGCCATGAAACGGGATCGGTTGCGGGCATTTTATGGGTAGTAGCCAAAATTTGCCCGTACATACAATGCCAATAGTAGTCGCTGTCGCCTATCTTATAGTGGGTGATAGAGATTGCCGCTGAAAGCGCAGTCAAGGCAAGGACCCATAGCCAGGCATAGGCAGATTTTCTTCTCTTTTGAGGCATGAGATGACCTCCAGATAAGGGCACGGCACAGATTAGGGGAAGTGGATTTGTCTGCAAAGGCATACGGGCACGGCACACGGAATGGCGCGGCACAAACACGGGATAGGCCGTAGTGGTGCGGATTGCAGATGCAGGACGCTGCAATAGTGTGCCGTGAGCATATCATTTATAATAAGGAAGATAACATACAAGATGCGCTAAATGCGTATAGGATAAAAAGATGCAAGTGCATCCGGCACAGCACACAGGGCAGGGGCTTAGTCCTCTGCCTTTTTGCGTCTGGGGAGGGATCGTACCTTTTCGCGGCAAACTGGGCACCATTTGCGAGGCTGTCCCATACGGTTGGCCTCAATCCACCGATGGCAACCGAGGCAACGCCAGACGTTTTCTGCGGTCAAGTCGGCGTAAGAAATAAAAGACAGTAAATTATCTGTCCGATACATCCAATATCGTTCACCAGCATAAGGACGGATAGGATAATCCTTGTTCTGCGGCATAGCGCTGCTATCTTTCCTGAAAGCAACCCGGACATCAATATCATGGTAGCGCTGGTTATACTCGCGGTCCACAATACGCCATGCGGCATCATACATCAGGCTACGCAGATATAGCGCATGTGCGGTTGTGATGGGGTCTGCATTTGCAGATTTTTTGTCCGTGGGCAAACCAGCAAAAAGGGCTCGAACCCACCGATCACAATCATCAGAAAAAAGTGGCGCAAAATTGTAGGTGCTCCAGCGATGCTGGCTGTCCGGATCAAAGGCAGAGAAGAAGATGCGCAGATTGGTAGCGATTTCATCCATAAGGAAATCAAATTCGGGCGGGAAAGTACCAAACTTGCCTGTTGCCAGTAATTGCTTTGCCCGCAGAGGGCCCATCATGGAAGGGGAAATGCCATATATACGAGAATCTGCATTGGAATTGTGCTCGGACCAATAGTCATAAGCATCATAGTAGCTTTGCGACTCACCATATTCATTCTCGGTTTGCCACGGATCCAAACCAGATTCGTCCGCAAAACGCTCAACCAACACCTGCCAACTGCTCTTTGCTGTAGTGGACAGGCTTTTAGCTTGTTTTGGCAGATATGCTAATTCAACATGGGTTTCTTTGTGCATATTGGATAGAGCATAGAGAATGATCCAGCGTAGAAGGCTAGGATAGTACGTGGCCTCGCGTTGATCCTTCAGCGTGCCCCTTGAATTTGCTCGGACTTTTGCAATTTGATCCAGAGCATCCATCAATTCTTTTGCGGCACGAAAGCGGGTAGAGCAGCGCTCATACTCGATTAAGCTGTGCTTGGTCAGACTCCATTCGGCAGGCTGCTGAGGCTGATCCTCCCAAGGCAAAGAAGGATCAGGAAAGTATGGATTGTCACTTTCTTTAGTAGTTGATTTTGGGGAAAGGTCACGCTGGAGATTCTCCAACGGCAATGGTCCAAATGCAGCGACAAAATGCCGTACACGTTCTGCGAGCGCCCTGTTTGCTTTCTGATAGCAAGGGGCAGATAAATCAGTTGTAGGATCCAACTGCAAAGCAAATACAGGCATGGACAATGCACGTGATGGCATGGTTTCGCGCGGGTCGGAAGTGATTTCGTCACCCGGAATAATTTCTGCGATGTCAGCTACGTTTAAAAATTCCGCAATGACGTTCTTTTTCGCCTTCGGGATTTGCTGACCGGAATATGTCATACCGATTAAGCCCTTGTCAGTGACCTGTAGATGCACCTTGGTTGAGATGGGCTTGATAAGGATACCTGTTTCGCCCTGAGGTGTGACATCGCAGCGCTCGTCAGTTTCAGCAATGTTTTGCTCCATTACAAGTCGCAATGTAGCGGCTTCACTCATCATGGTTGACGAATGAACGTTACTTTTTTCTGAGATGTCTTTGCTATCGCTCTTAGAAGCGCGCATATTTTGCCCTCCTTCTCAAAAAACACAAAAAATATCTTTCGTAATTTTTCTTATAAGCCATAGGAAAAAACTTTTTTCTGAGTATAACATAAGTCGTTGCATTTACGCAACAAAAATAGCGAAAAACGCAAAAAGTACAGCAAGAAAATGATTACTAAAAAAGAAAAAACAAAAAAGTTTGATTAAAGTCGCATACTAATTCTTTATGCAACGATACATCGTGTAAAATATCCGAAAACGCCGCTATGTGTGGTATAATATAAGTATCGCAAGAGGACAGCGACCGAACAAAAGAAGTCCAGCACATAGACAACTCTACAGGACGTTGCCCCCCGCGTAATATTACAAACGCACGATATTGTCGTGCACACAAGAAAGAGAGACTGAATATGAAAGTAATTATCAACGGCCGCAAGTATGACACGGAAACCGCCAGGCTCCTTGGCGAGGTTATGAATGAGAATGCCTCCATCGGCTGCCCGGTTTTTGACAATCTGTACCGGAAAAAGACGGGTGAGTTTTTCCGATACCTGTGGAGGGAGTTTTATGGCAGTGAAATTGTCCCTCTGACCGAGCAAGAGGCTCGTGAATGGATGGAAGATCACAGTAGCGTCGAACTCTACGAGGAAATCTTCGGCGAGGTTGAAGAATGATTAAACAATACGGAAAGGGGGTGGTCACCTTGCTTGACTAATTTAGACTAACGGAGAACAAAAATTCAGAAAGGGGGTGGTCCTATTGATTGTTCTAAGTTGTATCCAGGAAAAAAGTCTACCGCGTTGAGCGGTTGAAAAAGCGAATATTATCACATATTGGCTTGATCATTTCTCTTCCTTTCTTTAGTTATCGAAGATCTGCTGTAGTTGAACATTTTTGACATTGCATCATCATTAAATTTCGTGCTTCGGGATTTGTTACATGGGTCGTAGATGAAATGTTTGCGTCAGAAACGGAAACCGTGATTCAGCCTCACCGGCACCAACTGCAGTGACCAGACCAGTCTCATCAACCGTGGCAATCTCTTCGTCGGAGGAAGTCCAAGTGATTCAGCTTGGATGCTGCCTCGGCAATCTTTTCCTGCTCAGCCTTGTCGTCGGTGCCATACTCGATATTGAGCTGCTGGGTCTCACCCTTTTCCAGCACAATGTCGGTGGGCAGACCAACTGAGGTGATATCAACGCCGCAGCCAACCAGACTGACGGCCATCGCGACTGCCATAATCAGGCACGCGATACGGGCGAATACCTTAACGGACATAGTCTTCATAGAATTTCTCCTTTTTATATAAATTGTATTTTTGGCTTCGAACATTTTTTGTCATATGCGAACCCCCTTATTGCTTTTAGAGGGCCTATCTCTTACCCTCTAAAAGCGGTGGCTCACCGGAGATTTATCTCCACTGATACCCTTCCAGGCATTTGCCTGTTTACATATAGATCCGTCACGTTAGCTCTTATACGAAAGGAGAAGTCCATGTATTACCTTTCCGGGCACCCACCTTAGGGCAATATCAATGCGAGAGCATTCCCGCAAACCTCGGCATCAGACAAACACATCAAGAATTCTATTATCCAATAAGGAGACACATATTATGATTTTTAACAATCCGACCATGAATCCCACTATGACAACTGCGGTTAATACAACCGCCAACGCAAATGTGCGTGAAATCACTTTGACCACTAAGATTCTGAATCCCAAAACAAAGGAGGACGGCACGATTACCGGGCTGCTGCTGTTCAGCAAGGCTACCGATTACTCTCAGATTGCCACGCTCCAAAATGCTATTGAGAGCGCCAAAAGCTATGGCCTGGAGCACAAGTGGGGAAAAGAAATGCCTGCAAAGCTGTTCTACCCGCTCCATGACGGCGATGTTGAAAAGCCAGAAAGCGACCTTTTCCGTGGCAGATACTACATGAACATCCGAATTAAGCCGGATGCGGTGATGGTTGACAGTGCAGCTTGCCCATTGCAGCCGAGAGCCTTAGAAAAGGGTGACATCATCAAGATTACGATGGAGGCGTTTGCCTACGCAACCCGCGTGTGTAATGGAGTGGCGTTCGCCGTGGAGGGCGTACAGCTTGTCAGCCATGGTGGAGCACCTCGCCGCAGAGAGGTGGCAGAGCTTTTTGCCCCGCTCTCGTCCGATGAAATTGTCATGACCGTTAATCGTGTGATGGGAGGTGGTCTGTAATGGTCAATGATACCCTTTATATCGATCTTGAAACGCGGTCCAAAGTTGGCATTGAGCATGGCATCTACCGCTATGTAAGGGATCCAAGCTTCAAACTTCTGGTCCTCGCGGCCAAGCTGGATGACCAGCCTACTCAGGTCTACAATGTGGACAGGGATGGCGCACTTCCTCCATGGGTAGTCCAGCGCCTGCTAGATCCACTTACGCTGAAAGTGGCTCACAATGCCAATTTTGAACGAGTCGTGCTTTCAAAGGTGCTACAGCATGATTTACCCGTAGAGGAATGGTGCTGCACAGCGGCAGAGGGATCCGCTAAGGTAACGCTGCCCCGCAGCCTTGACGGAGCGGCTAAGGCATTGAATCTACACTTTCAAAAACTGGCAGGCGAAGGCGATGATTTGATCCCGTTTTTCTGCGTACCTGATAAGGAAGGAGACTTCCGAGATCTCGCGGATTACCCGGACGAGGCCCAGCGCTTTGCAACCTACAACGCCCGTGATGTAGACACGACTTGGGAACTGTACAGACGGCTTGAGTCGGAAATCGACATGGGAACGGAGCATTTTGTGTACATCGCGGATCAGCATATCAACGACAGAGGTGTACTGGTAGATCTTGATCTTGTACATGCCGCCCTCGAAATCGCCCAAAAGAACCAAGAAGAAGTGCTGGAACGTGCAAAGCAGATTACGGGTCTGGAAAATCCGCGTTCTGTGCAGCAATTCCGGGTGTGGTTACTGCAAAAGGGGTATGAGACAAAAAGCCTCACTAAATCGGATGTCGTTAAGCTGCTGGCAACGGTACAGGATCCGGAGGTGTTGGAGGCGTTACGATGCCGCCAGCAACTGGCAAAGAGCTCACTGTCTAAATACAGCACGATTCTAAATTGTGTGTCTGACGATGGCAGACTGCGTGGATTGTACTTAATGAATGGTGCCCATACCGGGCGCTGGACAAGCCATACAGTTAATCTGCAAAACCTGGCAAAGCCCAAATACCCACTAGAAAGACTGGATTATGCACGTAAGCTCGTCAAGAAAAGAGACTACGATGCTCTGAAGCAAGAATTCGAGTCGATCCCGGAAGTCCTCTCACAGTTGCTGCGGACGGTTTTTGTCGCCCCCGAAAATAAGCATCTGCTTGTGGCAGACTATCACTCAATCGAGGCTTGCGTCCTCTCTTGGCTGGCGGGTGAAGAATGGAAGCTCGAAGTCCTGCGAAAAGGCGAGGATATCTATGTGCACACTGCCTCTAAGCTGTTTGGTATTTCGACCGAGGAAGTGACAAAAGAGCAGCGATCCAAGGCGAAGGTTGCAGAATTGGCCCTTGGCTATGGTGGAGGCGCGGGTGCACTTTTGGCAATGGGGGCCCTTGAAAGCGGCCTTAAAGAAGAAGAACTGCCAGAACTTGTCTCCCAGTGGCGTGCAGCTTGCCCAAGAATCAAGGATTATTGGTGGCGAGTGCATAGAGAGGCTTTGAACGCTATCCGTTATGGAACAGTACGAACTGTAGGACGGCTCGTATTTTCCTATGATGGTGGCCTGCTAAAAATCAGATTGCCCAGCGGCCGAAACCTGATCTATTTGCAACCCGCAATCACGGTTTCGCCATCCGGTTTTACAGAAATTTCCTACAAAGCAGCTGATAAGGGCGAGCTAAAGACGTTTTCAACGTATGGACCGAAACTTGTTGAAAACATTGTGCAGGGGACTGCGCGGGATCTGCTTGCAGATACCCTTGTAAGATTAGACCACGAAAGCAACTACCAAGTTGTTATGCACACGCACGATGAGGTCATCGTAGAGGCACCGTTGAGCATCACGTCTGAATCGCTATGTAACCTGATGGCACAGGGCCCGCTTTGGGCAGAAGGGCTGCCGCTGAGTGCGGATGGCTTTGCGGCACAGTATTATTGTAAGGCATGATTTGTCAGTGCACTTATAAAAATGACAGGAGAACGTATGAAATACAATATTATGATTGCAAATTCGCGGCTGGAAACCAAGCTGCACAAAATTGCCATGGATGAAGAGGAGGTGAGAAAACGCCTTGCAAACCCCATCCGTACAGCAGAATCCCAGGCCGAATATCTGCAGATGCCTCGTCAAAAGCAGGCCGACATCAAGGATGTGGGTGGTTTTGTGGCCGGGACATCCGCTGACGGGTCCAGAAAAGCAGACCAGATGATTAGTCGCTGTATGATTGTTTACGACATTGACAAGTGCACACCGGATAAATTTTTGGAAATCCGCAAGCAAAAGCAGTATAAGCGCTATCTGTACACAACCCATAAGCATACGCCTGACCATCCTCGTTTCCGGTTGCTGTATCCTCTTATTAAGGAGGTGAGCGCGGAGGCGTATGTTCCGGTAGCGATCAAATTAGCGCAGCAGTTGAGCATTTTGGATCTTATTGATCCAGTGTCCTTGCGTCCGGCTCAATTCATGTATTTCCCATCCGCATCGCGTGACGGCGAATATATCTATGAGGAGGTAGACGGTGCTGTCGTTGATGCTGACAAACTTTTGGCTTGCTACACAGATTGGCACAATGCAGCAGAATGGTCACAACTGCTGCCTGTGCAAATGTTTGCCCCCAAAGGAAAGCAGGCACAAGATCCTTGCAGCAAGGGCGGCGTAATTGGTGCATTCTGCGCGGCGCACAGCATTGATGATGCCATTCGGCTGTTTATCCCGGACATTTACCGTCCCAGCACTATTCCGGGACGGTATGATTACACAAGAGCTGAGTCCCATGCAGGGCTGATTGTCTACGATGGCAAGTATGCCTATAGTCATCATGCAAGTGATCCCGCCTGCTGCGGCAGCTTGCTTAATGCTTTTGATCTTATCCGGGTACATAAATTCGGCGCACTTGATGTGGCCTGCGCAGAAGGAACGCCTACGGCCAAAAGACCATCATATAAGGCCATGCTGGAGTTCGCGGTAAAGGATCCACCAACAAAACAAATCCTGCTTGCTCAAAATATGAAAAGTGCACCACAAAACAATCAAGCTGGTGGTCAAAGTAGTGCTCAAACGAAAGGAAAAGGCGGTGCTACAGATTGGACAGGTCTACTGGAAGTGGATAAGAGCGGACACATCATCCAGAATACGGCGAATGTATGCACAATTCTGCTGCATGATCCGGAATTGAAGAACATCTGTTACAACACATTCCGCGATTCTCTCGATGTCACTGGCCCCCTCCCCTGGAAACAGGTCAAAAAAGGATTCGGCGATGCTGATTGGGCTAATCTGCGCAATTATTTTGCCAAAAAGTACGAAATAACGTCGGTTCAGATGATCCGCGATGCGGTATTGGGCACTTATAGTTCGGAACGTGCTTATCATCCGATTAGGGATTACCTAGAGTCGCTGTCATGGGATGGCACTGCCCGGATAGATTCGCTCCTGGAAAACTATTTAGGAGCAGAAAACTCGGAGTATACAAAGCAGACAATCGCAATCACACTTATTGCGGCGGTTGCACGCATTTACAAGCCCGGATATCTCTTTCAAACGGTCCTCGTTTTGTCCGGACCACAAGGCATCGGCAAGAGTACCTTCTTTGCAAAACTTTTTTCACCATATTATAGTGATTCACTGTCGCTTTTTGATCTACGGGATAAAACTGGACCAGAGAAGTTGTCCGGCCTGTGGGGAATCGAATTGTCAGAATTGAGTGGGTTGCGGAAAATGGACGTGGAAACAATAAAAAGTTTTGTTAGCCGTTCGGATGACCAGTACCGAAGAGCCTATGGGACGGTCGTGGAGAGCCATCCGCGTAGCTGTGTCATTGTGGCAACAACTAATAATGCTAATTTTCTCCGTGATTCAACGGGTAATCGTAGATTCTTAGTCGTTCCCGTGTATGGTGGAACGCAAAAGCATCCATGGGATCTGACACAGAATGATGTTGACCAGATATGGGCAGAGGCTGTAGTGCGCTACAATCGTGGAGATAGTACGATCCTGACCGAGACCGCAAGCCAAGTGGCACGTGAATTGCAGACGGTTGCGATGGAGGAAGATGCACGAGAAGGACTCGTAGATAATTATCTATCAATATTGCTTCCTGCCGATTGGGATAAGCGCAGCGCAGAAAAGCGACTCATGTACTACCAAAACATCAATGGTGTGATGCAGGAAAAAGGAACGGTACAGCGTGACCGAGTCTCCTGCTTGGAAATTTGGGTGGAGTGCCTAGGAAAACCCCGCAGCGATATCCGGAAAAACGACTCCGCAGAATTGATTACGATACTCACAAAATTGGGATGGCACCGTGTAAACAGCAAAACGGGTAAGACTAACCGTGGCTGCTATGGGCCACAGATAACTTATGAAAGGACTTGATAAACGCATGGATATCTATACTGCATTGTGCAGCAAAAAGGACAGTGACATTGCTGAGACGTACATGACAATTAAGCAAACCGATAGTGCTCTGGCGCTGTTGGTGCGCCCGGATGATGTCTCGGACAACAAGGAGGCAAATCCCAAATTCAGCAAAAAGGAGGCGGATTATCAACAAGTGCACAACGAAAAGCAATATTTTGAGGCTGCACTGGGATCACTGGCAGGAGACCTTCGGAAGCAAGCGGAGCTGCGATATATCGAAAATTTAGGGCGCAACGCCATCTGTTTGCGTCTCAACATCTCAACATCAACCTACCAGAATCATCGGAAACAGATTTTAAGCCAACTGATCAAAATCTACAAAATTAAAGAAATGTAATTGGAGGACAAATATTATGATTGATTTTTGCATCTACCTGACCCGTGAAAAGCACGACCCGAAAGTCTATCTTGCTGTGTATAATAATGGCAAGTGTACATATGTAAGCAAGGACCTGTCTGGTAATCCAGAGGTTCTTTACAAAAAACTGCACACGCTTTTTACCGATCACTACGAAGAGGTCAAGACCTGGGATGATTGCGCAGTAGCTGCGAATCATTGCAGTTGGCTCGACTCGCTCCTGCACGCAGACTGTTTTGTTGGGCGCTGCGATGTCTGGGCATCTGGCTACAAGATCTGGGATCTCCCGCAAAAGCCCTTTGAACTGGGAAAGGTTTTCCGTTGCACACAGTTTGACGTGTCCTTAAGTAAGGTAAAAGTAGATGTAGGGCCTTCGCATGACTTTGCCATTTTCTCCCCTATGGGGTACGATGAGGACATCTTGGATGCACTCGGCGGGCACGTGATCTGGCATTACAACAGTGATGCGGCCAACGTATATGAGGACTTCGGCGTTTTTATGGTCAAAAAAGGAAAAGCTGTGACAGTTACAATGCTGGCATACCTTGAGGTACTTAACAGCTTCACAGGGCTGTCCAGAGATCAAATCGAGTTGCTGCGTGACCCGGTAATTCCTACTGTGCTGGGCTATACCGTTGTTCGGCACAGATTCGCGGATGATGCCAATGCTTGACAAGTGCACGACAAAATCCTGGGAGACGAGTCTCTATGAGCCGCAGCAGTTGTACTACAATTTAATGGGCGAGAAGATTCTCACGGATAAAAACGTAAAATCGGCCTACTATATGGCAAAGCACAAGCAGAGCTGTGATTCCCCTGCATGGGATGGAATGACGCGGACCATTCTTATCGATGGAATGGAGCAAGATCAAGCATGGTCTCTTATACGCTACCATATCCTACATGGACCGTCAGACTGTGTAAAACGCTTTGACATCCCCAAAAGCAACGGGAAAACTCGTCCAATAAGCATCTACCCGCTTCTTGATCGCGTTGCACAGTGGTGCATAATGGGACCACTTAGTAAGGCTTGCGGACCACTATTAAGCCCAATCAATCACGCTTTTCAGAAAGGGAAATCCTGCAAAACCGCGTTTGAAGCCTTTCCTCCTGCTGGAGAGGCAGGCTATGTAATCTGCGGTGATATCCATTCTTTTTTTGACACGGTCAGTCATAGTCTTGTAAGAGCTTGCCTGTGGTCCGCCGGAATCCGCGACAGTCAGCTGTTACATACTATTAACGTAACACTCAAAACCCCATATAAATACCCGAAACAGCCAAAGGTTAGGCCAGAACAGGGGCTGCCCCAGGGAGCACCTATTTCGCCCCTGCTGGCCAACATTATTCTTGCGTATATGGACAGGTATTTTGTTTCTTTGTACGGAGATCAAAAGTTGCCCCGTATGGTCCGCTATGCCGATGATTTTGTGATTTTCTGCACGGATCGAAAGCAGGCAATGACCGTGCAGACACAAATGACTTGGTTTATTAAATACCGCTTGCGACTGGATCTGGCACCAGAAAAAACATATCTTGTAAACATTAAACAAAAACCTTTTGAGTTCCTTGGATTGCAATTTGCGGTCAAAGGGAACGAATACCACAAGTGTTTCCCGCAAAAAAATATTGAGAGGTATAAAGCAGATATCAGTAATTGCCTGGAAACAAACAACATCACGCTATTAAACCAAAAAAGCCAAGGGTGGAAAAACTACTCTGAGCAGCATAGTACGGATAGAGGCCAGTTCGAGATTTTGCAGCAGCATTTGGTCCACGAAATGGTAGCAGCGGAACAGCCTTATTACTATGCAGACCCAGAAGATATGCTGTTACTACCGAAAAAAATGCAATTATCCCACCCAACAGTACAAGATTTATATATAGCCAATCATGACAATACGGAAGAAATTATACTCCCGATTAAATAAATAAGAGGTAATGGAAAAATCCACCATAGACAATCGTTGCGTCTATGGTGGATTTTTTGCTGAAGATAGTGCTTTTTCCGCATGGTTGACATGGACAATAGCGTGTCAAGAAATTCTGTAAGCGCCAAATAAGCGCCTAAAATGAGAAAAACTTTAAATACAAAAAGAAAAGCAGCGACAAACTTAACGTTTTATCGCTGCTTTTCTTGGTGCGCCGGAAGGGACTCGAACCCCCGACCTTCTGATTCGTAGTCAGACACTCTATCCAGCTGAGCTACCAGCGCATCTTATTCAGTTCACAGGCGGTTGGCGGAGCGCCTAACCTCAAGTGCTCATTTATTATAGCATACGGCAGCGGAAAGTCAAGGATTTTTTTTGATTTTTCTAAAGAAAACTTGTTTTTAACGATGGTACGACAAACTATTTTGTAACAAGCCGCACATGGGTGTTGCGGTGCAAAAGGGTGCCGGGCAGGGGATCCTGCGCGGTGATGGTGCCCTCGGTCAGATTGGAGGGGGTCAGAGTGGGCAGCAGCTCCACAATGGCAAGGCGGCGGCGCGCTTCGGCGACCGACATGCCCAGCAGGGACGGCACCTGGCGGAACGGGTCTGGTACGGCACGGGCAACGGTAAGGGTAATACAGTCCCCGGCTTCCAGTGCGGTGCCGGCGGCAGGAGATTGCAGAATAACGGTATCGGCCTGCAGGGTGGGATCGTTGCGGATATAATCGACGGAAACGGTAAAACCGGCGTCCCGCAGGGTCTGGATGGCATCGGAACGGTTCTGGCTTTTCAAATCCGGTACGGTGATGGTGTTTGGCCCTTTGCTGACGGACAGTATGAGTTTTTGCCCCTGTTTGACGGTGCTGCCCGCGGTGGGCTTTTGGGCGATGACGATGCCTTCCGCTTGGGCAGAGTAGCGGGTATCCCACACGATGGAAAGCTGGGCGGCGCTCTGTTCAACCTGGGCTTGCTGCCAGTCCATGCCAGACAAATCGGGGACGATGACTTCCCGCCGGATGGAAAACATGGGGTTGGTGCTTTGGGACAAAATGACAGTGATGGCAATGCCAGCTGCCACAACAGAAAGCAGTGCCAGGCAGGCGAGAACCCGCAGCGGGGTAAGGGAAAGTGAATGGTGAGAAGCAGGCATGGAGGTTACCTCGCTTAATACAGTTTATGAAAGATACATATTGTATAAATGATAATAAAAATACATATGGCAAACAAGAAGGATCCGGCGGAGAACAGGCAGGACCTTTTACAGATAGGGCAATACCGCATAATTCTAAGTGCCGATACGGCGAGCGAGGTGCGGCAGA
>OIWN01001594.1_pt1 | contig 17349 bp, 16 predicted proteins | sample 1587591 | NCBI WGS metagenome assembly OIWN01 (sample SAMEA3888901, study PRJEB22519) | human gut metagenome | biome: human gut; feature: human-associated habitat; material: faeces | place: Denmark | collected 2010 | reverse complement strand
AAATCTCTTTTCTGGTCTGACGGCGCTTACTGCTGAATTCACTGTCGGCGAAGGTGAGTTGATGGCTCATGATGTCCCTCTGGGATGCGCTCCGGATGAATATGATGATCTCATATCAGGAACTTGTTCGCACCTTCCTGAGCGGTAGTAAAGTCCTAAAACTTTAACCTGCCGTTAATGTCAACCTTGCGTAATGCACAATTACGTAAACAATTAAAATTATAAATATAGGAGTCCGGCGTGGAAAAAGAAAATATCACCATCGATCCGCGTTCTTCATTTACTCCATCTTCGTCGGCAGATATTCCCGTGCCACCAGATGGATTAGTTCAACGCAGTACCCGAATTAAACGCATTCAAGCCACCGCCATGTTGTTATTATTTTTTGCGGCGGTAATCAATTATCTCGACCGCAGTTCGCTGTCGGTAGTAAATTTAACGATTCGTGAAGAATTGGGATTAAGTGCCACCGAAATCGGCGCTTTGCTCTCCGTGTTTTCACTCGCTTACGGGATTGCGCAACTTCCTTGCGGCCCACTATTGGATCGTAAAGGCCCACGCCTGATGCTGGGACTGGGGATGTTCTTCTGGTCACTGTTCCAGGCCATGTCTGGCATGGTGCACAGCTTTACGCAGTTCGTGTTGGTGCGTATTGGTATGGGGATTGGTGAAGCGCCGATGAACCCATGCGGTGTAAAAGTCATTAACGACTGGTTCAACATCAAAGAGCGCGGACGCCCGATGGGCTTCTTCAACGCAGCTTCTACCATTGGCGTTGCCGTAAGCCCACCGATTCTGGCGGCGATGATGCTGGTGATGGGCTGGCGCGGGATGTTTATTACCATTGGTGTACTGGGGATTTTTCTCGCCATCGGCTGGTATATGCTCTATCGCAACCGCGAGCACGTAGAACTGACTGCCGTTGAACAAGCTTATCTCAATGCAGGTAGCGTCAATGCCCGCCGAGATCCGCTCAGTTTTGCCGAATGGCGCAGCCTGTTCCGTAACCGCACAATGTGGGGAATGATGCTCGGATTCAGTGGCATCAACTACACTAGCACAGGATTGATGGCGGCTATCCCTTTCCTGTTTGGGGCTGCCGGGATGCTGGTCAACGGTTACGTTACCGACTGGCTGGTCAAAGGGGGAATGGCTCCGATTAAAAGCCGTAAGATCTGCATTATTGCCGGGATGTTCTGTTCTGCCGCCTTTACGCTGGTCGTACCGCAAGCGACAACATCCATGACAGCGGTTCTGCTGATTGGCATGGCACTGTTTTGTATTCACTTTGCCGGAACATCCTGCTGGGGCTTGATCCACGTCGCAGTTGCTTCTCGCATGACGGCGTCGGTGGGCAGTATCCAGAACTTTGCCAGCTTCATCTGCGCCTCTTTCGCGCCGATCATTACTGGTTTTATTGTTGATACCACCCATTCATTCCGTCTGGCACTAATCATCTGCGGTTGCGTCACTGCGGCGGGTGCACTGGCGTACATCTTCCTGGTTCGTCAGCCGATCAACGCCCCACGGAAAGATTAATCTCCCTATGCCCGATAACATTTTGCTTATCGGGCATTTTTATGGCGATTAAAACGTTTCCCAGTTCTCCCCGCTATCTGCTACGGCCATTTTACGCGGCGCAGCTGGCGTCACGGTTTTTACCACAGCCGATGTTTCACGCTGATGTTGCTGCTGTTGCTGAATCCGGAACACTGCCACAGCTTCGGTCAGGCGACTGGCCTGCTCTTCCAGCGCGGCGGCGGCGGCGGCAGATTCTTCCACCAGCGCAGCGTTCTGTTGAGTTACCCGGTCCATCTCAGCGACCGCTAAGCCAACCTGATCGATACCACGGCTCTGCTCATCAGAAGCAGAAGCTATTTCGCCCATAATGTCCGTCACGCGGGTCACAGCACTGACAATCTCCGCCATTGTTTCCCCGGCGCTTTCGACCAGCGTAGAGCCAACATCCACTTTCCCCACCGAGTCTTCAATCAGGCTTTTAATTTCACGAGCCGCCTGGGCGCTACGCTGGGCCAGATTACGCACTTCTCCCGCAACCACCGCAAAACCGCGCCCTTGCTCACCCGCACGCGCTGCTTCAACCGCCGCGTTCAAAGCCAGAATATTGGTCTGGAAGGCAATGCCGTCAATTACGCTGATAATATCGGCGATTTTCTGCGAGCTGGTGGAGATATCGCGCATAGTCTGTACTACGTTATCCACCACTTTGCCGCCACGTTGCGCCGTTTCAGAAGCACTTAACGCCAGGTGGCTGGCCTGGCGCGCATTCTCGGCGTTCTGTTTCACCGTTGCGGTCAGTTGCTCCATGCTGGCTGCCGTCTCTTCCAGCGAAGCGGCCTGTTGCTCGGTGCGCGAAGAGAGATCGTTATTGCCGGTGGCGATTTCGCTGGCACCGCTATAAATGGCATTGGCCCCGTTGCGCACATCACCGACGGTACGCATCAGCTCTCCCTGCATATGGCGCAAACTCTCTGCCAGTTGCCCCATCTCATTAGAGCCATCCACCTCAATCGGTTTCACCAGATCGCCGCCTGCAATATGACGAATGCTGTCAATCAGGCGATTCATTGGCGCTACCAGCGAGGCTTTAATACCGAACCAGACGGCGAAGATGACCGCCAGTACGACGATCATCACGCCCACCAGAATCCACATCGCCTGGCTGTAGGAGGCATTATTATCGCTGACGGCGATATCATAGAGCCGATCGTTTTGCTCCATGTAAGCCACATACTGCTTCTCGAAACCGTCCTGATATCCCTGGGTCGGCTGATCAAAGAACTCGTTGATTTTGCCTGCACCTAACAGTTGGATCAGCTCCGCCAGCGCATTGTGATAAATATCGTAATTACGTTTGATCTCTGCCGCTGCGGCGGTGCTCTGACGCGGGTCACGCGGCAACGCTTCGTAATCCGCCCAGTTTTTTTCCGCCTGTTTCAGCGAAATACTGGCACTCTCCATCAGCTCAGCAACGGTTGAACCGCTACCAATATTATTCTGATCCATCATGTAGCGGATACCCGCGCGGTTGAGGGTGTTACGCGTCTGCAACAACGCGACCCAGCTGCCATTCAGCGTGGATTGCTGCTGGCGAATGGTTTGTAAAACAGTGAAATTTTCTTTGTCATTCTTTAAGGCATTAAAGAACAGACCGCCTGATGTCAGTTGTAAAAGGCCAAAAACGGCCAAAACCAGCAGTAAGCTGGTCACAATTTTGATACGTTTTAACAAAATGTAACAATTCTGTAACATTTTGTCAGGTGTCGGAAAGGACACCGGAAAGGAAAAACTTTATGAATATCCCGCGGAGATTACGCCGAGTAATTTTATTCACACTCTGAATTTAAAAAGCCATTATTTACATAAATTATTCACAATATAAATATGTGATATGAATCACATATTTATCGTCACTTAAACGACGCCTTTGCCGCTCAACCGCAAAACTGACCGCTTACATCCCTAAAATAACCACTCAGTTATTTACCTTACTTTACGCGCGCGTAACTCTGGCAACATCACTACAGGATAGCGGTCAATTTACCTCCTCAAACGCAACGCAAACCTAGAACGGCTTCGGCCAACTATTAATCAATACATGCCAGGTTTTACTATGGATACTAAAAAGATATTCAAGCACATACCCTGGGTGATTCTCGGAATCATCGGTGCATTCTGCCTCGCGGTAGTTGCATTACGTCGGGGGGAGCACGTCAGCGCCCTGTGGATCGTGGTCGCCTCTGTGTCGGTGTATCTGGTGGCGTATCGCTACTACAGTCTGTACATCGCCCAGAAGGTGATGAAACTCGACCCCACGCGCGCGACGCCTGCGGTTATTAACAACGACGGTCTGAACTACGTTCCGACCAACCGTTACGTGTTGTTTGGTCACCACTTCGCCGCTATCGCCGGTGCTGGTCCGCTGGTGGGTCCGGTTCTCGCCGCGCAGATGGGCTACCTGCCTGGCACGCTGTGGCTGCTGGCGGGGGTCGTGCTGGCCGGTGCGGTTCAGGACTTTATGGTGCTGTTTATCTCCTCTCGCCGTAATGGCGCATCTCTTGGTGAGATGATCAAAGAAGAGATGGGACCAGTACCGGGGACTATCGCGCTGTTTGGCTGTTTCTTAATCATGATCATCATCCTCGCCGTCCTGGCGCTGATTGTGGTTAAAGCCCTGGCCGAAAGTCCGTGGGGTGTCTTCACCGTTTGCTCAACCGTACCGATTGCGCTGTTTATGGGTATCTACATGCGCTTTATTCGTCCGGGGCGTGTGGGTGAAGTCTCTGTCATTGGTATCGTGCTGCTGGTTGCCTCTATCTACTTCGGTGGCGTGATTGCTCACGATCCGTACTGGGGTCCGGCACTGACCTTTAAAGACACCACCATTACCTTCGCGCTGATTGGCTATGCGTTTGTTTCCGCACTGCTGCCAGTGTGGCTGATCCTCGCACCGCGCGACTATCTGGCAACCTTCCTGAAAATCGGCGTTATCGTCGGCCTGGCGCTGGGTATCGTGGTGCTGAACCCGGAACTGAAAATGCCTGCCATGACCCAGTACATTGACGGTACTGGCCCGCTGTGGAAAGGCGCTCTGTTCCCGTTCCTGTTCATCACCATCGCCTGTGGTGCGGTATCTGGCTTCCACGCGCTGATCTCTTCCGGTACGACGCCAAAACTGCTGGCTAATGAAACCGACGCGCGTTTCATCGGCTACGGCGCAATGCTGATGGAGTCCTTCGTGGCGATTATGGCGCTGGTTGCTGCGTCCATCATCGAACCGGGTCTTTACTTCGCGATGAACACCCCGCCTGCTGGCCTTGGCATCACCATGCCTAACCTGCATGAAATGGGTGGCGAGAACGCGCCGATCATCATGGCGCAGCTGAAAGACGTTACCGCACACGCGGCAGCGACCGTCAGCTCCTGGGGCTTCGTGATTTCGCCAGAGCAGATCCTGCAAACCGCGAAAGACATTGGTGAGCCTTCTGTCCTGAACCGTGCAGGTGGTGCGCCGACGCTGGCGGTAGGTATCGCTCACGTGTTCCACAAAGTGCTGCCGATGGCTGACATGGGCTTCTGGTATCACTTCGGTATTCTGTTCGAAGCACTGTTCATCCTGACCGCGCTGGATGCGGGTACCCGTTCTGGCCGCTTTATGCTGCAAGACCTGCTGGGTAACTTCATCCCGTTCCTGAAAAAAACCGACTCTCTGGTTGCCGGTATCATCGGTACTGCGGGCTGTGTGGGTCTGTGGGGCTACCTGCTGTATCAGGGCGTGGTCGATCCGCTGGGCGGCGTTAAGAGCCTGTGGCCGCTGTTCGGTATTTCCAACCAGATGCTGGCAGCCGTAGCGCTGGTACTGGGCACCGTTGTGCTGATTAAGATGAAGCGCACCCAATACATCTGGGTAACTGTTGTTCCGGCTGTATGGCTGCTTATCTGCACCACCTGGGCGCTGGGCCTGAAACTGTTCAGCACCAACCCGCAGATGGAAGGCTTCTTCTACATGGCAAGCCAGTACAAAGAGAAGATTGCTAACGGTACTGACCTGACGGCGCAGCAGATTGCCAACATGAACCACATCGTTGTGAACAACTACACCAACGCAGGTCTGAGTATTCTGTTCCTGATTGTGGTGTACAGCATCATCTTCTACGGTTTCAAAACCTGGCTTGCGGTGCGTAACAGCGACAAACGTACTGACAAAGAAACACCGTACGTTCCAATCCCGGAAGGCGGCGTGAAGATCTCTTCGCACCACTAACCGTGTTTAGCCCCGCTTCGGCGGGGCTTTGTTCTTATCAGAGTGAACTATGTTTGGTAACTTAGGACAGGCAAAAAAATATCTCGGCCAGGCGGCGAAGATGTTGATTGGCATTCCAGACTACGACAACTACGTCGAGCATATGAAGACCAACCATCCCGACAAGCCGTACATGAGCTATGAAGAATTCTTCCGCGAACGCCAGAACGCACGCTACGGCGGCGATGGTAAAGGCGGTATGCGCTGTTGTTAATGGAGAGAGCATGAACCCGATTGCAGTTACCCTACTCACCGGTTTTTTAGGCGCGGGCAAAACCACCCTGCTGCGCCATATTCTTAACGAACAACACGGCTACAAGATTGCCGTGATTGAAAACGAATTCGGCGAAGTCTCCGTTGATGATCAACTGATTGGCGACCGCGCCACGCAGATCAAAACGCTGACCAACGGCTGCATCTGCTGTTCGCGCTCCAACGAGCTGGAAGACGCACTACTCGACCTGCTGGATAATCTCGACAAGGGCAATATTCAGTTCGACCGTCTGGTCATTGAATGCACCGGCATGGCCGATCCCGGCCCGATTATTCAGACCTTTTTCTCCCATGAGATTTTATGCCAGCGCTACCTGCTGGACGGCGTGATTGCGCTGGTGGATGCGGTACATGCCGATGAGCAGATGAACCAGTTCACCATCGCCCAGTCCCAGGTTGGCTACGCCGACCGTATTCTGCTGACGAAAACCGACGTCGCAGGCGAAGCAGAGAAACTGCGTGAACGCCTGGCGCGCATCAACGCCCGCGCACCGGTCTACACCGTTACCCACGGCGATATCGACCTGGGCCTTCTGTTCAACACCAACGGTTTTATGCTGGAAGAAAACGTCGTCAGCACCAAACCGCGTTTCCACTTTATCACGGACAAACAAAACGATATTTCGTCGATTGTGGTGGAACTGGATTACCCGGTAGATATCAGCGAAGTTTCCCGGGTGATGGAAAACCTGCTGCTGGAGTCGGCGGATAAACTACTGCGTTACAAAGGGATGCTATGGATTGACGGCGAACCTAACCGCCTGCTATTCCAGGGCGTCCAACGCCTCTACAGCGCCGACTGGGACCGCCCGTGGGGCGATGAAAAACCGCATAGCACGATGGTGTTTATCGGGATTCAGTTGCCGGAGGAAGAGATTCGGGCAGCGTTTGCGGGGTTGAGGAAGTAATTTTGGATGATGGCCGCCATGTGGCGGCCTGAATTATTTTTTGTTCTGATCGCGCAGCATCGCTTCACGTAAAATTGCGTTCAGGCGAGTTTGATAGCCTTTACCTGGTCGCTTCAACCATTCCATCACATCAGCATCAATACGCACCGAAGCCTGAGTTTTCAATGGCCGATAAAACTTACCGCGTTCGGCGTTAGACCATTGCTCATCGCTGGAAGGTGGGATATCACTGTAATCAATATCTTCGTCGGATTTATTCGCCAGCGCCTTCAGTTCGGCCTCATGCTGCACATCGAGTGTAGAGGAGGTCCCTCGTTTATGTTTAACCATGCTCATAGCGATTCCTCTCTTTACGATCTGCTTTTCGTGCACTGATGATTCGAATAATTTCATTTCCGCTTTCGAAACGGATGGTATGCGCAACCAGAATAACCACGATGCCGTAAACCAGGCCGATTGTCTGCCAGCGATACTCACCGTTTTCTATGCGTTCTTGCTGTGACAAATGTTGTGGATCATCAAACAATAACACCGCATCTTCAAAGCGGATGCCATGTTTCACCCGATTACTTTTGGCCTTGTTTTCATCCCATTCAAACTCCATTGGCATAATTGCCATCCCTAATTGTATATACAAAAATGTATCTACAATTATTCTGCAATTATAGCGTTGATGTTGGAAATAGCATCACGTTTCGAATAATCAACCATGAAATTGACAATGAGTAAGTTGGACTTGATTCATCCAATAGAATTTCTCGCCTGACATGGCACACTAAACACCTCGCTGTCGGGTAATGACTCCAACTTACTGATAGTGTTTTATGTTCAGATAATGCCCGATGACCTTGTCATGCAACTCCACCGATTTTGAGAACGACAGTGACTTCCGTCCCAGCCTTGCCAGATGTTGTCTCAGATTCAGATTATGTCGCTCAATGCGCTGAGTGTAACGCTTGCTGATAACGTGCAGCTTTCCCTTCAGGCGTGATTCATACAGCGGCCAGCCATCCGTCATCCATACCACGACCTCAAAGGCCGACAGCAGGCTCAGAAGACGCTCCAGTGTGGCCAGAGTGCGTTCACCGAAGACGTGCGCCACAACCGTCCTCCGTATCCTGTCATACGCGTAAAACAGCCAGCGCTGACGTGATTTAGCACCGACGTAGCCCCACTGTTCGTCCATTTCAGCGCAGACAATCACATCACTGCCCGGTTGTATGCGCGAGGTTACCGACTGCGACCTGAGTTTTTTAAGTGACGTAAAACCGTGTTGAGGCCAACGCCCATAATGCGTGCACTGGCGCGACATCCGACGCCATTCATGGCCATATCAATGATTTTCTGGTGCGTACCGGGCTGAGAGGCGGTGTAAGTGAACTGTAGTTGCCATGTTTTACGGCAATGAGAGCAGAGATAGCGCTGATGTCCGGCAGTGCTTTTGCCGTTACGCACCACGCCTTCAGTAGCGGAGCAGGAAGGACATCTGATGGAAATGGAAGCCACGCAAGCACCTTAAAATCACCATCATACACTAAATCAGTAAGTTGGCAGCATTACCGAAATCCCCATCCTTTAGGGCAGTGAGGATGTCAATAATAGCAGACCACATCATGAGTCATTCTGACCGACACATGCCAGAAGCAGAGGCTCCATCCCATTTTATACCTACCTTATAACACTTAGAAAAACAACATGTTAAAAATGTCTATTGGAAACAATTTTATTTCCAATTGTAATGATAACCATTCTCATATTAATATGACTACGTGATAATTAACTTTTGATGCACTCCGCATGTCTGACCGCGCCACTACCACAGCTTCCTTAACGTTCGAGTCGCTTTATGGCACACATCACGGCTGGTTGAAAAGCTGGCTGACGCGCAAACTCCAGTCTGCTTTTGATGCAGATGACATTGCCCAGGACACTTTTTTGCGGGTAATGGTCAGCGAAACGCTCTCGACGATCCGCGATCCTCGCTCCTTCCTCTGCACTATCGCCAAACGCGTGATGGTGGACCTGTTTCGCCGAAACGCGCTGGAAAAAGCGTATCTGGAGATGCTGGCGCTTATGCCGGAGGGGGGAGCGCCTTCACCTGAGGAACGCGAAAGCCAACTCGAGACCCTACAACTCCTCGACAGCATGCTGGACGGGCTAAACGGCAAAACACGTGAAGCGTTTCTGCTTTCGCAACTGGATGGTCTGACATACAGCGAGATTGCGCACAAACTCGGTGTTTCCATCAGCTCCGTGAAAAAATACGTGGCGAAAGCCGTCGAGCACTGCCTGCTGTTCCGTCTGGAGTATGGGTTATGAATCCTTTGTTAACCGATTCCCGCCGTCAGGCGCTGCGTTCAGCTTCCCACTGGTATGCCGTGCTAAGCGGCGAGCGCGTCAGCCCACAACAGGAAGCGCGCTGGCAACAGTGGTATGAACAGGATCAGGATAACCAGTGGGCCTGGCAGCAGGTTGAAAACCTGCGCAACCAGCTTGGCGGTGTGCCTGGCGACGTTGCCAGCCGGGCGTTGCACGATACCCGCCTCACCCGCCGTCACGTGATGAAAGGATTACTGCTGTTGCTCGGCGCTGGCGGAGGCTGGCAGCTCTGGCAGTCGGAAACCAGCGAAGGTCTGCGGGCAGATTACCGCACCGCCAAAGGCACAGTCAGCCGTCAGCAACTGGAAGATGGCTCCCTGCTCACGCTGAATACCCAAAGCGCGGCGGATGTGCGTTTTGATGCGCATCAGCGCACCGTCCGGCTCTGGTACGGTGAAATCGCCATTACTACCGCGAAAGATGCCCTGCAACGCCCCTTCCGTGTCCTGACCCGTCAGGGCCAGCTCACTGCTTTAGGGACAGAATTTACCGTCCGCCAGCTGGATAATTTCACGCAGCTTGACGTTCAGCAGCACGCTGTGGAAGTGCTTCTCGCCAGTGCCCCCGCGCAAAAACGCATCGTGAACGCTGGTGAAAGCCTGCAGTTCAGCGCCTCTGAGTTTGGCGCAGTGAAACCGCTGGATGACGAGAGTACAAGCTGGACGAAGGACATCCTGAGCTTCAGCGATAAACCGCTGGGTGAGGTGATAGCCACGCTAACCCGTTACCGCAACGGCGTGCTGCGCTGCGATCCCGCCGTTGCCGGGCTGCGCCTGAGCGGGACGTTCCCGCTGAAAAATACCGATGCGATCCTGAACGTTATCGCGCAAACGCTTCCCGTTAAAATTCAGTCTATTACGCGGTACTGGATAAACATTTCACCACTGTAAGGAAAATAATTCTTATTTCGATTGTCCTTTTTACCCTTCTCGTTCGACTCATAGCTGAACACAACAAAAATGATGATGGGGAAGGTATGACGCCGTTACGCGTTTTTCGTAAAACAACACCTTTGGTTAACGCCATTCGCCTGAGCCTGCTGCCGCTGGCCGGTCTCTCGTTTTCCGCTTTTGCTGCACAGGTTAATATCGCACCGGGATCGCTCGATAAAGCGCTCAATCAGTATGCCGCACACAGCGGATTTACCCTCTCGGTTGACGCCAGCCTGACGCGCGGCAAGCAGAGCAACGGCCTGCACGGCGATTACGACGTCGAGAGCGGCCTGCAACAACTGCTGGACGGCAGCGGACTGCAGGTAAAACCGCTGGGAAATAACAGCTGGACGCTGGAGCCCGCGCCCGCACCAAAAGAAGATGCCCTGACCGTGGTCGGCGACTGGCTGGGTGATGCGCGTGAAAACGACGTATTTGAACATGCTGGCGCGCGTGACGTGATCCGCCGTGAGGATTTCGCCAAAACCGGCGCAACCACCATGCGTGAGGTACTTAACCGCATCCCTGGCGTCAGCGCGCCGGAAAACAACGGCACCGGCAGCCACGACCTGGCGATGAACTTTGGCATCCGGGGCCTGAACCCGCGCCTCGCCAGCCGCTCGACCGTCCTGATGGACGGCATCCCCGTCCCCTTCGCCCCTTACGGTCAGCCGCAGCTTTCACTGGCTCCCGTTTCGCTCGGCAACATGGATGCCATTGACGTGGTACGCGGTGGTGGTGCGGTGCGTTACGGACCGCAGAGCGTGGGCGGCGTGGTGAACTTTGTTACCCGTGCCATTCCGCAGGACTTTGGTATCGAGGCGGGCGTGGAAGGTCAGCTCAGCCCAACCTCTTCACAAAACAACCCGAAAGAGACGCACAACCTGATGGTGGGCGGCACAGCGGACAACGGTTTTGGCACCGCGCTGCTCTACTCCGGCACGCGCGGCAGTGACTGGCGCGAGCACAGCGCCACCCGCATCGACGACCTGATGCTGAAAAGCAAATATGCGCCGGATGAGGTGCACACCTTCAACAGCCTGCTGCAATATTACGACGGTGAAGCCGACATGCCCGGTGGCCTGTCTCGCGCGGATTACGACGCCGATCGCTGGCAATCCACCCGCCCGTATGACCGCTTCTGGGGTCGTCGCAAGCTGGCGAGCCTGGGCTACCAGTTCCAGCCAGACAGCCAGCATAAATTCAACATTCAGGGGTTCTACACCCAAACCCTGCGCAGCGGCTACCTGGAGCAAGGCAAACGCATCACCCTCTCGCCGCGTAACTACTGGGTGCGCGGTATTGAGCCACGCTACAGCCAGATCTTTATGATCGGCCCTTCCGCGCACGAAGTGGGCGTGGGCTATCGCTATGTGAATGAATCAACGCATGAAATGCGTTACTACACCGCCACCAGCAGCGGGCAGTTGCCGTCCGGCTCAAGCCCTTACGACCGCGATACGCGTTCCGGCACCGAGGCGCACGCCTGGTATCTGGATGACAAAATCGACATCGGCAACTGGACCATCACGCCGGGTATGCGTTTCGAACATATCGAGTCATACCAGAACAACGCCATCACAGGCACGCACGAAGAAGTGAGCTATAACGCACCGCTTCCGGCGTTGAACGTGCTCTATCACCTGACTGACAGCTGGAATCTTTATGCAAACACTGAAGGCTCGTTCGGCACCGTACAGTACAGCCAGATTGGCAAGGCTGTGCAAAGCGGCAATGTGGAACCGGAAAAAGCGCGAACCTGGGAACTCGGTACCCGCTACGACGACGGCGCGCTGACGGCGGAAATGGGGCTGTTCCTGATTAACTTTAACAATCAGTACGACTCCAACCAGACCAACGACACCGTCACTGCACGTGGCAAAACGCGCCATACCGGGCTGGAAACGCAGGCACGTTACGATCTGGGTACGCTAACGCCAACGCTTGATAACGTTTCCATCTACGCCAGCTATGCGTATGTGAACGCGGAAATCCGCGAGAAAGGCGACACCTACGGCAATCTGGTACCATTCTCCCCGAAACATAAAGGCACGCTGGGCGTGGACTACAAGCCAGGAAACTGGACGTTCAATCTGAACAGCGATTTCCAGTCCAGCCAGTTTGCGGATAACGCCAATACGGTGAAAGAGAGCGCCGACGGCAGTACCGGCCGCATTCCCGGCTTCATGCTCTGGGGCGCACGCGTGGCGTATGACTTTGGCCCGCAGATGGCAGATCTGAACCTGGCATTCGGTGTGAAAAACATCTTCGACCAGGACTACTTCATCCGCTCTTATGACGACAACAACAAAGGCATCTATGCAGGCCAGCCGCGCACGCTGTATATGCAGGGGTCGTTGAAGTTCTGATGTGTTAACGCCCGGCTTGCCGGGCTTTTAGCTGGAATGTGATTATGTTGGCATTTATCCGTTTTGTTTTTGCAGGCCTGCTGCTGGTGATCAGCCACGCCTTTGCCGCCACGGTTCAGGACGAACACGGCACGTTTACACTCGAAAAAACGCCACAACGGATTGTGGTGCTGGAACTCTCGTTCGCCGATGCGCTGGCCGCCGTGGACGTCAGCCCGATCGGTATTGCCGACGATAACGATGCAAAACGCATCCTGCCCGAAGTGCGTGCGCACCTGAAACCGTGGCAGTCCGTCGGAACGCGCGCGCAGCCGAGCCTGGAAGCCATTGCCGCTCTGAAACCAGACCTGATCATTGCCGACAGCAGTCGCCATGCGGGGGTTTACATCGCCTTGCAGCAAATCGCGCCGGTACTGCTGCTTAAGTCCCGCAACGAAACCTACGCTGAAAATTTGCAATCTGCGGCTATCATCGGCGAAATGGTGGGTAAAAAGCGAGAGATGCAGGCACGCCTGGAACAACATAAAGAGAGGATGGCGCAGTGGGCCAGCCAGCTTCCCAAAGGGACACGCGTGGCCTTTGGCACATCACGCGAACAGCAATTCAACCTGCATACTCAGGAGACCTGGACCGGCAGCGTGCTGGCCTCTCTGGGGCTGAACGTTCCCGCTGCGATGGCGGGTGCGTCCATGCCGTCCATCGGCCTGGAGCAACTGCTGGCGGTCAATCCTGCCTGGCTGCTGGTTGCCCACTATCGCGAAGAGAGCATTGTTAAACGCTGGCAACAAGATCCGCTCTGGCAGATGTTAACCGCCGCGCAGAAGCAGCAGGTTGCTTCGGTCGACAGTAACACCTGGGCGCGGATGCGCGGTATTTTTGCTGCAGAGCGTATTGCCGCTGACACGGTAAAAATCTTCCACCATCAGCCGCTTACCGTTGTGAAATGACCGCGATAAAACACCCGGTGCTGCTGTGGGGGCTTCCCGTTGCAGCACTTATTATTATTTTCTGGCTGAGTCTGTTTTGCTACTCGGCCATTCCTGTTTCCGGAGCAGATGCAACCCGCGCCCTGCTGCCTGGACACACGCCAACGCTACCAGAAGCGCTGGTGCAAAACCTTCGTTTGCCACGAAGCCTGGTCGCCGTTCTGATCGGCGCAAGCCTGGCGCTCGCGGGCACGCTGCTGCAAACCCTGACCCACAACCCAATGGCCTCTCCTTCACTGCTCGGCATTAACAGCGGCGCGGCGCTGGCTATGGCGCTTACCAGCGCGCTGAGTCCGACGCCGATTGCAGGCTATTCTCTGTCGTTCATCGCGGCATGCGGGGGCGGCGTGAGCTGGCTGCTGGTCATGACCGCAGGAGGCGGATTTCGTCATACCCATGACAGAAACAAACTGATCCTCGCGGGTATCGCGCTGTCGGCCTTTTGTATGGGCCTTACCCGCATCACCCTGCTGCTGGCCGAAGATCATGCTTACGGCATCTTTTACTGGCTGGCAGGCGGGGGGTCCCACGCCCGCTGGCAGGATGTCTGGCAGCTCTTGCCGGTGGTGGTCACTGCAGTCCCTGTCGTGTTGCTGCTGGCGAATCAACTGAACCTGCTCAACCTCAGCGACAGCACCGCCCATACGCTGGGAGTGAACCTGACGAGGCTACGTTTGGTCATCAATATGTTAGTGCTGCTTCTGGTTGGTGCGTGCGTCAGCGTGGCAGGTCCGGTGGCGTTTATCGGTCTGCTGGTGCCACATCTGGCGCGCTTCTGGGCAGGCTTCGATCAGCGCAACGTACTGCCAGTGAGCATGCTGCTGGGGGCCACGCTGATGCTGCTGGCAGATGTACTCGCACGCGCGCTGGCCTTCCCAGGAGATCTGCCCGCAGGCGCAGTGCTGGCGCTGATTGGCAGCCCTTGCTTTGTCTGGCTTGTGAGGAGGCGAGGATGAAAATTGCGCTGGTTATTTTCATCACCCTTGCCCTGGCGGGCTGTGCGCTGTTATCACTCCATATGGGAGTGATCCCCGTGCCGTGGCGCGCGCTGCTGACCGACTGGCAGGCCGGACGCGAGCATTATTATGTATTGATGGAGTACCGACTGCCGCGCTTGCTGCTGGCACTGTTTGTCGGTGCAGCCCTCGCCGTGGCGGGCGTGCTGATACAGGGGATTGTGCGCAACCCTCTGGCATCACCGGATATTCTCGGCGTTAACCATGCCGCCAGCCTGGCCTCTGTGGGGGCTCTACTTCTTATGCCGTCACTGCCCGTGATGGTGCTGCCGCTGCTGGCCTTTGCGGGCGGCATGGCGGGGTTGATATTACTGAAGATGCTGGCAAAGACCCACCAGCCGATGAAGCTGGCGCTCACCGGCGTGGCGCTTTCTGCATGCTGGGCCAGCCTGACGGATTATCTGATGCTCTCGCGCCCGCAGGATGTGAACAACGCCCTGCTGTGGCTGACCGGCAGCTTATGGGGCCGTGACTGGAGCTTTGTGAAGATTGCCATCCCGCTGATGATTTTATTTCTGCCGCTGAGCCTGAGTTTTTGCCGCGATCTCGACCTCCTTGCACTCGGCGATGCGCGCGCCACCACGCTCGGTGTGTCGGTGCCCCATACCCGATTCTGGGCTTTGTTACTAGCTGTCGCCATGACATCTACCGGCGTGGCCGCCTGCGGCCCGATTAGCTTTATTGGTCTCGTGGTGCCGCATATGATGCGTAGCATCACCGGTGGACGTCACCGCAGACTGCTGCCTGTTTCGGCCCTGACAGGTGCGTTGCTGTTGGTGGTTGCCGATCTGCTGGCGAGAATTATTCATCCCCCACTGGAGCTCCCGGTTGGCGTGCTGACCGCCATTATCGGTGCGCCGTGGTTTGTCTGGTTGCTTGTGAGAATGCGATAAATGACTTTACGAACTGAAAATCTGACGGTCAGTTACGGGACAGACAAGGTACTTAACGACGTTTCACTCTCACTGCCAACGGGGAAGATCACCGCCCTGATCGGTCCTAACGGTTGCGGGAAATCGACGCTGTTAAACTGTTTTTCGCGGCTTTTAATGCCGCAGTCTGGCACCGTATTTCTCGGCGATAATCCCATAAATATGCTCTCATCACGCCAGTTGGCCCGCAGGCTTTCGCTGCTGCCTCAGCACCATTTAACGCCAGAGGGGATCACAGTCCAGGAGCTGGTTTCGTATGGTCGTAATCCCTGGCTGTCACTCTGGGGGCGTCTCTCCGCTGAAGACAATGCACGAGTTAATGTCGCCATGAACCAGACCCGGATCAATCATCTTGCCGTTCGTCGGTTAACCGAGCTTTCCGGCGGTCAGCGCCAGCGCGCATTTCTGGCGATGGTCCTGGCCCAGAATACGCCCGTTGTATTACTTGATGAGCCAACCACCTATCTTGATATCAATCACCAGGTGGACCTGATGCGGTTGATGGGCGAACTCCGGACTCAGGGGAAAACGGTGGTCGCTGTGCTGCACGACCTTAATCAGGCTAGCCGGTACTGCGATCAACTGGTGGTAATGGCAAACGGACATGTTATGGCGCAAGGCACACCAGAAGAGGTGATGACCCCAGGATTGCTGAGAACAGTATTCAGCGTGGAAGCGGAAATACACCCCGAGCCGGTATCTGGCAGGCCGATGTGCCTAATGAGGTAGATTGCACAGGCCGTAAGAACCAAACCACGACTGAATGAAACTGGACTGGCGCCAGCAAGCCTGTTCAGACTGGGGCTGAACTTTTCCGGACTCTGAAAGATTACCAATACTCATCGTCCATCCGCTTGCTTTAGGCTGACAGGTTCATAATCAACGCAAACCAGAGCTGTACAGGCTTGGGCGCGGCTTTCAAACCAGTCGTGATCACGGCAATCAATTTTGAACTCTGCTTAACGGACATTTCTGTATAACCCTTACGGCAACGAAAAACGCGAAGTTAAAATTTTAGAAACCCAAAAACGTGACATGACTAAGTTTAGATTTCAGGGGGGGAGATCAAAAAATTTCGCTCTGTGCCAGAGCGGACATTCACGGAGCTGGTTCATTACCAATGAGGTTGGGCTTTTGAGGATAAATCAATGATCAGACGCCAACGTAAATCAAAAGCAACCCTGGAACGGAATTGCTAATCCAGTTTCTGACCATCGATTTTTCTAAAAAGTGTGCGTTTGCTACTACTTAGGTAGGTGCAGCTTTCTTAATCACCGGCAGCCACGTTATACAGGCCAGTTGATGGATCGATTGTTATCAATGATATCTTCATGAGTCGGTGTCTCACCCAGCTTACCGAAGCTGGCATAAAGTGAAGGCAGACGGGCCCGTCCTTCTCCCTTTTTCGCCAGAGGGAAAGCGCGAAGCATGGTGGCAGCCTCCCAGTCACAACAATAGGATGGTGTGCACGGCTGCTGACGCCATGATTCAGCGATAGAGCCGGAAAATACGGGGTCAAAGCCGGTATCATTAACCAGAGTCATCGTGACCTGTACTGCGGCTGGATGATCTCCTGCTACTGCAACTGCTAGGCGACCGCGGCTCCCTTCAGGTAGTCTGTTGTGGTCAACTAAAACTGGCCTCCGCGTTAGAGTTTTTCCAGTATCGGTTTTCTGATTCGTTTGGTGGTAACCCACCATTATATTCGTGCGGTCTTAGTGCGCTGTAAT